>SKEQ01000068.1_pt1 | contig 129701 bp, 114 predicted proteins | sample 4826751 | NCBI WGS metagenome assembly SKEQ01 (sample SAMN11008805, study PRJNA524170) | human gut metagenome | biome: Human fecal sample; material: Feces; isolation source: fecal sample from pouch patient p44 | host: Homo sapiens | place: Israel: Tel-Aviv | collected 2013-07-11
GCTGATCTGTTGCCTGATCTAACTGTTTTTGAGATTCGGAAAAGGCACTTTTTAATTCGGTTTGGGTATTGTATCCATGTTCTTGCACATAGATAATGGTATTTGCCATTTCCTGAAGATTGGATATCTTTACCCGATGAGCATATCCGGGACTTTGCATTGCTTTCACATTTTTCTGAAGATCTACTACCAACCGTAAATGCGATCTGACATAAAGAATGGTTATCGGATCTTTTCGTAAGAAGAGCTGTTCTAAATGTTCTTTGCCGTATTGAGTTCCCAAAGCCTTCTCTGTAATCCGTTTGTCCCGATCCGGATGGAGATAACGATATCTTCCTCTTTCTTCAATAACGGAAATTTGATATTTTTCAAAAAGCAGAGATTGGAATTCCTGAAAGCTTTTAGAATGCGAGCTGCACTCTTCGATGGCATTTCGGAGTTCCTGCTTCTGTGTCTGAAACATTGTGGCAGTTGGTTTCAACCCATCTGCAATGATTTTTTTGTTTGTCTCTTCTAATTTTTTCTGTCCGGATTTTTGCGCCATATATTCAGCCTGTGTGATTTTTGTTTCAGCCGGAGAGAGAAGATCAACCTGATGAAGTCCCTCTTGGATGCACATATCCATAATTTCCTTTTTGAAATAATTCAGGAATTTATTTGTGGATCGGTGCTTGTATCCGGCAATTTCTTCATGGGGCTTATCCATGTAACTCTGCCTTCTGACAGCTTCCTTACGGACGCTGTTGATCACAATATGCGTATGGATATTGCCAGAACCATTGTGACCATCGGTATGTGTCACGATAAGAGCCTGATATCCCGGAAAAATTTTCTTTGCAAGTTCTAAAGACAGAGCCTGTGCTTTTTCTCCCGTCAGATCACATTCAATAGCATCGGCAGGATCATAACTGATGATATAGTGATGACTTTTGATTTCAGATCTGTTTCGGTTCTTTTTAAAATGTTCATTACATTCGTAGCATTCAACATCAAAAGTATCGGGATTACAGTTTAGACCATCCACATATAATTCATCTCTTCGCAGTGGCCGATTAAATTCATCGAGAATCATTTTTCCGGTTGATTCATCATGCTGGAAGATGAGATAATTCAGAGCATCTGAATAGTTTGCATTCCGACTTTTAATATGTTTCACTATTGCCACGATAATCACCTATCATTTTTAGCAGGTCCTTTTTTAACCTATAGAGGTCGTAAAGGCATTGTTGGATTTCGTTTGTTACAGATTTAGAGTACGATCCTCCTGTATTGAAATATTTTGCGATCTGATTAAGATTAGAGCCGATTTTTCCATACTCTGCTAAAAGCATTTTTATTGTCTTACTTTCAATTACAACTTCATAGCGTATTACCATTTTGTGATCTAAAATCAGGTTTCTCAGATAATCAGAACGGGATAATTTCGCCTGAGAAGCGGCATGATTGACTAACTCTAATTCAATGTCACTTAATCTTAAACAGATGATATTAGAGTGTTTCATTTCATTTCTTTTTTTCTTTGGTGCCATGTTCCTCCTCCCTTAATTGAGTGCTTCCAACTTCATGGCACTCCACTAGAAATATCAGCTGCCCCTTCTGATACTTCTAGTGTTGCGCACACATTTTATGTGGAAGCTAATCTGACATTTTGTAAATGTCAGTAACGAGGGTATGGGGAGCATAATCCACATCAAGATAAAACTCAGAGTAATAGGAAAGCCAAAATGGCGATACCGTATTACTGGGTGGATCTTGCTCTTGAAAAATTTACCCTCTCATATAACGAAAGGCTCAGAGGTGAAAATACAGGGTGAGATAGAAAAAAAACAAAAAAACTGTTATACTACAATTCAGGATTAATCAAAAAAGTAAAATAGAAGGGGAGATTATGAATGTATGAAATTTCCATAGGTGAATTGCTGGAAAACCAAAGAAAAGAAAAAAGATATTCCAAATCTATGGTTTGTAGAGGTCTTTGCAGTGTTACTGCGTTGTCTAGATATGAGAATGGATTAAGAGTACCAGATAAGTTTTTGCTTGAATATCTGTTGCAAAGGTTAGGCTGTGATTCAAAGCAATATGAGATGATTATCAGCAATGAAGAATATTATGAAATGAAGCAACAGAGGAAAATAGAAGAGTGCATAGAACAGAAGAAATATTTGGAGGCAGAAGCTGAAATAAAAAACTATAAAAAAATGGCATCTATCTCAAAGCCAATTCATGAACAATATGTTTTTTACTATTCTGGATTGGTAAAAAAATATATAGGGGAATATATGCAGGCAATAGACTGTTTTGAGAAATCTATATCAAAAACTGCTATTCAAAAGGAATATAAGCAAGGTGGGCAAGAGCTGTTATCCTTTATGGAGCTTAAGGTCTTGAGAGAATTAGGAGACTGCTATCAGGAAGTCAAAAGAACGCAGGATGCACAGAAGATATATTCAAAACTTCAAGAATACCTTGAGAGTCATTCCTATATTTCTTTAGAACTGGAACAGTTTTATTATGGTGTTTTATATAAGATAGCAGAACAGGAGTATCAGAACTATAATTATGGAACTGCATATGATTTCATTCAAAAAACATATGTAGGGATGAAAAAACACTATTTGGTCAGATCTATGAAAGAAGTATTGGAGTTAAAGATGGCGTTGGAAGAAAAAATGAATTTTTTAACAATAGAGTCAAAGAAGGATTATAAAGATAAGATTATGGCACTGAAGTTGTTAAAATGTACAAATGAAAAGGAAATGCTTGCTTATATGGAGGAAGAAAATGTCAGAATACAATAGGGGATCTGTAATACGTTATTATCGGAAACAAAAAAATATGACACAGGAAGAACTGGCGGACGGAATATGCGATACTTATACATTAGCAAGATATGAAAGTGGTGGTGTGAGTCCATCAGAAGAGAACTTTCAAAAAATAATGAATAAACTTGGTATGTCAGAAGAAACAATTCTTTTCAATTTACAGACAGAAGATGCCAATATTGCAAAAGTCAGGAATCGGTTATTATGGCTATTTGAAAAAGGGGATTATCAAGGGGCAGAAAATGAAGTAAAAGAAATTATTAGCAAAAATCAGTTGCCATTGATGTATGTTGAAAACAGACAATTTCTTTATCGGATAAGTCTTGTAGTAAAAAATAATAGTGGAAAAATAGACTCAGTTAATTATATTTTATCTTTGGAAAATTTACTGAAAGAGAGTTTTAAAGATTATAACAGTGAAAAATTTATTAATAAATATTTTTACACCGAGAATGAACTATTAATTTTAAATGACATCGCAATCGCATATGGAGAGGCAGGAAATTATGAAACAGCTTGTAGAATATTCTCCAGTGTCATTCAACAGATGGAGAAGGTGTCTTGCATGGATGGCTATAAGCCTTATTATCTTCTCATGTTAAATTACGCCAATATTCTTGGGTTACATCGGCAGTATGATGATAGTATCGAGATGTGCAAAAAAGGGATTTCCTGGCTTTTGAAATGGGAAAAAGGGAATTGTCTTTATAATTTCATTTACAATATTGGGTGGAATTATATAGAAAAATCTAAGGAACTTTCTGGAGAAGAGTCCCTTAGATTAAGAAAAATTGGGCTTCTCTATGTATGGGAAGCGTATGAATTTTGCGAACTATATCCAGAACGTAAAGAAAATTTAAATTATATTAAACAATACTTTGAAGAAAATCAAACGATTTATTTTTGAGGAGGAAGGTTACAAGACGGAGTTGGTATATTATCTTCACCATTATCAATTTCACCCCCATCATTGTTTGTATTACAACAAATAATGCGGGGATTATCAGCCGTGTAACCTTGAAAACTAGAAAAACCTTTTGGGCAGTTCATTGAAAGAATTGCCATGCAGCATCCTAAAATTATTTTTTTTCTCATATTCTTCATCCTTCTTTCTTTTCTGAAAGTTATTGTAAAATGAATTTGCTAAGTTGGCAATGACGTAGTCGGTTAAATTTTATATGACCAATAAAGTCATTTTTTATTCTAGAATAGGGAGATACAATGAGTTCATCTTCTTAAAACCCAGATCATTATATTGTAGAAGATACATAGATAACCTTTAAAATATAATGCCGGGGAGATTATATAGAGGGTAATTAATTCGGGAAAGAAGGTGAACATAATGATTAAAATCTTAGGACGTCCGAGCGTAAAGAAATATATGCGTAAATGTAATTTGTTTTGTAAACATTGTTATATCGGTGCATCTTCTAGAAAAGTACAATTTATGAAATTGCAGGATGCTAAAAAGGTTGTTGATGCAATTTGGCCATATATGAATCCGTCATGTAGCTTTATTGTGTCTGGAGGTGAGGCTTTATTAAATCCAGATTGTATTGAGATTCTTGAGTATATTACGTCTAGAGGAAAGGGAAAAATTAATCTAGTTACGAATGGAACTACCATTACTCCAGAATTAGCAGATAAATTATCAAAAATTAGAGGGTTGTCGATTCAAGTATCATTGGACGGGGCGACAGAAAAAGTGCATGAAGCTATTAGGGGAAAAGGAAGTTATAAGAACACAATGAGAGGATTGCAGCTATTGGCAGAAAGAAATCAGAGAATAATTTTGTCTCCTATGGTTACAGAAGGCTTGTTAAATGAACTAGAAGAATATTTTGAGATAGCTAAAAGAGTAAAGGCTGTTGCAGTTTTTCTTCAACCTATTAATAACGTAGGAAGGGCACGGGAAAATGGAATGAAACGTGTGCGAGATGTATTGGTTTTAAATAGGTTAGTTGAAATTTATGAAAAAAATCCAGAAATACTAAAATTTGTTCCGGGTTCGTTAGAAGCGAAATATATATCAAGTATTTGTTTATTAAGCAAATGCAATAATTGTGGTGTTGGTTCGACTACTTTAGCTATTCAACCAAATGGAGATTTATATCCTTGTCCTAACAATATTACTGATGAAATGAAGTTAGGTAATATATTCTGTGATGATTTTGATAAAATATGGAATGATTCTAGTATATTGAAAGAATTGAGAGGCATTGATGTTGATAAAAACTTAGACCAAGAATGTCGAGATTGTCCAGTGAAGCATTTTTGTGGAGGGGGATGTAGAGGAGTTACTTATCAAAATACGGGAGATATTCACGGAAAAACACCGATATGTGCATTCGAAAAGGAACAAAGAATAGAAATGATTTGGCTTGCAGCAAAAAAGCCACATATTTTTGAACATGAAGTAGTTCACTCACTGGAAGAGGTTAATAATGATATTGTGGAAACTGCAGAGACAGTTTCTTATTTAGAGAGAAACAGAGGTGCTGCTATTGAGTAGAAGTGAAGTGATAAAGAGTTTCTTCACTGGTTTTTTAACTCTGTGTCTCGTACTGGTATCTACTATTATCAGTACTTTTAAGACAGGGGTTGGAGCAGTGATCGACACTGCTTTAATATCAATTTGTTTGTTAAAAGTTTTCCATGCGTTGTCAAAAAAAACAACTGCTTTAGCAGATTGCTTTGCTAGAGCATTTCTCTCTTGTGCATCTACTATTGCATTGTATTTTGCAGTGCTATTTTTACAGGGAGGCAAGGTAAGTACAAAGCAGAGTTTTCAATTTGTTTTCATTGCGGTTATATCAGCAATACTTGGAATTCTCTTTTTTTCGACAATGACGGAGTACTTTTCAGAAGAACAATATGCGTTTCCGCAATTAATACCGAGAATTTCAATGATCTCTGCTGCAGAAAGCAGCCATGAAAAAAGGCAGAAAATGATATTATCGGTAATTTTATCATCGGGATATGCGGTGGTTGTTAAAATATGGAAATTAATACCATCTCAAATGATAAGACTAAGAAATAGTTCCATTTTTTTGATTCAGAATAGCTTGTTATATGTTGCCACAGGATATTTTATAGGATATCAGACATGGATAAAAATGCTAGTTGGTTTTTGTTATTCTCTATTACTTTTCTTTTTGCATCCTGTAGAGGATTTTTCGGAACATTTACTTAACCCATATCTATATTCCGTTATTTTGGCATTTTCTCTTACGAATGGGATCGTTGCAATAATGAAAGCAGTAAAAAAATGGAAGCTAACAGTCCCATGCAGGAAACAGCAGGCAAATAAGAAATCAAAGCTGTTTGGAATATTTGTTTTGGTGGGATTATGCTGTATCTATTTGGTGTCTTTTAGTATGTGGTACCCAAATGAGAAACTTCCGATATGGATATTCGTCTGCCTAATCTTTGTAACAGTTATTTCCAGTATGTCTACAGCGATGGGAGTAGCTGAAACAGGTTTTTGGTTTTCTGCCTTAGATGATATTGTTCCCATTTTGTTAATCGCACTTTTACAGCTTCGCAATGTAGATGTGATTTTGCTAGTGCTCACAGGTTTAACCGCTTTTGAAATGTCAGGAATTTATTATACAATTAATTGGCGAGTTACACTTAATTTTTCTATTAAAAAAGAAATGCTGACAGTGTTTAGTATTATAAGCTGTATGTTAGGCGCGATATTAACATTTGGAATTGTTATAATCTTAGCAAAAGGAAATACAATCGGAGGAACAGAATTACCTGTTCCGAACACGAAGGTTCTTGCGATGACAATGGATGGATTGATATCTGCTTTGTCAGAATTTCAATTCCCTGAGTATTTAAATTTTACAGTTTTCTTTATTGCCTGTTTGGTTTGCCTTTTGTTATTGCGTTTAAAAATATCACCTATGACGATCATTGCAGGACTTATGCTTCCGTTTGGTGCATTTTTGGCATTAGGAGGCGGTGCATTACTTTCCTACTGCATGAGAAAAAAAGAGAATAAAAGAATGGAAATTTTCTCAGGCATGGCAATTGGAGAAAGTTTGGTCTCAGCCGTAACTTGTATGATAGGTGCATTTTTTTAATACATCTCGTAGGAATGAATTTAAAAAAATCTTAAGACACCCTGTAAAATCCCTCTTTTTCCTTTCGTTATATAGAAGGATATTTTTCCTTCATATATGAAAGAAGAAAGAGGGGTTTTTTATATGCCAGAAAAAAGATGTTATACCGTAAAAGAAATTCAGGAAATTTTAGATGTGAGCCGCCCGACAGTTTATGCATTATTAAAAAAGAAAGAATTTCGTTGGATCCAGTTGGATGGTGGAAAGTACAGAATTTCAAAAAAGAGTTTTGATGACTGGCTTGATAATCAGCCGGAGTAAAAAATCTGGGATGTTGGTTGAGAGAAAAAGTCGCAATCGACATCCTAATTTTTTATTTGAAAATGATGTATGATGCAGAAAAGAAAGGAGAGTCGATCAGATGAATCAAGTTGTTATAGAAGAAACTTTGTTTGAAGAAGTGCTTTCAGAAATAGAGGAAAACGGTAAATACAAACGACTTCCTCCAAAGGAAAAAACCTGGATGACAGTTCTAGAGATGGGAAATCTTTTGGGACTAAAGAAGACAGGCAGATACTGGCTGGTTCAGAAAAATTATTTTGAATGCAGAGAAATCGCAGGACAGATGAGAGTGAATATTGCTAGCTTTGAAAAGTGGTACGCAAACCAGGTGAAGTATCAGAAAGTAAATGGAGAAGAACCGGGAAAAAATCTGAAAAAATGGTCTTATTCCATATCAGAAGTTGCTAAAATGTTGGGGATTAGTGAAACTACGGTTTATGATCTGATTAAACGTGACGGTATAAAAACAGTTACTGTTGATTACTGGATCAGGATTCCGAAAAAATCTTTTCAGGAATGGTATGAGAAGCAATCAAAGTATCGGACACATAAAGATAGGAGAAAAGATGAGGAACTGGAAGATGCTACAATCACCATGCCAGAAATGGCAAGGCTTTTGGGGATTACAAGAAGTCAGGTTTATGGGATTTTGAAGAATTCTAAATACAGCCATTTTTTTGAAACGATTGTAATAGCAGAGAAGAAAAGAATTACAAAAGAGAGCTTTCAGAAATTTTTAGATGGACAAGATTATTATAAATTGGATTCGGCCAACGATTATGAAGAGTTGTCAATGGAACAAAATTTTAGTTTGGCAAATTACAGGCGAAAGAAATTAGCCAAAACCGGAGACCGTAGCAAAAATGGAAATCTTGGTTATCTGACATTTGACGAGGCAGCATTTCTTGCAAAGGTCAGTAGAGGAATGATTTACAAATGGATTGATGATGGGAAATTTTCGTCAGTAAAGATTGGATATATATCCAGAGTAAAAAGAGATGAATTTGAAGTATGGCTGAAAGAAAGAGAAAGGAAAGGGAATTAATATGGCATCGATTAGAGAACGAAAAGGAAAGTTTAATGTGATTTATAACTATAAGGATGATTCCGGCAAACGGAAACAGAAATGGGAAACATATGACACAAAAGCAGAAGCAAAGAAGAGGAAAAGAGAAATAGAATATAAACAGGAAATGGGATCGCTTGTTGTTAGAAAGTGCAATACATTGTCAGATCTGCTTACAGAGTACGTTTCCCTATATGGAAAAGAAAAATGGGCATTGTCCACTTACGAAGGGAATGTTAGTCTGATCAGAAATTATATTGAGCCTATGATTGGAACTGTAAAACTTTCGGAGATCAATACACGTTTTATGGAAAGATTCTATCAGGGATTGTTGCAGACAAAAGCAGTAGGAAATCCGGTAAAGGGAAATAAGAGAAATGAATATGTGTCAGCGAGTACCGTCAGAGATATTCATAAATTACTCCGCAATTGTTTTGAGCAGGCAATAAAATGGGAGATGTTAGAAAAAAATCCGTGTATCTATGCAACAGTGCCGAAACATAAATCACAGAAACGGGAAATCTGGACGGCAGAAACATTGATGTATGCAATGGACGTTTGTGAAGATCAACGATTGAAGCTAGCAATCAATTTGTCATTTTCCTGTTCCATGCGGTTAGGCGAATTACTTGGTCTGACCTGGGATTGTGTAGATATTTCTCCGGAAGCAATCGAAGAAAATCGTGCATATGTTTATATCAATAAGGAAACACAACGGGTAAAAAAGGAATCGCTAAAAGATCTGGAGGGAAAAGATGTCTTACTGGTATTTCCTTCGCAGCACAAAACCAACACAACTGTTCAGATTTTGAAAACCCCAAAAACAGAAAGCAGTATCCGTAAGGTGTTTCTTCCAAAGAGCGTTGCAAATATGTTGGTTGAATGGAAAGCAGAACAGGACGAAGTAAAAGAAGTGCTAGGAGAGGAATATATAGATTACAATTTGGTGATGGCAACGACATTTGGGAATCCGATTGGTACCGGGGCAATCCGGGGACAATTGAAAAAACTGATCGAAGAGCATAATCTTCCTCCGGTTGTCTTCCACAGTTTAAGACATAGCAGTGTAACCTATAAATTAAAACTGAATGGAGGAGACATCAAAGCGGTTCAAGGGGATTCCGGCCATTCACAGGTGGATATGGTAACAGATGTATATTCCCATATTATTGATGAGGATCGAAGACGAAACGCAGAATTATTCGAGGAAGCGTTCTATGAGAAGAAAAATCTAGATCCAAAGATGCGAGATGAAACAGCAACTCAGACAGTAGATGTGCCGGATGATGTAGATGCAGAGCTTCTTGCAAAAGTATTGGCAAATCCGGAAATGAAAGCACTGTTGGCTTCGTTGGCAAAGGCGATGAAGTAATGAAAAATAGTGAAATTTTAGTGGAAAATTCAATGTGCAGAATTTTCAGCAAGTTAAAATATAAAATAGAGTTCAAAGGAACTTTTCGATTTATGACACGGAGAATCGTTCAGATGCTATGTTATGAATAATTTAGGTTTATATATTTAAAACAGCAGTTTTTATCCAACTATTGAAAGTTTCATCCAAAATGGGGTATAATATGGACGAAAGAACAAAGGAATGGATGATAAACTTAAGGAAGGTAGGTGTAGAGGTGAGAAAGTTTGATTATATGAAATTAGCAGATAGATTGTGGGATGGAGAAGTCGTGTCATATATTGCAAAAATTCATGAATGTAAAGGGCGTCAGGAATTATTTACAAGGCAGAAGCCGGTTGAACTGGAGCGTTTGATAGAAATTGCACGTGTACAGAGTACAGAGGCATCAAATAAAATAGAAGGTATTGTTACAACAAGTACACGTATTAAACAGCTTATGAATGAGAAAACAACACCTAAATCGCGAGATGAAAGTGAAATTGTTGGATATCGTGATGTACTTAATACCATTCATGAGAGTCATGATTTCATACCAATTAGAACAGCATATATTTTACAATTACATCGTGATTTGTTAAAACATGCAGGTCTTTCCTATGGAGGTCAATTTAAGAATACACAGAATTATATCAATGAGACAAAGGCTGATGGAACAGTAGTAACAAGATTTATTCCGTTGTCACCGTATGAAACGGAACAGGCAATAGAGGCAATTTGTGAAAGTTATAGAAGAACATTGGCAATGGAAACGGTTGATCCGTTGATTTTAATTCCAACATTTATTTCTGACTTCCTTTGTATCCATCCATTCAATGATGGAAACGGAAGAATGAGCAGATTACTGACTTTATTGCTTCTGTATCAAAATGGATATGAAGTTGGAAAGTATATCAGTATAGAGAAGCAGATTGAAAAAACCAAAGATGCATATTACGATGTATTGGAACGAATCGATTATGGATGGCACGAGGAAGAGAATGATCCAACTCCTTTTATTAAGTATATGCTTCAGGTAATTCTCGCTTGTTATAAAGAATTTGAAGAGCGAGTTGGATTGATGTCAGAAAAAAATAGAAGTACGGTATATGATGTTGTTAAAAATTATGTAACTGAAAAAATAGGTAAATTTACTGGTGCGGAGGTAATCGCAGCATGCCCGATTGGTAGTCGATCAGCTGTTTTAAATGCATTGAATAAGCTTACAAAAGAAGAGATAATTGTAAAGTGCGGTTCAGGGAGGGGAACGTTCTATGTACGGAAAGATGCTATGGAAAATGAGAACCTTCCCCAATAGAGGTGATATTATTCATAATATGTTGGAATAATAAATTTACATTATCAGTAGTCAAAACACCGTAGACAAGCAGTCTAAAGTACGGTATTATATGTATAGAAATCAATTCAATTTCATATTGTTTATCATTCTCGAATGCTTGAATAATGGTAGCCATATTTTTCATAATGGTGGTGACACGAAGGTATTCCCCAAGTATTAGTTGATGCAAATAATTTGCTAATAAACAGGTCTTATCTAAGGCATATATGCGGGGTACAGAGATTGACTTGATTTGACTCGGAAGTAGAAAAAAGCCTTGACTTTAAAGGGCTTATAATGATAGTTCTTGTCCGGAATTGACACTACCTATTCGCTCTCCTAAGCACTAGTTGTGAGTTCGATTCTCGCAGGGAACGTTAGAGAAAGAGTGAAAATGATGAAGAAAATAGACATCATTTTTGCTCTTTTTTATTATATTTTAGAAGGAAAACGAATGGGGGAACCTGACAAAAATATAGGAAGTAATATAAGAAAAAGAAACGACTTTAGCAAGCATCAGCAGATCTTGGATTTAGATCACAGGGAAGTGAAGTTTCATTTTATATAAAATAGTTAAATATATAGAAAAAGACTATAATAACTATACTTATATAGAATGTATCAATTATACTTCTTAAAAAAATAATGCTATACTTTTAATAGGATGAGAAGAAAAAAGGAGAAAATAAAACAATGAGAGAAAAAAGAGAAGTAAAGTATCAGATGAAAGTATTAAGCTCCTTGGTGAAGGTATTTCCGGATGAAGAACCGGTGTATCGGCCAGAATGTGTAAAATTAAGTGGACTTTGGGACGAGACCGTATCCTATCAGGTTGCATATACCGGAAATCATTTTCTGAGAGAACGCGTAGATGTAAAAGTCGTTTCACCAATCGCTGAGTATGTACGTGTTCGGACGGTAGAACAGGTTCCAGTGGGACGTGCTACAAATGGAATTGTAGATGACAATTATTTAAAAACGACATCAGGACTCTATCCCGATTTGTTGAAGGACATCAAAGATGGAAAAGTAATTATCCGCTCTCATCAGTGGAGTAGTTTGTGGATTGATGTGAAACTGACGGATGAAATTCCGGCAGGAGACTATGAGATTGAAATTCAGCTTGTGAAAGATGCTGCTGTAATATGTTCTGCAAAAAGAAAAATTACAGTGATTGGCGTTCATCTTCCAAAACAGAAGATTATGCATACGGAATGGTTCCATGCAGATTGCCTTGCAGACTATTATCATGTGGATGTTTTTTCAGAAAAGCATTGGGAGATACTGGAAAACTACTTCCACGAGTATGTAGATCGAGGCTGTAATATGATGATGGTTCCATTGTTTACCTATCCGTTAGATATGGAAGTGGGCAATGATCGTACAACGACTCAGCTCATCGAGGTGGAAGTGAAGAATGGCGAATATCATTTTGGGTTTGATAAAATGAAACGCTGGGTAGACCTTTGTAAAAAGTGTGGGATTGAATACTATGAAATGTCTCATCTATTCTCACAATGGGGAGCAAAGTATGCACCAAAAGTTATGGCTCTCGTAGATGGAAAAGAAGAGCAGATTTTTGGATGGCATACACCGGCAGTTGGGGAATATACAAGATTTTTACAGGCATTTCTTCCGAGACTGGTTGAGAAGTTAAAAGAGTGGGGAATTGCAGAAGTGACATACTTTCATATTTCAGATGAACCAAGAGAAGAACACTTGGAGACTTTTAAAGCTGCAAAAGAATCTCTTGGCAATATGTTAGATGGATTCCATACATTTGATGCACTTTCCAGCTATGAATTTTATAAGCACGGTTTGATCAGCAAACCAATTCCGGGAAATAACGAGATTGAAGAATTTTTAGAACATGGTCTTACAGACATGTGGACATATTATTGTACAGGACAGTTTTACGAAGTAAGTAACCGGTTTATGTCAATGCCATCTGCCAGAAACCGCATTTATGGAATTCAGCTGTATAAATATGACATTATTGGCATTTTACATTGGGGGTATAATTTCTACAATAGTCAGCATTCTTATGAACACATTAATCCATATCAGGTGACAGATGCATCCAATGGATTCCCGGCAGGTGATCCATTCCTTGTATATCCGGGAGCAGACGGGCATCCGGAAGAATCCATTCGCATGATGGTTCATTACGAAGCATTAACAGATTTGCGAGCATTGGAATTGTTAGAAAGCCTAACAAGTAAAGAATATGTAATGGAATTAATCGAAGAAGATTTGGATGAACCACTTACATTTAAGCGATATCCAAAATCAGATATGTATTTGATTGCATTACGAAATAAAGTAAATAAAGAAATAGCAAGATTAAGTTCTGCTTCCTAAAAAATTAAAAATGTTGGAACATGAGTTGTCATCATGATTCCAACATTTTTTTATCCTTTGAGTCCACTCATGGACATTCCTTCTTCAAATTTGGATTGTAAGAACAAATAGAAAATAAATGGAGGAAGGAACGTACAGGTTGCACAAGCCATTGTAAGTCCGATATCCGTATCGTATTGTGTCTGCATTGCTTTTAAAGCAAGCGGAAGTGTACGATAAGCATCATCAGTAGTGATAATGAGTGGCCATGTAAAGTTATTCCAGGCGCCAATAAATGTGAAAATTGCGACTGTCAACATAGAAGATTTTACCAAAGGCAAAATGACAGTTCGTAAAATTTTACTGGTAGTGGCTCCATCTATTTTTGCAGATTCAATGAGTTCTTCTGGAATAGCCATAATAGCATTTCTCATAACAAATACACCAAAAGCAGTTGGCAGAGGTAAAATAAGAGCGCGGAACGTATTGACCCAGCCAAGACCACGTACGACTAAGTAAAGTGGAACAAGTATGGCACCCGATGGAACTAACATCGATAAAATCAGCAGAAAGAAAAGTTTATCATTTCCACGGAATTTTAATTTCGCAAATGCAAAACCAGCAGTACAGCTTGTAAATAATGTAAGAAGCACACCGGATATTGCAACAAATACACTATTGAAAAAATAGCGTAGGAATGTTGAGTTTGTAAAAATATTTTTATAATGTTTTAAGGTGAGTTTTGATAAAGCAAAATCAAAATCATATGCATTCACAGTACTTTTTAATGACATGAGAATCATGTATAAAAAAGGAAGAATGCACAGTAAGATTGTGATGATTAGAAAAATATCAACTAGTAAACGAGATGTCTTTTTCATTTCATGTTCTCCTTTTTATATTTCTGAATTCTCGTGTTTAATAAAGCGTTGTTGGAATAATACGATGATTAAAACAATCAACATCAGTACATTGGAAACGGCCATAGCATATCCGGCTTTGTTTCCTTTGAAAGTGAGTTGATATGCGTACATACTTAATGTTGTAGTAGACATCGATGGACCGCCGCCGGTCATAGTATAGACCATATCAAACACTTGCATAGCACTTATCGTTGATAAAAAAATGTTCATGATAATAGTAGGTTTCAAAAGTGGTAATGTAATTTTGGTTAAACAATCCCATTTTGTAGCGCCGTCTACTTTGGCTGCCTCGTAAAAAGTATCCGAAATAGAGGTAAGAGAAGCAAGCGTGATTACCATATAATAGCCCATACCTTTCCATACAATGATAAAGGCAACGGCAATAAAAGCAGTTTTACTGCTGCCAAGAAGAAGTGTGGGATCAATTCCAAATACACCAAAGATCGCTTTTACTGCCGGATGTCCACCATTTAAAATTGTGTTCCAAACAGTACCGATAACAGCGCTGGAAGAAAGCACAGGAACGAAAAGGGCTGCCTTTGCAATTTTTCCAAGCACGGTATCTTTACGAGAAGAAATTAGTATTGCAAAAAGAGTAGAACTTACGATTTCAAATGGCACGATGATTGCAGCAATCTTTAAAGTATTGATAATGCAAAGATGTAATTTGGAGTCACGAAATAGTCTTTGATAATTAAATAATCCGTTAAATTGCGCCGGTGTGATGATATTATATTTTGTAAAACTAAAATATATTGCAAGAATCAATGACCCCGCTACAAAAGTAAGCAGGATCATTGCAATTGGTGCGATATAAAGATAAGGCGCAAGGACGGATAGTCCTTTCTTTTTTTTCATAAGTGCCTCGATTCTTTTTATTCGTTTTCCGCGTAGTACTCTTTTAACAAGTCGTTTGCATAGGATGCAGATTCATCTAATGCTGCCTTTACATCTTGTTTTCCTTCCATGACAGCCTGAATGTGAGCTGCGTAGTTTTCAAGAATTTCGCTTCCGCAAGGACCAGCCTGTAATGGACGCCATTTATCACGATCTTCTGTAACGATACGTTCCATTTTAGGATCTCCTACATATTCTTCGCTTGCTGTAAGAGGGGCACCTGGAGCTACTTTGTGATATTCTGTCATAAACTCAGGACCTGTAATGTATTTGATCAAATCAAGTGCAAGCTCAGGCTGTTTGGATGTAGACATTACAGAGAGACAGTCAGCAGCACCGAATGTACCATACTCTTTATGTTTCAAAGAAGTTACGTAGTCCCAGTTTTTAAGATTTGGGTAATCTTTTGCAAAGGTTGTTTCATTAGAAGCAGAGGAGCGAGTTACACCAAAAGCGGCTTTGCCTTCTGCAAATACTGTAGAGAATGCATCTTGACCAGAAAGTGACATTGCATTTTCTGGCATATATGGCTGTAAACTCTTGAAAAATTCTAAGGCTTCTACACCAGCTTTTCCATTGAAAGCGACTTCTTTCAGATCATCTGTGTAGATATCTCCGCCAGCCTGCCATAATAAGCTATACATATAAGAATTTAAAACATAAAGGTTACTCATACTTCCACTATTAAGACCTACAGCATATCCGTACTGATCAATCTTACCATCGCCATCTGTGTCTTTTGTAGCTTTTTCACAGATACGAGCAAAGTCTTCCCATGTCTCAGGAGCTTTTTCCCCGATAGAATCTAAAATATCCTGATTATAATAAAGGACGAATGGTACACCGGTTACGATAGGAACACCGTATAATCCACCCATCATTTCACCACGATCCAGGAAGAGATATTCTTTGTAATCTTCTTCTTCAACCATGTCGGATAAGTCTGTTACAAGTCCGGAAGAGATATAAGTAGGATACATTTCCACATACATATAACCGATATCAGGTGTTTCTCCACCTGCAACTCCTGTAGACCATCTTTCTTCATAAGAACCCCATGGAATGATTTCCATTTCTACAGTACAATTATTTTCTTTCTCCCATCCGGCAAGAAGCTTCTTAAAGTTTCCTTCTGTGTCTTCATCGAGAGGAGGCAGCCACATAGTAAGTGTAGTAGGCTCTCCTTCTTTTGGTTTGTCTGCTTCCTTGGCTTTGCTTCCACAGCCAGCTGCAAGTGTTGCAAGCATGGAAGTACAAAGCAACAAGCTTAAAAGTTTCTTTTTCATTAGTTTTTCCTCCTATAGAAATAAGTTTCATACTTTCTATTGTAGAAGTATTTTTAGACAAAGTAAAATTGATAAAAGCAATAAGAAGTTACTACATATAGAAAAAATCTATAAATGAAAATAGGAAACGATTGATACTGTTTGAAAATCATGATAATCTTTAAGAGAAAGGCAGGGGGTAATTATGAGATTGGAAAAACATAATGCGGATGAAATGACTCCATTGGAACGTATCTATGCATACGAGCATGGATTATCCTATGACAGAATACCGAGTGTACCATTTATAGGCAATGTCAGATGTAAAGTAGGGGGAATGACACCAGAAGAATATTGGGATTCTGCAGAAAATATGGTAAAAGCAGAACTGATGTCTTATCAGAGATTCGGCTTTGACAGATTAGGAATCGGACCGAATACAAGAGGGATATCAGATGCGTTAGCAGATCAGGTTCCGGATAAGAAACAAGGAAGTCTTGTTTTGGATGATTACAGTAAATTAGAATATTTAGAGCCTGTAAATGCAAGAAATGATTTGGTAATTCAAAGATTTTTACAGGCAGCAGAGATGCTCCAAGAATCTGCAGGAGAGATTGTTCCTGTTGAGATAAGCATTGGAGGTCCCCTTACAATTGCATCATTTTTGCGAGAGATTGAGCTGCTTTTACGCGATTGTAGAAGAAATGGCGATAAAGTACAGAAATTACTTCGCATTATTGTGGATTCCCAAAAGAGCTGTATTGATGCATTTGCACAATATGGCGTAGGAATTGCGATGGCAGATCCTGTGGCAAATCCGGCGCTGATCGGACCAAAATTATATGAGAAATTCGTTTTTCCTTATACAAAAGAATTGACAGACTATGCACTGGAGAGAACCGGAAAGAAAGTATCTCTTCATATGTGTGGGGCTACCTATAGTATTTGGAAGTATATCGAACAATATCAGTTAAATGAAATTAGCTTAGACAATATTGTGGATTTGGACAGGGCTGCGCGAGAATTAGGAAAAAAAGTACCAATTGCCGGCAATGTAGATCCTGTACAGAGCATGCTGAATGGTACAAAAGAAGAGATTTTTGCAGATGTTCAAAAATGCATAGAACTTGGAAGTTCTGCTGAGAAGGGGTTTCATCTTACTACTGGTTGTGATATTCCGGACGGAACTTCACCTGAAAAAGTAGATTGGTTTATGGAAGCAGCTAGATTATACGGGAAGAAAAGATAAGCTTATATTTTATGAAAAGGGAATGGAATTTGGAGGAAATGAAAATGGCAAAGTCAAAAGAAGAATTATTAGAAAAACTGTCGGAATGTGTATTGGAGATGGAAGAGGAAGAGGTAGTCGACGTTGCTGAAGAATATATTGCAGCAGGTTATCCGGCATTTGACGGGATTATGGATGGTCTTGTAGATGGCATGAATAAAGCTTCGGATCTTTATGATGAAGAAGAGTATTTTGTAACAGATATTCTTCTTTGTTCGGATGCTATGTATGCTGGGTTGGAAGTGCTGCGTCCACACCTTCCTGAAAGTGCACAAAGCGGAGAAAAACCGAAGGCGGTAATTGGAGTTGTAGAGGGAGATACTCATGATATTGGAAAAAATCTGGTGAAGATCATGATGGATACAGCTGGATTTGAGATGTATGACTTAGGACGAGATGTTCCACCGGAAGCATTTGTAAAAAAAGCAATAGAAATCCAAGCACCGTTAATCTGTATTTCTACGCTAATGACAACTACAATGATTGGAATGAAAACGGTGATTGAGCAATTAAAGGAACAAGGGATTCGTGATCAAGTAAAAGTCATGGTTGGTGGAAGTCCGGTTTCACAGAAGTTTGCGAATGAAATAGGAGCGGACGGATATTCCGTGAATGCAGTGGAAGCTGTAAAACTGGCAAAAAGATTATTAGATCTTGCGTAAGTAATGGGAGGAAAATGTATGTTTACGGAAAAAGAACGTTTGGAACGCGCTTTGAGACAGGAAGAAGTGGATCGTCCGCCATGTATCTGTCCTGGGGGAATGATGAATATGATCACGACAGATCTCATGGATGCTTGTGGAGTTACATGGCCGGAAGCGCATACAGATGCACAGATGATGGCAGATTTGGCATTGGCAAGTTATCAACATGGTTGCTTTGAAAACGTAGGAGTTCCTTTTTGTATGACAATAGAAGCAGAAGAACTGGGTGCAAAAGTAACGTTAGGATCTAAGATTTTTGAACCACATGTAACGGAATATGCGGGAACATCTGTAACAGAATGGGAAAAATCATCTCCGATCAATTTGGAATGCGGGAGAGCAAAAGTAGTATTGGATGCAATCCGTATTTTAAAAGAAAAGAATTTAGATGTTCCGATCATTGGAAACTTAGTAGGACCGGTAAGTGTGGCCAGTTCTGTGATCGATCCAGTGGGATTTTATAAAGATTTGAGAAGACACAAAGAAGAAGCACATCAGTTTATGACTTTTGTGACAGAACAATTGATTGCCTTTGCAAATGCGATGATTGAAAACGGCGCAGATGTGATCGCAATTTCTGATCCAAGCGGAACGGGAGAGATTCTCGGACCAAAATTTTTTGAAGAGTATGCAGTAAAATATCTGAATATGCTTTTGGATGGAATCAAAGATCAAGAAAAAGGTACGATTGTACATATTTGTGGGCAGATGAGAAGTGTATATGAGCAGATTGATAAAGTGCATTCAGATGCGTTGAGCTTTGATGCGATCGTTCCATTGAAAGAAGCCAGAAAGAATCTTCAAGATCGAGTATTGATGGGGAATGTAAGTACATTCGCATTAGAGTTTGGAGATGAAGAAAGAGTTCAAAAGCTGACAAAATTTTGTGTGCAAAGCGGTTCTGATATCATTTCTCCAGCATGTGGACTGGGGACAAAGTCACCTCTTGCAAATATTCAGGCGATTTTAAAAACGTTAAAGATGGACGAAGAAGCATTTGAAAAAATGGAAACGATGGAAGAGTGGAAAGAAGAGGAGATGAAAAATGCCTAATATCAAAGTACAGCCTTCTGGTAACGTATATGAATATGAAGTAGGAAAAACTCTTTTAGAAGTTCTCTTAGAAGAAGGTATATTCGTAGATAATCCTTGTAATGGAAAAGGACTTTGTGGGAAGTGTAAAGTGCGAATTTTGGAAGGAGAATTATCGGAACCGGAAGATACCGAACGGAAGTTATTAAAGCAAGAGGAGATGGAAAATGGAGTCAGACTTTCCTGCCTTGTAAAACCGGAAACAGATTTGGAGATAGAACTTATGCAGAAGGAAAGGAAGCATCAAGTGCTGACCGGAGGCTATATCCCTTCCTTTGCGTTCGATCAGGATATCCAAAAAATTGTGGTGGAAATTCAAAAACCAACTTTGGAAGATCAAACATCTTTTGAGGATCAGATTCTGCGTCAGATCCCGAAAGTAAGTCTAGAGCTGGGATGCCTCCAGATGAGGGAGTTTGTTCCGGGACAGGTGACGGTTGTACTCCATGGAAATCAGGTGATTCAAATAGAAGAGGGCAATACGACGGAAAAAATGTATGGGGTTGCGGTTGATATTGGAACAACGACAGTTGTCTGCACGTTGATTGATATGCTTACCGGTAAGGAACTTGCACATGCATCCATGATCAACGCACAGAAGCATTTTGGACTGGATGTGTTGACCCGTATTACTTATGAGTTAGAACATCCTGAAGATGGCGTAGAAAAATTGCAAAAGGCATTGGTAAATTCTATTAATGAGATGATAGAGGATATTTGTTGCCAGTCAGAAGTATCCAAAGAGTGGATTTATGAAATTGCTGTTGGAGCAAACTGTACAATGATGCATATGTTACTCGGGGTTCCTGCGACATCACTTGGAAGATCTCCGTATGCGCCTGTGTTTGTACGTGGAAAAGACATCAGGGCAAAAGAAATTGGATTATGTGCAGCAGAAGGAGCGAGACTGTATTGTTTGCCATCGGTATCCGCTTATATTGGAGCCGACATTGTAGCAGGAGCTTATGTATGTCAGCTTCAAAAAGAATCTGGGAATGTACTGTTTATAGATATAGGAACGAATGGGGAAATCGTATTATCCAGTCATGGCAGATTGCTTTGCTGTTCTTGTGCAGCAGGTCCGGCATTGGAAGGCATGAATATCAGTTCAGGGATGCGGGCAGCAGAAGGTGCTATTGAAGATGTGACGATCACAGAATCCGGAATAGAATGGAAAGTAATTGGAAATGAAAAGCCAATCGGCATTTGTGGAAGTGGGATTTTAGCAGTTGTAAAGGAATTGCTGAGAGTCGGTCTTGTCAGAAAAGAAGGAGCATTTATCAAGCTAAATAAATTAGAAGAATCGGATTATCGTTTTCACATGCTGCAGGAAAATGGGAAAAAAAGAGAATTTATTTTATCGGAAGAACAAAAACTCTTGATTACGCAAGGAGATATTCGGCAGGTACAACTTGCAAAAGGAGCCATTCTATCAGGATTTTTAGCGCTTCTTAAGAAAGCTGGAATCCAAATGGAAGATTTGGATAAAGTTATGATTGCGGGGCAGTTTGGAGCACATCTTCCTGCGGATAGTTTGGTGGGAACCGGAATCATTCCAAAAGAAGTACAAGAAAAGCTTGTTTATGTAGGAAACTCTTCAAAGACAGGGGCCTATATGGCTCTGATGTCCGCAAAAGTAAAACGAGAAATGGAAGAACTGGCCGGACAGATGGATTATATGGAGTTAGGGGCAACAGAAAATTATGAACGCTTGTTTTCTGAATGTTTGATTTTCCCTAATGTGAAATAGAGTAGGAGTAAGAACTATGAGCAGCATTAAAGATTTTAAATGTACCTACGATAATGGTGTATTAGAGCATTCCAAAATCGTGGAAGAACTGGGGTTTACATTTCCTGATGTATATTTACATGCCGACAAGATGGCTGCGCTTTCCAAAAGGCAAAAAGAAAAACAAGGAAATTCGATCTGTGTTCTGCCTTTTTGCCATACCGTAGAAGGAGAAGCTATGGGAGGAATCATCACACTCGGCAATGAAGTTGCAGGACCCCGGGCAAAGGAATATCTTTATACAGATTATAAGGAGCTTGGGGAAATCAATGAAATTGATTTTACAAAAGGAAGAATTCAGGAAGTTCTTCAGGCCTGTCAGATTCTGCACGAACAAGGAGAACATGTGATGCTTGAAGTTTCAGGCCCCATTACAATTCTCAATGTGTTGATTGATATTAAACAAATTTTTAAAGGAATGCATAAAGATTTCGAATTTATGAAATCTGTATTCCAAAAAGTTGGTACGCAAATTTTGAGATATATAAAAGAAGCAAAAAAATATGGGGTAGATTTCATCAGTTATGCAGACTCAGCTGGAGGAGTGAATATACTTGGCCCGAAGATGGCAGAGCAGATGGTAGAAGGATTTACTTATGATTTTTTGAAAGAAGCACAGGAGTACTCAGATGAACATACACTTTTGATGCTTTGTCCGAAAACAACATTTGCGCTTCTTGGGACAGAGAAAGCAGAACTTGCAGATATAGATATACCAGCTGGAAGTACCTATGGGGAAGGGTGTATAGAAGTACTTGGAAAAGCGAAAATAGTTGGAATACAATGTGCAAAAAATATGGGATTTTTGCTGAAATCAGGGATAATGAAAGAAGTTGTATTGAAATAGTGAAAAGGGAGCATCAGAAATGTGATATGCTCCCTGATTTTTTGTGAAAAAAGAGAGAAAACTTTTAAATTGAAAGAAAATGTCTTATTGTTGAATGTGTATTCAGGTAGGTTAGTGTATTATAAAATAGAGACAAGTATGTGGATTTAAGGTGATGAGATTATGAAAAAGAAATCTGTGATCAGAAAGGCATTTTTTATGATGACAGTACATTTTATTTTGCTGTTGGTGGTATTCTTTTCCTATTTGTTTTTTTCTTATCATACAGCAGTAGGAAATCTGAGAGATGGTATGGAAAATTTAATCCAGATCTATGGGCGGGAGCTGGAAAATAAGATTAATAATGCAGATATGCTTTTGGAGCGTCTTATCTATGCAAATGATGACTATACACTTTTGCAGAGTGAGAATGAAGCGATTCGATACTATGCATCGGTAAGACTTAAGAATTTGATAGAGGAACAGACCGCTTATGATGACTATGTGGATGCGGTTGTTATGGCAGATAGCATATATGGAGTATGTTTAGACTATGAAAACAGACAAATTTCTTTAGAGAATAAAACAAGTCTTAGAGATTTTGTGAGCAGAGGTGCAAAAAAGGAAAGAGGGGAGGCTCAGTGGAGCATAGAGGTAATAGGAACGACTAGATATCTCTATAAGATGTACATTTGGCAGGGGCGTGCAGTAGGAGCTTTTATTTCTGTTGATAGATTTATGGACAATGTACATGACGATGAGCTAAATGATATGACAGTAGTATTGCTTGATAATGAAAAGCGAATCCAGAGTACTTTGGGGGAGAATATACCAGGTATGAAAATTGGGAAAAATCCCGAAGAGGTATTGGGAAAGTTGGCACAGAAAGCAAGCTACGAACTAGCAGATGGAAGAATGAAAATATGTGCGTATGTTAGTATGTCTGCTATTTGGGGACAGATTCAAGTGAATATGGTCTTAGTGATGATTGTAATTTTAACATTGACTGTGTATTCGATTGTAATGTTGCGATTTATTCGAAGAGAACTGATTCTTCCAACTAGGCGTATGCAGGAAACGATGATACGAATGAGGGATGGGGAATATACGTTGAGAATTCGGGATGAGTTTACAAGCAGTGAATTTATACTTTTAAAAGACACCTTTAATGAATTGGCAGATGAGATAGTGAATTTACGGATTCAGAGTTATGAAAAACAAATTGATTTGCAGGAGACAGAATTAAAGTGTGTCAGATTGCAAATAAGACCACATTTCTTTTTGAATGCTATGACAACGATTTCTAGTCTAAGTCAGAGAGAAAAGAATCGAGAAATACAGAGATATATTGATGCACTTTCAAAAAATATCCGGTATATGTTTCAATCAGGTCTCCATACGGTGACTCTTGGTGAAGAAATACGCCATATTGAAAATTATTTTGAGATGCAGGAACTAAATTATCCGGATTGTGTATTTTATTATATTGATATACCAAAAGAACTGGAAATGTGGAAGATACCTCAGATGCTGATACATACGGTGATTGAAAATGAATATAAATATGCGGTCGAAGTAGATCAGGTTCTGACAATTCTGATCAAAGCAGAAGTACGGGAAGAAAAGGGAGAGGAGATGTTATGTCTGTCGATAGAAGATGATGGGGGTGGATATCCGCAGGAAGTCCTTGAAAATTTTCTATATGAAACAGGTGAAAGACATGAGAAGCCTCAGAATGGGGAACGAATTGGTCTTATCAGTATAAAAAGAATGTTGGAACTGATGTATGAGAGGGATGATCTGTTTGAAATCGGGAACACAGTACCTCATGGGTGCTGTAATTATTTTTGGATTCCAAAGCAGCCGATTCAGGAAATAAAAGAATCTTAAGACAGATAGTATTGGATAAAAGTACGAAAGGAATGACGAAAAATGCAGGCTTTGATTGTTGATGATGATATTGCAACAGTGGATGTAGTAGAAAATTCAATAGACTGGAAGAGTCTGGGAGTTACAGAGATATTTACAGCTTATAATATCAGTCGTGCGAAGGAAATTCTTTCTGAACGGAATGTTGATATTATTATAAGTGATATTGAAATGCCAAAGGGTTCGGGAATTGATTTGCTGGAATGGATCAGGGAAAATGAAATTCCAGGAGAGTTTTTATTTTTAACTTGTTATGAAAAATTTGATTATGCTGCAAAAGCATTGAAAAATCATGCGTCAGAGTATTTATTAAAACCTTTTGATATCAATGTTATGGAGGTGGCGCTTAAAAAGATTGTCCTGAAGATTAAGGAAAGACAGCAATTAATTGCTGAGAGTGAATATGGGAAATGGGCAAAACGCAATTCGAGACAAATGAAGCTTGCATTTTGGAATCAAATGATTTCCGGGCATTTGACAGGAAGGGGAGCTGCAGAATCTATTGCAGAAAAGCAGCTAAATATTGATGCAGGCGCCAGTTATCGACTGGTGATTTCCAAAATTGCCAGACCAGATCAGGAGAAGATGAATCAGGGATTAATGTTGTTTATTATAGAGAATATTCATTCCGAAATATTATGTGGGAATCCAGAAAATGAATGTATACTTTCCTATCCGGAAGGGGACTGTTATGTGATTACAACAATATATAAGGTACATGCCTCATATGATGTAAACAGACAGTGTAGGGAGCTTCGAAGGGACATTCAAAATATGTTTGGTACAGAGATTACAATCTGTATCAGCCGGGAAATCGTTTTGGAACAATTGTATGAAACTTATAAAAAGAATAAGAAAATTCTTGAGGAAAACGTAGGATATTGTGGAATGATATTTCACGAAGAAGATGTGAGGGAAAGAAAGATGTTGCAAAATCTTTTTAATCCTGAGCAGATAGAAAGTTTGCTGGAAACGAAACAAAAGATGAGATTTTTAAGTTACTTGAAAAGTTGCATTTCTGATGGGGACTGTGGAAGAAAACTTAAGGCAGAAGAATTGAAAAGGGGAAAAGAAGAAATCCTCCAGGCGATTTATGCTTATTTTGGCAAAAAAGGGATACGGACGACACCCCTTTTTTCTAATGAGGATCTAAGGGAACTGGAGAAAAATACCTCTCGATCTGCAGCGGATCTCATGCGCTGGGCCAGTTTTTTAATGGACTGTGTGATTGAATATGAGGAGGAAGTGAAACGACAGTATACTCTGAGTGAACAGATTGACCGTTATATCATAGAACATTATCACGAGGATATTGGCAGAAATGAAGTTGCACGGCAATTTCATCTTTCGGCAGAGTATATAGCGAAAATTTACAAGCAGGAAACGGGGAAATCTTTAAAAGACTTTATTACGGAATGTAGAATTAATGAGGCAAAGAAGCTTCTGGAGAGAGGGAATAGAGTCAGTGAAGTAGCCACAACAGTCGGATTCGATAATTTCACTTATTTTTCGACTGTATTTAAAAAGATGACGGGAATGACTCCAAATGAATATAGAAGAATCTCTTGTTTTTGAAAGGAAGACTCTTTGTTTTAAAAGAAATGGGAAAAACATTCTGCTAAAGTAAGAGTATCAGAAGAAACAAGGAGGTAAAAGGTTATGAAAAACAAAAAAGTTCTGGTATGTTTACTGACAGCAGCCATGACATTGGGGCTTACAGCTTGTGGTGGGGAATCAAAATCGCAATCTAAAAAGGAGAAAAATGAAGGATATGATCAAGTAACATATGCTTATGCGACCTTCAATAATATTCCGGCGGAGGAAGATCTTGATACTGTTGAAGAAGCAATCAATGAGATTACAAGAAAGAAGATTCATACAGAGGTAACATTGATGCCAATCGCGATTGCTGATTATTCTAATAAAGTCAGTCTTGCGCTTCAGGGTGGAGAAAAAATTGACGTTTATCAGTCGATGGGAGATTTTAATAATTATGTATCGACAGATATGGCTTATGATATTACTGATTTACTGAAAGAAGAAGGAGAGGGAATTGTTGACACGGTAGGAGAGGACTGGCTGGCGGCCTGTTCGAAAGAGGGACACACTTATGGCGTTCCGACGATGAAACCAGTTGCTTTGACACCAATGGTAATTTATCGTGAGGACATTGCAGAAGAAATGGGAATTGATATGTCAGCAGTTTCTTCCATGGAAGACATGACAGATATATTAAAGAAAGTAAAAGAGTCGTATCCGAATATGACACCGGTAGCACCAGTACAAACAGGAGAGATTGGGGTTTCAGTTAATTATGGTGAAATTGACTTTCTGACAGATGACAGATACTCCCCGGTAGGTGTTCTTGAAGGAGATCAGTTAGAAGTCGAAGATCTGTATTCTTCTGATGTGTTCCGTGAAAAATGCGAGTTAGTCAGAGGATGGTATGAAGATGGGCTGGTGATGAAAGATGCAGCGACAACAACAAGTATGGCTGCAGAATTGATGAGCTCCGGAAATTATTTCTGCTATATTGCTGCATATAGTTATCCAGAAGAGGATACAGCGGCTTCTTTACAGCAACAATGTGGTACATATCCAATCGGGGCAAAGATTATTGGTGATGCATATCTTTCAACTGCAGATTTGAATGGGTTGAGCTGGATGATTGCTTCTACGACAGACGTGCCGGAAGCAGCGATGAAATTTCTTGACCTTACATATACAGATAAAGATGTGATTAATCTGTTGATTTATGGTATTGAAGGCAGAGACTACGTAATGAATGATGATGGAACAGTTTCTTATCCGGAAGGTGAGGATGCATCTACTGTGCCATATACAGCTCAGTTAAGCTGTGGAACATTGGGAAATTTCTTCCTCATGCATCCAATGGAAGGAACAAACCCGGATTCCCTTGAATGGGAAAAGGAGCAGAACGAGACTGCAAAGACGTCTCCTGCGATGGGATTTACTTTTGATTCCGACAGTGTGAAGACACAGTATACAGCAGTGAAGAATGTAATTTCACAGTATTTGCCGGGACTGATCTGTGGAAGTCTTGATCCGGATACAGAGGTTGATAAATTTGTACAGGCATTAAATGATGCGGGGTACCAGGAAATTTTGAAGGCAAAACAAGAACAGCTGGATACATGGGCAGAAGGTCAAAAATAAAGGGAGTTGAGGAGGCAGTATGAAAAAAATAGTTACAGCCAGAAAGAAAAAGCGATTTAAGAACCTGCCTTTATTACTTATTGCACTGCCGGGAATTTTGTACCTGATTATCAATAATTATATCCCGATGTTTGGCGTATTTCTTGCTTTTAAAGATTACAGTCTAATGAAGGGAATTTTTGGCAGTGATTGGTGCGGTTTTGAGAATTTTGAATTTTTATTTAAAACAAAAGATGCATGGATTATGACCAGAAATACACTTGCATATAATTTGACATTTATCGTGATCGGAACAATTGTAGCAATCGCTATTGCGATTATGATGTGTGAACTGGGAAAGAAAAGAAGGGTGAAATTTTTTCAGGCTACACTTCTTTTGCCAAATCTTCTTTCCTGGGTGGTCATTGGATTTGTAGCATATGCATTTTTGAATGCGGATACAGGATTTATCAACAATACGATTCTTGCAGGAATGGGGGTTAATCCGGTTTCATGGTATTCTTATGCAGGTGCATGGCCGGTGATTTTAGTAATTGTAAATCTTTGGAAAAACATGGGATACCAGTCTATTGTCTATATGGCGAGCATTTCAGGTATTGATAAATCAATTTATGAAGCGGCAGCTATTGACGGTGCGACAAAACTGAAGCAGATTTTCTACGTGACATTGCCGATGTTAAAGCCGACTGTGATTACATTGACATTGATGTCCATAGGGCGAATCTTTTATTCAGATTTTGGACTGTTCTATCAGGTACCACAGAATTCAGGGGCACTTTTCAATGTGACGCAGACGATTGATACTTATGTGTACCGTGGCCTTATGGAACTAAATGATGTAGGAATGTCCGCGGCAGCAGGCTTATATCAGTCACTGGTAGGATTTGTGCTTGTACTGATTGCAAATGCAATCGTTCGTAAAGTAGATTCAGATAATGCATTATTCTAGGAGGAAAAGGAAATGACAGAAAGTAAAAGTTTTAATCGGGTATCGACGGTAATCCTTACAGCTCTTGTCATAGTGGTGATTCTTCCGATCCTTCTGATTGTAATCGCATCTTTCTCGGCAGAGGATGTATTGATACGAGATGGATATACTTACTTTCCGGCTGAGTGGAGTCTGGATTCTTACTACTATATGATAAAACAAGGAGTTGTGATATTAAGATCTTATGGAATATCATTTCTTGTAACGATAGGCGGCACAGCGATAAGTGTACTTATTACGACGATGCTGGCATATCCAATGGCAAGAAAATCCTTTCGGGGAAGAAATGTATTGGCATTTTTTGTATTTTTTACGATGCTATTTAATGGGGGAATCGTGCCTTCGTATATTATGTGGACACAGATTTTTCATATTAAGGATACAGTATGGGCGTTAATGATTCCGAATTATTTGGTAACAGCATTTAATGTAATTCTGGTAAGAAATTATTATCAAAACAGTGTTCCTGATTCGCTGATTGAAGCGGCGCAGCTTGATGGGGCATCCGAACTAAAAATTTTTTATAAGGTTATGCTACCACTTTCTAAGCCGGCAGTAGCAACAATCGGTCTTTTTACGGGAATTACTTATTGGAATGACTGGACGAATGGATTGTATTATATCAATAATGAAAAGCTGTATAGTATTCAGCAGCTCTTGATGAAGATTATGGATAATATTCAGGCATTGAGGTCGAATTCCACCGCATCGCTTCTTGGAACCGGAGCTGTGGAACTGCCAGGTACATCGATTCGTATGGCGATGGCAGTGATCGGAATTCTTCCAATTTTACTTATCTATCCGTTTGTACAGAAATACCTTGTAAAAGGCGTTGTAGTAGGGGCCGTCAAAGGATAGGGAATGAAATGATATAGTATGATACGGAAATGAGATACCCGGGGTACCAGGAAAGTGTGAAAGCCTAAGTTCTGGGACTCCGGGATTTTATTTATATGAAAAAAATACAGAAAAGGTAAAGTGTCGGGAAAAGGAGAACTGGAAAATGAAAATAAGAGAAGTGATTGAAAAAATTCTGGAATATCATCCAAAATTTCCAGAAGAATATGATGGATGCGATGGATATAAATCAGGAGATCCTGAAGTAGAATGTACCGGGATTGTATGTGCGCTTGTTCCGACGGTAGAGGTGATTAGAAAGACAGCGAAATTAGGTTGTAACCTACTTTATGTGCATGAGCCATCGTACTATTCTACTCCGGATTATCCAGATTGGAGAGCTGGATTTGAAAATAAAATTTATGAGGAGAAGCGGAATCTGCTAGAAGAGAATGGAATTGTTATATGGAGAGACCACGATCATTCACATGCCCATAAACCAGACAGCATTTTTACAGGGGTAATAAAATACCTTGGATGGCAAGATAATCAAACCGGAGAAGATGGTATGGCAAAGATTTTTGAATTTTCGGATATGACAGTGGAGAAAATGAATAAAATGCTCAAAGAAAAACTTTTGTTAAATGGAATACGTTATATAGGGAAACCAGAGGATCAAATAACAAAGGTTGCACTTGTAGGACATTTATTGCCTAATATTTTTGAACATCAGGCGACGACGGGAAATAATTATTGTTCGGAATATGCAACAGAGGTAATCCGTCTTATGGAGGAGCAAGGTGTAGATGCAATTATCCCAGGAGAAGTGATTGACTGGACTGTTATGTCCTATATCAGAGATGCTGTACAACTTGGAAAAGCAAAAGCAGCATTTAATATCGGTCATTTTAATATGGAAGAACTGGGAATGAAATATGCTGTGGATTGGATTTTAGAACTTTTGGATAATGAAATACCAGTACATTATGTTCCAAGTGAAGATATATATCAGTTTGCATAAAAAGAAAGAGGAAGAAAGATATGTCTGTTTTACAAATTAATAAATATTCTATAGCACTGAGTAGGTTAATTACGTTTCATGTAATTTTGCCGGATGATGCAATACCAATGATGATTGAAGGAAATAAAAATTATGAGAGAAAACCTAAAACACTGTATCTTCTTCATGGGTTTTCAGGGAACACAACGGATTGGTTATATGGTAGTCGGATTCAAGAATTGGCGATGCAGTATAATCTAGCTGTTGTACTTCCGTCTGGAGAAAATAGCTTTTATCTGAATGGAAAAGGAACTGGACGTGCATATGAGACGTTTGTAGGAGTGGAACTGCCAGATTATTGTACAAAGACATTTGGTTTTTCAGATAAACCGGAAGACAATTTCATTGGAGGCCTTTCTATGGGAGGATTTGGGGCGATTCATACAGCTTTGAAATATCCTAAGAGATTTGGAAAGATGTTTGGTCTTTCGTCTGCAATGATTCAATATGATATTGCTGGGATGAAGCCGGGAGAGAAAAATGAGATTGCAGACTATGATTATTATCTGCAAGTATTTGGTAATCTTGAACATTTGGATACAAGTGAAAATAATCCAGATTATCTGATTCGAGAGAAGAAAAAAAGAGGAGAAAAGATACAGCCGGTTTTTATGGCTTGTGGAACCGAAGATTTTATTTTAAAAAACAATCGAGTATTCAGAGATTTTTTAAACAGTCAGAACGTGGATCTTACATATTATGAAAGTGAGGGAATTCATGACTGGAAGTTTTGGAATCAGTATCTTGAGCCAGCAATTTGTTGGGGACTTGAAGAGAAAGTAGAAGAAAAAGAAGATGAGAACTATTAGACTGCATAAATACTAGGAGGATAACAGATGGCTTTTATACAGATGGAATATAAATCGGAAGCATTGTTGCGGGGGACTTCAATAAAGGTAATTCTTCCTACAGATGGTATGTCCGGAAAGTGGGAGCCTCCATTTCAAACAGTTTATTTTTTGCCGGGATATAGTACAACAGCAATGGAACTAATTACCTACTTAAATTTAAGAAAGCAAGCGGAATTAAAAGGAATTGCGATTGTTCTTCCGGATGGAGAAAATTTATTTTATCAGGATCTTCCACAAAGGATGACATTTTACAGTACTTATGTAGGAAAAGAACTGGTAGAAGTGACACGCAAATTGTTTCCGCTTTCCCATAGAAGAGAAGATACCTATATTGCGGGTATTTCTATGGGAGGGTATGGCGCACTCTATAATGGGATGAGATACAGGCATACTTTTTCAAAAGTAGCCGCTATCTCTCCGGCATCGGATCCATGTGTTTTAATGTCAGGTGAGAATGTGGAAGCGTATGGCTTTTCATGGAAACAGTTTGAGGGAATTTTCGGAAGTAGAAAGATGTTTTATGGAAGTGAATGGGATATGGAGAACATGTGGACAAAATTGTCTTTGGAAAATCGTCCGGAACTTTTTCTGTGTTGTGGGACAGAGGACAGAGCGGTAGGGAATGCTGTGGAAAAGTTTGAAAATGCATTAAAAAAAGCTGGAGTTTCTCATGTATACAAGGAAGGACATGGAGATCATGAAATCTATTATTGGGAACAAATGATGGATTCAGTATTTTCTTTTCTGGCTGGAATAGAGGAAAAGACAAAAGATAAATTAGTGATCCCAGACTAATGGAATAAGGGAAGGAGATGGAAAAATGAACTTATTAGAAATAAAATATAACTGGAAAGCGCCAGTTGTTTCAGGAGACATCCCTCATGGCGATATGCCGGGAGATAAGATTGAAATTCGTGAAGAACATATTCAGAAAGCAACAAAGATTTTTCCGGAATTATTAGAACAGCTTTTGCCTGTTTTTGAAGCAGAAGAGTCTCCTAGAGCGGTGATTACCGTATGCGGTGGATCAGGAGTGGGAAAATCAGAGATTGCATCTTTGTTGTCCTGGTATTTTACGCAGGCGGGAATAGGAAGTTATACGTTGTCAGGAGATAATTATCCGCATCGGATTCCACAGTATAATGATGCAGAAAGGTTGCGGATTTTTAGAGAAAAAGGATTGCGTGCAATGACGGTGAAGAATCTTCTGGATCCGGAGCGGATGGAACAGATCCGAAAGTGGCAGAAAGAGGGAACCGATGCAGATTCTGCACATGGAGAAATATATAACTGGTATCAGACATATTTGCGGGGAGGACGTGAAGGATTGGCAGAATACCTCGGTACTTCACGAGAAATTGATTTTCAGGAAGTGGAAGAGATTGTACGTCAGTTTAAGACGGGTTCTCAGAATATCTGGCTTAGACGTATGGGAAGAACAGACACGGATCTTTGGTATGAGAAAAAGGATTTTTCCAATGTACAGGTATTGATCATAGAATGGACACATGGAAACAGCGGGTGTTATCAAGGGGTGGATATTCCGATTTTGCTGAATAGTACACCGCAGGAAACGCTGGAGCACAGAAGAACAAGAAACAGGGATGGTGCTGTGGACAGTCCGTTTACTATGATGGTACTGGAGTTGGAGCAGGAGTTGCTAAAAAGACAGGCATATAAAGCGAAAATGATTGTTTCAAAGAAAGGCGAACTGCTGACTTATGAGGAATATGAAAAGCAAATGGGAAAATAATGCAGGTGGTAGAATATGGGAACGGGAAAAAGAAGAGTAAAAGTTGATAATGGACCGATGTTGAATGCATATCCAGACAGCATAGGAGGGACTTTGGCGGATATTGTAGAATTTTTAGAAAACCCGGAACGAAACAGAGCATTTACATCCTTTTATATTTTACCTAGTCTATTTCATACGGATTTAGACCGGGGATTTTCTGTAATTGATTATCAACTGGATGAGATGCTCGCATCAGAACAGGATTTGGAAAAACTGAGAAAACTTGGTATTCAACTAAAACTGGATTTTATATTAAATCATGCTTCAGTTTTGTCAGAACAGTTTCAGGACATTTTGAAAAAGGGGGAGCAATCAGAATACCGGGATTTTTTTATTGATTGGAATCAATTTTGGGATGGGTATGGAACGATGACAGAGGAAGGATATATTCAGCCGGATTCCGAATGGATCAAGGGTATGTTTTTTAGGAAGCCAGGATTACCAATTTTAATGGTTCGTTTTCCTAATGGGAAGGAGGTTCCCTATTGGAATACCTTTTATCAAGAAGTAAAGTATCCACCGATCGACGCACAAGATATTATGGATGCTGCGGGAGTTCAGTTTAGAACGGCAAAATATGTTGCAGAGTCAATCAATGAAAAAACAGCATCCGGCAAAAGTCTAAAATCTGTTTTATCCGAAATAGCAGATGGAGTAAATGTAGAAGAGAAGCAAGTTGTTCGTGCTATTAAAAAGCTGAGTAAAGAACAGGCAAAGGCAATCATTGATATGGCAGAATCCAGACGAAGGTATCTAGGACAGATGGATTTAAATATAAAATCTCCGCTTGTATGGGAATTTTATGAAGAGACTCTGAAAAAACTTGCTGATTATGGTGCGGGAATTGTGAGGCTGGATGCTTTTGCATATGCTCCTAAAAAGCCAGGTGAGAAAAACTTTTTGAATGAACCGGGAACGTGGGAACTTCTGGAGAAAGTCAGAGAACTTGCAGATAAATTTGGATTGGAACTTTTACCGGAGATTCATGCAAGCTATGCAGATGGTATTTATGAAAAGATTGCAGAGAAAGGATACATGACATATGATTTTTTTCTTCCGGGGTTAATCATTGACGCATTGGAAAGCGCAAATGGGGATTATCTGAAAAAATGGGCAGAGGAATTGATGGGAAAAAGGATCCGGACTGTAAATATGTTGGGGTGTCATGATGGGATTCCACTTTTAGATTTGAAGGGATTACTTTCAGAAGAGAGGATTCAAAGTCTTATTGATACGATTGTGTCAAGGGGGGGATATGTGAAGGATTTACATGGACAGAAGAGCATATATTATCAGGTAAATGCTACTTATTACAGTGCTTTGGGAGAAGATGAAAGAAAGATGCTTATGGCGCGGGCAATTCAGCTTTTTATGCCGGGAAAACCACAGATATGGTATTTAGATCTTTTTGCCGGGAAAAATGATTATGAGGCAGTACGGCGTGCAGGGGTTGGCGGACATAAGGAGATTAACAGAACGAATTTAACAAAGGAATATGTAGAGAAACATTTTTTAGATAAAGTGGTACAGCAACAGCTCAAATTACTAAGGTTTCGGACAGAATTTCCGGCATTCTCTTATGATAGTAGCCTTATAGTTGAGGCGTGGAAGCATGAAATTCATTTTATGTGGAAAAAGGAGAACTATACAGCTGAGCTTTATGCAGATTTGCAAAAAATGACGTATCATATCATAGGTAAGATAAATGGAGAGATAACAAATGAACTATAATCTTTCAGAGCAGGCGCTGGCTTTTAATGAGGTGCTTCCGTGGGCGGGGCAGATTCCCGCCTGGGAAGTACAGGAGGATGGAAAAGTAGTTATTAAAATTATGGCTCCGCAAGCGGAGAGTGTAACTTTTTTAGTTGGTGATAAAGAATATCTCTGTGTGGAGAATGAAAATGGTGTATGGGAAGGAACATTTCCTTATCGAACGGGACACCATTATGTTCAAGTAAAAATAAATGGAATGGAGATACTTTCTCCATTGTTTCCGATAGGATATGGGTATAGCCGTCCATATAATTACATAGAACTTCCACAAGATGATTTTTATCAATTAAAAAATGTGCCGCATGGGAGTGTCAGAAATGAATATTTTTATTCCAAGGTAACGGAAGAGTGGGAAAGATGTATTGTATATACACCGGCAGAATATGAAGAAAATTGTGATAAAATTTTTCCTGTATTATATCTTCAACATGGTCATGGTGAAAATGAGATAAGTTGGACTACCGCAGGGAAGGTAAATTTTATTTTGGACAATTTGATTGCAGAGAAAAAAGCTGTTCCGTTTGTGGTAGTGATGTGTAATGGAATGGTGCAAAGAGTAAACCAGAAGAAAAAAAGAATTGTAGATTTTAAATTATTGGAACAAGAGTTAGTGCAAGAATGTATACCTTTTGTGGAAAGCAAGTTTCGAATTGGAAAGAAAAAGGAAATGCGAGCGATGGCAGGGTTGTCTATGGGATCTCTTCAGACAAGTATTGTTGGTTTTCATCATCCTGAAATTTTTTCTGCTTTGGGAATATTTAGCGGTTTTGTCACAGATATAATACAGGGTACTGAGTTGGATATGGTAGAACGACCATTAAGTGATAATGAACATTTGAAAATATTTGAGAATGCGCATAAATTTGGAGAACTATTTCCGATATTTTTTAGATCTATGGGGGATGAAGACCCATTTTGGGAATATTTTGTTCGTGATGATAAAATTTTGGAACAAAAAGGGATACCTCAGATCCGTAAGATCTATAAAGGGGCTCATGACTGGAACGTTTGGAGACAGAGCCTTCGAGATTTTGCACAGATGATATTTAGAGAACAATAAAAGGATTAGTAGTAAAGGTCAAGAGGAATACAATGGATTATCAGATATTTCAATTAGATGAACATTCGTGGATGATACAGGAAGGTCAGGGAACATCGGCGGTATATATGTATCTTTTAGAAGGCGAAAAGACAGCTGCTCTTATTGACACAGGGATGGGAATGATTCCATTGGGGGAAATAACTCAGTCCCTAACAGATAAGCCGATAGTTGGTATTTTAACACATGGACATTTTGATCATATTGGAGGATCAGCATTTTTTACACATGTTTATTTACAGAAAAATGAAAAAAATGTATATGAGTATCATGGTGATAAAAAGTTTCGGTCAGGAATAATAGGAGCGGAAGTTCAAGAGGTAAAGAAGGAAATCTGTTTTATGGAGGAAGGAGATGTTTTTGATCTGGGAAATAGAACATTGGAAATCATCGAGACACCAGGACATTCACCAGGTTCGGTGAGTATATTGGATCGAGAACATAGGTGGCTCTTTACAGGAGATACTTGCTGTCAAGCAGATGTTTTGTTGCAGATTGAATATAGTCAGTCACCGGAAGTCTATTTAAAGTCTATAAATAAACTGATTGAACGAGAATCACAGTATGATAAAACATGGCCGGGACATCATAAATGGCCAGTTGAAAAGGAGATTATTTATCAATTTTATGAAGCTACTAAGAAGATTGTAGATGGTACATTATGTGGGATTGATAGTCCTAAAAATGGAGAGGAAGTGAAAGTGTTCCCATATAAAGATATTCGAATTGTATATAAATCTAAGTATAATGTGTGATAGAGAGATTATACTTTTTATAACAGTTACAAATTGATAACGAGAACGGGCGGAAAATTTCCGCCCATTCTTCTTCATAAAATCTAGTGACTAGTTACTCCTTTTCGTTTATAGCCATAGTTTCTTTTATTCAAACTGGCTAAAATACAGATTTGCATATTTCCCCTGTTTTTTTATTAATTCTTCATGAGTACCGACCTCTTTGATATCACCGTCCTCCATATAAAGGATCATATCTGCATCGCGGATAGTAGAAAGACGATGTGCAATTACAAAACTTGTTCTTCCTTTCATCAATTCTGCCATTGCTCGTTGAATTAACAGTTCCGTATGTGTATCAACATTACTTGTCGCCTCATCTAAAATCATAATTTCAGGATCAGAAGCCAGGGCTCTTGCAATTGTAAGCAATTGTCTCTCGCCCTGAGAAAGATTTTCTGCGCCTTTGCTTAGCATCATTTCATATCCGCCAGGCAATGTCTTGATAAAATTATGGGCACAGGCTGATTTTGCTGATGCAACAATCCTTTCCATAGGCATATCATCCTCGGCATATCCAATATTATCACGAATCGTGCCTTCGAAAAGCCAGGTGTCCTGTAATACCATTCCAAAACGATTTCTCAGTTCCTCGCGAGTCATGTCAGATGTTTTGACACCATCAACTAGGATGGAACCGGAATTTACCTCATAAAATCGCATTAACAGATTGATCAAGGTTGTTTTCCCTGCACCGGTTGGACCGACAATGGCAACTTTCTGTCCAGGAAGTACATTTAAATGAATACGCTTCATCAAAAGGTGATCTGGGGAATACCCAAAACTAACATTTTCAAAAGATACAGATCCTTTGTTGGATTTCGGAACGATACAGTTTTCTTTATCTGCTATATCTTCCTCTGCATCTAATAATGCAAATATTCTATTTCCCGCAGCATTTGCAGCGCTAAAGCTACCAACCATTCCTGCAATAGTAGAAAATGGTTCTGCAAAACGCCAAGTATATTCTAACATTGCCTGAACGTTACCAACGGTAATTTTCCCTACAATTGCCCAAAGACAGCCGATTGCTGCACACAGTACATATCCTAAATCGTTGACCAATGTTGTGATTGGTGAGATCGCACCTGCAGTTGTTTCTGCTTTTTGGGAACTGATCTTTAATTTTTCATTTAATTTTGAGAAGTGATTTTTTGCTCGTTCTTGATAATTAAAAGTTTGTACGACATCTTGTCCATTATATATTTCTTCGATATATCCATTTAGTTCTCCTAATAGTCCTTGCTGTTGCTGATAATACTTTTCGCTTGCTTTCATAACTCTGGCTGCACTGAAAAGCGAAAGTGGAACCATTACGATCGGAATGATCGACAAAGTAGGACTGATGGCAATCATCATTAGTAAAACACCGATGGCGGTAGTGACCTGAGTAACAATAGAAGTTAAATTCTGACTAAGTGTGTTGTTGATGGTATCTACGTCATTGGTAATGATGCTCAGAATATCACCATGGGTATGAGTATCGTAATAATTCAATTTGATTCTGTGCATTTTTTCGTCGATCTCCCGGCGAAGTGTTTGCATCACTTTAGCAGTAATTTTAGACATTATGAAACCTTGTAAAAAAGTAAATAGTTGTGATATGAAATATAAAGCAACTAAACTTATTAATAGGGAGAGAATGGTGTTCCAGTAAAATACACCATCTGTAACACTTGCAAATAAGGTTGTTGTCACTTTTCCGATCAAAAATGGAGCAAGAACCATAAATCCTGTGCTGATGATAGCTGATAGGATTACGAAAAGAAGTTTCAGGCGGTGCTCTTTTAGATAAGAGAATAATCTTTGAAAAGTTTTAAAGTTCCCCATATTATAAATTCTCCTTTCCTAATTGGATTTCGGCAATTTCTCTATATAAAGAACAGCTTTCTAATAATTCTTTGTGTGTGCCATTGCCTATAATCCTTCCATCATCAATCACTAGAATACGATCTGCATTCAAGATCGAACTGATGCGTTGCGCTACAATAATCATAGTGGCATCGCCAATACTTTCTTTCAGGTTTTGACGTAATTGACGATCTGTTTTCATATCTAAAGCTGAAAAACTATCATCAAAAACATAAATTTCCGGTTTCTTCATAATAGCACGGGCGATTGCCATTCGCTGGCGCTGACCACCGGACAAATTCGTTCCGCCCTGAGCGATTGGATCGAAAAATCCGGATTGCTTCTTTTCGATAAATTCATTTGCACAGGCTATTTTTGCTGCTTCTTTCCAATCTTTTTCATTTCCATTTTCATTTCCGAAGTTTAAGTTCTCTGCGATATTTCCAGAAAATAATTTGTTTTTCTGTGGTACATATCCAATCAAAGAACGCAGATCCTTTAAGGAATAATCTTTGATATTTACGCCATCAATCAAGATTTCCCCAAACAATGGATCATATAATCTTGGGATCAACTTTACAATGCTGGACTTTCCTCTTCCTGTACCGCCGATAATTGCAGTAATTTCACCAGGATTTGAAATAAAGTTGATATCTTTTAAAACTGGCTCATCTGCTCCCGGATAAGCAAATGTCACATTGCGGAATTCCACAGTGGAGCGCAAAGGTCTTTTTTCCAAAGGAAAGGAACCATCTACAATTGTGCTTTTGGTGTTCAATACTTCGGCAATGCGTTTGGCGCAGGCATAACTGGTAGGAAACATCATGATCACCATGGATAACATCATCACCGAAGTGAGAACCATACTAATGTATTGACTGTTGGCTACTAAAGAACCGACTTCCATGGCACCTAGTTCAACATAATAGGATCCGACTCCGAGCACTGCAGCAGTTGTGACACCGAAAATAACACTGATTGCCGGCATTAATATGCTTGTAATTCTTCCGGCGGTCATTGCGGTCATAGCATAATCTTCGTTAGAATTTTCAAATCGTTCGCATTCTGTTTTTTGTTTGTTAAAAGCTCTGATGACACGCACGCCTTCTAAAGTTTCTAAAAATAAATGATTGATATGGTCGAGCTTGCGGCGCAGGCGTATCGAATAACGAGATGCAAAGATCATAATGATCGTCAGTACAATCAATAGAACAGGAATCGCAAATAGAAGTACGAAACTAACTTTTCCTCCTGTAGATGCTGAGAAAATCAATCCTGCAATTGCCATCATAGGAGCGAGAAGTCCTACGCGGAGCAACAATGTCAAAAAGTTTTGAACATTTGTGATGTCGGATGTGCTTCGGGTGATTAAGCTGGCTGTGCCAAACTGATCTAAGTCAGCTGCGGAAAAGCTTTGAACAGTAGAAAAAACTTTGTCTCGCAGCTGTGCGGCAAAACTGGTGGAAATACCGGAGGCAATTTTTACGGATCCAAAGCTGATAAGACAAGAAAAGACGGCAACCCCGGCCATAATTGCAGCGAACATCCAAATGGTTCTATTTTCTCCCGTGACCACTCCTAAGCTAATCATTTTTGATAGTAATGCGGGTAATAGCATTTGACCAAAAGCGGATAGTAGTATCAGAAAAAACAGCGCTACCAGTTGTTTGCTTTTGAATTTTACATGTTTTAAAATCGTTTTCATCTCAATTTCATTCTCCTTTCATAGTTCGATATTTTTTAAATCTGTATTTTTACTTTGTATCACACGAGGTAATATTCAACAGAATCTTTGTTGAATGGATTCTATGATCAACATGGCACATTGTAAAATGTACAGTAACTGTACAGTCAAGAGGAGAATTGTAAAAAATTAAAAATAGAAGTAGAATCAAAATAGTGTCTTGTATCAGGCAGGGAATAATGGCATAATACTAGCATAAATACGATATATAAACCGAATGACAAGGTTGTCTGTTTCTATACTGCGAGCGCAGTCAGAATTAATGAAAGGAAAAAGGATGAGCAGAGTAAGGATTATTAAGAAAAACGATGAATATACTTCGGAATATCAAGTTGGAGACATTTTTCAGATTACCGGGATATGGTATGGCGGGGTTCACATTGTAGGAAAATCAGGAATCCCGGTTTCGCTAGATCGGGAAGAATATATGGAACTCGATACAGAACCGGAGCCGGAAGAGGAGGAAACTGTGCGGAGGGATATCAGAGAGGGGGACCTTGTACAGCACTTTAAGCGGGAATGGGTATCAGAGCATACAGCAGAATATCTGTATAAGGTACTTGCGTTTGCCCAGCACACAGAGACGGGAGAGAAGCTGGTGATCTATCAGGCGATGTATCCGCCTTTTAAGATCTGCGCAAGACCCTATGGGATGTTTATGAGTGAGGTGGACCGGGAAAAATATCCCGAGGTGAAACAGAAGTATCGATTCGAAAAGATAGAATTTAAGTAAAAAACAATGCAATAGAATGCGATATAAGAGGTTTTAATGATGGTAGGCATACAAGTCTTGCCTGAAACGATAAAATTGCTTATATCGCAAAATACGGCGTTTGACAGCGTGGTGAAAATATATTTGGCAAAAAACATAGAAAATACGCCTTGGCAGAAAGAAACTCTTTGAAAAGAAAGTGGGAAAACTTTTTTTGAAAGAAGAGAGAGTCTCTGCCGGGCGTTTTTTTGCGAAAATTTCGCACAGACATTATACAGGCATTATACAGATATTATTTTAAAGGCGCAGGCACTATCTGAAAGTCGATTTAAAAACCTGCCTGATCTGAAAGAAAACTCGTATTGCCGCTTTGCAAAATGGTCTGAAATTTGTTGCACAATGTTGCTGCTGAATTTGAAACGTCTATGAAGGTATAAAAGTAATCTGCTAAAAAGTATGTATGATGCAAATGGCATGTGACAGGTTTCTTTAGCCTTAGACAGATGAGGTGAAGTGTGGTATGATAAGTGCGTAAGATGAGGTGCTTTTTTGCTTTCTTAAAAAGTTAATGAAAGTAATAGGTTAGATTTTCTCACCATTGAAAAGAAGTAGAAAAGATGGAAATACCAATGATTACAGCGGTTTACATAGATGAATGAAAAGTGTTTGAAACAAAATACAGGAATACGATACCTGTTATTTTTTGTGCTAAATCAACTTAAAACATGCAAGATAAATAGAAACAATAAGTAACATTACATCTATGTTTATGAGAAAAATCAGAATTAGAAAAACAGAAAAAGCGCATATTATATTACAAAAAGAAAACTTAAAAACATGTAAGATAATGCGTAAGAAAAGATGTAAGATAAAGGAGAGATTTTATGGGAAATTACAATCCGCCATATGAAATTACAGATAAAATAGTAATGCTGGTGGCATCGATTGCGGAGAAATCCGGAAAGATTATGGAATATTATAAAGTAGGGATGTCGGGAACAAACCGGGAAAGAAGAATTCGTGCAATCCACGCTTCTTTAAGGATGGAAGGGAATCAGCTTTCGGTTCCGGAGATCAAGGAGATTGTAGAGGGTCGGCCGGTATCGGTGAGTGAAAGAGTGATCCGGGAAGTTCAGAACATGTACGCGGTTTATGAATACATGCAGGAAGTGGAGACTTATAGTATTGCGGACTTTAAGAAGGCTCACGGAATTCTGACGAAGGATATTGCAAGCGAATCCGGAGAATTTCGCCAGACGGAAAAAGGTGTGTTTAATCACAATCAGTTTTTTATGGCACCGCCGGCGAGGTTTATTGAGGGGCAGATGCAGGAGCTTTTTGCATGGATGGAAAGTCAGAGGGAAAAAATCCATCCGCTGATTCTGTCTTCCATCTTCCATTATGAAGTCCTGTTTCTTCACCCATTTACGGACGGTAACAGCAGACTGGCACAGTTGTGGCAGACAGCGATTTTGGCAAAGTGGAGACCTTTCTTTTCCTATCTTCCGTTGGAAACCCAGATGGAGAGGGTCCAGGGAGAATATTATGAGGCGATTTCTATCTGCCAGATGGAGAGAACCATCACGAGCTTTATTGAGTTTATGTTGGAACAGATTGAGATTGCACTGGATGAGATCAAAAAGGAACCGAAGGAACCGGTGGAAAGTCTTTCAAAATATGTAAAGAAACTCCTGGAAGCGATGGAAGAAGATATTCCTTATACAGCGAATGAAATTTTAGAGTTGCTTCACTTGAAATCCAAAGATGCTCTGAGAAAAAATTATCTGAATCCGGCGCTTGAGAGTGGGCAGATCCAAATGACGATCCCGAATGCGCCGAAGAGTAAAAATCAGAGATATGTAAAAAGTAGTTGTGAAAAGAAATAACCGTTGTCTGCCAACGGTTGAGGGTGAAATAAGGATATGCTATAATTTACGCAGAAGCATGCAAAAAACAGCAAAATAAATAGAAAAGGAAGAAAACATGGACAAGCAAGAATTGAAAAAATTGATTGATACAGCAGCAGGAAGGATTCCGGCGGATTTTGTGATCAAAAACTGTAAAGTGGTAAATGTATTTTCGGGAGAAATTATCAGCGGAGACATTGCAGTCAGTGGATCTAAGATTGCGGGAATTGGAGAATATGAAGGGCGAGAGGTTGTGGATGCAAAAGGCTCTTATGCGGTTCCGGGTCTGATTGACAGTCATATTCACATTGAATCTTCTTATGTTACACCGGAGGAGATCGGGCGGCTTTTAGTACCTCATGGAACGACAACAATCATTGCGGACCCACATGAGATTGTAAACGTCTGTGGGATCCGAGGGATGGATTATATGATGGAGGCAGCGGAGAGGACTGCATTGGATATTCAGTATGTGGTTCCGTCCTGTGTTCCGGCGACGCCATTTGAGCATGCAGGTGCTGTGATCGGTGCAGCTGAGATGGAAGAGCCAATTCAGAGAGAGGGGATCCTGGGGCTTGGAGAATTTATGAATTTTCCGGGAGTCATTGGGGCAGACGATAGTGTCCTTGAGAAACTGCTTGTAGCAAAGCGGGCCGGAAAGGTGATCGATGGACATGGACCTGGAATCAGTGGCAAGGAGCTGAATGCTTATGCGGCGGCAAGGATTCTTGCAGATCATGAATGCTCTACGGTGGAAGAGATGGATGACAGACTGGCAAGAGGGATGTACATTTTGCTAAGACAGGGATCTGCGTGTCATAATCTGAGGACGCTTCTTCGCGGGGTAACGGGACAGAACAGCAGACGATGTCTGCTATGCTCGGATGACCGCCAGCCAAAGACAATTCTGCAAGAGGGACATCTGGACAATCATTTGCGGATCTGTCGCGAAGAGGGAATAGATGCGATTACGGCAATCCGTATGGCAACATTAAATGCCGCAGAATGCTTTGGGCTGCGTGAAAAGGGAGCGATTGCACCTGGATATCAGGCGGATATTGTTCTAATGAAGGATCTGGAACAATTTGAGACGGAAAAAGTGTGGATTGGCGGGAAACTGACCGCAGAAGATGGAAGATATCTTCCGGAGACATCGTATGCAGATATTGCGCCAGTCAGAGGAAGTGTGATCGTCAAAGATTTTTCGGAAGAGAAATTAAAAATGCACTTGAAGTCGAACCGGGTAAATGTCATTGAGATACAGCCAGGCGGTGTTGTCACAAAGAAGACAGTGGAGGAGATTAAAGTAGATGAAAACGGAGAATTTATCCGGGATCCTCAAAAAGATCTCGTGAAGATTGCGGTTGTGGAGAGACATCAGGGAACTGGAAACGTCGCATGTGGATTTTTAAAAGGATACGGGATCAAAGCAGGAGCGGTGGCGCTTTCCGTGGCTCATGATTCACATAACATTATTGCAGTCGGTGTCAGTGATGAGGAGATTACATTTGCGGTAGAAAGTCTGATCAAACAGGAAGGTGGCATTGTCCTTGTAAAAGAAGGGAAAATCATCGAAGAAATGCCTATGCCGATCGCAGGACTGATGAGTGACAGAAGTGGGGAATGGGTGGACCAGAAACTGACAGAGATTCATGAGAAAGCTTATACAGAACTTGGAATCTGTGGGGAAGTGGAGCCGGTCATGACACTTTGCTTTATGTCGCTTGCAGTGATCCCGGAGCTCAAACTGACAGATATGGGATTGTTTGATGTGACAACATTCCAGTTTATTTCGGTAGAGGCAGAATAGAGAAGGAGAAGTTACTGATAAAAATCGCAACCTCATTGCAGAATGCAAACAGATTTACAGTATTCAGATTGTCTGTGGTGATACAGACAAGATGAAACATGTAAAATGATTATGCAAAAAACCGTATGCATTGAAACTGGAAAAACATTGCATTTGTGTACGGAATAGGAAAGAAGATACAATGGGAAATGTGCAGTTAAAACCACCATTCAATTTACATCGTGGAGTGGATGCGGCATACATCATATCACTGATTATCAGATTTCAACTCACTGATATAACCATACTGCTTTCGTTTTTTAGGGAAATAGATAAGTATAATAAGGTTATTGCAGATGTCAGGTATGAAAAGGAGGAGAAGTATGGGTTCTTAGATACAAAACAGCAGTTCGTATTTATCAAACCCTTGAACTATGAAATATAAAAACAGAGAATATACAAAAATGACATTGGACGCATAGAAAATATGGACCAAGAAGAAAATTTGAAACAGATTCTTCCTGACGAAGGAATTCTTCTCAGAATAAACAGAAACATTCAAGTTAAAGAATCTTTCGGTGAGCTGAAATAGGATATGCAGTTTTGTAGATATTTGAGCTGTAGTACATCGAAGGTCCTTGCTGAAGGTGTTTTGTTTACAATGGTAAAAAAGTAAACAGATTTCATAACAAGATATAAAAGGGGAAAATAGGAAAGTGTTTATTTACTTTGAAAAGTGCATAAAATTTTTTGAAATCTAATTTTAGGGTGTGGTAAAGTACAGTTTTTTTACGAAAAAACAACGTTTTCAATAGAAATAGCATAAATATAAGATGAAAAAGGAAGTTGTTGTTTCATGTGAATAGATTTTCATTAAATAGATTGTTGAAAAAATATAAAATTTTTTGCCAGTAAATTTGCTGGCAGTTTTTTATGTAGCTTGTAAATAGCTTTCATGTTTTTTGCAAGTGTTTGTTGTTATAGTAATCTATATAATCTTTAATTGTTTTTGTAAGTTTTTTATCAGTAAAATAGTTACCATAATATTTTGCTCATTTGAGAATGTCTCAAAATCCTTCGTAGGACCGTTATTGGTGTATTTTTATCTACGCGAGATATACTTTGCATTATACTTGCTTTTTATAGTTTTTATGAAAGGAACGTTTTGTATATTGATAACCCCTAGCGCCATAGGGGGGAGAGGATATATATTCGGAGTTTTTCAATGGATTTCTCGAAAGCATTAAAAATTAAGACATTGTTGTTTGAGTCATGAGCAACAAAAGAAACAATACGTCTATCATATAGATCTAATATAGTACTCAAGTATATTTTGTGTACTACGCACCTGTTAATAAGATAAGCGATATTTTGGGCTGTTTCGGCATAATTACGGTTATATGCAATCCGACACTGTGTGCTTTCGACTCTTTCTTCAAAGTTAGTTTTTCTTTGTTTGGTCATGGTATGGGAATCTTCTGTTCTGTACTATTTAAAGAGCTTATAATCATTATACTGTTTGATACATTTTTGTAGCATTGATTTTTGAATGAATTCCGTATTTTGCAATCTTGGAATCCACAGCCTGCCGAATATTCCTGCATCGCGCGGAGCTTCGGCTCTTGTCAATATCGTTGATAATGTTTCATTAGAAATAATGCATCCTTTCTTGTTGATTCATAATTACGAAGCCATTGTTGGACAGCAGTAAAACACACTTTTAATTATTCTATCAATTGATGTTTCGAAACATTTCCCTCAAATATAGCATAACCGCAGATATCATCTTTTTTGACATAAAGTATGATTTATCCCAAGTGACAAGTTATTATTATTTTACTTGTTTATCTAGAAGAGAACATATCACATGATTTATTAATGGTTAAAGCGACAGCCTCTTTTAGGTGGAAATTTTTGTATGGTTGCCATAACAGCATAGGAGAAAATTGTAGAAAAAAGTATATGTTTATGATATAGTTATAGAGGATAATAGAGAAAAAAGATTGTTCTATAGTGATGTTTCGACAAAATTAGCTAGAGATGGGGAATTTGTGAATATAAAAACAACTTAAAGAACAACGGATGAAGTGAGGAATGGAAATGAAAATTGCAGTGGCAGGAACAGGATATGTAGGACTGGTTACAGGAGTGTGCTTGGCTAGCAAAGGGCATGAAGTTACTTGTGTTGATGTTGATGAGAATAAAGTTAAAATCATGAAAAATGGAGACTCTCCGATTTATGAGCCAGGGCTTTCAGAACTGATGAAAGAGCATAAAAATAATCTTGTATTTACAACGGATTATGAAGAAGCATATCGAGAAGCAGAAGTTATTTTTATTGGAGTAGGAACACCAGAGAAGCAAGATGGGTCTGCAAATTTATCATATGTCTTTGAAGTTGCAAAGCAAATTGCACAAACAGTTCAAAGAGATTGCGTGGTTGTAATTAAGTCAACTGTACCGATAGGGACAAATGATAAGATAGAGTCTTACATTCGTGATAAACAGAAAAATAAAGATGTTTGTATTTATGTTGCATCAAATCCAGAATTTTTATCACAGGGAACAGCTGTGAAGGATACTTTATGTGCATCGAGAATTGTCATTGGAGTGGAAGAGGTATTTCCGGGAGAAGTTTTAAAAAAAGTATATGAGAAATTTGATGTTCCTAAATTGATTGTCAAAAGAAGAAGCGCAGAAATGATTAAATATGCATCAAATGATTTCCTTGCGTTAAAAATTTCCTATATAAATGAAATTGCTAATTTGTGTGAAATAGTAGGGGCAAATATTGAAGAGGTTACAGAAGGAATGGGATATGATGCTAGAATTGGTCACCGTTTTCTAAATGCAGGAATTGGATATGGTGGTTCTTGTTTCCCGAAAGATACAAAGGCGTTGAATTGGCTGGCAAATTTCAATGATAATGAAATACGTACAATTCGGGCAGCAATAGAAGTAAACGAAAATCAAAAATTCAAATTAATTAAAAAAGCCAAAAAATATTATGATGATTTTCTGTTTCTGAATGTAGCGGTTTTGGGCTGTACATTTAAGCCTGGGACTGATGATCTCCGTGAAGCGGTATCATTAGTAAATGTTCCATTATTATTAGAAGATGGTGCAAATGTACGAATTTGGGATCCGGTTGGAATGGAGAATTTTAAAAAGAAATATCCTAATAAGATTCAATACTGTAATAGTATAGAAGAGGCGATTACAGATGCAGATATCTGTTTGATTCTAACAGAGTGGGAAGAAATCAAAAATTTTGATTTGAGAAAATATGAAAAATTGATGAAAAAACCAATTGTATTAGATGGAAGAAATTGTTATCAGCTTGAAGAAGTAAAGAAAACAAATATAACTTATGATTCTATTGGAAGATATACAGTAAATCCTCAATAATTAATTTAGATTATGCAGGAGAAAAGAGGAAAAAACAATGAAATTGATAATTCAAATACCATGTTATAATGAAGCTGAAACGTTAGAAGTAGCTTTAAATGATTTGCCAAAACATATTGATGGAATTGATGAGATAGAATATTTAATTATAAATGATGGAAGCACCGATAATACAGTAGAGGTTGCTAAAAATTGGGGAGTTCATTATGTAGTAAATTTTCGAAACAATAAAGGGCTTGCAAGAGGTTTTATGGCAGGAATCGATGCGTGTTTGCGTAATGGAGCAGATATTATTGTAAATACTGATGCGGATAATCAGTACTGTGGCGAAGATATTGAAAAACTTGTTAGACCAATTCTAAATGGAGAGGCGGGAATGGTAATTGGGGAAAGACCAATTGATGAAACAGAACATTTTTCGCCTTTGAAAAAGAAGTTACAGCATTTAGGAAGCTGGGTTGTACGAAAAGCGTCTAGAACGAAAGTACCGGATGCACCAAGTGGATTTCGAGCATACAGTAGGAGTACTGCGATGAGATTAAATGTAATTAATGAATACACATATACACTTGAGACAATAGTACAAGCGGGAAGAAATAAGATGGCGGTAAAGTCAGTACCAATCCGAACAAATCCGGAGTTAAGAAAATCTAGATTGTTTAAAAGTATGTTTGGATATGTAAAGAAATCAATTTTGACAATTTCAAGAGCATTCATGATGTATAGACCGTTATTTTTCTTTTCAATTATTGCATTAATATTTTCTCTAGGTGGAATTGGTATTGGAGGAAGATATATTTATTTTCTGGCAATTGGACAAGGGAGTGGTCATGTTCAATCATTGATTTTAGCTAGTATGTTAATTATAATTGGAGTTCAGGCTGGAGTAATTGGTTTGTTGGCAGATGTAATTTCTGCAAATAGAAAATTATTAGAAGACATCCAATTTTCTGTTAGAAGAATGGAATACGGAGAAGGGCATGAGGCACAAAAAAAGGAAGGTATTGATGAAGAATAAAAAATTAGAGAAGATTGTTTTGATTGGTCCAGTTTATCCTTATAAAGGTGGAATTTCTCATTATACAGGATTAATGTACAGATCGTTGGCAAAAAAATATAAAACAATCATGGTATCATATAAATTACAATATCCTAAATTTATGTTTAAAAAAGAGCAGAAGGATTATGAGAATGATAGTTTCAAAATAGAAAATACAAGATATAGTATTAACACTGCAAATCCATTTAACTGGGTAAAAGTTGCTTTGGAAATAAGAAAAATAAAACCTGATTTAGTCATTTTTCAGTGGTGGCATCCATATTTTACGCCGTGCTATTTCATGCTGGAAATATTAATGAAAAATATTAAAAAGATGTTTATATGTCACAACGTATTTCCTCATGAGAGATTCCCTTTAGATCGTTTCTTAACAAAGCTTGTTCTTCGACAAGGGAATTGTTTTGTGACACAGTCAAAATTAGATACAGAGAATTTGCTTAGTATTGAGAAGAATGCACAGTATATAGAAGCAGTTCATCCGACTTATAATGTGTTTAAATTTGAGAATATGAGTAAAAAAAGAGCTAGAGAAATTCTTGATATTTCACAGGAGGAGTCAGTTCTTTTATTTTTTGGGTTTGTAAGAGAATATAAGGGATTAAAATATCTTTTAAAAGCGATGAAATTGTTGAAGCAGTCTGAAAAACAATTTAGACTTTTGGTTGTAGGTGATTTTGGAGATGACAGACAGGACTATATGGACTTAATCAAACAATGTAACATACAAGATATGATAGAGATTTATGATGGTTATATACCAGACAGAGAAGTAGAAAAATATTTTGCGGCAAGTGATTTGGTTGTATTGCCTTATGAATCAGCAACTCAGAGTGGAATTGTACAAATAGCATATGGATTTGAGATTCCAGTGGTAGTGACAAACGTTGGTGGCCTACCAGACGTTGTTCAGAATAATTATACAGGATATGTGGTTCCACCAAAGTCACCAGAAGCTTTAGCGGAGAAAATTGAAGAATTCTTTTCAGAGAGAAAGGGAAATGAATTCATAAAAAACATAAAACAAGAGGCATATAAGTTTTCGTGGGAAAAAATGAATGAAAATATAGAACAGCTATATAATCAGATTAATGATTAGTTGATGGTAGGGAAAGGAAGAAGAAGAATGAATATAGTGTTATTGTCAGGTGGTTCTGGAAAAAGATTGTGGCCGTTATCAAATGATATACGTTCAAAGCAGTTTATTAAGATTTTCAAAGGCGTAGATGGATGCTATGAATCTATGGTTCAAAGAGTATATCGTCAGATCAAAGAAGTTGATACAAATGCAAATGTAACAATCGCAACTTCCAAAAAGCAGGTTTCTATCCTTCACAATCAATTGGGCGATTGTATTGGTATTTGTGCAGAACCATGTAGGAGAGATACTTTTCCGGCAATAGCACTGGCAACAGCTTATTTACATGATGTACAAGGAATTTCAGAAGATGAAGTTGTTGTTGTGTGTCCAGTAGATCCTTATGCAGAACAAGAATATTTTCAAGCGTTGAAAACATTGGCAGAGCTAGCGGAAAACACAGAGTCGAACTTGACGCTTATGGGGATTGAACCTACATATCCGAGTGAAAAATATGGATATATTATACCAGAAAGTAAAAAGCAAGTCGATAAAGTGAAAACATTTCGTGAAAAACCAGAAAGTGCTCAGGCAGAAGAATATATAAAAGAAGGTGCTTTATGGAATGGGGGAGTTTTTGCATACAAAATTGGATATGTTTTGCAAAAGGCTCATGAATTACTGGATTTTGAAGATTATGAAGATTTATATGATAAATATGAGACATTAGAAAAAATTAGTTTTGATTATGCAGTAGTAGAAAGAGAACCAAATATTCAAGTCATGCGTTTTCATGGAGTGTGGAAAGATTTAGGAACCTGGAATACTCTTACTGAAGCAATGGATGAGTTTGTAGTAGGAAAGGCACTGATGGATGAATCTTGTGAAAATTTACATGTAGTTAATGAATTGAATATTCCTGTTGTTTGTGTAGGAATACAGAATGCCGTTATTTCTGCAAGTGCAGAAGGAATTTTGGTATCTGATAAAGAAAAAACCGACAATTTAAAACCATTGGTTGATAAAATAGATCAACAGGTTATGTTTGCGGAAAAATCTTGGGGTGATTTTAAAGTAATTGATATTGAAGAAGATAGTATATCAGTTAAAATTACATTAAAGCCAGGCCATCAAATGAATTACCATAGTCATAATCACAGAGATGAAATTTGGACGATTATTTCAGGAGAAGGAAAAACGATCGTGGATGGAATGGTGCAGAATGTGCACCCAGGAGATGTAATTACAGTAGAAGCAGGTTGTAAACATACGCTTATCGCAGATACAGAGTTAAAGGCTGTTGAAGTTCAAATTGGTAAGGAGATAAGTGTTCATGATAAACAAAAGAGAGTGTTGGATATATAAACCGTTTTTATTAAAACCCGCGGTAAAAGATTATTTGTGGGGAGGACAGCGTTTAAAAGAAGATTTTGGGAAAGAAACAGATTTAGAACTTTTGGCAGAGACGTGGGAATGTTCTACTCATCCAGATGGTCCAAGTAGGGTAGCAAGTGGAATTTATAGAGGTAAATTATTGTCTGAGGTGTTGAAGGAACACCCGCAGTATTTAGGAAAAAATTGTGAAGGATTAGATGAATTACCTATTTTGGTAAAATTGATTGATGCGAACAAAGACTTGTCTGTACAAGTTCATCCAGATGATGAATTTGCAAAATATCACGAAAATGGTATGATGGGAAAGACGGAAATGTGGTATGTTGTAGATGCAGAAAAGGATGCAAAATTGATATATGGATTTCATCATGATATTAAACAGGAAACATTAAAGAATGCATTAACAAAAGGAACAGTAGAAAAATATTTACAAAAAGTGAAGGTAAAAAAAGATGATGTTTTTTTTATCAAGGCAGGGACAGTTCATGCATTAGGAGCGGGAATACTTGTTGCTGAAGTTCAGGAGAATTCCAATTTGACGTATCGTATGTACGATTATGGCAGAAAGGACAAAAATGGAAAAGAAAGAAAATTGCATATCACAAAAGCGTTGGAAGTAGCAGAATTAAAGAGTAGTATAGAACCAAGGCAACCATTACGCGTGTTGAAATATAAACGAGGAATGGCTTCGGAACTTATTTGTCGTTGTAAATACTTTCAGGTAGAAAGACATTTATTAAATACGGAAGAATGTAGAGAAATGGTAGCAATTCAGACGGAAGAAAGTTCTTTTAAAGTAATACTATGTTTGAAGGGATGTGGAACATTGCTATTTGGAAAAGAGTGCATTAATTTTTTTAAAGGGGATTGCATTTTTATTCCAGCAAAATCTATTCCTATAAAAATGCATGGGTATGCACAGATGTTGATGATAAATTGTTAAAAAAGAGGAAAATATAATGAATGTTCGAGTAGAGACAGAGTATTTAAGATGGTGTGAAGAAGCAAAAGAAGATGAAAAAATTATTGAAGAGTTGAAGAAGTTAAAAAATAAAGAGGAAGAGAAAAGAGATGCATTTTATCGAAATCTTGCTTTTGGAACAGGAGGTCTTAGAGGTGTTTTAGGTGCCGGGACAAATAGAATGAATATTTATACTGTCGCAAAAGCATCACAAGGACTTGCAGATTATATTAAAGAAAAGTTTGATATAGAAAAAAGAAAAATTGCAGTAAGCTATGATTCACGAAATTATTCTGATATATTTGCTAAAGTAGCCAGTGAAGTATTTTCAGCAAATGGCATTCAGGTGTTTCTTTATGATAAGTTAATGCCAACACCATGTTTATCTTTTGCAGTTCGAGAATTAATGTGTGCAGCTGGCGTTATGATTACAGCATCACATAATCCAGGAAAGTATAACGGATACAAGGTATATGGGGCTGATGGATGCCAAATAACAATAGAGGCAGCAGAAGAAATTTATAAAAAGATAGAAAAGATAGATATTTTCAAAGAAGTTTTGAGGGCATCTTTTGAAAAGGAATTAGAATGTGAAAAGATTCAATATATTTCTAACGATGTTTATCAAAAGTATCTTTCTTGTGTTTTAAAAGAAACCGTTCGCTCAGAAGAAGAATTAGATAAAAGTCTTTCTATTATTTACACACCTTTAAATGGAACGGGACTGGTACCAGTGACTGATGCTTTATATAAGGCAGGATATCAAAATGTAAAAATTGTAGAGGAACAGAGAAATCCAGATGGAGAATTTCCTACTTGTAATTATCCAAATCCGGAAGAACCAGAAGCGATGCAATTGGGGATACTATATGCAGAAAAAAATAATGCGGATTTATTAATTGCTACAGATCCGGATTGTGATCGAGTTGGAATTGCTGTAAAAAATTTACAGGGAAATTACAAATTATTATCTGGTAATGAAGTGGGAGTGCTTCTTTTTGATTATTTGTGTAAAGCTAGATTGGAAAACAATACTATGCCGAAAAATCCAGTGCTAATCAAAACAATTGTGACTACTGATATGGTACGAGAAATTGCTCAAAAATATAGTGTAAAAGTAATTGATGTACTTACAGGGTTTAAATTTATTGGAGAGCAGATTGGTTTACTAGAAAAATCTGAGAAAACAGAAAGTTATATTTTGGGGTTTGAGGAAAGTTATGGATATCTTAGTGGAAGCTATGTGCGTGATAAAGATGCAGTGAATGCTTCTCTTTTGATTTGTGAAATGCTTGCTTATTATAAAAAGCAAGGAATACGAGTAATAGATCATTTGGAAGACTTGTATGTAGAGTATGGTCATTATATAACTAAGCTGTGTACATATCAATTCGAGGGTGAGCCAGGAATGAAAAAGATGGAGAAGATCATGGCATCTTTGAGAATGGATATGGAAAGATTAGGAGAGTATAAAATCCTAAAAAAATTGGATTATAAAGATGGAATTGAAGGGTTACCAAAATCAGATGTTGTTAAATTTATTTTAGAAGAAGGAAATTCGGTGGTAGTGCGTCCGTCAGGGACAGAGCCAAAGCTGAAAATATATTTAACAATTCGAGTAGAAGAAACAGAAGATGCAAAACAGATAGAAGAAGAGCTGATAAAAAACTTAGAAAAATTATTTCAGTAGTTTTATTTGAAATGAGAAGTTTTATAAGCCTGATATGGTGGAGTATTATAGAATGTTATTAGATAGTTTGAAAGATGAGAAAGTCTTAATCGTGTGTGGACAGGAAATTATTAAAGAGCGTAATGATGGTGGCAAACTATGTAGTTATAGAAACTTAGAACTTTTTCAAAGTGTGTTTGGAAAAGAAAATGTTTTTTTGATTATGTTTTCAAAATATAAAGAAATTGATAAGAATACACATATCATTCGAAAACCAACACATTGTGGAAAGATAAATAAAGTACGTGATGTATTGACAGGGCATATGTTTACTTCTGCAGCTAATGAAATGGAATTAATTAATTTTATAAAGGAAAAAGGAATTAGATTTGTTGTTTTTGAACGTTCTATGTTTGGTAAAATCATTTGTAAAATTAAGAAAAGTACAGACTGTAGAATTGGAGTATTTATTCATAATATTGAATGTCAATATTTTAAAAATAAACTGATTCACAGAGGACCATTGTATTTTTTGCCATATTTATGTGTAAAAAAAAGTGAGAAGCGGTCAATAGATCAAGCGGATTATATTATGACATTGACAGAAAGGGATTCAGAAATACTCAAGCGATGTTATCATGTCTCTAGTGATATTATTTTGCCGATGACTTTTAAAGATAAGTATGATAATCAGAGAGAACGGAAATTAGAAAAAGGGAAACAGCTGTTATTTGTTGGAACGATGTTCCCTCCTAATTATGATGGCATCAAGTGGTTTGTAGATCAGGTTATGCCAGAACTTTCGGATTATAAATTGAAAATTGTAGGAAAAAATTTTGAAAAGAAGCGTACTGAATTAGAAAGAAAAAATGTTCAAGTGATAGGAACTGTGGATGATTTAGAAGAATATTATTATTCAAATAGTGTAATGGTCATGCCAATTTTTTATGGAGATGGGATGAAAATAAAAACAGCAGAGAGCTTCATGTATGGTCGTACTATTTTTGCTTCGGATGAAGCTTTAGAAGGGTATGAGGTAGAGGGAGTAAAAGGAATTTTTCGTTGTAATACAAAGGAAGAATATATTAATGCAATCCATACATTTTTTAGTGAAAAAAATGTAAGATACTATCAAGAAGAAGTAAGAAATTTATTCTTAAAAAAATATTCTTTTGAGAATCAGGTGGCATATTGCATTGAAAAGTGGAAAACAAACGAGGAGAGTTATAATGAGAAAAAAATATAAATTAAAGGAAAATTATATTGTTGTAATACTTTTTATGATCTTTTTCTTGTTTCAATTTATCCAGATTTTTCAATTTAAATTTTTTGTACAATCAGATGATTTTGGTTATATAGCGAATTCTGCATTTTTTGCAGGATACAATTGGAATCCATATACTGGAGATATGACACCATATTATAATATTGGATTTTCAATTTTTTCAGCATTTGCTTTTAGAATTTTCCATAGTGCGACTGCAATTTATCAATGTTTGTTATTTACAATTCTTGTTTGGCAACTAATATTGATGTATTTTGTCTATAGGATTTCCTATGAGTTTTTTAAATTAGACAAAAAAATATCAGCGGTAATTGCAATTTTGTATAGTATTGGAACAATGTCACCACAAACTGGATTGTATTTTATGGCAGAAATTCCGTTTGCATTTGTATGTATATTGATTTTATATTTTTTGCTAAAGGCAAAAGAAGAAAATGGGAAAAGGCAAAAAACATTTTCTGCTTTGGCAGCAGGTGTCATTGCAGTAAGTTATGCAGTGCATACAAGATTTTTAATTATTGCAGGAACTGTTTTGGGAGTAGGTTTTTTATATCATCTTATTTATAAAAAAAAGCTGGTTCATTACTTAACATTTTTTGTTACGTTAATAATTACTTTTGGGTTAGTATACATCGGCGTAAAATATGTTCAGGGGACTTTGTACAGAACAGGGATTGAAGGAAGAGTTATCAATGGAAACGATGCGCTTGCAAGATTAGGGTATATTGAGGCGTATTTAAGTATATTCACTAATTTAGAGCAGTTTAAAGAATTTATTCGTTATTTTTTATCTTTAGTTGGAATTTATACTTTAATTACCGGAGGAATCATCTGGATAGCAGGAATTTCGGTTGTAGAAAAGTTAATCCAAATGTGGAAAGAAAAAGATTGCTCGGATATTGGAAAAGTCTTTTTTATTTTATCTGTTACAGGGCTTGTCAGTTTTGTAGGAATGAATCTTTTGATCGCAATGAATGGCGCAGCAAATATTACGGAATATAAATGGCTTACTTACTATAGATATGGGAAACCATTTGTAGGAATTATATTTTTAGTTGCACTAGCTGATTGGTTTAAAAATGGAATAAAAAGGCCAACTATATTAATATCTTATGCAGGAGTCATTTTTTCATTATATATGGTATTACGTTTCCCAATGAGGATGTTACAAAATGCATTGTATGAAGATGTTAGTCCGGTAGGGTGGATGCACTATTATTTTTATAATGGACAATCTCCAACAGAATATTTTAAATCGGCAGTAGTGATTGTATTTATTATATCAACAATTTTTATGTTTCTTTTTATTAAAAATAAAAAAGAAATTGCATTAGCAATTTATGTTGCATTTTCAGTAGCGTTAGCATTATCAGAAAATGCTTTTAATGAAAAAATCAGCAGAAGAAATTATGAAATGGTTAATGGGACGATGAAATTTATGGAACAGTTCGGGGATAAAATAGATGTTCCTATTTATTTTCTCCAAGGATCTTATTCTGGAAGATTGCGATTTGCTTTGTATGATACGGATATGGAATATCTTTTCACAGATGAAGAGCTAGAAAATATTGATTACGAGAATGCGATTGTATTGGCTGATAAAAATCTTATTAATAGTGATATCAATGGGAATAGAAATCAACCACTTTATAAAATTGAGATAGATGATTATGAATATGTGTTTACTTCAAATAAACAGATATACGATATGGTAAAATAGGGAATAATACGAGAGAGAGTATATATTATGAGAGAATTAGTGACAATTATTATACCAGTCTATAATGTAGAAAAATATGTCAGAAGATGCATTGAGTCTGTATTAAATCAAGATTATAATCATTTGGAAATTATTTTAGTGGATGATGGAAGTACAGATTCTTCGGGGGAAATATGTGATGAATATGCAAAAAAAGACAATAGAATTCAAGTAATACATAAACAAAATGAAGGCTTAGGACCAGCTAGAAATTCAGCATTGGATATAGCACAAGGAGAATATGTTCATTTTATTGATAGCGATGATTATATTTTTCCGGGAATTATAAAGAAATTGCACGAAACGTGTGAAAAAAGTCAGGTGGATATTGCATGCTGTGGTTATAAAAGTGGGAAAAAGGTCTATTATTGTGAAGGAGAAAAAGAGGTATTTGATTCAGTAACAGCAACAAAAAATATGTTGATGTGCGAAGGTATAGATGCAAATGCATGCTGTAAATTGTATAAACGGAAGTTGTTTGAAGGAGTTAGATATCCAGCATGTGCCTATGAAGTAGTTCCTGTAACATATAAAGTTTTCTTAAAAGCAAATAGAGTGGCTAATATTAAAGAGTACGGATATTATATAGAAAAAAGACAAGGGTCTATTACAAGATCTTCTTTTGGAAAAAATAATTTATTGTATCTTACATTGGCAAAGGATATGATTGCAGATTTAAAGATACATTGTCCTGAATTAAATATGGCTGCGGAAGTTTTTTATTTAAATGCACTTATTACAATGACAGAAAAATCAAGAGAAGATGAGGATGCAGTTGGTAAAAACGAGTATAGAATTATAAATGAGGAATTTTATAAAGAATATCATAAGATTATGCATCATCCTAATATTTCGCATAGGAAAAAGTTAATTTCCATTTTTATAAAATTAAAAATTTATACATTGGTGAAAAAAATATATAATAAAATAGGGTAATTGGAGAAAGAAAAATGAGTGAAAATCAAATTCCAAAAGTATTTCATTATTGTTGGTTTGGAGGCAACGAACTTACAGAATCAGTAAAAAAGTGTATTCAAAGCTGGAAGAAATATTGTCCGGATTATCAAATAATAAGATGGGACGAAAGCAATTATGATTATACAAAAAATAAGTATATGAGAGAGGCATATCAACAGAAAAAATGGGGATTTGTTTCTGATTATGCGAGATTAGATATTTTATATAATTATGGTGGAATTTATTTAGATACTGACGTTGAGATTATTAGATCATTTGATGACCTGCTAGAGTACAAGGCTTTTATGGGATTTGAAAATAATTATGTTGCTCTGGGATTAGGATTTGGCGCGAGAAAACATGTAGAAGAGATCAAAGAAATGCGTGATGAATATGAGAACTTAAGTTTTATTCTTCCTGATGGTAGTTTAAATATGCGCCCGGTTCCGCGTTATACAACAGAATATTTGGAAGCAAGAGGACTTGTTGCAAATGGGACAAGACAAACAATTAATGGGATTGAAATTTTTCCAACAGAGTATTTTTGCCCTAAAGATTTCTATACAAAAGAATGTAAAAAAACAAAAAATACCTATTCAATACATCACTATGATTCATCGTGGTGGGGAGAAGAGGAGAAAAGTCGATATGAAAAGGAGGCTGAACTGAAAGCAAAAAATCTATGGTTATGGAGAATACAAAATGGGGTTCGTGTTTTAAAGGAAGATGGGATAAGAGTGTTGATTAAAAAAATTGTTGAAATGTTAAAAAGTAGAAAATACTGTTGATAGATAGAAAGGAAAATAGCATATGAAATTATTGAAAGCTTTTTCTAAATACGCTGTAGGGACATTTATTGTATTAATAATAGGATTTGTAACAACCCCTATTTTGACAAGAATGATTTCAACATTGGATATGGGGAGATATTCAATGTTTATCACACTTGGGAATTTAATTTTTACTTTATTATGTTTAGGAATGGATCAATCCTATTTAAGATTTTATAATGAAGAAAAAACAGAAAATAGAAATTATTTATTAAAAATTTGCTTGAGATTACCGATTGCTATTTTCTTTTTAAGTGGAAGTATTTTGTTGCTATTTAATAAACAGTTATCAGAATATATTTATGGAAAGCAATCTTTTGGGATTGCTTTACTTTTTGTGATATATATAGGAGCTTTGATTTTTGATAGGTTTTGGACATTAAAGATTCAAATGGCACAAAGAGAAATTGCTTATTCAGTATTAAATATTATTCGAAAATTGATGTATTTAGTAGCGGGAGTTTTTCTGATTACTTTAAGTGTTTGGGAGAATAGCATTAGCTTGATGCTGGCAATTACAATTGCAGAAATTTTCGTTTTAATATTTGCTCGTTTTATTGATAGGGGCAATTGGAAATGTAAAATAAAAGGAATCAACACATCTTATAAGAAATTATTAAAATATGGATTCCCATTTGCTTTTGCTTCGACAATTACATTGATTTTTCACTCAACAGATAAGATTATGCTAAAAGCATTTTCTGATTATCATAATATTGGAATTTATTCAGGCGCGCAAAGCATTGTAAATATGTTGGCGCAGGCGCAGGCTGTATTTGTTGCTTTTTGGATTCCAACGGCATATGAACATTATAGTAATCATAAAGAAGACAAAACATTTTATGTGACAATGAATAAAATTGTTTCCTATGTGATGTTAATGAGTTTGATTGGACTAGTCTGTTTTAAAGATATTATTGTATTGCTTTTAGGAGAAAGCTATAGAGATGCAACTTATGTTTTCCCGTTTTTGGCATTTATGCCAGTTATGTCAACAATTTCTGAAACGACTGTAATGGGAATTAATTTTAAACAAAAGACAAGCTATCATATTTATATTTCGATTATCAGTATGATTACAAATATTATAGGAAATTATTTTTTTATTACATGGTTTGGAGCGACGGGGGCAGCTATTTCTACAGGCTTATCTTATGGAGTTTTTTTTGTATTACGAACTTATTTTGCACAGAAGGTATTTCCAATTCCATTTGCTTTAAAACGTTATGCAGTTGCTGTGATACTTGTGTATTTTTTAGAAATATATGGAAGTTTTTATTGTGTTAATGGAATCTTACTTATGTTGGCTCTAATTATTAGTAGTATTATTACTTGGCTATATAAAGATATTATTATAGTAGGTTATAAAATATTACAGGAGAAATGTAAGAAAAAAAGGGAATAATTGTGTAATACATATATTTAAATAGCTTTCTGTATAATTCAAAGTATAGAAAGCAAATAATCTCACAAAAATACATACTTAAGTTAAAATGTTATTGCTGGCCATTCAGTTAGCAAATGAACAGAACAAGGAAGGTATCTAAAAATGATTTGTAAACGATTAAAAGATTCTTTCCAATGTTAGTTGATTGCAAAGTATTAAATTGATATGATATGTATAGAGGTTGGAGGTGTCAGAATGAAAGAATTTATAGCCGCACTAGATCAGAATTATTAGCTTGATAAAATTACGTAACATTAACAATCGTGAAGAGTGTATCAGATTTGCAAATAGAACAATTGTAAAGGAAGATATAATGGTATCGTAATTTAAGACACTTTCCGAGACATTTTATAATGAATCTGATATACTGTAACCAATACAGAAAGAAGGATTATTATTATGTCACGAACAAGAAGAAATTTCTCTGCAAAATTCAAATCTGAGCTTGTTATTGAACTGCTCAGGGGAGAAAAAGACTTAAATACAATTGCTGCTGAAAATAACATTCAACCAAATCTTCTCCGTAATTGGAAGAAGGAATTCCTTGATAAAGCTTCCGTTGTCTTTGACGATACACGAGAAGAGAACCTGAAAGAGAAGCTGGCTTCAGAACGAAGGGAAAAAGCTGAATACGCAAAAAAAGTTGGGCAACTCACCATGCAGGTGGATTGGTTGAAAAAAATCTGAAGAAACACTTGGACCTGACTACGAGAGTAAATTTAGTCCGAAACCTTTTGAAGACTAAAGAGCTCCCGGTCAAAACAGGTGCCAGATTGCTTGATATTAATCGCACCAGCATATATTATAATGGAACTCCTGTTTCTCAGGAAGAACTGGACTGTAAGACCATTATAGACCGTTTACACACGGATAATCTGGCATGGGGTGCCCGTCAGATGTCTTCACAACTGAAAATGCGTGGCCATAAAGTCGGCCGCCGCAAAGCACGCCGCTACATGACAGAAATGGGGATTAATCCTATCTATCCCAAAAAGAACCTTTCTAAGCGTATGCAACAGGCAAAAGTCTGCCCGTATCTGCTTCGCAATGCCGTTATCGACCGTCCAAATCAGGCATGGTCAATCGACATCACTTATATCCCCATCAAGCGTGGATTTCTGTATCTGACAGCTGTAATCGACTGGTACAGCCGCTGTATTGTAGGCTGGGAAGTTGATGATACCCTGGATACCAGAATGGTTATCAATGCATTCAAAAAAGCGTTTAAAACAGCAAAACCAGTTATCCTAAATTCTGATCAGGGATGTCAGTTTACAAGCAACGAATATATGAATTTCCTCAAGGAGAACCAGATTCGTCAGAGCATGGATGGAAAAAGCCGTTGGGTGAGTATTCCAATGCAATAGTGCATGATTTCCAGAAATTCAGAGCACCCTTTTCCGGAAAAATAGTGCATATCTTTCCGGAGCAGAGTGCAGTCATTTAATTAGTATTCATCTGGAATAGTTATCCCATGCTCTATAAGAAGTGCCTGTAAACGGTCAATGTATTCTCTTAGATGCTGGATTTCTATCCAATTACCATGACACAGTTCATCGGCTTCTTCTAATTCGTGGCGGGTTATTTCATAATCCGTAAACTTAACGCATTTATGGTCTTTGCTGAAAGCACAATAATCAGTCATTGGCAGCTCCTTTCCGGGAAGCATGAATGCCATGACGTTCCCTCATGGATATGCGGCCATCAAGCATCACCTCATAGGAATTATGAATGATCCGATCGATGATTGCTTCGCAAATAGTGGCATCACAGTCATTTCCGATGCGGCTGTACCAGCCTTTCGGTTCAAACTGTGTGCAGAAGATTACAGAGCCTTTCACACTACGGGCCTCAATGATTTCAAGAAGTTCCCGTGTCTGTTCCGTGGATACGGGGCTTAACAAGAATTCATCCAGAATCAAAAGATCAATCTTCTGATATGCTTTAATTACTTTTTTCAGCGTGCCGTCCCCATGTGCAACAGCCAGCTCATTCAATAGATCAGGCAGGCGCACATAACGTACTTTGATAAAGTTCCTGCAGGCTGCGATTCCAAGCGCACATGCGATATATGTTTTTCCATTCCCAGATGCTCCTTTTAGAATGATATGGTGGTCATCAGATATATACCGGCAGGTGGAGAATTCCAGCATCTGTCCTTTATCCAGATTTCGGTCAGGATGATACTCAATATCTTCCATACACGCATTGGGATAACGGAATTCAGCACTGCGGATAAGTTTTTGTAGCTTTGTGCTTTTTCGCTTATCCCATTCTTTATCAACCAGCATACCGAACCGGTCTTCGAAAGATAATCCCTGATAGGTGTCAGGATCCTTGCACTGGCATTCAAAGGCATCTGACATTGCAGATAATCGCATATCATGCAGCTTGTCTATGGTTGACTGACGAATCATAAACGGTCACCTCCTTCGTAGTAGGAGGCACCTCTGGTGATGCCATACTTGGAACTCTCTTTATTGGCAGCATTGGAAACAACCTTTGCTACTGCCACTTTATCCTGACCATTTTTCAAAATGGTACTGATATTTTTTAAACTTGGGCTTGGTGTGTAACTAAGTGCCTTGATACAGGCGTTTTCCAAACGTTGCGTACCATAGCGGTCAGCAAGCTTCATCAGCGATGCACAGGATTTATATCCCTGTTGCTCTACCTTATGCATGTATAAAAAATGTTTTACTACAATAAGGGTGGAATGGCCAACACTCTTTCCCCAGTCCAGAAAACTGTTTGTGTTGTATTCCAAAAATTTTCTGTGGTTTTCAGCCATATGCTCCGGTACATAAATCGGTTCCGGAGAGTAAGACATGCGCACATGCGATGCTATACGGTTGCTATGGTAAAAAACTTCAATACTGTTTTCCGTAGCGCGGATATCGACCTTCTTGCCAATAAATTCATACGGAACAGAATACTTGCAATCTCCGATTTTTATGAGATAATCAGGTTGTATGGTGGCAGTTGACCAGACAGCCGTTTCATACGGGGAAGCAGGTAATGGCATGAGGAAGTCCTTTTCTTCTTCAAGAAATGCAGATAACCGGCTTCCTTTCTTTTTCTGGAAAGGCTTTGCATTGAATTCCTCAAGCTTTTCATGGATGGCTTTATTGAGTTCTTCAAAAGTGAAGAACTTCCGGTTCCTTAGTGCTGCAAGAATCCATGTTTCAAGAACTTTTACAGTGCCTTCCGCATTCGGTTTATCCTTCGGTTTACCGGTCGGGCAGGAATAATTGCAGTTCCATAGTGCTCTGCCATTTCGTGGTAGAAACGGTTAAGTACAAGCTCTGCCCGTGTGTTTTTAATCACACCTGTTTTAAGATTATCTGGTACAAGAATACGTGTTACACCACCAAAGAATGAATACGCATGGATATGAGATTCTATCCAGTGGTTGGATTTCATATCTGGGAATGCTTCTGCATATCCATACAAACTGCATGGAAGAACAGCAACAAATATATATGCAGGTATATCGCAGCAACTGGCAGCATCATAAACTTTAAGCGTATCGCCTACCCAGTCTACTTCCATTGTTTCTCCTGGTTTGCGCTTAATTCTGAGAGTTGCTTTCTTTGATGCAGCATAGGCATGATACTTGTCATTAAACTGTGAATGCTGATACGGAATCGTATGCTCTGCCTCACATTTGGCACAGTATTCTGCCCATAAGAGCGAGAGCGTTACACCCGGCTTGGCCAGCTCATTGTAAACATACTCATAATCAGGGAGTCTTCTTCCCTCATTATTGCCTCTGTTTGGATAAAACAGATACTCGATATCTTTGTTGGAAAGAGTTTCTGGAATAGGCCATTCCAGAGAATGTTTTTCAGCAAGCTTCAGCACTTCTGAAACTGTGTTGCGTGAGTAGCATAAGCTGTTGGAACTTCTTTTTGGAAAAAATTGAAGTTTAATACAGTTTATGTTATACTTTTTTGGATATAGAATTACATAATGCTAGGTATATAAAATAATATGGAAACAAGAAGTTTTATGATGACTTACATGTCAGCTAAAGATGAACAGGAAGGGATGGAGTATGAAAAAGAAAAAAAGAACTCCTAAGGAGTTTAATAAACAGAAAAAATTAGAAAAAAATGTTAGAAGATCTTTAGATATAGAAAAATCTTTTAAGGGTAATAATAAAGAGGAGGGTAGGTATTACGAAGAGATTTATTATAATCCAGCAAAATCTGTATCAGGTAATAGAAGTGATTTAGGAACTAAGAAAAAAGCATTGGGAAACAGGAAAGGAAATGCAAGAAAGAGAAATAAAAAAGATGTGTTGGGCTTGAGTTTGGCAGGGCTACAGGGACTGATTTCAGTGGTATTTATGGTGATGTTATTTATTCTTGATATGTTGCCCATAGGATATCTCGGAATCATTGCTGTGATATTATTGCTTCTTTTGGGAATTACATTGGCAACCCAGCTTCGAAAGAGAGGAAGACGTATCGGAGGAAAGGTCTTTAGCTTGTTCATTATGATCCTACTGTTATTTACAACATATTATATAGGAAAGGCAAAAGGAGCATTGGGTGAAATTTCGGGTGGTTCTTATAAAGTAGATAATATGGTAGTAGCAGTGTTAGTAAATGATGATGCAGAAGTGATTGACGATACAGTGGCTTATAAATTTGGAGTGCAATATACGATGAGCGGAGACGATGTCCGATCAGCAGTTGCAGATATCAATGAAAAGCTGGGAACAGAGATCCAGACCGTGGAGTATGGAAGTCTAAGTGAGCAGGCGCAGGCACTGCACGATGGACAGGTACAGGCGATTATTTATAATGAAGGATATACCGGAATTCTGGAAGAAGCATTTGAGAATTATTCAGAGAACGTGAAGGTCATTTATCAGCACAGTATCAAAAAAGAACTGGACAATACAGCAGCTCAGGTAGAGGTGAAGAAAGATACTTTCAGTGTATTTATTAGTGGAATTGATGTGTTTGGACCAATTGAGACAAACAGTCGAAGCGATGTGAATATTGTTGCGACAATCAATCCGACGACACATCAGATCCTTTTGACGACAACACCGCGTGATTACTATGTGGAGATACCGGGAATCAGTGGTGGACAGAAAGATAAGCTTACACATGCAGGAATCTACGGAGTAGATGCTTCTATGAGAACGTTATCACAGCTTTATGATACAGAGATTCCGTTCTATGCGCGTGTAAACTTTACGTCCCTGATCGAGATTGTAGATCAGTTAGGCGGGGTTGACGTAGAGTCCGAGTTTGCATTTACAACCAGTGAAGATTCTGGGCTTGTCATGGATGTTGCTCAGGGAACAAACCATTTTAACGGGCAGCAGGCGCTGGCATTTTCGCGGGAAAGACAGAATATCGAAGGCGGAGACAATCAGAGGGGAAAGAATCAGCAGGCAGTGATCACAGGTCTGATCAAAAAGATGATTTCACCGGCGATGCTGGTCAATGCCAACGGTATTATCAACAGTGTCAGTGGAAATGTAGAGACGAATATGTCTCAGGATCAGATTCAGGATTTGATCAAAGATCAGCTCGCCCAGGGAAAAGCATGGAATATTTATTCTGTGGCTGCTGCAGGGACAGGAGATGAGCAGGTCTGCTTCTCTTATGGTGGAGGAGCACTTTATGTGATGCAGCCGGATCAGGTATCGGTTGATACGATTCGATCATTGATTGACCGTGTAGAAAATGGAGAGACATTGGAAGGATCAGAAATTGCGCAGTAGAGAAAAGAGTGAAATAAAGGTAAATGAGAGAGTTTGAAAAAAAATGGGATTTATCGGTAATCTATCAGATTGCATTAGTGATTTTAGATGTATGTTTTATTAACCTGTGTTCCGTTGCGGCGTTGCTTGTCCGCTTTGAACTGTCAGCAGTTCCGGTGGAATATTGGGAGTCGGTTCGAAGTATGATGATTCCCAATACGATCGTGACGATTGGGATTTTTACCGTATGCAGGCTTTATCGAAGTCTTTGGAGATTTGCAAGTGCGAAAGAACTCCTCTATATCGGAGAGGCATGTGTAGGATCCTTTTTGTTCAATGCTGCAGCCTATTTTCTGACTTACAAAGAAATCTACAGAAGTTACTTTGTGATTTACACTATTGGTCTGTTCTTGTGCACTTGTATTGGCAGATTTTCCTATCGCTTTGTCAGAATGATCTATCGAAGCAGTGTTCATAGTGAGAACGTGCGACGCACTATGATCATCGGTGCGGGAGAGGCGTGCAATGTTGTGATGAAAGAGCTTGAAATGAGTAAACAGCTTGATGCAAAGATTTGCTGTATCATCGATGACGATCCGAGAAAGGCTGGAACTTATATTCACGGTGTAAAAGTAGTGGGTGGCAGAGATAAAATTCTGGAAAATGTAGAAAAATATAAGATTAATGAGATTATTTTGGCAATGCCAAGTGCCAAAAAGAAAGAGATCCAGGCGATCCTTGGAATCTGTAAGAATACCGATGCAGATCTGAAGATTCTTCCTGGGGTATATCAGCTTGTGAATGGGGATGTCAGCGTTCAGAAGCTTCGCAATGTGGAGATTGAAGACTTGCTTGGCAGAGAACCAATCGATATCAAGACAGAGACCATAGGAAGATATGTGTATGATAAGGTTGTCCTTGTCACTGGAGGAGGCGGAAGCATCGGAAGTGAGCTGTGCCGTCAGATTGCAGCAAATGGAGTAAAGAGACTGATCATTTTTGATATCTATGAAAATAATGCATACGATATCCAACAGGAACTGAAGCATAAATACCCGGAGCTGGACCTAGTTGTTCTGATTGGTTCTGTGCGAAACAGTAGAAAAATCAACAGTGTTTTTGCAAAATACAGACCGGATATTGTCTATCATGCAGCTGCGCATAAGCATGTACCGCTGATGGAAGACAGTCCGAACGAGGCGATTAAAAACAATGTATTTGGAACATATAAGACTGCACTTGCGGCAGATAGGTACGGAGTTGAGAAGTTTGTTCTGATCTCCACAGATAAGGCAGTCAATCCGACCAACATCATGGGAGCTTCCAAAAGGATGTGTGAGATGATCATACAGACCTTCAGCCACAGATGCAAGACGGAATATGTGGCAGTACGTTTTGGAAACGTGCTTGGAAGCAATGGAAGTGTCATCCCACTTTTCAAAAAGCAGATTGCAGCAGGCGGACCGGTAACGATTACGCATCCGGATATTATCAGATATTTCATGACAATTCCGGAGGCGGTATCTCTTGTGCTCCAGGCTGGAGCAAGTGCAAAGGGAGGAGAGATCTTTGTACTGGATATGGGAGAGCCGGTGAAAATTCTGGATCTGGCAAAAAATTTGATTCGTTTATCCGGATACACGGTAGGAGAAGATATCGAGATTAAATTTACAGGACTTAGACCTGGAGAAAAGCTTTATGAAGAATTATTGATGAGCGAGGAAGGGCTGCAAAGTACTGCGAATGAGTTGATTCATATTGGAAAACCGATTGATTTTGATGAAGATCAATTTCTGAAAGATCTGGAAGACTTGTACCGGGCAGCTTATGCAGAAGAAGAGGGAATGAAAGAGATTGTTCACAAAATCGTTCCGACCTATCATATCAGACAGGAAGATGTGGAGAGAGACAGAAAGATTGCGAGTGAATTAATGAAGGATTTTTCTGATACGCGCTCAACACTTCCGAGTGAATTTTTAAACAGAGAACATGGAGAGAGGTAAGTATGAAAGTAGAATTTTCGCCCCCGGATATTACAGAGGAAGAAATTGCAGAGGTGATCGATACTTTAAAAAGTGGATGGATTACAACAGGACCGAAGACAAAAAAGTTTGAGCAGGAAATCGCACAGTTTTGTGGAACGACTAAAGCGGCATGTTTAAGTTCTGCAACAACCTGTATGGAGATGACATTGCGGGCGATGGGAATCGGACCGGGAGATGAGGTAATCACCTCGGCATATACATTTACAGCGACGTGCAGCGTCATCTGCCATGTGGGGGCAACCCCTGTGCTGGTAGACACGATGCCGGATTCTATCGACATGGATCCGGAGAAAGTACGGGAAGCTATCACAGAGAAGACGAAGGCAATTCTTACGATTGATCTTGCAGGGATTATTTATCCGTATTATGACAGACTGTTTGAAATTGTAGAAGAGAAGAAAGGATTATTTCAGCCATCATCCGAAAGACAGGAGAAGCTGGGAAGGATCTTGATTCTTGCAGATGCAGCACATGCTTTCGGCGCAGAGCGTGAAGGGAAAAAGTGTGGACAGATTGCAGATATTACCTGTTTTTCGTTTCATGCAGTGAAAAACCTTACAACTGCGGAGGGAGGCGCTGTGACATGGAAGTCTTTGACGCCTGAAGAAGATGAAGCGTTATACAAAGAGTATATGTTGCTGACACTGCATGGGCAATCAAAAGATGCTTTGGCGAAGATGAAAGCAGGGGGATGGGAATACGATATTGTTGCACCGTACTATAAAGCGAATATGACAGATATTACGGCATCTATCGGACTTGCGCAGATGAAGCGTTATGCGAAAATATTACAGAGAAGAAGGCAGTTGATCGAGAGATACGATGAGGCTTTTCGTCCATATCAGGTGCAGGTGCTTAACCACTATGGAGAAGGAAGCCAGTCAAATGGACATCTGTATCTTGTGCGGCTGAATGGCAAACAGAGGGAAGAATGCAATCAGATCATCCAGGAACTGGCAAAAGCAGAAATTGCGGCAAACGTACATTACAAACCACTTCCGCTTTTGACTGCATACAAAAATATGGGATTTGCCATCGAGGATTTTCCAAATGCTTACAGAATGTACGAAAATGAAATTTCACTTCCGCTGCATTCTTGTCTGACAGATGAACAGCAGCAATATGTAATAGATACTTTTCAGAGGTTATTGAGGGAACACGGATTATGCTAAAGAGTTGGTCGGAATTACCAGAACAGATGAGAAATGATGAGGTAAAGAAATATTATAAAATTTTGAGCAAGAAAAAGTCTGCCCTGCGCATCAAGCGCATAGCAGATGTGTTTCTTGCTTTTATTTTTATGATTTTATTGTCCCCAGTCATGATTTTTATTGCATGTTGGATCAAAATAGACAGCAAAGGACCGGTATTCTACCGTCAGGAAAGAATCACCAGTTATGGCAAACCATATCGTATTTTTAAGTTTCGTACAATGGTGACAGGAGCCGATAAAAAAGGACCTCTTGTCACGGAAAAGAGTGACAGCAGAATCACAAAGGTCGGACAGAAACTGCGCAAACTGCGCTTGGATGAGCTTCCACAGTTGTTTAACATTTTGACAGGGGATATGACTTTTGTAGGGACAAGACCGGAAGTGAAAAAATATGTGGACTGCTATACGGATGAGATGCAGGCGACGCTTCTTCTTCCGGCAGGAATCACATCGAATACGAGCATTGAATATAAAGATGAAGATGAAATCATTGATGCCTATCGGGCAAAAGGAATCACAGATGTAGATGAGATTTATCTCAACTATATTCTTCCGGAAAAGATGAAATACAATTTGAAGTACATAGAGACATTTGGATTTTTCAGTGATATGAAGATTATGCTGCGGACAGCAATGGCAGTAATAAAATAAAGTTTATTGGAGCAGAAATATGAAGAAAATTGCAGTGATTACAATGGGAGTGAAGCTGAACAATGAGAAGGGATACACGAGGTTTAAATTTTTATCAGAGTTCCTTGTGGATGCCGGATATGAGGTCGATCTGATTACGACGACGTTTCAGCATTGGGAAAAGGCACAGAGAAATATTTCCGAAATACAGAAAACAAAATATAAATTTCATTTAAAATTTATCTATGAACCGGGGTACAAGAAAAACATTGATCTTAAAAGGGTGTATAGTCACAGAGTTGCGGCAAAGAATCTGACAGCACTTTTAGAGAAGGAAGGAGACTACGACCTGATCTACTGTGAGATTCCTCCAAACGATGTGGCGCTTGCTGCGGCATCTTATGCAAAGAAAAAAGGAATTCCATTTGTGCCGGATGTCAATGATCTTTGGCCGGAAGCGATGCATATGGTATTGGATATTCCGGTTGTGAGCAGCATGATCTTTCATCCGCTGCAGAGAGATGCGGAGAAAGTATATTCGCTTGTATCGGGAATCGTGGGAACTTCTGATGAATACCGGGATCGCCCGTTAAAAAACCAGAAGCTGGATGTTCCAAAAGTGACCGTTTATGTCGGCAATGAAATCAAAGAGTTTGATGCAGGTGTGGAAAAATACAGTCCGGAGATCGAAAAAGAAGAGGACGAATTCTGGGTGACTTATGCGGGAACGATCGGAACAAGTTATGATATCCGGACACTTGTTCTGACCGGAGAAGAACTGATCCGAAGAAGAAGGCTGAATATCAAGATCAAAATTCTAGGCGGAGGCCCGCTGAAAGAAGAACTGGAGCAGCTGGCCAAAGAGCATCACTGCAAAAATGTAGAGTTTGTCGGCTATATGCCATACGAAAAGATGGCGGCATATCTTGCAAAGTCAGATATTGTTGTCAATTCGTTTGTAAAGAAAGCGCCGCAGAGTATCGTCACAAAAATCGGTGATTACCTTGCTTCCGGACATCCGATGATCAATACTTGCATGAGTCCTGAGTTCCGAAAGAAAGTAGAGACAGATGGATTTGGAGTTAATATTATGCCGGAAGATGAAGAAATTCTGGCAGATGCGATCGAGAAGCTCTACGAGAATGAAGATGTGCGGGAAGAAATGGGAAAACAAGCGAGAAAGATTGCCGAAGAGCAGTTTGACAGACCAGAGTCTTATAAGAAGATTGTAGAGTTGATTCAAGTATTGATAGAGAGATAAAGACATGAAAAAAATTCTTGTAATTGTAAGTACGAAGTTTGGATATGACGGTATAACAAATGTCGTTACAAATTATTATATGTATCAAAATCACAAAGATTTGAGAATGGATATTTTAACAATCAATCCAGTAGATGAGAAGCTCAGAAAGTCCATGAGAGAGAATGGCGATTTTAATTTTGTGCTTCCATACAGAAATCAAAACCCATTAAAATATTTTTTAAAATTAATTTCTATTATAAAGAAAGGAAATTATCAAATTGTCCATGCTCATGGTGGAAGCTGCACACTTGCAGTAGAGATGCTGGCGGCAAGGATTGCAGGTGTTAAAGTTAGAATTGCACACAGCCATAATACAGCAAGTGATTACTCTACAATTAATAATTTATTAAGACCAATCTTTTTGAAAAATTACACAGTAGGATTTGCCTGTGGGAAAGAAGCAGGAGAATGGTTATATGCGGGAAGAAAATTTGAAGTGATTAATAATGGGATTGATGTGGAAAAGTTTTCTTATAATGAAATGAGCAGGAATGAATTTCGTGAACGGTATCATCTTCAGAATAAATATGTAATCGGGCACATAGGACGGTTTAACATGCAGAAAAATCATGAGAAGCTGATTACAATTTATGAAGAGATCAGTAAGCAACAGGAAGATGCGGTGCTTGTGTTAATTGGAGATGGGGAACTTCGGGAAAAAATTCAAAGGATGGCAGAGGAAAAGCAGTTGGATGTTCGCTTTATCGGACTTAGTGATGAGATTCCTAAATGGTTGCAGGCTATGGATATACTTATATTTCCATCCTTGTTTGAAGGTCTTCCGGTCGCAATTGTGGAGGCACAGGCATCAGGACTTCCGTGTATATTGAGTGATACAATCTCTCCTATGACAGCAATTACAGATTTAGTAAAATTTGTGGGACTAAAGGAAGATGATTCAGTATGGGCAGAGGAAGTACTCAGTTTGAAAGAGAGGGATAGGAAGCAAGAACGAGAAATAATAGCCGCGACAATTAAGGAGCATCATTTTGATATAAGAGAAAATTGTAGGGAAGTCTTAGAGAGATATGAGGAATTGATATGCCAAAGGTAAGTGTGATTATTCCAGTTTATAATGTGGAACAATATGTAGAAAAAAGTATTCAGTCTGTGTTGAATCAGTCTATGAAAGATATAGAAATTATTTTGGTAAATGACGGATCTACTGATAAGAGCGGGGAAATTTGTGACAGATATGGCCAAAAAGAGGAGAGGATTATTGTCATCCACAAAGAAAATGGGGGACTAAGCTCTGCGAGAAATGTAGGAGTAAAAGCTGCATCTGGAGACTACATTGGATTTATAGACAGCGATGATTACATAGAGAGTGTAATGTATGAAACATTATATCAGATGGCAGAAAGAGATTCAGCAGATGTGGCAGTCTGCGGTGTGTATGATGTGTATAAAAATGGAAAGGTACCACAATGTGCCTCGCGGGAAACATTTGTATGTGATCAGGAAGAAATGTTCGGACATATACTTCTTGGAGAGAAAATTTCTGGAACAGTATGTAACAAGTTGATTCGAAAGGACATAGCAAAGGCATTAGAATTTCCTGTTGGAAAGTTATTTGAGGATGCATTTTATTCAGCACTGTTAGTACAGAACATAAAGAAAGTGACAGTAACTACAGAACCAATGTATTTTTATGTACATCGCTCGGATAGTATTACAACTTGCGGATATAGAAAAAAAGATTTAGATGTAATTGAAGCATTTGAAATTGATAAGCAATTAGCGAGCAGTCATTTCCCAAAACTGATAGATAAGGCAGAATTTGCATTGAATTCGGCATATCTGCGTGTGTTGGACAAAATACTCTTAACAAAAGGATATCGAAGTTTTCCAGAATACAAAATCGTAAAAAAATATGTTAAGGAGCATGGCAAAGAGATTGTTTCTAGTCCGTACTTTAGAAATTCCAGAAAGGTTGCGGTTCAGGCATTGCGCATAAACGTTTTATTGTATAAATATCTTTTGATGCTAAATGAGAGAGTAAATAGAAAACAGCTTTAGGGAGCAATGGATAATGAAAAATATAGCGATTGTTGATTATAATTTGTCAGTTGTCGGTGGGGCAGAGCATGTTGCAGTGAACTTGGCCAATGAATTGTCAAAATATTATGGAGTACATTTGATTTCGATACATGCAGGAAATGGAGAGCCAGCATTTCACTTAGGAGAGAAGGTTCAGTATAGTGCTATTTTAGAGCAGGATGAAAGATTGAGAGAAAGCATTAAAAAGTTTGGAAAACCATTTGTAAAGTATGTGGAGAAAAATAATATCAGTACCGTAATTATGATAGGCGATTATGCAGGAATAATTACCATTCCAACAAAAAGAAGAACAAAAGCAAAGTATATTTTCTGTGAGCATGGGGCATTGATGAATCAATGGTCAGAGAAAGATATTACGTTCATGAGGCTAGTTTGTGCACTTTTTTCAAATAAGATCATTACACTTACAAAAAGTAGCAGGGACAGTTATATTGAGAAATTTCACATAAGAGATAAAAAGGTTGATTTTATCTATAACTGGATTGAACAGATCGGCGATAAAAGGTATAGCAAAGACACAAAGAAGATAATGAGTGTTGGACGTTTTAGTCCGGAGAAGCAGTATGATCTGTTATTGGAGGTTGCAGAGAAGGTGTTGCCAAAGCATCAAGACTGGAAGTGGGAGATATATGGAGAGGGAGAGACTTTTCAGACGGTACAAAATCTAATCAAGGAAAAGCGATTGGAGAAGCAGGTTATTCTAAAGGGAAATGAGAGAAATATTCAGGAGAAATATCCAGAGTATGGTATATTTGTATTAACCTCTTACAGAGAAGGACTTCCGATGGTTCTTTTAGAGGCAAAAGCAAATCATCTTCCGATGATTAGCTTTGATGTTGTAACAGGTCCATCAGAAATTATAGAAAATAATGTGGATGGGTACTTAATTCAGCCAAATTCAGTGGAGGAAATGGCCGAAAAATTAGAATATCTTATAGAGCATAAAGATATTAGAGAGAGATTTTCAAGAAATACGGAAAGGGGATTAGAAAAATTCTCGAAACAATTAATTTTGCAACAGTGGAGAAAATTGATAGAGCAATTATAAGGGGAGATTTTTATGAAGAAATTCAGAAAGACAATGGATATGCTGATTATATTCTACTTGCTTTTCAATATAGTTTATAATCTTTTTGGATGGATTGTACCAGTAAAACTTGTGACACCGGAAACCGTAGATTCGTTCATTTATATCGTTATGGGACTTATGGGAGCAGGAATTGCTGCAGTGGATGTAATCATCAATTCGTATTGGAAAAAAACGAGATACTGCTGGATTTTATATGCTTTTCTTGCCGTTATGGGAATTAGTACAGTGCTGAATATGTCTTTTGGATATATGAATAACCTAAAAACAATTGTTTGGACAGGAATTCAGTTTGTATTATTCTATTCTCTTTATCAACGAATTGATAAAGAAAAGGCAATGCGGTATTTAGGTGTATTGTGGAAGATCATTTCTATAATTTGGACAGTTCCAGTTTTATATTCCATCTTTCAGTTTCTGATGCTCGATAGTTATTATACTTTAATATGGGGGAAAAAAATTAAGCAGGGACTTGTAGAAAATCGGTTATTCGGAATATTCAGTGATCCAAATTATGCTGCTATGGTAAGTCTTCTTCTGATTATTGGAATGATTTTTCTGATTTGCCGGACGGAAAAGAAATGGAAGAAAACAATTTATATCATATATAGTATCATATTATTTGTATACATGGTCTTGTCTGGTTCAAGAACAGCAGAAGTCGGCTTGATAATGACAGTAGTAATCTATGTATATGCTTTAAGCGGGAAAACAAGAAAAGAGGGGAAAAAATTAGTTAAGATTGTGTTGGCTTGCATATTGGGAGGTATCCTTGTTGTTTCTGTATGGGAAATCAGCAAATTTGGCCTTGAGAAACTTCCGAAAATAGTCGATGAAGTGTCTTTTGTAAAAGTGTATAAAGAAAGCAAAAAAAATGTAGTGCAGAAGTCTGAAACAAGTTTAAAAAAGAAGATGGATAAAAATCTGAAAAGTACAATAACAAGTACAAAGGTGCTGGAACGAAAAGATGGGAAAGCAGGCAATATTTCTAATAACAGAGTAAAGATTTGGAAATCTTATTTAAAGGGAATGGGAAATCATTTGATTTTTGGAATGTCTCCACGTAATTTAGTACAGATATTTGTAAAAGAAAATCCAAATAGTTATATTGCTCAGACAGATTATGAAACACATAATGGATATTTATCCGTATTTGTTGCAACAGGATTTGCGGGAAGCATTTTAATGTTTATCTTTATCATTTTACAAGTAAGAAATGCTTGCGGGATTTTTTTTGGAAAAGGGAAAATAGAAATAGAGTGTCTTACTTGTATTTTGATAATTGCAAACATTGCTGTATTTACTTGTTTCTTTACAGAGCTCTTTTTTGTAAATAATATGCTGGCAGCTTTGTTTTGGAGCTCACTTGGAATGCTGGAATATTGGAGAGATGAGAAGAATGAAAATGGTTAGTATTATAGTGCCGGTGTATAATGCAGAGAAGAATTTAAAAAGGTGTGTGGAGAGTCTACTTGGACAGTCCTACTCAAATATAGAAATTTTGCTGGTGGATGATGGAGCAAAAGACAGTTCGCCGCGAATCTGTGATGAATTTGCCCAGATTGATGAGAGAGTAAAAGTGATCCATAAAGAAAATGGTGGGGTATCCAGTGCAAGAAATATGGGACTTAGAAAGGCGAAAGGGCAGTATATTCAATTTGTAGATAGTGATGACTGGGTTGCAGCGGATTATACAGAAAAGTTGGTTGCAGGAATCGAAAAGAATGATTCGGAATTAGTAATTGGAGGTATGATCTTCGTACACGACCAGATCCAGGAAGTTCGCAGTCTAAAAGAATGTAGTATAAAGCAAAAAGAAGTGTGGGAAAGACAGTTTGGATTTCTTTACAAAGAATATTATTTGAATTCTGTTTGGAACAAACTATTTTTAAAGGATAAAATAGTGGAATTTTTTCAAGAGGAGATTTCTTTGGGAGAGGACTGTTGCTTTGTACTGTCATATTTAAGAAATATTTCTGAGATTCAGTTGATTACGGACTATGGGTATTATTATCAGATGGAGTCGCCAAATTCATTGACAAAACGATGCAATATGAGGGAGTTTGAAAATGCAAAGCTTCTTTATGAACACGCAAGATTATATGCGGTTGAAACGTTTGGAAAGTTCGTAGGGAAAGAAGAGGTTTCCTATATTTTGCTACAAGATTTGAGAAGACTGCTTGTTCAAATAAACAATCAGAGAATCTGGAATAAACAGGAAAAAATTACATATCTAAAGCAGTTTGCATCGGATCCGGTGTTTCTTGGAATGAAGGATGAAATTACCAGACTAGGCATTAACCAAAAAATACTATTTGGATTATTAAGAAAAAGATATTTTAGGTTGATGTTGATTATGATGAAATTTGCATGGAGAGATTGAGAAACGTATGAAAAAAGGAATATATAACATATTTTTTGGCATTGTGAGCCAGATTATCACAGTGATAATGGGACTGATTCTTCCCAAAATGATTGTAGAACAATATGGATCGGGCGTGAATGGTCTGCTATCGTCTGTAAGTCAGATTTTTGTATATTTGGCATTGTTTGAGGCTGGAGTAGGGACGGCTACCATGCAGGCATTGTATAAGCCTATTGCAGAAGAAGATGGAGATGGAATCAACAGAATATTATCTGCAACGCACAGCTATTTTAAGAAAACGGGAATTATTTATGGTGCAGTGCTGGCAGCCAGTGCCATTATTTATCCCTTATTTGTGGAGAAGACACTCCCTTACAGCAGCATTGCTCTAATTATTATTTTTGCGGGAGCCGGAAGTACTTTAAACTATTTTTTCTATGGAAAATATAGAATACTATTAGAGGCAAGTGGGTACAGTTATTTTGTCAATGGCATTGTCACGATGTCATATTTGATTGTAAATATTATCAAAATTGTCTTAATCAGTAGGGGAAGTTCAATTTTGAATGTTCAATTTATGCAGTTTCTGTTTTATGGTCTGCAAATGGTCGGAATATGTATTTTTACAAAGAAGAAGTATCGGTGGATCAATGTACATGAGAAAGAGGATTTTGAGGCAATCTCACAGAAGAGTTCAGTGTTAGTCCATCAGATTTCTTCACTAGTATTTTCAAATACTGATATATTGATTCTGACATTTTTTTGTGGGTTTGAGATTGTTAGTGTGTATACCATGTACAATTATTTGTTTTCTACAGTTATGACATTGATACTGACAGTTGTTGCAAGTATTATTTATGTTCTAGGAAAAACATTTTTTGAAAACAGAGAAAAATATTTAGTTTATCATGACATGTTTGAACTGCTTTATTTGACGATTGGAAGCATTATTTTTTCTGTGTTGTATGTATGTGCAATTCCATTTATGCGTTTATATACAGAAGGATTTACAGATGCAAACTATATTGACTACAAATTGCCTATATTGTTTTTTACAATGCAGTTGCTTAATATTTTAAGAGGACCGTGCAATAATCTTATTAATATTGCAGGCCATTTTTTAAAAACAAAAAACAGAGCAATGATAGAAATGGTAATTAACATAGTAGTTTCTTTAGTTTGTGTAAAATGGCTTGGGATCTATGGTGTCTTGATAGGGACTATATCAGCGCTTTTGTATCGGACAAATGATATTATTATTTATGCAAATAGAAAAATCTTAAACAGAAGCGCTAGGGGAACCTATAAAAGATGTCTGATTAATGTCGTTTGTAGTATTTTAGTGATCGTTCTATATTGGAAAAAGAATTATGTGCCAGATTCATATATTCAACTTATAGGGTTTGCAATTGCTCATGGGGTGGTAATTGCATTAGGATTTTTAATTGCAAATACAATTTTAGATTTTAAAAGTGTGAAAGCATTTTTTAAATTGTCATTAAAAAAGGAGGATCGAGAATAAAAATGAAAAAAGAAAAATCTATAAAAGTGAGCGCAAGAAAGCTATATATAATTAGCTTTCTTGTTGCATTATTACCGAGACTTATTTTTTTAAAGTGGACTTATCCAGTAAATATACCGGTAGATGAATTCTCAATGTTTTTGCCAATTGCAAAAATCTTGGGGTGGGATTGGTCTGGAATGATAATAAAACCATTATACTATGGGTATGGATTTATTAGTTTTCTTATTCCGCTATTTGCACTTATAGATGATGGAATCTTACTGTATCGAATCATAGTAGTATTTATGATACTGGCTCAGGCCCTGATTGCTCCATGCGCTTGCTATATTATTCGTCGATTTTTTAAAATTAAAGATAGTAAAATTACTTTTTTGATCTCTGTATCTTGCTCTTATATGGTAACACAACGAGCAGTTTATGTTTATAATGAGTTTATTTATGTTTTTGGTATATGGATTATTGCAATTATTTTACTTTTGATTCAACAGAATCAACAAAATATAAAGAAAAAAAGAATGCTTTCTATGATACTGGCCTTGGCAATGACATATGAGTTAACTTTACATGCAAGAGCGCTTACACTTTTTATTGCTTTGGGAATTTTATGTATTTTGTACTATTGGCTCTATCGGAGGCATTTCCTTTCTTACATAAGTTTTGGATGCATTGGAGTAATCGGATATTTTACTGATTATTATATTAAGAATCGTGTTACAGCGGCTATTTTTACTGAAAATGTAGGGGAAGTTGCAAATGCGACAGTGAAGGTTTCTGTTAAGTCTCTTTTTCGTTCAGCAAAAGCACTGACTGGGTGGATGGATATTACATTGGGACAAATTAATTCTATGTTGATTGTAACAGCTGGAATGGCCATCTTTTTTGTTGTTATAGGATGTATTTTTATATGGAAGACTGTAATTAGAGATAAGTGGATGGTGCAGATAGAAGAAAATGCAAACTATATGATTCTATTTGCATTTTTTATGGCAGCGATGTCAATGACAATTATCGCACTCTCTTTTTCGTGGCTAGTAGGTGTAACCTCAGCGATTGAAATAGGAGGACATAATGATGCATTAAGGTCTATTACTTATCTGCGATATTATGGGGCTTATTTTGGACCGGTTGTTTTGGCGGGTATGGTGTATGCATATTTACATAGAACGCAAATATGTAAGTTATTGATTCCATGTATCATTGTTGTTGGAATATTACAAATTGTATGGGTTGCATATATCGTACCGTATTTAGTCGGTTTTGGAGAGACAAGCTTTGATTCTTCAATCTATTCCTGGATAAAGGGATGGAGAGATGACATTACATTCTATTCTTATCTTCCAGCAGTTATTGTTGCTTTTTTTGGAACTCTATTTTTTGCATGGCTATATAAAAAACAGAAATATGAAGTTGCATTTGGATTATTTGCTTTAGTACTGATCTATGGGTATTCTTATCAGGCAATTAATTATGAGGGATACAGAGGAGTCGAAAATTTTAAAAGTGTGGATAGCAGTTATGAGATGTTACAAAAAGTTAAGGATGCAGGACTTCTTCCAGAGACAATCTGTGTACAAGACAGTGGAGCAAAAACACTTGGATATTCCACAGGAAGTATACTACAGTTTTTGTTTAAGGAAGATAAGATCACGACACAGGTTCCAGATGTAACTGAGGAGGAAGGGATCTTTCTAACAGGAGATATTTATAATTATCCGGAGTTATTAAACAACGGGTATAAGTGTGCACAATTGGATGATGAGGAATTTATTTATGCAAAAGGGGAGAAACTGCAGAAATTTTTAGAAAAGGAAGGAATCGAACTGGACAAGTATCTAAATTACGATACATCAATGGAATTATATCGGTTTGAGACAGATTTTCAAAAGCACAGAAGTCGTACACAGATATGTTCAGATGGCGCTGCCGGATATTTGTTTTATGGATATCGATTCCGATATGGCGGGGGAGAATTGACACCGTCTGTATCTTTAAAACTTCAGGGTCATACAGAAGAGAAAATTGGAACATTTGAATTCATACGATCGAATGGAAGAGATGTTTATTTATCAGAGGATGTATATGCGGAAGATTTTGATGAAGAAGGAAAGTTGAAATTAGAGATACCGGTTAATACATATGCAAATGAAGCGGTAGAATTACGGCTTAAGGTGACAGAAGGAAGCAGAGTTGCAGTTAACGATATTAGAGTATCTAATATTTCAGAATACAGTGCAGGAAAGAACAACATGGAAGAAATTCAAAAAATAGGAAAACTTATAGAAGAATTTTCAAATATAGAGAAGATATATTTCGTTGATTGTTATAAAACCTGCAAAGTAAATACAGATTATTTGACAAAAGTGTGGCGAAAAAAAGTGGAAGTAATTTCATGGGAAACATTTTCTAAAAAAGATATTGAAAAAGAAGATGCGATATTTGTAATCGAGGGAAGGGAAGGCGTTTTTGAACTTGCAAAAAAATGTTCTATTGTGGAAGCAACAAAGAATTTTACCCTGTTTGCAAGTGAAGAACAAATTAACAAAAACCAAATTAATAAGTCTGTTTTGTCCGATAAAGATGGTATTTTTTTGTGTTATTTCCAAAGGGATAAACAAGGCTGTTACAGTTCAGCAAACAAAATATTATTGGATGGAGGAACTTATAGAATCACAGTATCTACAGAATCTGAACAGGCCAAATATTGTATGATACGAGTTACGGAATATGGAGAGGTAGTAGGAGAAGAGACTTTTATAAAAAAAGAGCCTGCTAATTATACAGCAGAAGTAATAATTAGCAATGCAGAGGGATTTGGGGAACTGGGAGTAGAGATTTTGTCTCCGTTAGGAGAAGAAGTTGAAAAACAGACAGTAATCCATATTCAAAAAGTCCAAGATTAGAATAGGGGATAGAAATATGTAAAATAATAATTGTTTTAAGATAGATTTAAACAGGGAAGTAGTAGTTTATTGTGCTACAATATCAAGAAGGAGAAAGAATATGAAATACGATTATCTTATAGTAGGAGCAGGATTATATGGAGCAGTGTTTGCTCACGAGGCAAAGAAAAAGGGTAAAAATTGTCTTGTAATTGACAAGCGTGATCACATTGCGGGAAATATTTATTGTGAGGAAATCGAAGGAATCAATGTGCACAAGTATGGTGCACATATTTTCCACACATCCAATAAGAAAATATGGGAATACACCAATCAGTTTGCAGAGTTCAATAATTACATTAACTCTCCGATTGCTGTATATAAGGATGAACTTTATAACTTGCCATTCAATATGAATACTTTCAGTAAGATGTGGAATATCCGCACGCCACAGGAAGCGAAGGAAAAGATTGCTGAGCAGGTGGCAGAGACAGGTATTACTGAGCCAAAGAATCTGGAAGAGCAAGGATTATCTTTGGTCGGTAAGGATGTATTTGAGAAGTTGGTAAAGGGCTACACCGAGAAACAGTGGGGAAGAGACTGTAAGGATCTTCCGGCATTTATCATCAAGCGTCTTCCGGTTCGATTTACTTACGACAATAATTACTTCAATGATCGCTTTCAGGGAATCCCTATGGGTGGTTATACGAAGATTGTAGAAAAGATGTTGGATGGCATTGATGTGAAAACAAATACAGATTATTTTGCGTTTATCAAGGAAAATCCGGATATTGCAGAGAAGACAGTATTTACGGGAATGATTGACGAGTATTATGATTATAAATTAGGAGCGCTGGAATATCGTTCTGTACGTTTTGAAACAGAAGTTTTAAATACTGATAATTATCAAGGAAATGCAGTTGTGAATTATACAGAGAGAGAAGTGCCATATACACGTATCATTGAGCACAAGCATTTTGAGTTCGGTACACAGGAGAAGACGGTCATTTCCAGAGAGTATTCTTCTGAGTGGAGCGTAGGAATGGAGCCATATTATCCAGTCAACAACGAGCAGAACAATACATTGTTTGAGAAATACCGCGAGTTGGCAGAGAAAGAGTCAACGGTGATCTTTGGCGGACGTCTTGGAAACTATAAGTATTACGATATGGATAAGGTTATTGAGGCGGCGCTTGAAATGTGCGAAAAGGAATTGGGATAATTTTATCTAATGTGTTGTAAACCCCACTGCTTTAGATATGGAAAAGCAGCAGGACATAGCAGTGCTAAAAACCTGGATGCAGGTTTCCTTTCAGTCAAAAACAATGGAAGAATTTATACAGAAGATATAATAAAAATCTATTTCAGATCAATGATCAGATCAAATCTCTGGAGATTTCACTGTTCTTGTGAAATTTCCAGGGATCAATAACAAGTCGATGCCGTTTCGGGCAATGTTCCAAAGAGAGACAGAGGAATTCTATTTTGTTTCCGATAAAAGCAGAAAACATATTTGTAAGGGAAATGTATTTTTTGTTGGAAGAAGAACAAGAATATGTTATAATACCGCTTATGATGTTTTGGAGGAAATACAGATGAAATTGAGATATAGATTAGCCGCGTTCCTGCTGGCAGCGGGACTTGTTTTTTCAAATACGGCAGTGCATGAGGTATGTGCAGCAGAGGTAGAAGGAGCCGCGGCAGCAGTTACGGATGAAGAGAAGGCAGTGTATGAGATGCAGGTGGAATCAAATGCGTTGAAGAACTGGCCAGAGGGACCGGGAATCTTTGCGGAGGCGGGAATCATCATGGATATGAACAGTGGAGCAATCCTCTATGCAAAGAATATTGATGAGAAGGAATTTCCGGCGAGTATTACGAAAATCATGACGGCGCTCGTAGCATTGGAAAACAGTGAGCTGACAGATAAGGTTCATTTTACCGAAGAGTCGGTGGCATTTCTTGAATATGGAGATGCAAGCATTGGTATGCAGCCGGGAGAAGAGATCACAATGGAGGATGCTTTATATGGGATGCTGTTGGCATCTGCGAATGAAGTTTCCTATGCGATTGCAGACACAGTGGGAAATGGGTATGATAATTTTATCCGTATGATGAACGAGAAGGCAGAGGAGCTGGGATGTACGAATACACATTTTACAAACCCACATGGACTTCACGATGAAGAGCATTATGTTTCTGCCAGAGATATGGCGCTCATTGCAGCGGCAACATTTCAGCATGAGGAATTCCGGAAGATCACGAACACATACGAACACCGGATTCCGCCTACAAACCTTGTTAATGAGGAACGAGTATTTCAGCAGTACCACCAGATGCTTTATGATGGAACAGATACTTTTTATGAGCCATGTGTTGGGGGAAAGACGGGATATACAGACCAGGCACTGTCTACTCTTGTTTCTTATTTAGACAATGGAGAACTTCAGCTTGTCTCTGTGAATTTGAAAACACATGGGGTTCATGTATATCCGGACACGAAAAATATGGCAGAATATGTTTTCAATAATTTTAAAAAGATTCCTTTAGAGGGAAAGGATCTTCCAAAAGGTGTGAAAGAGACAGAGGAAGATACTTACATTGTTGTACCGAAGAATGTGGAATTTCAAGATGTAAAAGCGGAGATTGTCCCGGAAGATAAAAGAGGGAAATCAAAGAAGGGTACGTTGACTTACACTTACGATGGACAGACGGTCGGAGTCTCAGAAGTTGTTTTGAAAGATTCATATTTTCAGACAAACACAGCAGGAACGAAGACAGAAAAAAACGAGACAGATCAGAAGGAACAAAAGCCTCTTTTTACTGTTTCACCGAAAGTTAAGATGATTATTGGCATAGTTGTGTCAGTTATTATTGCAATGGGCTTGATTTTTTGTGCGCTTGTCTATAGAAAACGACAGAGGAGAAGGCAGCGAAGGCTGATGGAGCAGAGACGCCGCCGACAGAGGAAAGAGAAACAGATGCGGCAGAGTCAGGTACAGACAAGAAGAAATCAACAGTATCAAAAGCAAAAAGACCATACAGATAAAAGAAACAAGGATTACAGACTTCCGAGAAGATAGGGAGTCTGTAATCCTTGTTTCTTTAATTTAGAGAAAGATGATAGAAGATTCTTACCTAAAAAGTTATAGAAATTTTAAATATTGATATAGAAAATAGTGATTATATATTTAATTTTATATTTGGTATAATTGCTCATAGTAAGAAAATGGAAGCAGGGTCAGTAAATGGATTTACAAAAAATGCAGTATTTTAAAGATGTCTTTGAACTAAACAGTTTTACAAAAGCCGCAGATAAGAATTTCGTATATCAAAGTGCAGTGACACAACAGATTGCTGCGTTGGAAAAGGAGTTGGGAGTTCAGCTATTTATAAGAGAACATGGGGGAATCAAAAATACTTTAGAGGGAGAAATCTTTTATGAAGAATGTATAAAAATTTTATCTGAATATGCAGTCCTAAGAAATAAGCTAAAGGATATTTATGAGGGGGAGAGAAAGAGAGAACTTACAATTGGATTTTCAGGAGTGATGGAAGAAAAATTTTTGGCATGTATTGCTGGCTATAGTTCAAAAGAGCCAGACATTCTTTTGAATTTTGTGGAGGGAAGCTATTCTGTGCTGTGTAATAAATTGTTAAATCAGGAAATTGATGTCATTTTTGGAACAGCATGTGAGTTAGAAAATATTCCTGGGATTGAATGGAAGATTCTTTTCACAGAAAAGCAAATGATTTTTTTGTCAAAGGAGCATCCGCTTGCAAAAAAGGAACAATTAACAATGAAAGATTTAGAATCAGAGACGCTGATTGTACCAACAATTGATATGGTTCCTAGCTGTCATAAGAAGGGAATGCAGTTAAGAAAGAAGTCAAAATATAAAATGGATATCAGGTTTGCAAATTCTTTTGAGGCAGTAAAAATGCAGGTGAGAAATAACAAAGGGATTACTTTTACGGCAGAGTCCTTTGAAGAATATAATCATCAATGTTTCAAAAAAAGTAGTATCTCAGATATTCATTTTATCTGTACATTAGGAGTTGCATATTTAAAGAACAATCAGAATGCTTTAGTGTATAATTTTTTAAAATATGTATCTTTGAGTAAGCAATAAGAGGGGTGGTCTATGAATTTTCAAAAGTTATATTATTTTATTGATGTTGTACAATTGGAAAGTATTACAGCTGCAGCAAAAAAGAATGGGATTACCCAGTGTGCTATGAGTCAACAGATTAAGTCAATTGAAAAAGAGATGGGTGTTTTGCTAGTGATTCGAAGAAGGAATCATCTTATGCCGACAAAGGCTGGAATTCTCTTTTATGATTTTTGTATGGAAACATTAGAATGCCATAGAAAATACACTAGGAAAATGTGCAATATCAGTAATATCAATAATTAAAAAAAGTCCATAAGTAAAACTGATAATCTCATGTCTATTTCTAATTTTACATTTAATTTCTATATTTTTATAATAGAACTGAAAAAGAATTATAAAATTTTCAGGAGGAATGGGAAATGAAAAAAAGTGTTTTAGTTGGATTATCGGTAGTATTAGTAGCGGGAATGATGATGGGCTGCTCAAAGGGGGACGTAGAGGAAAAAACAGAGAAGAAAGAACAGTCTGTCTCAAAAGGAAAAAATAATTCCCAAGATCCTATTGTGATTTCAACAACAGGACAGCATGCATTTTTTTCCGAGACAAATGAGGAAACTGGTGAGTTAGAAGGATTTGAAATAGAAGTGTGGGAAGAAATAGGGAAAAGGCTTGGACGTGAAATTAAGTGGGAGACAGCAGGATTTCCGGGAGTAATTGAACTGTTGGAATCAGGGAGAGTAGATACAGTAGCAGACCAGATTGGAATTACAGAGGAAAGAGAAGAAAAATATTATTTTAGTGATGTATATTTTTATGTTCCATATCGAATCGTAGTTGCAGAAGATAATAATACAATTGAAACAGTAGAAGATTTATATGGGAAGAAACTCGGACTTTTAAGTGATGATATTGCTTATTCATATTTTGATGAACTAGATCCAGATGGAAAAATTGAATATGTAAATTATGAAGAAAGTACAGCAGTTCCGGCGGATGTAGCAATGAGACGTTTGGATGCTACATTGATGTCTTCTCTTCACATTGAATCAGTGAAAAAAGAGTCGGGATTAGAGATAAAAGGAGTGGGTGAGCCGGTATACACAGAAAATGCAGGATATCCATTTGCAAAAACAGAAGAAGGGAAAGCTCTGAGGGATGATGTAAATGAAGTTTTGAAAGAGTTAAAAGAAGAAGGCTTCATGAAAGAAACTGCGATTAAGTGGTTTGGATTTGATCCGATGGAATAAAAGAGGGAAGTAGATATGGATGCTTTCAGAGTAGATTATTTTCTGAGTATGATTCCTAAAATTTTAAAATTACTTCCTGAAACGGTAAAAGTAGCAGTGTTTTCACTTGCATTATCACTTGTATTTGGATTGCTACTGGCAATTATCAGGCAATATCGAATTAAAGGGTTAAATTTTATCAGCTCGGTGTATGTTTCTTTTTTTAGGGGAACTCCATTTATCGGACAATTATTTCTGTTTTATTATGGATTTGCCCAGTTTAGTGATTCGATTAAAGAAATGTCCCCATTTACTGCGGTTATTATTGCTCTAAGTTGTAATTACTGTGCTTTTATGTCAGAAGATATAAGAGCAGCATTAAATTCAGTAGACAAAGGGCAGTATGAAGCAGGATTATCGATTGGGTTAAGACCATTTACAGTAATCAGAAAAATTGTACTGCCACAGGCTGCGAGAATTGCAGTTCCAGGATTGTCTAATAATTTTATTAATCTATTTAAATCAACAGCAATTGGCTTTATGATTGGATATAAGGATATGATGGCAGTAGTCAGTATGGAAACCTCGCGGACATATCGATTTTTAGAAGGGTATGCGGCGGCAATGCTGATTTATTGGATTATTATTTCTGTTTTATCAATGATTCAGCAAAAAACAGAAAGATATCTGAATAGAATTTATTAAGAGTTAGAAAGTGATATTAGAAGGCAGGGGGACACGGTGATCAAGGTAGAAAATTTAAAGAAAAATTTTGGAGCATTGCAGGTTTTGGATGGAATTTCTTTTGAATTAGAAAAAGGGAAAGTTTTGGCAGTGGTTGGCCCATCGGGGACAGGAAAATCTACTTTGCTACGCTGTTTGAATTATCTTGAAAAACCTTCCGAAGGGAAAATAACGATAGGGAATATATCAGCGGATTCAAAAAAGATTCAAAAGCAGGAGATTTATCGTTTAAGGGGAAAAACAGCTATGGTTTTCCAAAACTATAATCTTTTTAAAAATAAGACAGCTTTGCAAAATATCATGGAACCTATGATTTCTGTTCAGGGAATGGAAAAGAAAAAGGCAAAAGAAAAAGCAATGGAAATATTGCAGATGATAGGTTTGACAGAAAAGAGTGATAGTTATCCGTCACAGTTGTCTGGAGGGCAGCAACAGAGGATAGGAATAGGAAGAGCAATGGCTGTTGAACCGGAAGTTATGTTGATTGATGAACCCACATCATCTTTGGATCCAGAACTTGTTGGAGAAGTTTTAAGTCTTTTGTATAAGCTTGCCCAAAATCATATGACAATGATTATATCCACGCATGAGATGAGTTTTGCGAAAAACATTGCAGATAAAGTCATCTTTCTTGATCAAGGGAAAATTATTGAAGAGGGAGAGCCAGAGCAATTTTTTACAAATCCGAAGACAGAACGTGCTAAACAGTTTTTAAGAAAATTTATAAAAGAGGAAACCTAGATAAAAGTGAAATGTAAAGGGAAATTGTGCAGAATAAGCCGCAATTTCCCTTTGATATTTTTCGTATAAAGATTTACTGATCGAAGTTTTCCATACCAAGTTTTTTCTGCTTTTTATAATAGTAAATGATAAACAGTACGGCTGTAATTCCCCAGGAGATTGGATAACTCAATGTGATTGTTTCGATCGTAGGTGATTTTGGGACAAGCAGGAATACCCAAAGTGTACGGAATACGCAAACACCGCAGCATGTCATGATTGTCGGGATGATGACATCACCGATTCCACGCAATGCTCCGGAGTAGATTTCGATAAAGACAAACAGAGCATAAGCCGGTGCCATGTAGTTTAGGATCTGGATTCCGATGCGGATGACCTCCGGATCACTTGTGAACAGATGGAACAGATACTTTCCGGCGGTCATTAGAAATATACTCATTGCGATGGATGAAGCAAGTGTCATTCCAAGGCAGACACGCACACTTTTTCTTACGCGGTCATATTTCCCGGCGCCATAATTTTGTCCGACAAAAGTTGTGGCAGAAATACCAAAGGCGGAAATGACCATCCAGCAGAAGGCATCCATTTTTCCGAAAGAAGTCCATGCTGCTACGGTATCAGTTCCAAGTGCATTTAGAGCAGTCTGGATAATAATATTTGATAAGCTGTACATGGCTGCTTGAAGTCCTGCAGGAATTCCGATACGAAGGATCGAGGATAGAGAGCCTTCGAAGAATCGGACTTTTCTCAGATGTAGTTTGTAAATATCGGATGTCCGTATCAGGGCGAGCAGTACAAGGATGGCACTGACTGCCTGAGACAGTACTGTTGCAATGGCAGCACCGGCAATTCCCATATGGAACACGAGTACAAATAGAAGATCCAGTCCGATGTTCAAAAAGCAGCAAACGATCAGGTAGTACAGTGGTCGCTTGGAATCTCCGACAGAGCGGAGGATACTGGAGCCGATATTGTAGATGAATGTAAACAAAATTCCGAGGAAGAAAATCCGGAGATAAGTTACGGAATCTGCCATCATGCTTTCCGGAGTATTCATCATGCTAAGAAGCGCGGGTGCCAGGAAATAGCCAGCGCCCATGAGAAAAATACTGGATACGGTCGAGAAAGCAATCGCAGTGTGCAGTGCATGGGACAGTTCGGTTTCTTTTCTCGAACCATAGTGCTGGGCGATGATCACAGTTGCTCCTGATGAAACACCGACAAAGAATCCGATGATCAGGTTGATGATCTGATTAGAAGAACCGCCTACAGCGGCGAGCGCCTCCTTTCCAACGAACCGTCCGACGATCATCGCGTCTGCAGTATTGTAAAGCTGCTGGAAGAATGTACCGAGAACAATAGGAAAAAAGAAAATCAAAAGCTGTCTCCAGATAATTCCTTCCGTAATTGCGTTTGTTGCCGTAGCTGCGGCTTTTTTCTGATTGTTCATAATGTTACCCCTCATAAAGTAAGATATTGTTTGTTTCCCATGTATCATACCATAGAGATGAAAAGGGGGAAATAGGAGATGAAAAAAATTTTGACTTGCACAGGAGAAAGCTTCATACTATAATCAGTTAGGATTTTGAGGAAAAAAGAAAAGAGGAACGAAGGAGGAAAAGGATGTTTGGAAAAGTAAAAGAATCAGAGCAACATTTGAATATAAACTGGAAGCATTTTTATCTCAGTGTGTTAGCGCTTGTCATTCCGATGGCGCTTCAGAATCTGATCAATGTAGGTGTGACAGCAGCCGATGTTGTGATGCTTGGGAAGGTTGGGGAGCATGCGCTTTCTGGTGCTTCTCTGGCAGGGCAGGTACAGTATATTATGACACTGTTTTTATTTGGGCTGACTTCCGGGGCGACCGTTTTGACTGCTCAGTATTGGGGGAAGAAGGATATCTGCACAATTGAGAAGATATTAGGACTTGGAATGCGTTCAGCCGTAATTGTGACAGCTGTATTTTTTGTGGCAGCCCAGTGTATTCCCCATACATTGATGAAGATTTTTACTTCAGATCCAGAGGTGATAGAACAAGGAGTGGTCTATCTTCGGATTGTCAGCTGGTCTTATATTTTTATGGGGATTACGCAGACCTATCTTTATATTATGAGAAGTGTAGAGCGGGTTGTTGTGGCGACAGTTGTATACTTATGCTCTCTGATCTGTAATGTGGGCATCAATGCGGTGTTGATCTTTGGATTGTTTGGAATGCCGGCGTTGGGAGTCAAAGGTGCCGCAATCGGTACACTGACTGCGAGATTGTTAGAGATGGCCTTAGTCTGTCTATACTCTCACTTTTGGAATAAGGATATTAAGTTTCATACGAAATACTTTCTTCATACAGAGAAAGTGCTTAACAGGGATTTCTTGAAATATGCATTTCCGGTTATTTTGAATGAAGTACTATGGGGGCTTGGAACTGCGGCAAACACAGCGGTGCTTGGGCATATGGGAAGTGCAGCGGTTGCGGCAAACTCTGTGGCGCAAGTGGCAAGACAGCTTGCAACTGTGGTTGCATTCGGTCTGGCAAGTGCGACGGCAATTTATCTTGGAAAGACAATCGGGGAGAAAAAATACGAACATGCAAAAGCCTATGCGCGCAAGTTCGTATGGCTCAGTGTACTGATGGGAGTGCTCGGTGGAATCTTAATCCTTGCGATTGCTCCGTTTATGGCGGAGGCGATGACATTGTCAGAGACTGCCAGAGGGTACATGCGGTTTATGTTTTTTGTTATGTCTTATTTTGTAGTAGGACAGGCATATAATACGACATTGATTGTTGGGACGTTCCGTTCCGGTGGTGACACACAGTTTGGATTGATACTGGATATGTCCACCATGTGGGGCTGTTCGATCTTGTTTGGAGCACTTGCTGCATTTGTATTTCACTGTAATGTGCCGGTGGTCTATATGATCCTGATGAGTGATGAGATCATTAAGATTCCGATCACGTGGTATCGTTATAAGAGTTACAAATGGCTGAAAAATGTGACGAGGGAAGAATTGTAAATTTTAACGGATATTTTTGATAGAAAAAATTTAAAAGATATTTTTGACAGTTTCACAAAAAGGTGATGGAAAATGAAACCGGATTTAAGAGATGAGTAAAATCAATTGAATGGTGACCGGGAAATTCATTTTGCATCACCTTTTTTGTTATAGCTATATTAAGAAATTTTTTATAGACACCTATTTTTGTTTCAATTTCTTTGTATATTGTTCCTGCTCCGTTTTTGGAATTTTCAGAGCATTCATTGCTTCTTCCATTGTAAAATTCATAGTTTCCATGAGAGATTGAATAGAAAACAGAATTCCTTCTTTCTTACCTTCTCTTTTACCTTCCCTGATACCAATTTCTTCAATTCCTTTGCTCAAATTACACATGATGGAAACCTCCTTTTCTAATTTCCTGGTCATTTCAATATGAAAATCATTTTGTAAAATTTGCTTTTTTTCTGCTGCCTCCCGGGTAGGGGAGAGCAGTACTTCTAATAATTTTAACACACCGCCGTCAGCCTCCTGCTCAGAATCACTCAGGCAGATTATGATTGCAGAGAGAAGATCATAGTTTTGCGGAATCTCGTGTACATTGCCGACTATATTTTCCTCATGGATGGAGTAGCGAGTGATTGTATTTCTCCGATTTTCTGGAGGATTCATACAGATCCAGATAGAGTAAACTTTTTTGATCTTATCATATTGGGAAGATGAGAATTCTGTACCGTATTGGGAGGAAATCATCCGGCTGCAATAATATAATCCTCTTTTGATAATAGGATATCCTGGATAGAAATCGTTTTGAGCTTCCAGGTTGATAAAAAGACGAATCTGATTTATCGAGGACAGGAATGTGGCAAAGAAACGGATATCATAAGTAATTGTTCCTTCTGCAATCGTAGCGTCTTCTGTTGCCATTCCGGTAATCTGTTCTGTGTTGGAAGATTCATCTGGATTGACAGTTATGCTGGAAATCTGAGGTTCTCCTTCGATGTAACATTCTGCAATTTCCTTTACATCACAGTCTTTATATTCAACCAGACAACTTTTCATAATCCATGCCAGAATAATCTTATTGGCAAGAAGGCGCTTACAGGCAGCATCGTAAGAGGACTTCCTGCCTGCTGCCGAAATATTTTTAGCGAGTATATTTTCTGCTTGCATTGTGAGCCACCTTTCAAATATTCTTTTGGGATTCTGATTGCTGCAGCAAAGAATGTGATTGTGGGGAGTTAACTTCCGCAAGTTTTTAAGTTATTCTGATTCTACCATGAAAACGTCACACAATCCATAAATAGAGTATGAAAAAATGGTAAAGAAAAGTTGAGAAAAACATCACAAACAACTCTTGACGCCGGCGTGAAATGTTTCTATAATGGAATTTGTATAGGTAAAGACGTTGACGAAGACAGTAGAATATACCGGAAAATCAAAGCGAGCCGGGGATGGTGGAAGCCTGGTAGGAGTAAAGTATATTTGAATATCACTTCTGAGTTGCAGGGGCTGAACATTTTTTGGAAAAAATAAGTAAGCACTGACGGGATTCCGCCGTTATCGGGAGCGCATATGCTGGTATGTTGTAACAGGTGGTAAAACGAAAGATTATGCTTCCGTCCTTTTACAGGGCGGGAGTTTTTTTATTACATAGGAAAATCTTATGTTCCATTTTTAAGATTACTTTGCAACCGGGCCGGCAGGACCGCATTTATGAAATATAGAAAGTAAAGGAGAATCAGTATGTATCAGAAAGTATCTACGGACTTAAAATTTGTTGACCGTGAGAAGAAAACAGAAAAATTCTGGGAAGAGAATGATATCTTCCGGAAAAGTATGGAAAATAGAAAAGAAGGGGAGACATATACATTTTACGATGGACCTCCGACTGCCAATGGAAAACCGCACATCGGACATGTGCTGACTCGTGTCATCAAGGATATGATTCCAAGATACCGTACCATGAAAGGATATATGGTACCAAGAAAAGCCGGGTGGGATACACACGGACTTCCGGTGGAACTGGAAGTGGAAAAATTACTTGGACTGGATGGAAAAGAGCAGATTGAGGAATATGGATTAGAGCCATTTATCAAACATTGTAAAGACAGTGTATGGAAATATAAAGGAATGTGGGAAGATTTCTCTGCGACAGTTGGATTCTGGGCAGACATGGATAACCCATATGTTACTTACGACAATAACTTTATTGAGTCTGAGTGGTGGGCATTAAAACAGATCTGGGAGAAAGGACTGTTATACAAAGGATATAAGATCGTACCTTACTGCCCTCGTTGTGGAACTCCGCTTTCCAGCCACGAAGTCGCACAGGGATACAAGGATGTCAAAGAGCGTTCCGCAATCGTAAGATTTAAAGTAAAGGGAGAAGATGCTTACTTCCTTGCATGGACAACAACGCCATGGACACTTCCTTCTAACGTTGCACTTTGTGTCAACCCGAATGAAACTTATGTAAAAGTAAAAAATGACGGTTACACATACTATATGGCACAGGCACTTGTGGATACCGTGCTGGAAGGTGATGTGGAAGTCGTAGAGACTTATGTCGGAAAAGATTTGGAAAATAAAGAGTATGAGCCGTTATTCCCGTTTGTAGAGTTAAATAAGCGGGCATACTATGTGACATGTGCTGATTACGTTACACTTACAGATGGTACTGGTGTCGTTCATATTGCACCTGCATTTGGTGAGGATGATGCGCAGGTTGGACGCAGATATGACCTTCCATTCCTTCAGTTAGTAGATGAAAAGGGTGAGATGACAGAGGAAACTCCATGGGCAGGAACATTCTGTAAGAAAGCAGATCCGATGGTATTAGAAGATCTGGAGAAGAGAGGACTTCTCTTTGCTGCTCCGAATTTTGAACACAGCTATCCACACTGCTGGAGATGTGATACTCCATTGATTTATTATGCGCGTGAGTCATGGTTCATCAAGATGACAGAAGTAAAAGAAGATCTGATCAGAAACAACAATACGATCAACTGGATTCCGGAAAGCATCGGAAAAGGACGTTTCGGAGACTGGCTTGAGAATGTACAGGACTGGGGAATCAGCCGTAACAGATACTGGGGAACTCCTCTTAATGTTTGGGAATGTGAATGTGGGCATATGCATTCCATCGGAAGCATTGAAGAACTGAAATCAATGTCAGACAACTGTCCGGATGATATCGAACTGCACCGCCCATTTATCGATGCAGTGACGATCAAGTGTCCGCACTGTGGAAAAGAGATGCACCGTGTGCCGGAAGTTATCGACTGCTGGTTTGACAGTGGGGCAATGCCGTTTGCACAGCACCATTATCCATTTGAAAATAAAGATTTATTTGAGCAGCAGTTCCCGGCAGACTTTATTTCCGAGGCGGTAGACCAAACAAGAGGATGGTTCTATTCTCTGCTTGCAATCTCGACACTTGTATTTAACAAAGCGCCATATAAGAATGTTATCGTGCTTGGACATGTGCAGGATGAAAAAGGACAGAAGATGAGTAAATCCAAAGGAAATGCAGTCGATCCGTTTGAAGCATTAGAGCAGTACGGAGCAGATGCGATCCGCTGGTATTTCTATATCAACAGTGCACCGTGGCTTCCAAACCGTTTCCATGGTAAGATCGTGACAGAAGGACAGCGTAAATTCATGGGAACACTTTGGAACACTTACGCATTCTTCGTATTATATGCGGAGATCGATCAGTTTGACGCGACAAAATATCAGCTGGAATACGAGAAACTTCCGGTTATGGATAAATGGCTGTTGTCCAAGTTGAATACATTGATCAAGACTGTAGATACAAATCTGGAAAATTACCGGATTCCGGAAAGTGCAAGAGCACTTCAGGAATTTGTGGATGATATGAGTAACTGGTATGTCAGAAGAAGCCGTGAGCGTTTCTGGGCAAAAGGAATGCCGCAGGATAAGATCAACGCGTATATGACACTTTACACAGCACTTGTGACTGTGGCAAAAGTAGCTGCTCCAATGATTCCGTTTATGACAGAAGATATCTATCAGAATCTTGTCAGAAGCATCGACAAAGAAGCTCCGGAAAGTATCCACTTATGTGACTTCCCGGTTGCAGATGAAGCGTTGATCGACCGTGAGTTAGAAGAGAACATGGATGAAGTTCTGAAATTAGTTGTGATGGGACGCGCATGCAGAAATACTGCAAACATTAAGAACCGTCAGCCAATCGGAAAAATGTTCGTGAAGTCTTCTGTAACTTTACCAGAATTTTACCAGGAGATTGTGGAAGAAGAGTTAAATGTAAAAGAAATGGAATTTACAGATGATGTTCGCGCATTTACTTCATATACATTTAAACCGCAGTTGAAGACTGTTGGACCAAAATATGGTAAAATGTTAGGTGGAATCAAAGCTGCCCTTGAAAATCTGGATGGAAACAAGGCAATGGATGAGCTGAATGAGACAGGATCCCTGAAACTGGATGTGAATGGACAGGAAGTGACATTATTTAAAGAGGACTTGCTGATCGATATGGCACAGATGGAAGGATATGTTTCTGAGAGCGACAACGGTGTGACAGTTGTGTTGGATACAAACCTGACAGAAGAGCTTTTGGAAGAAGGATTTGTCAGAGAGATCATCAGTAAGATCCAGACAATGAGAAAAGAAGCAGACTTCGAAGTGACAGACAAGATCACAGTATATTACGAAGGAACAGAGAAGGCCAATGAAGTGTTCGCAAAATATCAGACAGAGATCATGGGCGAAGTGCTTGCGACAGAGATGAAGCAGGAGACTCCGGCAGGATATGTCAAAGAGTGGAACATCAATGGTGAAAAAGCAAATATGGGTGTACAGCGTTAATTTAAGAGAGAGTTACACAGATTAAAGAGACGGTACACGAGCATGATCCCCGCACGTCAGAAAGAGGTGCGGGGATAAAAGAAAGAGGAGAGAGAAAGTGTCGGATTTTAAGTTTGATAAAGAAGCGTTTAAAAAAGAAGTCAAGAACAATGTGAAGACTTTGTATAGAAGAACGATAGATGAGGCAACACCGCAGCAGACATTTCAGGCGGTGTCTTATGTTGTAAAAGAATATATTATTGACAACTGGCTTGCGACTCAGGAAGTATACGAAAAGGAATCACCAAAGACAGTGTATTATCTGTCGATGGAATTTTTGATGGGAAGGGCACTCGGAAATAACCTGATCAATTTAACTGCTTATCAGGATGTGAAAGAGGCTCTGGAAGAAATGGGAATCGATTTGAATGCAGTGGAAGATCAGGAGCCGGATGCGGCCCTTGGAAATGGTGGATTGGGACGTCTTGCAGCCTGCTTTCTGGACTCTCTTACTTCTCTTGGCTATCCTGCATATGGATGCGGGATCCGTTATCATTACGGAATGTTTAAACAAAAAATTAAAAATGGGTATCAGGTAGAGACACCGGATAATTGGTTGCAAAACGGGAACCCATTTGAAATTCGCAGGGACGAATATGCAAAGGAAGTCCGCTTCGGCGGTACGATCCGTATGCAGCACAATTATGAGACTGGAAGAGATGAATTTATCCAGGAGAATTTTGAGTCCGTGCTTGCAATTCCATACGACATGCCAATCGTCGGTTATGGAAATAATGTGGTAAATACACTGCGGATCTGGGATGCGAAAGCAATCACCTCTTTCCGTTTAGACTCTTTTGATCGTGGGGAATACCACAAAGCTGTGGAGCAGGAAAATCTTGCAAAAACAATTGTGGAGGTGCTTTATCCAAACGATAATCATTATGCGGGAAAAGAATTACGTTTGAAACAGCAGTATTTCTTCATCTCTGCAAGTCTTCAGGAAGCCATTGATAAATACAAACGCTCCAACGATGATATTTGCCGTCTGCATGAGAAAGTGATCTTCCAGATGAACGACACTCATCCGACTGTAGCGGTTGCAGAGTTAATGCGTCTTCTGATGGATGAGGAAGGATTAAGCTGGGATGATGCATGGAATGTTACAACAAAATGTTGTGCATACACAAACCATACGATCATGTCTGAGGCGCTTGAGAAATGGCCGATCGATCTGTTCTCCAGATTGCTTCCGCGAGTATATCAGATTGTAGAAGAGATCAACCGCCGTTTCGTAGAAAAAGTGCGCCAGATGTATCCGGGAAATGAAGAGAAAGTCAGAAAAATGGCAATTCTCTATGATGGACAGGTAAAAATGGCACACCTTGCAATTGTTGCAGGATTTTCTGTCAATGGTGTTGCAAAGCTTCATACAGAGATCTTAAAACACGAAGAGCTGAAAGATTTCTACGAGATGATGCCTGAGAAATTTAATAATAAAACAAACGGAATCACACAGAGACGATTCTTACTTCATGGAAACCCACTGCTTGCAGACTGGGTGACAAAACATATCGGAGATAAGTGGATCACAGATCTCTCCGAGATGGCAAAATTAAAACCGCTGGCAGATGATCCGAAAGCAAGAAAAGAATTTATGGAGATCAAATATCAAAATAAAATCCGTCTTGCAAAATATATCAAAGAGCATAACGGGATTGAAGTGGACCCAGAATCAATCTTTGATGTACAGGTTAAGAGACTTCATGAGTATAAACGTCAGCTGTTGAATATTCTTCATGTAATGTATCTGTACAATCAGATGAAAGAGCATCCGGAGATTACCTTCTATCCAAGAACTTTTATTTTTGGGGCAAAGGCGGCAGCCGGATATAAGCGTGCAAAACAGACGATCAAACTGATCAACTCTGTGGCGGATGTGATCAACAATGACAGAAGTATCAATGGAAAGATTAAAGTTGTCTTTATCGAAGATTACCGTGTCTCAAATGCGGAACTGATCTTTGCAGCTGCGGATGTCAGCGAGCAGATTTCTACCGCTTCGAAAGAAGCATCGGGAACCGGAAATATGAAATTTATGTTAAATGGTGCCCCGACACTTGGAACCATGGACGGTGCCAATGTAGAGATCGTGGATGAAGTTGGAATGGAAAATGCATTTATCTTTGGTCTCAGTTCAGACGAAGTCATTAATTACGAGAACAATGGCGGTTATCAGCCAATGGATATTTACAACAGTGACTGGGAGTTAAAAAGAGTTGTTGACCAGCTTGTGGACGGAACTTATGCAAATGGAGATCATGAACTGTACCGTGATCTGTACAACTCATTGTTAAATACAAAGAGCAGTGACAGAGCAGATACCTATTTTATCCTCAAAGACTTCCGTTCTTATGCAGAAGCCCAGAAGCGTGTGGAAGCTGCATACCGCAATCAGGACAGGTGGGCAAAGATGGCATTGTTAAACACAGCGTCCTGCGGAAAGTTTACGTCTGACAGAACGATCGAAGAGTACGTTGCAGATATATGGAAATTGAAAAAAGTGACAGTGAAGCCGGATCCAAGGCTGTAAAAATGGATTGAAAATCAGAATAGAGTAATTTTTTGGTGCTGCTGCTTTGGCGATTAATAAATCGTGAAGCGGCAGCTTCCTTTTTTCCATATTTCATGAAAGATGACGGTATAGTTTCCATAATCTCTCCATACATTGTAGAGGAGGGACGAAGAGATGCGAAGAAAAGCCAGAGAATTATTTTCACTGTTGGTCATTATATTTTTGTTGCCATATGTGGTGACACTTTTTATGAATGGCGCCCACATCAAAACAAGCAGCCGCGTAAAAGAAGACTATGTAAAGGTGCAGGTAGGGACGAGAGTCGAGGAGATCGTGTGGGAGAAATATCTCGCAGGAGTTCTTGCAAAAGAGATGGCAGCCGATTCGGAACTGGAAGCGCTGAAGGCGCAGGCGGTGATTCTTCGATCTGGTTTTTATGAGAAATTAGACCATGACAGAAAGACTATTTTCACCGATGATTTTTATAGCATGGAAGAGTTGGAGCAGGAGTGGGGGGAAGAGACAGAAACCTGCAAGGAGAGTTTGAAAAGAGCAGTGCAGGAAACAGATCAAATGATTTTGCAGTATCAGGATCAATATGTAATGCTGCCATATCACAAACTGAGTGCAGGAAAGACGAGAAGCGGGCAGGAAGCATTTGGAAGCGAGTCGTATCCATATCTTCCGGCAAGAGATTGTCCAAAGGATCTGGAGGCGAAAGAACAGCTGCAGGAGTGTGTGCTGCCATATCATAAAGTAAAAGAAAAATGCCGCAAGTTTTTAACCGCAGTAGAAAATCCCGAAGAGACAAAAGAAGACAAAAAAGCAACATTTGATGATTTTGAAATACAGGGAACGGATGCGGCGGGATATGTGACAACTGTGCGGATTGGTCAGGCAACCTGCACCGGAGAAGAATTTCGGGAAGCATTGGAATTACCTTCCAGTCATTTTTCTTTTCAGGAGCAGAAAGGAAAATTGCAAATTACTTCCGGTGGAATCGGGCACGGAGTCGGTATGAGTCAGTATACGGCAAATCAGATGGCAAAAGAAGGAAAAGGATACGAAGAAATCCTTCAATATTTTTATGAAGGTGCGCAGTTAAAAGATGGCGGGGAAATATTTTTAAAATTGGAATAAGCACATCGCTTTCTGGCAAAAATAAAGTCAGAGGTGATGAAGATGAAGAAAAATGAAGAGCCATTCCAAATGAAGGGAAAAGGCATGGCAGCAGCAATCGCAATATGTTTTATCGCAGTTGTCGCACTGGTAGGGGCTTATACATTCAGCAGCTACAAACGTGAGATGAAAGAGCAGCTTGCCAAGGCCGAAGAAGAACAGAAAGAAAAAGAGCGAGAGGCAGAAGAAAAAGAACAGTCGGAAGCCGCCAACACAGATAGAATCGTACTTCCAGAGCAGGAAGAAGCAGCGCAAAATTCCGACGGAGAAGAACAACAGGAAGAAGGGGAAGCCACGGAACATGCGAAGGAAACTCCGGCACAGCCGGATGCAGGGGCAGAGCAGACGGCAGCTGCGGGAACAGCAGCTTATTTCAGTGAGGAAGACACCCTTCTGTGGCCGGTAGACGGAAATGTGATTATGAATTACAGCATGGATCAGAGCATTTATTTTGCCACACTTGATCAGTATAAGTATAATCCAGCCGTAGTGATCAGTGGGCAAGTCGGTGCAGAAGTAAAAGCGGCAGCCGCAGGAACAGTCTCAGCGGTCGATACAAATGCGCAGACCGGAACAACCGTAAGTATCGATATGGGGAATGGTTATGCAGCCATTTACGGACAACTCAAAGAAGTACCCGTACAGCCAGGAGAGTATGTGACAGCAAACAGTGTGATCGGCTATGTGAGCGAACCGACAAAGTATTACAGTGTAGAAGGTCCAAACTTATATTTCCAGCTGTTAAAAGATGGACAGCCAGTCAACCCGATGGACCATATCGCATACGAATAGAAAACAGAAAAAGAAAAGATCCTGAAGAGAAGGTTTTGCAAAACTGCTTTGGGATCTTTTATGTGATAATATTGATAAAGGAAATGAAATTACGAAGGGGAGAAAAAAGCTATGAATTATACATACATTGTAAAATGCAATGACGGAACCTTTTATACCGGCTGGACAAACGATCTTACCCGACGCATGGAGGCACATAATCAGGGCAGGGGTGCGAAGTATACAAAGGCGAGACGACCGGTCACACTCATCTATTATGAGGCATTTGAAACAAAAGAAGAGGCGATGAAAAGGGAATATGCGATAAAGCGGCTGAGCCGGAAGGAAAAAGAAGAACTGATCCGATGAGAGGGTTGGTTCTTTCTTATTTTCCAATGGAAAAAGACAAAAGATGCTGAAAGATGTCGGAGCTTTTCACAGAATGAACACATAACTGTCACAGAATCAACGAGTTTCTTTTATAGAATAAAAAAATCAGAGCGTGTTTTTGGCAGCAGTGTAAAAAAGTATTCCGTAATGGATGCGGAAATCATTCAGGAAAGTCGAAAGCATGATCCAGAGAAACACATTTTGTCGGGAGGGTAAAAAATTGATAGAAGTTAAAAATCTGGTAAAACGCTATGGCAGTCATCTGGCGGTAGACCATCTCAACTTTACAGTGGAGAGTGGTCAGATCTATGGATTTCTCGGACCAAATGGTGCGGGAAAATCTACAACCATGAATATTATGACGGGATATCTAGGCGCCACGGAAGGAGAAGTGCTCATCAACGGGCATAACATTCTTGAGGAGCCGGAAGCAGCAAAGAAAAGCATCGGGTATCTCCCTGAGATCCCGCCGCTGTATCTGGATATGACTGTAAAAGAATATCTTGACTTTGCAGCAGAATTGAAAAAGGTAAAGAAAAAAGATAGAAAATCAGAAGTGGATCACGTCTTGAAGCTTGTTAAGCTGGAGGAGGTAGAAGGACGTCTGATTAAAAATCTGTCAAAAGGATACAAGCAGAGAGTCGGGCTTGCACAGGCAGTTCTTGGCTTCCCGGAAGTGATCATCTTAGACGAACCTACGGTCGGACTGGATCCGAAACAGATTATCGAGATACGGGAGCTGATCAAGGAACTTTCCAAAAATCATACAATCATTCTGAGTTCCCATATTCTGGCGGAAGTACAGGCGGTCTGTGATTATGTCATGATCATTGCGCATGGAAAGCTGGTAGCAAGTGACACTCCTGAGAATCTGGAGCGGCTTTTAAATGGTTCTGAAACGATTGAACTGACAGCCAAAGCAGAAGAGACAAGAGTAAGAGAGATTCTTAGCAAAATAGAGGAGATTGAAACGGTAGACTATAAGGAACAACAGGATGGAACGACGGATATTTTTATCAAGACCGTAGATCAGAAGGATATTAGGGAGAAACTCTTCCACACATTTGCAGAGGAACATTGTGCACTACTGAAGTTGAATCTGTCAAGAATCACATTGGAAGATGTCTTCTTAAAACTGACGCAGGAGGAAACAGGAGACTCCGAGCAGAAGAAATTGGGCTTTCATACCGGGAAGTTTGACAGCGAGCCCGACACGGAATCTGATATAGAGATTCCGGAAGAGCCGAGCGTTTCTACGAATGAGGAAGGAGGAGAAGAAGATGAAGGCGATTTATAAGAGAGAATTAAAATCCTATTTCGATTCTATGATCGGGTATGTATTTATAGCGTTTCTTGTAGCGATCACCGGAATTTATTTCATGGTGTATAATCTGAATATGGGATATCCATATTTTTCTTATGCGCTAAACTCTATACTTTTTATTATGCTGGTGGCAGTCCCGGTACTTACGATGAAATGCTTTGCGGAGGAGAAGAAAAGCAGAACAGATCAACTTCTTTTGACAGCTCCGGTAAGTCTTAGTCAGATTGTGCTTGGAAAATATTTTGCAATGGTTACAGTTTTTGCGGTTCCATGTGCAATCTATGCAGTATTTCCACTGATCATCGAAAGCCAGGGAGAAGCACATATCGGCATTGATTACATGGCAATTCTGGCATTTTTCCTTCTTGGATGTGTCTATATTGCAATTGGAATGTTTTTATCTGCGCTCACAGAGAGCCAGATTATTGCTGCAATCAGCACATTTGGGGTACTTCTCGTTCTGTATTTGTGGGAAGGACTTGTTGACTTCCTGCCGACGTCGGCGATGGGAGGTCTGATCGGGATTCTCGCGATTCTGACAGTTCTAGTCATCGGTATTTATCAGATGACGAAAAACTGGGTGATTGCAGCAGGCGTGGAAGTGTTAGGCGCTGCCGCAGCAATTGGAACATATTTTGCAAAATCCAGTCTGTTTGATAACCTGCTTCCAGATCTGTTTGGAAAATTTATTCTGACAGAGCCATTTACAAACATTGCATTTACTCATATTGTTGATATCAGCGGAATGATACTCTATTTTTCTTTGATTTTCCTATGTGTCTTTCTGACCGTGCAGACAATTCAGAAAAGGCGTTGGAGTTAGGAGGGCAGTATTGTGGAGAAATTGAAAAAACTATTTGGAACGATTCATACGAAACGAGGTGCGTACAGTCTGGGGCTGACAGCGGTTGCAGTTGCTGTGGTAATCGTGATTAATCTCGTCGCAGGAAGACTCCCGGAGTCTGTGAGAAATATTGACATCAGCGATAATCAAATCTATGAAATCACAGATACATCGAAAAAGATGCTGAAAAAGCTGGATAAAAAAGTAGAAATAAAAGTATTGGCGGAGAAATCTTCGACAGATGAAAGAATCAAAACATTTTTAAGTAAATATGTCGCATTGTCGGGGAAAATTTCTGTTGAGTGGATCGATCCGGTACTTCATCCTGCGGCACTGACTGAGTATGATACATCTTCGAATACAATCGTGGTATCCTGTCCGGATACAGAAAAGACAACAACGATTTCATTTACAGATATTATCGTCTATGATCAGTCTTCTTACTATATGACTGGACAGATGCAGGAGTCACAATTTGATGCGGAGGGACAGCTCACAAGCGCAGTTAATTATGTGACAAGTGAAGAGACAAAGAAAATTTACCGGACGAGTGGACATGGAGAAAGTACAGTATCTACCAGCCTATCAGAACTGTTTGAGAAGGCAAATTTATCGATGGAAGAGCTAAACCTGCTGATGAACAGTGAGATTCCGGAAGACTGTGATCTTTTGTTTATGTATGCACCGACCACGGATATTACAGAAGATGAAAAAAATACACTTTCTGAGTATTTGAAAAACGGTGGAAAAATGATGTTGATCTCTGGTGCAGAAGATCAGGAGACACCAAATCTTGATGCATTTATGGAAGAATACGGACTTCAGATGGCAGATGGGTATATTGCAGATACGGAGCGTGCGTACCAGGGGAATCCATATTCATTCTTCCCGGAAATCAATGCTTCTGGAGAACTTGGGGAAGGAATGTCAAGCAATATGGTGCTGCTTTTGAATGCACGTGGAATGGTTGAGACAGATCCGGCAAGAGATACAATCAGTATTACTCCATTTATGACAACTTCTGAGAATGGATTTGCGGTAACAGAGGATAAACAGGAGCAGGGAGAATATATTCTTGGTGCAGTGGCGACAGAGGATGAGGGAAGACTGACGGTGATCTCAGCGCCGATGATGATCGATAGCCAGCTGACAGATGCTTTTACAACTGTAGAAAACCTCAAATTGTTTATGAATGCAGTGACAAGTAATTTTGATGATGTAGAAAATACAGCGATTGAGCCAAAGAGTCTTGCAGTGACCTATAATACCGTACAGTATGCCGGAGGATTCAGCCTGCTGATGATCTTTGGAGTGCCGGCGATCATTCTGATCTCTGGATTTGCAAGATGGATGAAACGAAGAAAGGCATAGCAGGAGGGCGTATATGAAGAAACATAGATCACTACTGATTTTGACTGGCGCCCTGGCAGTGCTTGTCATTGTTTATCTGGGACTTGGAAGTTACAATCGAAAACAGGAACAGAAGGAAGCAGAGACCGCTGAGGCGAATACCGTTACCGTGACAGATATTTCGGATCTCCAGGAGATTTCTTATCAGTATGAGGGAAATGATTTTGCATTTGCAAAGAATGAAGATGTGTGGTATTACACAAAAGACAAGGAGTTTCCGGTTGCCCAAAGCTATATTGATGCGATGGCAACATCTTTTGGAAATCTTACGGCAGTGAGAGAACTAAAAGAGACAGATCAGCTTTCCGATTATGGTTTGGAAAACCCGAAATACACAATCCATTTGAAAGATAGTGAAGGTACAGAGACTACACTTTACTTTGGAAATGCAGTGGAGGAAAATTATTATATGACCCTGAATGATAAAGAAAAAGTGTACACCGTCTCTGGGACGAGTTTGGACACAATTTCTTATGAATGGAATGACTTCCTTCAGAAAGAAACACTGCCAAGTATTGGAAGTGCAAACTTGAAGCAAGTGACGATCACAGAAAATGGTAAGCAGACCGTATACGATTCCAAAGAGGAGAGCCAGAAAGAAGATTTGGCAGCGATTGCCGGAGGATTCGGAGCAGCATCATTTGGAACTTGTGTGGAATATGCGGTGAAAGATGAAAAATTGGCATCGTATGGATTAGAGGAAAATGAAAAGATCAAAATCGAGGCAGTGTATGAAGACGATGATAAGAAAGAGCAGACACTTACATTGAATATTGGTAAGTTGGATGAGAGCGGATCATATTACTATGTGCAGCTAGATGGATCTAAGATGGTTTACCAGATGGGAAAAGAAGTCGTAGAGAATATGCTGAACAAAGGAGAATAAAAGATGAAAAGAAGACTGAAAGCTTGGAAGAAAGTTTCCGGTCTTCTTTTTTATGGATTATCTTAATAGGAACACATACATCACGATAAAGTGGCAGACACTTCCGCCCATCACAAATAGATGAAAGATCTCATGACTTCCGAAGTTCTTATGTTTGTTGTTGAAGATTGGAAGTTTCAGTGCGTAAATAATTCCTCCGATGGTATAGACGATTCCGCCGGCTAAAAGCCATCCAAATCCACCTGGGGACATTGTGTCAAGCAGTTTTGTGAATGCCAAAACGCAGGTCCATCCCATTCCGATATAAAGAACCGAGGAGAACCATTTCGGACAGTTTACCCAAAACGCTTTCACAAGGATTCCGAGAATTGCAATACCCCACACGATTGTAAGCATGGTATAGCCGACAGGTCCTTTTAAGGTGATCAGGCAGATAGGTGTGTAGCTTCCTGCAATCAGCACAGAGATCATCATATGGTCAAATTTTTTCAGACGCTTATTCACTTTCTCAGAAATATCAAGGGAGTGGTATAAGGTGCTTGCGGTGTATAATAAGATCATACTTCCAATGAAGATTGCGAGGGAAATCACATAGATGGGATCTCCTTTGTGAGCTGCTTTTATCAACAATGGTGTTGCGGAAAAGATAGCCATCAGCATTGCGATAAAATGAGTAATCGCGCTTCCGGGATCTTTTAAATGTCTTTGTTTCATAAGAATGCCTCCTGATCAATGATGAATAAAACGATAAGTAGTTTTCGATACTACATTAAGCATATGTTGATATTACTACTTCTATTACAAAAATGCAAGAGGAAAAGAAAAAGATAGACAAAATTCAGAGCATCTGTTATGATGGAAGACGTGTACTTTATGAGTGGGGTTGCTGCAAAGTTCATTTTGCACCAGCCTCATTTTTATGGACAGAAATAGCATGTAGGAAATATTAGTCATAAATTACTTTTCAATAAAGTATGAATGACAGGATAGATAAATACAGAAAGAACGGAAAGGAAACAAATAATGGAAACATTAAGATTTGAAGAGCTTGGAATCTGCCCGGAGATTCAAAAAGCAGTAAAACATATGGGATTTGAGGAGGCTTCTCCGATTCAGAGTAAAGCCATCCCGGTTATGATGACAGGAAAAGATATCATCGGACAGGCACAGACAGGAACAGGAAAGACAGCCGCATTTGGAATTCCGATGCTGGAAAAAATTGATCCGAAGAACAAGAAATTACAGGGAATCGTTCTCTGCCCGACAAGAGAACTTGCAATTCAGGTGGCGGAGGAAATCCGGAATCTGGCAAAGTATATGCATGGAATCAAAGTACTTCCAATTTATGGAGGGCAGGAAATTGTAAAACAGATTCGTTCCTTGAAGAGTGGAACACAGCTGATCATCGGAACACCGGGACGTGTGATGGACCACATGAGAAGAAAGACAATTAAAATGGAGCAGGTGCATACGGTTATCTTAGATGAGGCGGATGAGATGCTGAATATGGGATTCCGTGAGGATATCGAGACGATTCTGGAAGGAGTTCCAGAGGAGCGGCAGACCGTATTATTTTCCGCAACGATGCCGAAGGCAATCATGGAGATTACGAAGAAATTCCAGAAGAATGCGGAAGTAATCAAAGTGACGAAAAAGGAACTGACTGTGCCGAATATTGAACAGTTCTACTATGAGGTAAAACCGAAGAATAAGGAAGAAGTGCTGACACGTCTGCTTGACATTTATACACCGAAACTTTCTGTGATATTCTGTAATACGAAGAAGCAGGTAGATCTGCTTGTAACTGCACTTTTAGGGCGCGGATACTTTGCAGCAGGACTTCACGGAGATATGAAGCAGGCACAGAGAGACCGTGTAATGCAGGGATTTAGAAGTGGAAAGACAGATATCCTTGTAGCGACAGATGTGGCTGCAAGAGGAATTGATGTCGATGAAGTGGAGGCGGTATTTAACTATGATCTGCCACAGGATGAAGAGTATTATGTACACCGGATCGGAAGAACCGGACGAGCAGGAAGAGTTGGACGTTCTTTTTCTTTTGTCTCCGGGAAAGAAGTATATAAATTGAAAGAAATCCAGCGTTACTGCAAGACAAAGATTTACGCGCAGAAAGTACCGTCATTGAACGATGTCGCAAATACAAAGATTGACAATGTATTGGAAGAGATTGAGAAGATGATCGAAAAAGAAGATCTGACCATGATGATCAATGCAATCGAGGAGAAAGTCAATGATTCTGACTATACAGCAATGGATATGGCAGCCGCATTTTTAAAATTGTACACCGGAATGAAAGATGAAAATGAATCGGAAGATGAATTTGACTTCGGAGATACCGGAGCGGAAGAGCCGGGAATGGTCCGACTGTTCATCAATATTGGGAAGAAGCAGAAAGCAAGACCGGGAGACATTCTCGGAGCGCTTGCAGGAGAAAGTGGAATGCCTGGAAAACTGATCGGAACGATCGATATGTTTGATAAATATACATTTGTAGAAGTGCCGAGAGAGTATGCAAGAGATGTTCTTCACGCAATGCAGAATGTGAAGATCAAAGGAAAATCCATTGCGATCGAGCCGGCAAATCAAAAGTAAAAAATAAGAACAAAAAGTAATAGGAAAAAATTAAGAAGAATGCGGAAATCTAATGATTCAGAATTAATGAATTCATATCCCGGTAATCTTTCGGGGAGATTCCGTATTCTTTTTTAAATGCCCGGTAAAAACTGGAGTAATCCCGAAATCCGAACAGCTGGTAGATTTCAGTAATGCTCATATTTCCAAGAATTGCCTCCCGGCACTGGTCTAACCGTTTTTTGGTGATGTACTGGTGCACGGAGATTCCGATACTGTCTTTAAAGATATGGGCGATATGATACTTACTCACATAAAATTCTCTCGCAAGGCGATCCAGCGACAGGTCTTCATTGAGATGCTCTTCAATATACTGCGAGATGTTCTGGTACAGGGCAAGTCCTTCGTGTTGTCTTGCAGGATGCAGACGTTCGTAGATCATTCGGTTCAGATGAAGGATCAAATCGTTGACGGAGAGCGGAATCTGGGCTTCTTTTCCGAATTTATCCGACTGCATTTCCTCAATGAGGCGAAGTGCTTTGGACTGCACCGCATTGAAGGATACCCGGTCATTGTGGTACAGATAAGTGTGTGTTGCCTGCACATGGTGCATAAGATATACATAATCCGGCGAAATCTGGGCAAGATAATTACAATATTCCTGACTGATCCAGAAGATAAATCTCCGGTAAGGAACTTTAGAACTGTGGATGATCGAGTGGTGGTAAATGTGCGGGGGAATCAGCATAATGTCACCAAATTGAACTGGATAAATATCAGAACCAATCTGGATACTGACATCACCTTCCAGAAAAAAATAGAATTCATAGTAATTGTGAGCATGATTTTCTACTTTTAAGAGAGTTGTGTCACTGTAATAGTAAATCTCAAAATCTTTTGATACCATATGCTGGCGTGTAAGAAACTGTGTGCGGAGTTCTTTCTTCATAGGGCGTCCTTTCTGCTTTTCGGTGAGATTTTTTGGTTTTATTTTGCTATAATACTATAAAACAACAAGAAATGCAATGTATACAACAAATACGCCAATGGTGCTTTTTGTTGTTTTTTTGTAAGATGAAGAGAAGAAACGCAAATAAAAGAGGTAATGAAAGGAAACAAGAAAATCATGGAAATGACATTAAGATGGTATGGTTCAAAATTTGATACAGTAACATTACAGCAGATCCGCCAGATTCCGGGTGTGACAGGAGTTATCACAACATTATATGACACAACACCGGGAGAAGTGTGGAGCAGAGAGAGAATCCGCGAGATGAAGGCAGAAGTAGAAGCAGCAGGTCTTCATGTAGCAGGTATTGAAAGTGTCAATGTACACGATGCAATCAAGACAGGTGCGGCAGACAGAGATAAATACATCGATAATTACATTGAGACACTGGAAAATCTCGGACAGGAAGATATTCATCTTGTATGTTATAACTTCATGCCGGTATTTGACTGGACAAGAACAGAGCTTGCAAGAATGAGACCAGATGGATCTACAGTACTTGCATATACACAGGAAGCAGTAGATGCAATCAATCCGGAAAACATGTTTGAGTCAATTGCCGGGGATATGAACGGAACAGTGATGCCGGGATGGGAACCGGAACGTATGGAGAAAGTAAAAGAACTGTTTGAGATGTATAAAGACATTGATGATGAAAAGTTATTTGAAAATCTCAAATATTTCCTGGAGAGAATTATGCCGGTATGTGACAAATACGACATCAACATGGCAATTCATCCGGACGATCCTGCATGGAGCGTATTTGGACTTCCTAGAATTATCATCAATAAGACAAATATCTTAAGACTGATGAGTATGGTAGACAACCCGCACAATGGTGTGACATTCTGCTCAGGATCTTATGGAACAAACTTAAAAAATGATCTTCCGGATATGATCCGCTCTCTGAAAGGAAGAATCCATTTTGCACATGTGCGTAACTTAAAATTCAACTCTCCGACAGATTTTGAGGAGGCTGCACACCTTTCTTCTGACGGAACATTTGATATGTATGAAATTATGAAAGCACTCTATGAAATCGGATTTACAGGACCGATCAGACCAGATCACGGTCGTATGATCTGGGGAGAAGTGGCAATGCCTGGATACGGACTGTATGACAGAGCACTTGGAGCAACTTACTTAAACGGACTTTGGGAAGCAATTGAGAAAGGGGCAAAATAGGATGCAGTTAAGCAAAGATGGATTGGCAGATAGAAAACAGTGGGAGGAAAAAGGATATAGACTTCCGCAGTTTGACCGCGAGCAAATGGTGGCTGCCACAAAAGAAGCACCATATTGGGTACACTTTGGAGCAGGGAATCTTTTCCGTGCATTTCAGGCAAATGTGGCACAGAATCTCTTAAATGAAGGAGTGCTTGACAGAGGAATTGTTGTGGCGGAAGGATATGATTATGAAATCGTAGAAAAAATGAACCGCCCACACGATGATTACAGCATTCTTGTGACATTAAAAGCAGACGGCAGTGTAGAGAAAACTGTAGTAGGAAGTGTTGCAGAATCTCTTGCACTGGATTCTGAGAATGAGACAGATTTTGGAAGACTCAAAGAAATCTTCACGACAGATTCTCTTCAGATGGCAAGTTTTACAATTACAGAGAAGGGATACAGCCTTGTAAATGGAAAAGGGGAAACACTTGCAGATGTCGCAGAGGATTTTGTGGCAGGACCTGAGAAGGCAAGAAGTTATATCGGAAAAGTATCTGCACTTTTATATGCAAGATACCAGGCAGGAGAAAAGCCAGTGGCAATGGTAAGTATGGACAACTGTTCCCACAACGGAACGAAGTTATACGATGCAGTCCACACATTTGCAGAGACATGGGTAAAAAATGGAGTTGCTGAGGCTGGATTTGTAGCTTACATCGAAAATCCTGACAAAGTTTCTTTCCCGTGGACTATGATTGATAAGATTACTCCTCGTCCGGACAGTTCTGTGGAAGAAATCTTAAAAAATGATGGGGTGGAAGAACTCGAGCCGGTGATCACTTCAAAGAATTCTTATGTGGCGCCGTTTGTCAATGCAGAAGAGTGTGAGTACCTTGTCATTGAAGACAGATTCCCGAACGGAAGACCGGAACTGGAAAAAGGCGGACTGATGTTTACAACACGCGAGACTGTAGACAAGGTAGAAAAGATGAAAGTCTGCACTTGCTTAAATCCGCTTCACACAACACTGGCAGTGTTTGGATGTCTGCTCGGATATGACTTGATTTCTAAAGAAATGAAAGATGAAGTATTAAAGAAACTTGTAGAGGGAATCGGATATGTGGAAGGACTTCCGGTTGTAGTAAATCCGGGGATCCTTGACCCGAAAGAATTTATTGATACGGTTTTAAATGTGCGTATTCCAAATCCGTTTATGCCGGATACTCCACAGAGAATCGCAACAGATACTTCTCAGAAGCTTGCGATCCGTTTCGGTGAGACGATCAAAGCATATGAGGCAGGTGAGAGCTTAAATACAGCAGATCTGAAACTGATTCCACTTGTATTTGCAGGATGGCTCCGTTATCTGATGGGTGTGGATGACAATGGAAAAACATTTGACTTAAGCCCAGATCCGCTTCTTGAGACAGTTTGTCCATACGTAGCAGGATTTAAACTCGGAGAAGAGACAGATGTGGAAGCTTCTGTAAGACCGATCTTAGAAAACAAAGCAATTTTTGGTGTGAACTTGTACGAAGTAAACATGGCAGAAACTGTATGTGGTTACTTGAAAGAAATGCTTGCAGGAACCGGTGCAGTGAGAAACACATTGGAAAAATATGTAAGATAAAAGAAAGAGGACTTGGAAGGGGCTTACCCTTTCAAGTCCTTTGTTAAGAGGTAAGGAATACGATTGTAAATATTTTTTAAATGTGGTAGTGTATAAAAGAAGATAGAACAGATTCAGGAGGATAAAAGAATGAAAGATCAGAATTGTGCATACTGCGTAGAAGGCGAATTATTAGATGCATTTGGAATTAAGATTTGTGAATTGGAAAGCTCAAAAGTTTACTTATTTAAAGAACAGAGCCACTTAGGACGTGTGATCGTTGCTCATAAGAAACATGTAAGTGAACTGGTAGAATTATCTCAGGAAGAACTTCATTTATATTTTGATGAAGTGGCTAAAGTTGCCAATGTGCTTCACAAATTATTTCAGCCGGAGAAAGTGAACTATGGAGCATATGGAGATACTGGACATCATCTGCACTTCCATCTGGTTCCGAAATATAAAGATGGATATGAGTGGGGCGGTGTATTCGCAATGAATCCGGGAGAAAAGTATCTCACAGAGCAAGAATACGCAGAATTAGTAGAAAAGATTAAGAACGAATTATAAAATAGTGGTATCAACTTGCAGAAGATCTGCAAATGATATGCTCCCTTCGAGGAAGACAAGTGTAATAATAAATACTTGTTCCCTGGGAGGGAGCATATTTTATTTAGTTTTTTGGTTGGGATACAAGAAGCCCGCTGCGAAGTAGTATCGGTCTGACTGCGTTGTAGATAAATACTACAAGGATGACAGATACAACAGCATTGACAAATGTAGTTGCTGCGCTCCACTTTGCAAGAACTTCTGCCATTTTCTGAGGCTGTCCGAGGATATATTGCTTATAAAAATATCCAACGATCGGATCGGCGATGACATTGAAGCTAAGACCGGCAATCGAGGCGATCAGACTCCACTTAAAGACGTATTTCTTGTCAGTGCTGTCGTTGATCTTTGCAATATGGTGAGCTACAAGACCAACGATAAGCCCAATACATAATTTCAGGAAAAAGGTCTTTGGTGCACCAGTGATATAGATTGGATCCATTAAATCGGCGATGGTCATACCAATCGCGCCAGCCAGCCCGCCATACCAGCCTCCGAGTAACAGTGCACCAAGCACACAGAATGCATTTCCGATGTGAAGGGATGTTGCATCACCGCCAGGCATTGGAATCTTAATCTGTAAAAAAGTAAATGATACGAAGCAGAGAGCCGCCAGTAATGCGGTTTGTGCTAATTTCATAACAGTTTGATTTTTTGTTTTCATATGTCTCATCCTCTCATGTATTTGCCATATTCGATATCGATATGGCGTTTTTATTTCTTTGTAAATCTATCCTAGCACAAGAGTGGTCATGTAAAAATAGCCAGTTTTGCAAAAAACGACCAGTCCAGATGAAAACAAAAGAAAAAGACCAGAAACTTTCTGGCCTCTTTCTATATTATATAAGATAGGGATGATTATGCGAAGTATCTCTTTAATAATCCTTCGAATGCTTTTCCGTGACGAGCTTCGTCTCTTGCCATTTCATGAACTGTATCATGAATTGCATCAAGGTTAGCAGCTTTTGCACGTTTTGCAAGATCAAATTTTCCGGCAGTAGCTCCGTTTTCAGCTTCTACTCTCATTTCAAGGTTTTTCTTTGTGCTGTCTGTAACAACTTCACCTAATAATTCAGCGAATTTAGCAGCGTGTTCTGCTTCTTCCCATGCAGCTTTTTCCCAGTATAAACCAATCTCTGGGTATCCTTCTCTGTGAGCTACTCTTGACATAGCAAGGTACATACCAACTTCTGAACATTCTCCTTCAAAGTTTGCTCTTAAATCTGCAAGAATGTCTTCGCTTACACCCTGAGCAACACCTACAACGTGCTCAGCAGCCCATTCTCTTTCTCCTGTCATTTCTTTGAATTTATCAGCTCCTACATGGCACTGTGGACATTCAGCTGGTGCAGCTTCTCCTTCATAAACATATCCGCATACTGTACATACAAATTTTTTCATAGTTAAGATCTCCTTTTCTTTTACTTTTTATTTTTCAATATCAGTAATAGTTACTGATATTAATTTAGCATAATTAGTTTCTTTTGTCAATGGATATTTGAAAAATTCTTTTGCTAAGACTTTAAAATACAATCTTCACATTTTCCATAAAACATTGTCGTATGAGACTCAATCTGCCCGGCAAAGTTTTTACCGGCAATCTCATTGATATGATCAATGCTTTCCATATCCAGATCCATTACTTTTCCACAACAAGTACATATAAAATGATAGTGTGGAGTCGTTTTACCATCAAATCTGTCACCACCGGAAGGGGTGGGAATCTTCAGAGCATCTCCGGTCTCTGCAAGTAAGTTCAGATTTCTATATACTGTCCCAAGACTGATGTTCGGAAATTCTTCCCGCACATGCATATAGACGGTGTCAGCGGTGGGATGTTCTTCTGTGTGTAACAGATAATTTTTGATGGATTCTCGTTGTCTACTATATTTTAGTGTTGCCAATGGGAATCCCCCTTTCAATAATAGTAATAGTTATTATGATTATAATATAAATTATTCAAAGGGGATTTGTCAAGTAAAAATTTTAGGTAAGCAAAGATATATTATCTAATTTTAATTATAAAAATAATAAAACTCACTTACTCTTGAAGTATAACACGATAAAATGTCTGACACAATATGTTTGGAAGGAATCATAAAAATTTTATATTTAGAATTTTGAAAGGGAGATTTAACAAGTTGGTAACAAAAGCATGATTTCAGGGAAAGTGGGAATACTAAAAAGCGAAAAGAGGAGGAAACTATGAGGGATAGAAGTAGAAAGAAAATAATGGCAGGTCTGATCGCAGTAGAGATTTTGTCGCAAAGTATTCCCTGTATATCTATGGCGGCAGAACACTTACCAAGTGTGGGGGCTGGATTATTAAAGGAGCAGTATTATGAGAAAGAGTTAAAAGAAACAGAGAAAACTGCCATACAGATTGCTGAAGTTACAGCAGATTGTCTCAACGTGCGGAAAGGTCAGGGGACAGACACACAGATTATCGGACAGTTGGAACAAGGTGCCAAAAAGAAAATAGAAGAGAAGCCTCAAAATGGGTGGATTCCAATCGAATATTATGGGGGAAGAGCATATATATCCGATGATTATGTTACGATAAAAGAAAAATATGATACTGTAGAATCAGAAGAAAAGAAAGGGACAGTAGAAGAAAGAGGAAAAAGGGTAGTCGCCTATGCAAAGCAGTTTCTTGGGAATCCATATGTCTGGGGAGGCACAAGTCTGACCGAGGGAGCAGATTGTTCGGGGTTTGTTCAGTCCGTGTATAGAAAATTTGGAGTGAAACTTCCGCGGACAACGTGGGATATGGAAAATGCGGGAATAGAAGTTACTTATGATGAAATTCTTCCGGGAGATTTAATTTTATATGAGGGACATGTTGGTATTTATATAGAAGAGAATCAGATTATTAATGCAATTGATGAGGAGAACGGGATTGGGATCAGTCCGGCATTTTTCACAGATATTATTACAATACGAAGAGTGCTGGAATAAGGAAAATGATGATGAAATGAGGAAAAATGGGTGCAGTATGTGTGAAGCGATTCAGCATACTGTGCCCTATTTTCCTATGCAAAACTTTAAATTGTATAGACATAGGAAAATAGTGGAAAAATAATCATATGCAAAGTGCACAAAGTTGTCGAGGACAAGAGAATTATGAAAAATACTATCAAAATACTGTCCACAAGTTTTCCACACAGGAAACTGGCTAAAATGGTTAAAAATAAAAGTTTTACACCAAGTTATCCACATTATCCACATGAATGAATGTGAATTGTGTGGATTATTATTGTTAAGAAAAGAACGAATGTTTTGGTCAGTTATAATAAAAATCTTCATTTGTCGAAAAAAAATAAAAAACTTGTTGACTTTTGAAAATTCTAAAATTGTATTAAAATGTATAAACAATTAAGTAAGAGTTGATAATTTCAAGGAGTAGTATTATAATCGAAGAGAGAGTATGACATATTTGAAAAAAGGAAGGATAAACGTTCAAATATGTTTCGCGATTAGAGAAATAAAGGAGGAAATAAATATGGCAGCGAAAGTGACAAAAGATATGACAATCGGTGAACTGATCAGAACAAATCCAGAAGTAGCACCAATCCTTATGGAAGTAGGAATGCACTGTCTTGGATGTCCTGCTTCACAGGCTGAAACTCTTGCAGAGGCAGCTATGGTACATGGACTGGATGCAGATCTGTTAGAAGAAAAGATTAATGCTTTCTTAGCAGCAAACAACTAATCAAAGATTTTGCAAATAGAAAAAGCGTCTTGAGCAAGCAGACAGTATACTTGAGAAAGTCTGGCTCAGGACGCTTTTTATTTTTTATCCAATCTGCGGTCGATGATCAACGATGCCATTCCATGATGAAAGGGGATGAGATATCACCTTAAATCTCTGCAAGATGTCTGACTGCATCTGCAGAAATAACAGTCTGACAGTGCTCTTCCAAGTAAGCAAGAACAGCACCGGAGGCTTTTTCAAAAGAACCGTATTCGGATAACATATTACAGATTTTACTAAACTCACTGTTGGTGTGAGCAGATTGTGCTAAGGCTAAAATGAAAATACCGTTTGTTTCATTTTTGTAGAGTGTATTCGCTCCGTGGTACATTGGGTGCAGCAATCTGGCTGCATGGATCACACTGTCTAAATTTGAAAAAGAAAACAGACGGATCGCTGGTTTTGCAGGGACGTCTTTTTTTGTATCTTCTTTTCCCGCAGTTTCTTTTTCAGGAGCTGGTTCTGCAACTGCAGATTTTACTTTATCAAGTAAATCGAGAAACTCGTCAGCGCCTTCTAATTTCTCAAGCATAGCCTGTTTTGTATCGGAATCTTCCAGTGGTGCAAATTTGGAGAAGCGCGTGTCGAGCTCTTCCGGATTATCCACCTTTGTAATGATCAGAACGATAGAATCTGGAGAAGCAGGAATTGCTTCAATCATGAGTGGAATATCATCTGCTTCAAATCCAAATTCACTGGAAGCTTGTTGCATCATGTCATGAAACAGCATCTTTGCTTTCTCGGTACCATAGGCAAGTTCGCTTAATTTCAAATGTCTGGCAGCAAGATCTGCACGTGTCAGAGTACACCGAATCTGGTTGTCATTTATTTTTTCGATCTTCATACATAATCACTTCCTTTTCGTAAACCTGAATACTTACTTTATAATAGTATAAACAAAAAAAAAAAATATGTAAAGAAAATACTTGCAAAGTCAGGAGAAATTATTTATAATGCGGGTATGAGAAGACAGTGTCCCGGTAATTATGTATAAGAGAAAAGGAGGGATACAAAAGCAATATCTTATGTTGGTGAAAACATTCTCAGGAAAATCTTTCAACAATTCTATTTATTCTAAATTAATTCGATTTTCTAAGTGATTCAGCTAAATTTCAAAACTAAAGCAGTTACAATTACAAATAATCATTTTATAAAATGCACATAATAATTAAAATGTCCATTTGCTGTCTTCTTTTTTCAGCAGAAATCTGTTTTGCGAAGAATATATCACATGCACCCAGGTCTTAGCAAAAAGCGGAGGAAGCCATAATTACCGTTTGGACGGGAAGGAACGAAGTGAATAGTACAGAAGAAAAATACAGACAATTTTTCATAGAGCTGGAAGCATATGAAAAATGCGGGATTCCAATGTCTATGGATGGAGAACCGGCAAGTCCGTTACAGATTGTCAATGCACATATGGCAAAAGAAAGCAATGCATATATGCGGGACTATGTGATGGATGATGAGACTGGAAGCCTAAAAGAACTTCATTTTCAAAAAATAGCAGCAAAATAATACGAATCCCCTCAATGCAGAGTATTAAGAAATTCTTATTATTTTTTGAAAACGAGGAAAGTATGTAGTAATCTGTCGAAAAAAGAAAATGCATATGGTATAATAGGTCAGGTAGGAGGTAAGCTATGGATAGAAGAGAAAATGATCGAAGATATAGAAGCCGGGCGGAAATGCTGCGTGACCGAAGACGAAGAAGAAAGCGGACATGCCTGATTGAGCTTTTGATCGTATTATTTTTTATCATTGTAGTTGTCGCTGTGGCAGGTATATTTGTATGGAAAAAATATGGTCCATCGAAGGTGAAAGCTGATTTGAATGAATATTATGGTGTAGATGCCGCAGAGCAAGCTGCAGTTATTGTGAACAATACGATTCTGGAACAGAAAGGGATTGTGTCTGACGGACAGTTTTATTTACCATATGAGGCGGTACGTCAAGAGATTGACGGTGGATTTTACTGGAACGCAGCCGAAGGCACACTGCGCTATACGTTGCCGTTAGATCTTGTGGAAGTACCGGCAGAAAGCAAGGAATATACGAACGCAGGTCAGAGGGAATCCAAGGACTATGTAATCGTAAAAAATATCGGGGATCAGACTTATATCGCAGTGGATTTTATTCTGGAGTTTGGGAATGTCACTGCAAAGACTTATAAGAGTCCGAACAGAGTAGTTCTTTTTGACGATTGGGGCAAGGTGAAGACGACAACGGCAAAGAAGGATACGCAGATGCGCTGGCTTGCAGGTGTTAAGAGTGATGTTCTGGCGGAAGTTAAGAAGGGTGACCGTGTATATTTTATAGAAGAGGAAGGTGATTGGAAGAAAGTCCGCACAGAGGATGGTATCATCGGATATATAAAGAGCAGTGCATTAAAGTCTGTGAAGACAGAAACAATCACCTCTTCTTCCAAAGCACCGGAATATACGAGTATGACAAAAGATTATAAGATCAATCTTGCCTGGCATCAGGTTACGAATGAAATAGCAAATGAAACGTTAAGCGAAACGATTGCATCGACACAGGGATTGACAACAATTTCACCTACATGGTTTACAGTTGCCGATACAGTGGGAAATCTGAATTCTATCGCAAGTTCAGCTTATGTGGATACGGCTCATGCAGCGAATCTGGAGGTATGGGCACTTGTGAGGGATTTTGACGGTGGCATCGACTCGCCGGAAGAGACATACCAGTTGTTAAGTTCTTCTTTGGCCAGAAAGACTCTGATCGATAATCTGATGATGCAGGTACAGCAGTATAATATTGATGGAATCAACGTGGATTTTGAGAAAGTTTCTGAGGAATGTGGAGAACATTTTATTGAGTTTATCCGCGAACTTTCTATAGAATGTCGAAGAAGTCAAAAAGTTCTGTCGGTAGATAACTATGTGCCGATGGGATTTAATAGTCATTATGAACTGGAGGAACAGGGGAAGGTTGCAGATTATGTCATCATTATGGGATATGATGAACATTATGCCGGCTCGTGGGAGAGCGGTTCAGTGGCTTCTATTGACTATGTGGAAAATGGAATCCGGCAGGCGACAAAGGATGTGTCAGCAGAGAAAGTAATCAATGCAGTCCCATTTTATACAAGATTGTGGGAAGAAGTGCCAAAGACAGAGCAGGAACTTGCCGCGCAGGCTGGAACAGAGCAGGCGCAGTATAAGATGAATGTTACAAGTGAGGCTCTTGGAATGCAGGAAGCCGAAGCGTGTGTGGCACAGGCTGGAGCAGCCGTCACATGGGATGAAGAGACACAGCAGAATTATGCGCAATGGGAGTCGGACGGTGCCACATATAAAATATGGCTGGAAGATAGTTCTTCTATTGAGGCAAAATTAAAATTGATGGAGAAGTATCAGCTTGGTGGTGTTGCTGCATGGAAGCTGGGATTTGAAAAGCCTGAAATCTGGTCCGTGATTGAAAAATATATAAAATAGCGTCAGATTACAGAAAATTTCATAGAGAAAGAGAAATGATATTTTATTTCCCCCTCTCATATATTGTAATGATATAGGAAGAGGGGGGATTTTTTTGCAGAAAAAGATAGAGCTGATGATGGGAATTCTGCTGATCATGGCAGCCTTGATCGGGGGGAAGACACTGACGAACGCAGTTTCCGGGAAAATTTCAGAACAAAAAGAACAGGCGATTGTGATGATTGATCCAGGGCACGGAGGTTTTGATCCTGGAAAAGTCGGGGTAGATGGTTTGGCTGAAAAGGATTTGAATCTGGCGGTTGCCAAGAAGCTTCAGAAGATTTTGACAAAGAATGGTGTGCATGTTGTGATGAGTCGTGAAGAAGACACTGCACTTTGTGAGGAAACAGCTCCGAATAAAAAGATTCGCGATATGAAAAAAAGAACAGAATTGATTAATCATAGCAAAGCGTCTATCGCTGTCAGTATTCACCAGAACAGTTACCAAACAAGTGATGTGAAAGGGGCGCAGGTATTTTATTTTACACATTCCGTAGAGGGAAAGAAGGCAGCAGAAATTTTGCAGAAGCATTTAAAAACGGTAGATGAGACAAACAGGAGAGAGGCAAAACCTAATGATACTTATTACATATTGAAAAAGACAGAAATACCAACTGTGATTGTAGAAGCGGGATTTTTGACAAATCCAGAGGAAGCTGCAAAACTTCAAGATGAGGCATATCAGGAGAAAATCGCACAGGCAGTCTGGGAAGGATTGAAGGAATATTTAAACTTGTAAAGAGGTTTATTTTTTAACAAAAGAATGCTATAATAGTGGGCATGGAAACGATAATAAAAGAAATACAAAGAACAAATATTGACGAAGATGTGATCGGAATGGCAGGGGTCATCCTGAAGGAGGGAGGGCTGGTAGCTTTCCCGACAGAGACTGTATATGGACTCGGAGCACATGCGCTGAAGGAAGAGGCGGCAAAAAAAACATATGCGGCGAAGGGAAGACCTTCTGATAATCCATTGATCGTTCACATTGCGGAATACCGGGCATTGGAAGAGATTGCGGTGAATATACCAGATAAAACTGCACTGCTGGCGAATCATTTCTGGCCAGGACCGCTTACGATGATTTTTGAAAAAAGTGCATTGGTACCATATGGAACAACCGGAGGACTGGATACTGTAGCAGTCAGAATGCCGGCGGATGAGGTCGCGCGTGCGATCATTTTGGCAGGCGGGGGATATGTGTCTGCTCCGAGTGCAAATACATCCGGGCGCCCGAGTCCGACAACTGCGATGCATGTGAAGGAAGATCTGGATGGCAAGATTGATATGATCATCGATGGAGGAAGTGTGGAGATCGGAGTGGAATCGACGATCCTTGATATGACTGTGACACCTCCGATGATTCTTCGGCCGGGAGCGATCACAAAGGAGATGCTTGAGGAGGTGATCGGTGAGGTCACAGAAGATCAGGCAATTGTCAGTGATAAGAGCAAGGAAGCTCCGAAGGCACCGGGCATGAAGTATCGACATTATGCACCGAAGGCAAAGTTGATGATTATTGAAGGAGAGACAAAAGAGGCGGTCAAGGCAATCCGGCAGGTTGCGTTTGAGCAGGAAAGACTTGGTTATAAAGTCGGAATCATTGCTACAGACGAGACGGCAGAAAAGTATAAAAGAGGTATTGTAAAAAATATCGGGACACGAGAAAATGAATATACGATCGCTCAGAATCTGTATCGTGTCCTCAGAGAGTTTGACGAGGAAGATGTCGATTATATTTACAGTGAAGCTTTTGCGATGGATGGGATTGGCTCGGCGGTTATGAACCGCCTCAAAAAAGCTGCGGGGCATCATATGCTTCGGGCAGAGGAGATCACAAGACTACAGAAATACAGACGGATCCTTTTCCTGAGCAATACAGACAGCAGCAGAGGACCGATGGCAGCAGAGCTTCTAAGAAATCAGGAACTTTTGCAGGAGTATGATATTGAGTCAAGAGGACTTGTCGTACCACTTCCGGAGCCGGTCAATCAGAAGGCAGAAGCGATCATGAAGAGTCAGGGCATGTCGATCGCAGATTATAAGTCAAGGCAGTTTACGGAGGAAGATCTTGACGAGGAGACACTGGTGCTTGCCATTGATGACAGGCATAAATGGAGTGCAGTGGCAGATTATGAGAATATCAAAAATGTATATACACTGGGAGAATATATAGATGATGACAGGAAAATCCCATCTGCATATGGACAGCCATTGACGGAGTATGGTAGTGTATACGAGATGATGAAAGAATTTATCGAGAAACTGGCACAAAAGCTGAACGAGGAGGTAACAAAAGCATGATAGCAATCGGATGTGATCACGGTGGATATGAATTGAAACTGGAGATTATCAAATATTTAGAGGAAAAAGGTCTGGAGTACAAAGATTTTGGATGTGACGGGGAATCTGTGGATTATCCAATTTATGCCAAAAAAGTAGGACAGGCAATTATAGACGGAGAATGTGAGAAGGGGATTCTGATCTGCGGAACAGGAATTGGGATTTCCATCGCAGCAAACAAAATGAAAGGGATCCGCTGTGCGCTCTGTTCAGACTGCTTTTCAGCAGAGGCGACAAGATTACACAATGATACGAACATTGTCGCTTTAGGAGGACGTGTGGTAGGACCGGGACTTGGTGTGAAGATTGTCGATACATTTTTAAACACACCGTTTTCCGAAGATGAAAGACATAAGAGACGTATTGCATTAATTGAAGAATAGGAGAAAAACAATGGGAAAAGTACTGGTAATGGAACATCCGCTGATCCAGCATAAAGTAGGAATTATCCGAAGAAAAGAAGTCGGATCAAAAGATTTCAGAGAGATCATCAGCGAGATTGCAATGTATATGTGCTATGAGGCGACAAGAGATCTGAAATTACAGGATGTCGAGATTGAGACACCAATCTGTAGGACAACTGTTAAGGAACTGGCAGGAAAGAAACTGGCTGTTGTGCCAATCTTAAGAGCTGGTCTTGGAATGGTAGAAGGTATGCTTACGATGATTCCGGCGGCAAAGGTAGGTCATATCGGACTTTACCGTGATCCGGACACATTGGAACCGGTAGAATATTACTGTAAGCTTCCGGCAGACTGCGGGGAGAGAGAAGTATTTGTCGTAGATCCGATGCTTGCGACAGGAGGATCCTGCGTTGCAGCGATTCAGATGCTGAAGGATAAAGGTGTGAAAAATATTCGTTTTATGTGTATCATTGCGGCACCGGAAGGTGTGAAGAAGCTTCAGGAAGCACATCCGGACGTGGATGTCTATATTGGGGCTTTAGATGAGAAATTAAATGATCATGGATATATCGTTCCGGGACTCGGGGATGCGGGAGATCGTATTTTCGGAACAAAATAGGAACAAGAGCCAAAAAATAAAGAGAGCATAAACTCCCAGACAAGTCCATATATATGAGATAAGAACAACTGGAGAAGGAAAAGATGGATGAAAATCGTTCAAGCATCGTTGTAAATTTTATTGTCCGGGCAGTCATTGGTCTGGGAGTTATTTTCTTTACAAATGAAATCCTCGCATCCAGAGGAATTTCAGTGGCGGTGGGGCTGAATGGCCTTTCCCTTTTGACATCGGGAACCCTTGGATTGCCGGGGGTCTGCTTACTTTACGGGATTCTTTTCTACCAAAACTTGTGAGTATTTCACAAAAAGCGTCAAATCTAAAAATGCATATAGACAAAAGGAAAAGATGTCGATATAATACAACATACAAACAGAACATTTCTAAATGAAATATCATTCTATGGTCAAGGGACCATTACATATCAAAAGAGGCTGGCAGTAAGTATAGCCAGATTCCATTACAAATTCAAAAGGAAAAATCCAAAACACAAAAATTCAAAAAGGAAACTTCAAAACACATAAACAGAAATGGAAGTGATTCATTGAAAGGAAAAATACTTGCAATCTGTACACAAGAGCCAGAGTATGCAAGAGGTCTGTCGGAGTACATTTTGGGAAGAAGAGAACTGTTATTTCAAGTGATGGTCTTTTTAGATCTGGAGAAACTAAGACAGTTTATAAATGAACATAGAGTAGACCTACTGCTTCTGGATGATATTTATGCTGAGACAGAAACGATGGATGTTAAACAGGTATTTATGTTGTGTGATGATCGGAATTGTAAAGAAACAGATTGCTATCATCCAATTTATAAATATCAAAGTGGAGAGAAGATTATTGCAGAAATTCTAAGCTGCTGTGCAGAGGAGGAGGGAAGTGAGATAATTCTGAGGATACAGAAGGCAGATGTGGAGGTGATCGGTGTTTACTCGCCGATACATCGAATCGGAAAGACACAGTATGCACTGCAGCTTGCAAAAGAATTTGCAAAGAAAGGGAATACACTTTATTTGAACTTGGAGGCATATGCTGGCAGACAGGAGGGAGAAGAGGAGACAGGAGGACTTACAGAAATTTTGTATTATCTCAGGCAGGGCTGTAAAAATATGGGGATCCGGCTGGAGACATTGGTGAAGCATGAGGAGGCGGTTGACTATCTGGTACCGATAGAAATGTATCAGGATCTGAAATCGGTCACAGAAGAAGAGTGGAAGCAACTTTTGACCGAGATTGCTGAGAAAAGTATTTATGAGACAGTAGTGCTTGATATCGGGGATGCAATTCGGGGAACGTATGGAATATTAGAATTGTGTTCCTGCATTTATACACCAATTGTGCAAGAGGAAACGGCACAGAGAAAACTGGAGCAATATCGGCACAATCTGACTGCAATGGGTTTGGATTGTGTGCTTGAGAGAACAATTTTTGTGGAGGTGAGGGAATTGTTATGAGAGATACAGAGCATTTATATCAGAAAATCATGGAGGAGTTGGATCTGTCCAGAGAGATAGAAGACGAAGCGCTGATGGAGTTGATCTATACCGTATTATCGGAAGAACGAAGAGAACACTATATGTCACTTCAGGAGATGAATATGCTTGGAAAGGAGTTGTTTAATGCATTCCGAAAGCTGGACATCCTTCAGGATTTGATCGAGGATGAGGAGATCACGGAGATTATGATCAATGGTGCGCAGCATATCTTTATGGAAAAAGCAGGAGTTGTGACAAGACTGGAGAAGCGGTTTGCATCGAGACAAAAGTTGGAAGATGTTGTGCAGCAGATTGTTGCAGGATCCAATCGAATTGTGAATGAGGCAAATCCGATTGTGGATGCAAGGCTTCCAGATGGTTCCCGTGTCAATGTCGTACTTGCTCCGATTGCGCTGAACGGACCGATTGTGACGATCAGAAAGTTTCCGAAAGAGGCAATGACGATGGAACGTTTGAGGAAGTTTGAGGCAATCTCAGAGGAGGCGGCTGATTTTCTGGAGCAGGCAGTGAAAGCAAGATATAACATCTTTATCAGTGGAGGGACCGGATCAGGAAAGACGTCCATGCTAAATGCGCTTGCACAGCATATACCTGCTGGGGAGCGTGTCATCACAATTGAGGATAATGCCGAACTTCAGATTCGGGGAATTGAAAATCTTGTAAGGCTTGAGGCTCGTAATGCAAATGTGGAGGGAACTGGTGAAATCTCAATCCGGGATCTGATCAAGTCAGCGCTTCGCATGCGACCTGACCGGATTGTTGTCGGGGAGGTCCGGGGAAGTGAGGCGATTGACATGCTGCAGGCGATGAACACCGGGCACGACGGCTCACTCAGCACGGGACATGCCAACAGTACAAAGGATATGTTCAGTAGACTGGAAACAATGGTGCTTATGGGTGTGGATCTTCCATTGAGCGCAGTACAGAGGCAGATTGCTTCCGCAATTGATCTTGTCGTCCATCTGGGAAGACTGCGCGATAAGAGCAGGAAGGTGTTGGAAATCTCAGAGGTGCTTGCTTATGAAGAGGGGGAGATAAAGGTACAGAGTCTGTATCGATTTGAAGAGACTGGAAGAAAAGATGGGAAGGTGCAAGGGAGGCTAAAATGGGTTCATGAATTACAAAAGAAAGAAAAGCTACTGGCAGCAGGATATTAAAAAGGCAGATTATGGAAAGGCAGCGTTCAAAGGATTAGCGTTGTTATCAGGGATTGCATATCTATTTTATGACTTCTTTTTAGGGGGTCTGATGTTCTCACCATTTCTGGTGATCTATCTTCGTATTTGGGAAAAACAATATATAAAGAAACAGCAGCAGGAATTTTGTGCTCAGTTTAAAATGAGTCTGCAGTCGATGTCCTCGGCGCTCAATGTCGGATATTCGGCAGAAAATGCACTGAAGGAGACGGCAAAGGATCTGTCATTGATCTATAAAAAAGATACACGGATCATAAGAGAATATACTTATATGATTCATCAGCTCAATATGAATGTACCTTTGGAGCAGATCTGGAAAGAGTTTGCAGACAGGGTAGGACAGGAGGATGTCTCGAATTTTGTATCTGTCTTTGTGGCAGCAAAGAGAGCAGGAGGGGACAGCATTGAGATGATCCGAAATGCGGTAAAGCAAATCTGTGAGAAAATTGAGGTGAAACGCGAGATTGAGATGACAATGTCAGCAAAAAAGTTAGAATTTCAAGTAATGTCGGTGGTTCCCTTTGGAATTATTTTCTATATGAGGATAGCATTTCCGGATTTTGTAGAGGTACTTTATAGAAATTTTCTTGGGATTTTTGTTATGACTGTCTGTCTGGCTGTTTATGCAGGGGCATTTTATATGGGAAAAAAGATGATTGAAATCGAGGTGTGAGATGATTGTTTCGATAGGAATATTTATAGCATTGGCAATCGCCGTTATTTTGTATCAAAAGAGAAAGCTTCCGGAATGGTGTATGAGAAAGAACAGCAGAAATATTTTTCTGATGCTGCTCGGTGTGAATTCACTTGCCGCGTATCTGTTTTATGTGGATCAACAGGCGGAATTTATGGGAGAACATGCAAGACTGGAGCGAAATAACTGTGGGGAAGGAGTGCGAACAGAGAAGTTGATCGCAAAGACAGGTGGAAGAGAGATTCCGATTACGATAGAACTTCCTGAGAGGCAGTACAATGGAAAGGAGTTGGAGAAAGCATTTGAAACAGCGATGAAAGAGTTGGATGGTATTATTTTGGACAAAAATAAGACATTTGATGAGGTGCGGAAAGATTTGCATTTCCCATCCAGGATTCTGGATATGCCGATTACCGTTTCCTGGGAAGTAGACAACTATGAGGTGATCAATGTTCTCGGAGAGTTGCAGACAGAGGCGCTCAAAGAAGAGGGGACAATCGTTCAGATTACAGGGAAACTGAAATATGGAGAAGAGGAGCGGATCTATATGAGAAGCGCCAACCTGTTTCCACCTAAATTAAAAGGCGATGAGAAGATTGTAGCTCAGCTTGCAGGGCAGGTTGCAGAGAAAGAAAAGGAACATCCGGAACAAAAACAGGTAGAATTACCAGAGACTTTAGAGGGAAAACCGGTCAGCTGGCGACGTCCGGAGGAAAACAGAGGATATGTCATTTTAGGACTTGGATTGGTTGGAAGTATTCTTCTGATTCTGCTGGAGAAAGAAACGCAGAAGGAAGAAATGAAAAAGAAGAAAAAGCAGATGATGATGATAGATTATCCGGAAATTCTAAACAAATTTGTGTTGTTTCTTGGAGCCGGAATGACAGTAAAAGCTGCATGGCAGAAAATCTCTTCTGATTATGAAAAAGGGAAAATAATAGGAAAGGAGCGGTTTGCATATGAGGAAATGGCATATACGCTTAGAGAAATGCAGGCAGGGGGTTCAGAGAAAGAATGTTATGAGCATTTTGGAAAACGGTGTGAGGCTGTGTGTTACATGCGCTTTGGAGCTTTGCTTTCCCAAAATCTGAAAAGAGGATCAAAAGGGTTAGCAGATCTTCTTAGGCTGGAAGCAGTCAATGCATTTGAGGAGCGAAAGCGTGCGGCAAAAAAAGCAGGGGAAGAAGTGGGGACAAAGCTTCTGGCACCGATGTTTTTCATGTTGACAGTTGTTCTGGTCATTGTAATCGTGCCGGCATTTTTGTCTATGCAGTTTTAAAAAAGAGAAAGAAAAGAGGAGAGTGGACGGGATGGAGCAGAGATATTTCGAGAAACATTTTGCGGGAAAGGGGGTGAAATTATGTGGCGGATCCGACAATTTTTTGCATGTTTGAAAGATGAAAAAGGAATTGGTGTTGTGGAAGTGATACTGATCCTTGTCGGAATATTAACCACCTATTATAGGGTGGGTATAAGGTGTATAGAGTAAAAATATGTGGATAAATAAAACGATAAACACATGGAAAGGTGGAAAATGTGTATGAGGTATATGGGAGAAATAGCTAACAGAGAAGTTGTGTTGATTCAATATTATAATGTTTTATTCCATTTAATATTTAGAATTGGCTTAGATGAATATAAGAAAAATATTTTGATCAATCGTATAGATTCTGGAGAAGTACTGCTGATGAAAGACATTTACATATGGTGTGAGCAACATCAGATACCAGTGGATATGAAATTTATATACCGGAAGGATTTTTCGGTAACAGCAAATTTATGGAACTTATATTCGTTTCTCCGATTTCATTTGGAAGTTAAGAAGAAAAGAAGATAATTTTAAGGCGAGTGACCACTTGTAAAATATTACAGAAAATAGCACACACTCTTTTGAAGTGAACCCCTTTTTGGGGTCACTTCATTTTGTTCGGAGGTTCATTTTTGGGGTAGAAAGTTTTTGGCGTAAAAGACATATACTAGTTTGTAGAAAATATATATGAGGTACTGGTATATGAAAAAAATTATCAACTGGCAGATTGCAGGCTTTGCTTTTACTGTTATTATAGGAACGGCTTTTCATTTTCTTTTTATTTGGACAAATGAAAGCATCGTAGCGGCATTTGTTTCCCCAGTGAATGAATCGATATGGGAACACATAAAACTATTGTTTTTTCCCATGCTTGTATATGCTCTCTTTGAATACAGTTTTTGGGGTAAGCAATACGCCAGATTTTGGTGTATGAAACTGAAAGGTATATTAACAGGTATGGCACTAATCCCCACACTATATTACACCTACACGGGTATCATAGGGGAGTCCCTGGATTGGTTTAATATTGTTATTTTTTTTGGAGTGGCAGGATTGGTGTATTTAGTAGAGACAAAAATGTTTCAGGGAAACAAAACGTGCAGAATTCCTTCGGAATATGCCTTTGTAATGCTTAGCATTATCGGCTTTGTATTCTTTGTATTTACCTTTTATCCGCCAGAGATTCCGTTTTTTCAGGATCCTGTCAGTAAAACATATGGTTTTTAATGTTTGTTACAAATTTTAGCGTGTTCTTCTTAATGTTAAGCGTTGTTACTGTATTCGTCAATTCTAATGAATGCATATGGCATCAATGTTCTTCGTGTTCAGCATCTTTTTTCGTGCGATGCACCGTACCATAAGGATGCTGAGGCGGAGCGTAGAGCGAATAGAGTTTTAACGGACAAACTCCTACATTGACGATATTGTGCCACGTACCTGCGGGGATAAGAATTGCAAAATTTTCGTCCACGCACGCCTGTTCTTGCAAATGATTTCGGCAACTACCCATATAAACTTTGGCTTTGCCACTCTCTACTCGAATGAATTGGTCTACGTTGGGGTGCATTTCTACACCGATGTCACCACATGCAGGTATGCACATCAAAGTCAACTGCATATCCTGCCCCGTCCAAAGTGTCGTGCGGAAGTTATGATTCATATTGGTTGCGTGTCTGATATTAAAAATAAACGGTTCAGAGCCGTAGTCACGGATCTTGGGATGTTCACCCAGATTGTAATTTCGCATAACGATACCTCTTACCATAGTGTCAGTATTAGTATATGTGTCTTTCACTCCTTTGGATACAATGTAAGCTGTCATCTTCCATACGATACATACCGAGGAAGATATCCTTAAGCAGGAACTGAGCAAGCTGAGTCGAATGGGGAAGCAGTAATTGGAAATCTACTATTATAAAAAATTAAAGAAGAAAATAATCAAGGCAGTTGGCTGCAATTTGAGTCTACTGCTTTTGTATATATAAAGAAGCTGAAAAAGTACGATAAATGCACAGAAAAAACAGTTTACACAGAGTGCGTATGATGTAGGACGGATTTTGCGGACATTCAAAATAAAAAAGAATGTGGAGGTAACAGACAATGGCAAAATCATTATTTGAGGAACTGGGCGGCAAATACGAAAGGCAAGGGGATTATTTGATACCGTGCTTAACTGTACCCGCCGAAGAAGAACAGGCAATAGGCATCTGGGGGCAACGGCATTTAGATTATCT
>SKEQ01000072.1_pt1 | contig 122423 bp, 102 predicted proteins | sample 4826751 | NCBI WGS metagenome assembly SKEQ01 (sample SAMN11008805, study PRJNA524170) | human gut metagenome | biome: Human fecal sample; material: Feces; isolation source: fecal sample from pouch patient p44 | host: Homo sapiens | place: Israel: Tel-Aviv | collected 2013-07-11
ATGAGTGTTTTTCTATACTTCGAAAAGCTTGAAAGTGTAATATTTATAGGGATAATCAAAAATCAGATATAAAGTTTGCAATTAAAGATTTATTGAATTCATTGGTAAAATATGGTATTCTTCTTATAGAACATAAAGGAATAGAGAAAAATGGAAAGAAGTGTTATAATAGCAGAAAATAAAACCGAACATATTTTCGGGGGGGGGGCGGAAGTCCCTCGCTATAGCTAAACCTCTGTATACAGAGGTCTTCTTTGCGTTCAAACAAATACGATACACTTTTATTGACATGGGAAATTGTCAGTAAAGGTGTATTTTTTATGTTCAATTTTGTCTGTTAATAACGGACGTATTGATAAAACAAAAGAAAAAGGAGAGAGGAAAAGAAAATGGTTAGAAATTGTCAGCATTGTAGTAAGGAGCTGAAAAAGGGGAATGAGAAATTCTGTCCATATTGTGGAAAAGAGGTGGAATCATTCTTAGGCGCTACGAATGGGGAGCAACAAAATGAAACAGAAGCAGAATCTGTGGGAATTTCCATTAACAGCTGGTATTTAGTTGATTTTGTAAAGAATCTCACAAAGACAAATAATATTCCGCTGTTTCTCTATTTGATTTTAAATGTTTTCATTATTTCATTTATTGTAAGTGCATTTTTTGAAATGCCGTTTTGGAAAGGATTTTTAAGCGGAATTGTACTATATGGGATTTCTGTAACAATTGCATTATCTCCTCTAGGAGAGTGGATTTTGCGTATTCAGACTGGATGTCGAAAAATCAAGGATAGGTCAGATATCAACCGATTAGAGCCTATTTTCCGGGAGGTTTATGCAAAAGCAAAGCTCTTAAATCCAGCTGTTCCGAATGATGTTCGTTTATTTATGAATGATGATGATAGTATCAATGCATTTGCAACTGGGAGAAGAACTATTTGTATTACAAGAGGGCTATTGACCCTTCCAGATTCACAGATTAAAGCAGTATTAAGCCATGAGTTCGGACATCTTGCACACAAGGATACAGATTTAATTCTTCTTGTTAGTATTGGGAACTTTATTATTACAGCTATCGTATTAACGATACGTTTTATTATCAATTTAGCTCAGCTTATTATTGGAATTGTTTGTATTCCAATCGGGGGAAGTGATAGCTTCATGGTATCTATCTTGAATGCAGTTTCAAACATGATGATTAATATATTCGTCATTTTTGTTATGTGGGCATGGACGAAGATTGGAATTTTGATGGTGATGAAATCTAGTAGAGATAATGAATTTAGTGCAGATGAATTTGCCTTCAATTTAGGTTTTGGGTATGATCTGTGCATGATGCTGGATGGAATCAGTGGACCGGAACCTAAAGGATTGTTTAAAAACTTGGTATCAAGTCATCCAAAGACAAAAAAACGAATTGAAAGATTACAGTCATTAGGTGTGAGATATACAAAATAATGCAATTGCAGCTTATGGAGAAGAAGTTTATTCTTCTCCATGAATTGTAGGGAGGGATCCATGAAGGAGTATAATCTGGCAACAAAGCAGGAACAACAACGTGAACGGATGTTGGAGAATGGCATTTTGATGGCGGATCGATTCATTAATCGAAATTATCTAATCAATTTATCCAATTATCCAATTGTAGAAATGTCAAATGGGGATAAGAGTAGAAATCGGCTTAGACTATATCAAATTGAAAAAATCATATATGACAAAAAAGAGAATTCCAATGACAAATTAATCAGTGTATATAGTGCACTGCAGGAAATTGAAAGTTCAGCAGTGCTGGTTATCTGTGGAGAAAAAGACAAGATTACATATTATCTTGGCGTTCAGGCATCTGAAAATGTGTCTACTGCAGGGAAGATTTTAGAAAAGAGCTTTTTGGGAAACTTCCCTGGAAGTCAATTGAGAGGGTTAAAAAACTCTGAAATTGAAGAAGTGATGCAACGGATTATTGCGTCTGAATATATCAATACACCGAGAAATATATCTTCTGTTACGGTCGTTCCTTCTACAAGAGATGAGGACAAGGAAAAATTCGTGCAGGGCTTGGAAAAGTTTATTGATACTATGCAAGGAGAAGTGTATACGGCCATTTTGTTAGCGCAACCGGTCGGAAAAACAGCTTTGGAAGCTAGAAAAAGGGGATTCGAAGAACTTTATTCGGTATTATCACCGTTTATGAAAACTTCCCTTGCTTATGGAGAGAACGAAAGCAAGGCTGTTACAGAAGGTATGTTTGAAAATTTCTCACATTCCGTCAATGATAGTATTTCTAATACAACGGGCACCAATTATAGTACGAATATTTCTCGTACAAAAGGATATAACACAGGATCAAATACGGGGGCAGGAGGAGTTGGAGGGAGTTTTGGAACATCTACCAGCACTACGACAGGAAGTTCTTCCGGATATTCCAGTTCTCGTTCGGAAACACATGGTACAGCAGAGACTATGGGAACAGGAACCAATTTTTCAGATACCGAAACGGTAGGAAGTTCCAAAACCTTAACAATAGAGCAACAAAACAAAACAATTGGTGTGCTATTGGAGAACATCGAACGACAATTAAAACGGATGGAATCCTGTGAAGCATTTGGCGTCTGGGAGTGTGCAGGGTATTTTATCTCCGATGACGTGCAGACTTCGGTTGTCGCTGCTAATACATACAAAGCGCTCATGTTGGGGGAGGAAACCAGTGTAGAGAATGCATTTGTGAATGTCTGGGGCATTCGAAACCAAGAACAAACCAGACAGGTATTGGAGTATATGCAGTATGCTCAGCATCCGGTTATTGAAGTTCCCGGGGAAGAAGGTTTCTTGAGCCAATATGTAACGCCGGGGAATTTTATCAGTGGAAAAGAGCTGCCATTATTGATGGGAATTCCGAGAAAATCAGTGACTGGCCTGACCGTGAGCTATATGGCAGAGTTTGGGCGAAATGTATTTGTACAAAACAAGAAGCTTCATAAGGAAACGAAGAACATTCCTTTGGGGCAGATTTACCACATGGGGAAGGAAGAGAAAACTCTTGTGGAGTTGGATATGAACAGCTTTACGTCTCATTGTTTTATTACTGGATCCACTGGTTCTGGTAAATCCAACACAACGTATGGATTGTTAGAGCAGTTTTACAAGAATGGGATTCCATTTCTGGTTGTAGAGCCGGCAAAAGGAGAGTATAAAACAGCTTTTGGAAATATACCGGGAATCAATATCCTTACCACAAATCCGATGATTGGACAGTTGTTGAAGCTGAATCCGTTTCGATTTCATGAGGAAATACATATTCTGGAGCATTTGGATAGGCTGGTTGAAATCTTCAACGCTTGTTGGGAGATGTACGCTGCTATGCCGGCAATTCTAAAAGACGCCTTGGAGCAGATTTATGTAGAAAAGGGATGGGATCTGTTAAATTCAGTCTATTTGGGAGAAGAACCAGTGACATATCCGACATTTCAGGATTTGTTGCAAATGTTACCGAAGGTGATTCGGACTTCCGGGTATTCCTCAGATACACAAGGAGATTACACTGGAGCATTGGTAACGCGAGTTGCATCATTGACGAAGGGCATTACCGGTCAGATATTCTGCGATATTTACGATATTTCAGATGATGTCCTATTTGATGAAAATACCATCGTAGATTTGAGCCGTGTCGGTTCAACAGAAACGAAGTCTTTGATTATGGGACTTCTTGTGTTGAAGTTATCCGAGTATCGTATGGCGAAAGTGAATGGAGCGAATCAAAATCTGAAACACATCACGGTATTAGAAGAGGCACATAATCTTTTAAAGCGGACTTCTACGGAGCAGGGACAGAGCAGTGCGAACCTTATTGGGAAATCGGTGGAGATGATCTGCAACAGCATTGCGGAAATGCGTACTTATGGAGAAGGTTTTATCATCGTGGATCAGTCTCCGACTGCGGTGGATATTTCAGCTATTAAGAATACCAACACAAAGATTTTGATGCGCCTTCCGGAAAAAAACGACTGTGAAGCAGTCGGAAATGCGGTTGGTTTGGAAGATGAGCAGATCAAGGAATTGGCAAAGCTGGAAACCGGTACAGCAGTTATTATGCAAAACAACTGGCTGGAAGCGGTTCTTGCGAAAGTAAAATTGTTTTCCAATCAGTATGAAAAGCCAATGCGAATGATTCCTCAGTCAATAATTCGTACAGCAAAAAGCAATATCGTTTATGAGTTGATGTACCAGTATGTGAATGAACGGAAGATAGATCCAGAACGGTTATTGAAAGTGATTGATTCACAGGATCTTCCAGTAGAAAAGAAAAAAGAATACGACTCTTATATGCAATATGTAATAAAGCGTTTGGAGAATCGTAGGGATATTGAATTTGTTTGTACCGTATTATTGAATTTTTTGAGTTGCACTTCTGTTTTTGAATTTGCAGAGAAGGAAATACAGTTGGAGCAGGAAGGGGAACAGAATCGATATACCCATGCAAGTATCAAAAAATGGCAACAGTTTGTCATAAAAAAATTGGAAGCTTATCTGGAACTTCCCGATGGGCTTCGTACAGGATTGGCACAATACATCATCTTCGGAAAAACATTAGAACCGACAGAAATAAAGTACGGAGAAATTTACGACATGTTGTATTAAGTCGGAATGAGAGAAAAAATCAGGAGACTAGAGAAATGAATAAGGTACAGATAAAAATGAATCCGTATTCCGAGATTCATGTGATTTCCATTAACGGAAATCCGTTGCCTGTATATAGCGAATTAAACAATTTTATGCAGGAACCCTTTCTGATATGGGCGCCTAAAATTTTGGAGGCTATTGACAGAGAACTGAATGATGACTATCAGGTAGAGGTAGTATCAGCGAAATTTGAAGCTTTGTTATTGGAAGTGTTTCAAAAAGGGCATGAAGAGTGCCTTTCTCTTGTACAGAAACCATTTTTATTAACCATGCGAGTAGCAGAACGAAAAGAAATAGTTGAGCAGTTGGCGAAAAAGTATTTGCAAGAAGATTTACCAAAGCGGGGAAACGAACTGATTTTTGTGGAAAAGGAGTTGAAAGAGGAATTTCAGATACAGGGGGAAAAAGAGACTGCGATTGCAATTATTACGGATGATATACAAAAAGGAAATGCATATCTGGAGCAAAACATACAGTTTGTGTTTGTGTGCGCAGAAGAAGAAAGTATTTGTATGAAAAATGGTGGATTTCTATGGCGCCTTCCAAAGGAAAGGCTTTTGCAAGTAGCAGAAGCGATGAAAGAACGTTTTGAGGTGGTTCCGGAAATTCTGGAAAGAGTACGCCTTCTTCAAAAGTATCAGAATGTGATGTCAGAAGAAGAATTGCAGAAACTGCATTTAGTAACAGAGATAGATCCGGTATATATTGTAGAAACGATAAATCCGATTGAAGTTGGAGAAGAAATAGAAATTCGATACAAGATTATTCCAGAAAACGAAACACTTCCTAAAATGCGGATTGGTGTAGAAGCGGAATCTGTTTTGGAACGAAAAGGAATGTGTTTACGAGGAATTTCTAAGGGACAGACAATGGTTTCTTTTTATCGCGGTGAAGAAGTTATTCCATTCCGAAGCATGCAGGTGGAAGTATATGAAAAGCACTTGGCACAAAGATTGGAGTTATCTGTAGACCATACAGTGATGGAAGCAGGGAAAATACAGAAAATATCAGTCAATGTTATTCCAGCAGACGCAGAAGATATTTCAAGATTTCAATGGACTGTGTCGAATCCAACAATTGTAGAAATGGATCAACAGGGAAATATTCGGGCATTAAAGGCGGGAAACTGTGTTGTTACCTTGCAAGGAGAGGCAACTTCAGCGGAAATTTCTCTTCAAGTGAAGCCGGGTGCAGAACGAATCGAGCTTTCGAAAGGGCAGATTCAATGTTATGTAGGCGAAGAGAAAGAAATACAGGCAAGAGTGCTGCCTGAAAACTGTTATAGCTCAGAATATCAATGGTTTACTACCGATTCGCAGGTTGCAGTTGTAGACAGAAAACAAGATGGAACAGAAATGGTATGGGCAAAAGGCATCGGAAGCTGCAAAGTGATTTGTCGTACCACAGACGGAAATGTAGAAACATTTTGCCAGGTGTTGGTGGAAAGTACCTTTAAAAAGGCAGAAGAGACGGCACCATGGTTAAGACTCTGTGGAGTGTTGTTTGTGCTTTATTTCATTTTCTTATTCAATGAATTTTCGATGGGAGTATACGGAACGATTATTGGAACCTGGGTTACAGGAATATTGGCGATTAAAGCTAAGAAAGCAGAATGGTTTTGGGCACTTATCATGATGATTTTGCCAATTTTACTTCTGTTTTCAATATAAGGAGGCGTTATGGAATTAGGTAGAAAAAATCCGGAGGCACCAGAGAAGTTGGAGACGGAAAAGTCATTTGAAAACGAGGCAACAAGGAATCCGGAACAGGATAAAAAACGGGCAGATTCCCTGGATGAAAATAAGGGAATCGAGAAAATATCAGAACAAAAAGATAGTGAGAAGAATAAAAAGCAAGCTTTCAATCAGACACCGGAAGAAAAACGGGCAGAAAAAATAGAACAGAAATCAGATTTGCATATAGAATCGAATAAAGGTCAAGAGAATTTAAAGCAAGAAAAGCAGAAAGAAACTCATGAAAGTACGCAGCAAGAAAATTACACTTCCAAAATGAAGTTGGAAGACATGAATTGGGTTGATGTGCATCAAATGCAAGAACAGAATCAGGAAAAACTGGATTCTATTAATAAAGAGTATCAAGAACGTATTTCAGCAGAAGGGTTTGGGATGAGTGTAGAGGAATATCGAGCTCATTTGGACCGAATCGAAAAAGCTAATGAACCAGAAGATGTGCCGGAGAACCCAAACTTGAAAGATTGGCGTTCTGAGATGGTGAATGAGTTGCTACAGAATTCTTCTAGTTCTGAGCTAAAAATAGAACAAACGGATATTGAATCACATAAGGATGACGAAAATAAAAAAACTGAGTATTCCATTGGAGATTCACCAAACAATAATGGAAATGAAACATATTGGCAAAAAATAGAAACTGCCACAGAAACTGTTGAAAAAATAGATGCTGGATCGAGTAAACAGGTAACTGTTAATCGAGCAGAAAAGGAATCTGTAGAAGTAGAATCTAACGCTTATATTTCTCAAAATCTAGAAAAAGAACGATTAGAAATGTCAGATAAGGTGCGTGATATTAATAGTTCCTATTATGAACAAGCAGGTGAACTTGCAAAGAATAATCTAGATGGTCGTACCTTTACAGATCACAGGCAAGAGCATGTTGAAATGGTGTCTGACAAGTCATTGGAAGGAGCTTATGCTATCAAAGAGGCGGTTGATAGAGGTGGATTAGGTCAGAATTCAAAAGAGGGAAGAGTAAGATTATCTTCTGATATTGATGAAAAAACGCTGGAAGGTGCGGCTTTAAGTCATGATACCGGAATGAGAGGAGAAGGATATGCATTAACACCTGCTTTGGATGAAAGCGGGAAACAATGTAAAGATGAAAGAGGCAAGAAGTTGTACGAAAAAGATGAGAGTGGCAATTATGTGATTCATCCGGTAGATAACAATAGTTTTAATGAAATTAGAGAAAACCATTCTCTGAATTCTGCAATAACTGTTCTAGAGAATCGCAATCAATACAAGGATGCTGGATATACGGATGAACAGATTGACAAAATGGCTGCGGAATGTATGGCTCATTCCAAAAGTAGTTCGGGTGTATCTGATCTAAATAGTAAGGATGACTGGACAGATTGTTTTGATAGAATGGATGCAGCTATTGAGGCTTACAATAAGGATCATTCGAATTCGCCAATTTCATTTAACCGGACATTATTTGAGAGCGACAACAATAAATTGGGTTCACTTGCATCAGAAACATTTGCACTAAGAGTTGGAGATGTGAGTCGAAATTCTCATGCAGACGCAAAAGCACAGTCTGGAGAAGGCGTTCACGTTGACCGGACAACAATTGATGATAGAGCAGGAAGTATAGAGGGCGAACTAAAAAATGCGAAGATTACTATTGGTGAAAACGGTAACTCTGTTGATAAGCCTAAGTCAAGGCAAGTACATGTAGGAGAACAAAACATCTCAGATAATCACACTTTTGTAAATGAGGAAGGAATACTTACTCATGAAATAACGGTTGCTGACGGTACTTCTGCACCGAAATGTACACAGGAGGCATTAAAAGATCACCTTGGCGAGTTAGCAAGTGCAAAGGATGAAAGTTTTGATGTAAACATCATATTTGATAAAACTTGTGATGAATTTGTTAAAGAGTCGTATGAGGATTTTAGAATTAATGCAAAGAAGAGGTATCCTAATGTTACAATAAGTTACCCGTGGGACAACGAGGAGGCGTAATTAATGAGTAAGATAAATGAAGTAAAAGATAAATATGTTATTTTGAGGACATATACATTAACTGAAGTTAATGATATTGATTCAGCAGTAGAATGGATAGAAAAAGTGAAAAAATTGCCAAAGTTAATAACTAAATATATTTCATTGGAGGATACAACACACCGAAGCGATGAAGGTAACACAAGCAAACAACTTTCATTTAGTGCTGACAAAAGTGAAATCTATAAAGAAATAAAATCCGGACAAATTGATGATATTTCATTGAATGCAAAATATGCAGAAAAACCGGTAGTTATTGGTGTGGATTTAAATGATAAAACAGTTTTCATTACTGCAAGAAACAAAAATAAAGCTGACATTGAAGAAATGGAAAAATTGTTGGGGTTAAATGACTGATGATATCCGAGTGTTGATTTGTTCATCAAAAACGATACCAGAAGGAAGAGAACGATTTGATAAGATGTTAGACAGTGTGTTTTCTTCGGATGCAAGGTTTGATCGAATGATTTCGGATAATTTATCAGCGTATTTTAAAAATGATTTGGCAATTATTGATAAATACGATATGCATATGACAATTTGAGATTGGATTATGAAAACAATCCTTATCAATATGGTGAGGTACCAGTATATGCCGTTCGGTTTAATGTGGGAAAAGATGAAATAAATAAACTATCAATCCCATATGGAAATGAGTTCTCTGAGGAGGGGAAGAATTATCCTTTAGATTTCTTATGCAAAAGAACATAATTTCGAACAGCTTGATCGTTTTTTCTATGTGAAACGAGTACCAATAGAGCAATGCACAAAGTTAGGTATTTTAAAACAAGACTTGTTACAGGATGAATATGGAAATGTCAGTGAGGAGAAAATCGTTTCTACTGAAGTGTTTGAGAAACTGTATTATGATAATGTTACAGCATTAAAGTAAAGGATTAATTTGTTTTAATTTGCAGTAGACAAGTGTAAAGAGTTATTGTTTAAAACCGGTGTGGCTTTAATATAAAGGATAATTAAAACGTTGCATATAGGTGTAGCATTTGCACTTTTCTATGAAATATGGGTGCTACACTACGTTATGAGATTTCTGAAGAGATAAAAATACAAATGGTGTAGAGTTTCATTATTTTTAGGAATGTAGTGATAAGTAAACAAAAGATAACAGGGAAAAGGATGGGAGGAACAGAGAAATGATTTGCCCAAAGTGTAATGCAGATAATAGTGATGGTGCCAAATTTTGTTCTCAATGTGGAATACCGTTAGAAAGAAAGGAAATAAAACAGCAGTGTCTGAATTGCGGGGAAGAATTAGATGAAGATTATAAATTTTGTTCGAAATGTGGACGTAAAATAGACGAATCAGAACAGAAGTTAATTCTAGAAGAAAATATTCCTTCTTTTATTCCAGGAGAAAGAGACCAGGAAGAAAAATCTCTTAAAAAGAATCAAAAAGTAATAAGAATTTTTGCAGGGTTAACTGTACTTGCCATTATTGGTGTTGTTGCATTTAAGATGAGACGACCAGTAGAAGAGCAGGTGCAACATAGTACTTCCGATGAAAGTGTTTCAGATCAAATAGAGGTTAAAGAGTCATCAGGAGATGAAATATTAAACGAGAAGCAGCCATCTAGTATAGAATCATCTGAAAAAAAGCAAGAATCTCAATATTCTTCATATGAAGAACTAGAATCAGATATCAACGTAGATGACTTTACCGAAGAAAATCTGAGAGCATTTGAAAAATATGGAAAGGAATTCCTTGTAGAGCATAGTCAAGATACAACTCTTGAGCTTGAACAGATTAGTTATTCATATGCATATCTCTGCAATAGGAAAGAAACTGCTCCAGATATAAATGATAAAGGTGATGAGCTTGCAGATCAGAAACTTCTTTATACAGGATATTATGAAGAAGCGCAAGAAAAAGTTCCTTTTACAGTTGAATATGATATCGTACGGGATAATGTTGTTTATATGGATCCTGGAGGAGTTTCAATCGCGCTTTATATCAACCAATTTTATGATGGATGGTTGAGCGTATATTATGATCTTATACAAATTCCGGTATATAACAAATAATCAAGTGAGAAGAAACTCTATGTAGAATAGCCGTAAGAAGACATTAAGCGTTGCAAAGACTTTTCAGCTTTTTGGATATTATTTGTGATGATTGCATGGCAGAACTGACAGAAGAATAACTCTAAACGTTTTTTATTTTTTGCATTTATATGTAAACAAAGTGATATGTAATTATCGTGAGAGATGTTTGCTAAATATTTCTTAAAATGAATACGTTTTGCGTGTACTTAGAAAATGAGAGTATTGGAAAAGAAGGGGATTTATATGGGTGAATTATGTCAAAAAATGAGAGGAAAAAACAATTATGCATGAGAAAATGAAAAAGAGAGCTAAAATTCAGGATGTCCGTTTTGTGGAAGCAAAATGTATGGAGTGCGGAAAAGAATATATGGTCATCTATAAATTTAAAAGTAGAAGATTTGAAGTCTTTGGCGGTTTTCCATGTGAATGTGGAAGAAAAGGGTTTTATTTAGTACACGAAGAAGATCCATTGTTTAAAGACTGGTATGAAGAACAAGTAGCATTGAGAGAGCAAGCCATCGCAGAGCATCGCTGTAATAGTAGAGGTTATATTTATTACGAATAGTTGGAAATAGATGTAAATTATGTGTTATTTGTGCTGAATGGAAAGTTGAATCAGAGCTTTGCTGATATATCAGTTACTGATAATCATTTGGTGGGAATTTTATAAAGATTATATATGACGAAAGGGGAAGAACAGGATAGCGTATTTTAAGTCCTGTGTGTGAATAAGTATGGTTAGTCCAAGAGATATGGTGTCTTCTACAGAACTGACACCTTCTGCTAGAGAACAATTAAGAAAATTGGAAACTATTGGAGATGAATATGGGCTTTATATGTCAATTGTAGATTTTCAAAACCCGAATTCTGTACTGGGGTCAGGTCTTTATATGGTTGCCAGTGTTTATCCGATTCCGGAGGATGTAAACCCCTATGATCTTGTAAGAAGGAGAGAGCGGGCGCAGCAATTGTTTTATGTGGACAGTTTTGCAGTGAAAATTTCTTCTAAAAATGTCATGGTGGCATTTGATCAGTTAGTAGAATATTGTGCAAAAGCAGAGTTTCTCAAAGATTTGTATGCGGAATACAAGACACCTCTACCAGAGTGTCTTCGCAATACGGAAGTAAGAGGTTTACAGAACTGGTGTGATGGACGCTATAGTGATAAGTTTGACTATAAATTTCAACAGGATTGCCAAAAAGGATTGCGGACGTTTTTTAAGCTGGAGAAAACGCAGGCAGAAAAACGGAAATTTTTCCGGAGCACCAAGTATGATGAAAAGACTTATGATGAGGGAAGGATTTCTGGATTTTTTCAAAAAAACAAAGATTTTGGAAAACGTGATGAACCCGTTGTGAATCTGCCACTTTTGATGGAGTCGAATGGCGACATCAATACATTAGAAATAAGTGAATACTTGTATCCAAAATTTCATCATTATATTAAAAACTGTTTTCCGGATGTGGAGTTTGCGGTGGGTGATGTAATGGTTGTAGATTACGGATTGGTGGATCTTGCTAAGAAGTTGCCAGAGGATCATCCGATTATGGAATGTCGTCCAGTCAGTAGTGCAGAATATGAAGAGACGATTCGCAGGGATTTTGCCACAGAAGGATGGAACTGTATAGAAAAAATCATGCCCGCTAAGTGGGAATCCAGAAAAATCTATTATAAAAATGTAGATGAGCCGGAAATTATCACGGCATTTAATGATCTTTATTTAGAGTTTGCGCAGGCAAAATCCTTTGATGAAATTGCCAGACGGGGAGAAATGTTTATGGTAGATATTCCGATTGACGATTTCCACCGTTTTGCAGCATGGGCACAGGATTATGATTTGAAATACCATATTGATCATCGCGGACAGATTGCGGCTCCTTCTTTTACGGATATCCATGTGGTCTACAGCAAGAAGGATGAAGACAAGATGTCCGAGGTGCTTCGCTCATTGTTCCAAAACCGGATGGAAACATCCCATCTTTTTCAGAAGGAAACATTGGAAGATCAAGTTTTAGCAGTGGAAAAGACACTGGATAAGTATGGAATTGATCATGATGAGTTTTGGCAGGGGTATAGACCTGGAGGAAACAAATAGGAGATGCTACAGGCGTTTCGTATTCTACATACTGATGATCACATCGCAGCACATTTAGTCCATAATATGTATGCGGTTGAGGATGCTAGAAATTGGTTATGTGATTATGTTGCATACTTATATCCAGTAGAAGGTACCGAAATTACAGAAAATGCAATCACAGAATTCAAAGAAATATTAGAACATATTGGCTCATCTATGATGATGGAAAAGGGAGAATAATATAATTGCTCATATATGCATAACATAAACGCCTCAGATTTCTGGGGCGTTTATGTTGTAATTACATCTTTTATCATTTGTCTAAAACAAATCCATTCTTCGTAAGTGTAAAAATTACTATGCTACAGCGTAAATTACACTTACTTTATGGTGCGGATGAGGCTCTACTTGGTTTTTTCTGTAAAGTTTTTTCATGAGGCAAGCGTTTGGGTTATCTTTTCTGCCATTGCATTGTGTAAAGCAGTTAAAAGAAGACGGATGTTTTGTGCATGAGTTACAATTAGTTGGAAATTATCTTACAATAATTGACAAAATATGTTAAAAAGTATACTATAATATTAAAAAGAGAACTAATTTACATTTATACATATAAACATATGACAAGGTTATATGCTTATATATAAGCGAAAACAAATAAAAAGAAAATTAAAGAAAAGGGGAGTGGATTAGGTGTACCTAAAAGGAAAAAAGTCGTTACAGGTATTATTTGTAAAAGATGGTTATTCTATAGATGAATTATGCGAAAAAACAGGAATTAGCAGGGTAACTATTTGCAAAGTAATGAAAAGACAACGTGTTCGTAGTCAGATAGCGAAAAAAATATGTGATGCATACGGAATAGAGATGATGGAGTATTTTGAGTTAGAGGAGGAAAATAGCCCAGAGTAAGGGGGTATTTAAATGCCAAGAGAACTTTCTGATACAACAAGAAAACAAAGAAAGCGCGGAATTATTGATTTGTCAAAACCGGAGGAATATCTACCATGGCTGACTTGCAGAGAATGTATGCATGGAAGCGGAAGGCGGCATTCCATTCCGGATTTGAAATATCCGACACGTACCATACACTTGATGAGTGATTTGGAGTTAAGTGTATACTTTATGCTTCGGAAAAACCCAAAAGTGCAGGAGTTATTTGAGCAAGTTCCATTAGAATTAAGGCTTACTCAGTTTATTTGTGAAGAGCTGAACATATATCATCCATCTAATCCACGCACTAAGAAGCCAATTGTAATGACGACAGATTTTGTAGCCTATGTTTGGGAAAACAAGGCACTTGTTCCCAAAGCTTATGCAGTAAAGCCGTTTTGTGAGTTGGAGGACAGAAGGGTCTATAGTAAGCTGCTTATTGAAAAACGATATTGGGAACAAAAAGGAATTGAATGGGCAGTCATAACAGAAAAAAATCTTGATAATACATAGGAACAATTTATAAGAGAGAGTAAGAGTTACAGTCTCTGATACTGAAAAAGGAGGCGAGACAAAATGGGAAAAACTTTTTTAATGCGCGGAGATAAGATAGCGATAAATACAACAGAATATCGAATTCTCGAAATGCAGCAAAAGTTTTGTCTTGTAATCCAGCTTCAGACAACGAAGATGAGAACTTCGTATTATCCGATTGTGGAAATTGAACAGTGGATAGAAACTGAGAAAGCACAGTTAATATCGGAAGAACGGCAAGAAGAGCAGGGGATTGAATGGAAAACACTTTCTAAACAAGCAGAAAAATTGTTTCAAAAAATAAAGAATGTAGTTAGAGATCTTCAGGAGTATTCGAGCTCATGGGGATGGCTTCTTGAAACAAAAGAGCGTGCACGTTTGTTTCAAGAGGTAGCGGAAAAATATAAAATGCATGTGACTACGGTTCGCAGGTATTTAAGGAAATATTTACAGAGCGGGATGAATCTGCGGGCATTGATTCCTGCCTTTGATCATTGCGGAGGTTTGGGGAAGACGAAACAGTTTCGGAAGAATAAGAAAAGTGGAAGAAAAGGAATTTCTAAAGTTCCGCGAAATGAAGAGGTGTTAGAACAATTTGATGCCATGGTAAAGAGATATCTCCATGCAAAAACAAGAATGACCTTTCGGGCTTTATATCGCGATTTTTTAATGAAATATTACTCGGAGATGAGAGTAATTAATGGGAAGAGAGAGTTTGTTATTTTTCCAGAGGTAGATTGTCCGACACAGCGGCAATTGTATTATTGGGTAAAAAAGAAACTATCTTCTGTAGAATGCTATATTGCGAAACACGGTATTAGAAAGGCCGAAAACATGATTCGTCCGTTATATTCAGATACGATTCATAATCTTCCAAAACAAGGGATTGGTGTGCGGTACGAAATGGATGAGACGAGGATGGATTTTGTTTTAGTCAGTAGAATGGATCGCAGTAAGATCATAGGGAGACCGATTGTATACTATATCGTAGATGTATTTTCACGAATTGTTACCGGGTTCGGAATCGGCTTAGATGACAATTCTTGGAAAGGTGCAGAAGTTGCCCTGTTAAATATGGGAGAAAATAAGGTGGAGTATTGTAGGAAATACGGGATTGAGATAAATGAATCGGATTGGCCAGTTTGTGGATATATTCCGGAGGAAATCCAAATAGATAATGGCCCTGAATTTATTTCTAATAAATTTTTAGAGTATGGAAATGAAAACGGAATTAAAATTGCATTTGTGCGGCCGGCGATGGGAAGCCTGAAACCTAATGTAGAACAAAAATTCAGGCAAATGAATTTGTTGTTAAAAGGAGAATTGCCTGGTGAAATACGAAAAGACGTCTATGGGCAGCCACATTTAGGAGAGGCTAGTTTGGACATAGAGCAAATGACTAGAATTGTAATTGAATTTATCCTTTGTTATAACCAGACTGCTATAGAGAATTATCCTCTGACCAAAGAAATGTATCGGGAAGGCATTAAGGTTTCACCTAATGCTCTTTGGGAATATGGGCTTACACAACAGAATGGTTTGAGAAAAATTCCGGATATGGAACAATATAAAGTATCCTTACTACATAAAGATACTGCTCGAATTACAAGAGAAGGAATCTGTTTTAAGAAAAGAAAATACACTTGTATGGATAAGGCGTGGTTGTCAAAAGAGATGTCAAAAGCAAAATTAGACGGAGCTCAAAAAATTTCTGTACGATATGATTCGCGTGATTTGGAAGAGATTTACTTTGAGAGAAGTGGGAAATGGTATCGGGCTTGGAACAACATAAAGAAGACGAGCAATGCACTTTATGAAGATCTTATTCCACTGGAAATAGCTATTTTAGAAGAGGAACAAAAAGTCCAACAAAATAAAAACCGGCGAGAACGGTTACAACAGGAAATAAATGCAGTTTCTAACATCAGAGAAATTGTAAAAGAAAAGAAAAAAGCATATATAAAAAAGAAAGACCGAAAACAGATTGAAGAAAATCGCAGGAAAGAAAATGCGCAATTACATCAGGAAAACTGTATAAAGGTACAAACAGAAACAAGCCAGGAAATAGTAGGAAAAGAGGAACCTATTCTTTGTTCAACAAAACAAGTAGAAAAACAAGCTTCCGAAGCCTCTATATTTGAATTGATTCGTTCTATGGAGCGATCGGAATTAGGAGGTGATAGTTTATGAGAAAGCAATATGTAACAGGATACGAAAAAACACAATACGAAGACATTGCAACAAAATTTAGTGCTGTGAAAGCTGTATGTGCAAGGTATATCCAACAGGAAGAATCCGTGGATCAAGGAAATTCTCTATTGGAAGCATTGCCGCCGATGCGGGAAGCAGAAGAAAGTTTAATAAGTTTTCAGTACAGTCCATATGTTACTCCAGAAGAAAGAAAAGAATCAGAACAAAAAAGAATGCAGATGGTTCTGCGTGTGGAACAATTTCGCATAGCGAGGAAATTTACACATATGATCGATCAGCGTCTATATGAGGCTTTACGAAGGTCTTATCGTTCTAGAGAACATATTCCTGAGCTTAAGGAAGGGATGCTTGCACATTGGGAGAAAAATAATAATCCATTTTATAGAAAAGATGGGATGAAAACAACAGGCTTTTCAGTTATTGGTGCAAGTGGCGGTGGGAAGACAACATCCATGGTAGCTGCTTTACAATATTATCCTCAAGTGATTATGCATGAAGAAGAGAATCGGAGATATTACCAGTTGACGTATATTAGAGTAGAATGTCCGTCCAATGGAAGCATGGCCAGTTTTTATGATTTTTGTCTGAATGAAATACAAAGAGTGTTAGGAAATCTTACTTATATACCAGGTGCGCAAGATCTGAGAAAGATAGACCAAAAAGAACAAATGATAAAGAAGTTGGCAAACCGTTTTAATTTAGGAGTGATTGTCATTGATGAAATTCAAAATCTACTTCGATTTCGAAAAAAGGACACCTTAAATCATTTATTGACACTTTCAAATGATATTCAAGTGCCTCTGGTTTTTATAGGGACCTATCAAGCATATCAATTGTTGGCAGAAAGTAATTTTTATAGTGTTAGAAGATTTGGAGAAATTATAGATGTAGAGCGTTATCAAAAAGACAAGTTATGGGATTACATGATAGAGCAACTGTGGGAACTGCAATGGTTACGGGAAAAAGTTCCATTGACGGATGCGTTGAAAGACGTTTTTTATCGTGAAACAGGAGGCATTATTGATCGTGTGCTTATGCTGTTTCAAGCAGCACAAATTTCAGCGATTGAGAATAGGATGGACACGGAAAAAGAGTTTACTCCTCAATTCATTCAAACGATTTCTAAAAAATATTTTCCAGTTTCCAGAGATAAACTTCTTCAACTTTCTGAACAGGGAATCAAGTGCAGAGAAGAGCAATGGGATGATTTGTATGATATGAGTGAGAAGGAGAATTTTGTACAAAGTATTCGTAAACGAATTGAACAAAGTTCAATGGAGGAAATGTTGTTAGACGAAAATCTTCAACGAAAATATCAAGATATTAATTTGCTTCGTAATCGGGTGATCCGAAATCTATATGAGATATTAAGTGGAGTTTGTACAGAACAAGAAATTGAAAAAGCGTTTGAAAAATTCAAAAAATCTAATAAAGAGATTTTAGATATGAGCGAGGAAATGATACGGAAAGAAATTATTGCCATTTTATTCGGGAAGGAAAAGAAGAATATCAAGAAGACACAGTGTGTGATGTCGGATGATCCGCTCCCGCTTTTTCAGGGGGTGTAATAGGTGCTATATTTAGATTATCCAGAGATTGCGGATGGGGAACTGTTTTATACGTATTGTTTGAGATGGTGTGACTATTTGGGAATTACAAGAAGAGAAAAAAGTCTGATGTTATTATCTTCTGGAAATAAAAGTGTTTCAAATGCACTGTTCCATACGAATATCACCGAGTTATTAAAAGTGCTTAAAATGTCACCGGAGGTTTATATTCAGCGCCATTCTGTATTCCCGTATTATCGCATTTTTGTGACAAAAGGCTGCTATCAGGATGTTGTTCGGGATATGCTTTTGGGAAAGAAATATTTCACAGCAAAATTATCAAGAGGATTTACTTATACAGAAGGTTCGCAACAAAAGTTATTTTATTGTCCTGCTTGTATAAAAGAGGTTGGGAGTCTTTTAGGCATCCAAAGATATCAGCAGATCAATGGTGTGCATGTATGCTATAAACACCAATGCCGATTAAAATTTGTTTCTGGTATCAGATCGAAAAGGGTGGATGTTTCCACCTTTGATTTGTCCTTTGAGATATGTACGGATGCAGTTTTAAATGAGATTGCAAAAGATGTTGCATTTATATTAGAACACGATATAGAATTAGATTTTATACGATTAAGGAAGGTCTTATGGGAGAGGTACAACAAAGAACATCTTTTAGAAAAAGAGGAAGAGTGGAAGGATGATTTGAATATTCCAAAAGAATATCATCTACTCTTACAAAATTTTAGTTATAAACGATTAATACAATGGAGGCTTCCTAATGGGAAAGTACATCCCATAGAGTATTTGTTGATGATACGGAAATGGTACGGAAGCTTTGAAAATTTTACGATAGAAGAGAAAATTACTGTTCATTGAGGTGGGCAGTAATTTTTTTTGTGACTAAAAGTGGAACGTAAAAAATGCAAACTTTTTTGATAAAAAATTTTTTGGAAAAAGAGCATTTCGAAAAAAGTGCAGACATTTTTGAAAAAGTGCAGACTTTTTTGTAACGAAACAACAAGAACAGGAAAAAATATATTTTCTACTTTTTTCTTGCATTAATGCTTTAAAGTGTGATAGTATATGGAGAGAAATCGGAAAGCCTGTCTGAGTCGATCTGCTGATTGATGTTTTTTGTGGATGGGTTTGGAGAGAAAAGGAGTTGCTTATGGAAAAGAGAGAAAAATTTACGAGCAGAATGGGATTTGTTATGGCTTGCATCGGTTCGGCTATTGGACTTGGAAATATATGGATGTTTCCATACCGGCTTGGCGCTTACGGTGGGGCGGCATTTTTGATCCCATACTTTCTGTTTGTCTTGATTCTTGGGACGACAGGACTGATTACAGAATTTGCGTTCGGGCGTGCTTTTGGCGGCGGTTCGATGACTGGAATCTCAGAAGTGTTCCGTGAAAGAACATGGAAGGGTGGAAAGATTGTAGGAATGCTTCCGGCAATCGGGCTTCTTGGCATTTTTATGTTTTACAATGTGGTTGTCGGGTGGATTTTAAAATACCTTGTAATGAGTGGAACCGGAAAGCTGGCAAAGGTGGATAAGAACACCTATTTTACAGAGTTTGCAGGTTCAGCTGCTTCCATTCCATGGGATGCGGTTGCGATTTTTCTGACGGTACTGGTCATTTGTGCAGGTGTTGTAAAAGGGATTGAGCGGATCAGCAAGATCATTATGCCGGCATTGTTTCTGATTTTTATCGTACTGATTTTCCAGTCACTGTCACTTCCGGGAGCGATGGAAGGTGTGAAGTTTCTGCTTCAGCCAAAATGGGAGTACCTTTTGAAAGCAGATACATGGGTGATGGCGCTTGGACAGGCATTTTTCACGGTATCCATCAATGGATGCGGGATGGTAGTGTATGGGAGCTATTTGAAGAAAGAATATGATATTCCGCATCTGGCGGTCAGCACGGCAGTGTTGGATACGCTGGCAGCGGTACTTGCATCTTTTGTGATCATGCCGGCGGTATTTGCATTCGGGTTGGATGCAAAATCAGGACCACCATTATTATTTATGACGATGCCGATCATTTTTGAAAAAATGCCGGGTGGAACAATCCTTGCGGTTATCTTCTTTATCAGTTTGCTCTGTGCGGCGATCTCTTCTTCTATTAATATGCTGGAAGGGGTTGTGGAGGCAATCCTTTCGCACTCGAAGCTGACAAGGAAAAAGGCGGTGATTTTTGTGGGAGTTGTCACATTTGTGCTCTCAGTTCCTTTGAATTTGAGCATGACAACCTTTGATCAGTTTACCAATCTGATCACAGTTGTAATTTCACCGCTGATGGCACTTCTTGTGCTGATTGTCTTTTACTATCTTCATGATGGAGAAAAGGCGCTTGCGGCGATCAATGAAGGAGCAGGAAAACCGCTTGGAAAAAGGTTCCTTGCGTTTGCAAAATATGTGTTTGTGATCGTGACCATTCTTGTAGTGATCCTCGGGATCGTGTATGGGGGAATTGGTTAAAGAAATACAGAATGTTACTCAAGAAGTTTTAGAAAACAAAAAGGGCAGCTGGAAAGATCAGCTGTCCTTTTTGTGTGTCTGTTTTTTACTTTTCTGTTTCTGCAAGTTTCATTGCGCGTACTTTTAACGGAAGACCGAATAAGTTGATAAATCCTTCTGCGTCATGGTGGTCATAAAGTTCTCCGGTAGTAAAACTTGCGAGAGATTCGCTGTACAGAGAATACGGAGAGGTTGTTCCGGCTTTGATGATATTTCCTTTATAAAGCTTCAATTTTACTTCTCCGGTCACATATTGCTGTGTGGATTCGATAAATGCCTGCACAGCCTCACGGAGCGGTGTGAACCATTTTCCTTCGTATACAATCTGAGAAAGTTTATTTCCCATTTCTTTTTTCACCTCATAGGTTGCACGGTCAAGCACCAGTTCCTCTAACTGCTGGTGAGCTTCCATTAAGATGGTTCCTCCTGGAGTTTCATAGACACCGCGGGATTTCATTCCGACAACACGATTTTCTACAATGTCGATGATACCGATTCCATGCTTTCCGCCGAGGGCGTTTAACTCTGTGATAATCTCAGATACTTTCATCGTTTGTCCGTTTAAGCTGACTGGAACACCTTTTTCGAAAGTCATTGTGATATATTCGCCTTCATCCGGTGCTTGTTCTGGGGTAACGCCGAGTACAAGCAGATGTTCATAGTCTGGCTCTTGCGCAGGATCCTCGAGCTCTAATCCTTCATGGCTGATGTGCCATAAGTTACGGTCACGGCTGTAACTTTGGCTGGCATCAAATGGAAGGTCGATCCCATGCTGATGGCAGTATGCAATCTCTTCTTCACGGGAATTTAATGTCCAAAGATCAGTCATTCTCCATGGAGCGATGATCTTCAGATCCGGTGCGAGTGCCTTGATTCCTAATTCAAAACGAATCTGATCATTTCCTTTTCCGGTTGCTCCGTGGCAGATGGCAGAAGCATGTTCTTTTCTTGCAATTTCTACTAGTTTTTTTGCGATTCCCGGACGTGCCATCGCAGTGCCGAGCAGATATTTGTTTTCGTAGATTGCATTTGCCTGTACACATGGCACGATATAGTCATCACAGAACTCATCAACGATGTTTTCAATATATAATTTGGAAGCGCCGGATAATTTTGCGCGTTCTTCTAAGCCGTCCAGTTCTTCTCCCTGTCCGCAGTCGATGCAGCAGCAGATGACCTCATAATCAAAATTTTCTTTGAGCCATGGGATGATGGCTGTTGTGTCCAATCCGCCGGAATATGCTAAAATTACTTTTTCTTTCATGTGAAAAGTCCTCCTTGTTCTGTTTGTCTTGAAATTTGATAGTATTAATATACAACAAAATGAATAAATATGCAACAAGAAAATTTGAAAAAGAGAAATGAGATTAAAAAAGCAAAGCAAACTGTTATAGGAAAACAAATGTGCACTAGGGGGAAATATACTAGTTTTTATAGAAAAAAGAGTAATGTAAAAATGAAAAAATTCGTAGAGAAAAACGAAAAAGCACTTGTATTTACTTATAAAATGCAAAATATGAGAGGGAAAACAAGAAAATGAAAAACGGAGAAGAAAGTTATGGGGAAAGAGGAAAGCGATAAAAGCAGATTTGGGTGCAAAGTAAAATTGTACAAAATAAAATGCAAAAAAACTATTGCATAACATTTAAAATAGATGTATAATCATGCAAAATCAAAATTTATTCGATGGAAAAAGAGAGAAAGGGTGTTATAGATGATTCGTGCAGGAATAATTGGTGCAACGGGGTATGCCGGAGGAGAATTAGTCAGACTTTTGGCTGGTCATAAGGAAGTGGAAGTAGTATGGTTTGGCTCCAGAAGTTATCAGGAGATTCCTTATACTAATGTTTACCAGAATTTATTTCAGATTGTAGAAGGAACGTGCGGGGAAAAGGTGATGGAGGCACTTGCGGATGACGTGGATGTAATCTTTACTGCAACGCCGCAGGGATTTTGTGCCGGACAGATCAGAGAGACGGTGCTAGAGAAAGCTAAAGTCATTGATCTAAGTGCAGATTTTCGCTTAAAAGAGGCGGAAACGTATGAAAAATGGTATAAAATACAACAGAAAAGCCCGGAACTTCTGCAAGAAGCAGTCTACGGACTTTGCGAGTGGAATCGGGAGCATATTCGATCAGCAAGGCTGATCGCCAATCCCGGCTGTTATCCAACGTGTTCTCTGATGGCGATTCTTCCATTGGTAAAGAATGGACTGATAGTTCCGGAGACGTTGATCATCGATGCAAAGTCCGGGACATCGGGGGCAGGAAGAACGGAGAAAATAGATAATCTTTATTGTGAAGTCAATGAAAATATGAAAGCATATGGGGTGACTACACATCGGCATACACCGGAGATCGAAGAACAGTTGTCTCTTGTTGCAGGGGAGAAGGTATGTGTGAATTTTACCCCGCATCTTGTTCCGATGAATAGGGGGATCCTTGTGACCGCCTACGCATCACTAAAACAAGGTGTGACGGAAGAAATGGTAAGAGAGGCATATGACAGTTGTTATAACAGCGAGAAATTCGTTCGTGTACTGCGAACCGGGATATGTCCGCAGACGAAATGGGTGGAAGGAAGCAACTATGTGGATGTTGGATTTCAGATTGATCAGCGGACCAATCGGATTGTGATCCTGGGAGCGATGGATAACCTTGTGAAGGGCGCTGCGGGGCAGGCAATCCAAAATATGAATTTGATGTTCGGACTGGATGAGACGGAAGGACTGACTGCAATCCCTCTGTTTCCTTAGAAGCTACAGCAGGAAAAAAGAAGAAAAAGACGGAAAAAGGAGAGGCAGAACGATGATACGCGCAATGATGATAGAAGACTATGAGGGAGTTTATAAGCTTTGGAAACAGATCAAAGGATTTGGAATCCGTAGTATCGATGACTCGCGGGAAGGATTGGAACGTTTCCTTAGAAGAAATCCGACTACCAGTATTGTGGCGGAGGAAGAAGGAGAGATTGTCGGCAGTATTTTATGCGGGCATGACGGAAGAAGAGGTTGTTTTTATCATGTATGCGTTGCTGAAGAACATCGGATGAAAGGAATCGGTACACAGATGGCAAAGATGGCGATGGATGCGCTGAGAGCAGAGAAGATCAATCAGGTCTGCCTGATTGCATTTACGGACAATCAGGTTGGGAATCAGTTCTGGGAACAAAGCGGATGGAAGCGGAGAGAAGACTTAAATTATTATGACCTCTCTTTAAACGAAGAGAATGAAACGACATTTAATCGATAGAAGGTAGAAATAACAGGCAGCAAAGAAAGGAAGGAAAGCAGAGATGAAGCAGATCAAAGGTGGAATTACAGTGGTACCGGGATTTGAGGCGGCAGCGGCAGCAGCCCAGATCAAATACGAGGGGCGTACAGACATGGCATTGATTTACAGCAGTGTTCCGTGTGTGGCGGCGGGAACTTTTACGACAAATGTGGTGAAGGCAGCTCCGGTAAAGTGGGATCAGAAGATTGTCAAACAAGGCGGAGCGGTGCAGGCGATAATTGTCAATTCGGGAATTGCAAATGCGTGTACCGGAGAAGAAGGGATGCAATATTGTGAAGAGACAGCACAGACAGCGGCAGAAGTATTCGGGATTCAGAAAGAACAAGTGCTGGTAAGCTCTACCGGAGTGATCGGAAAACAGCTTCCGATGGAGAAAATCCAGGCGGGAATCCATATGCTTGCCCAGGCAAAAGGCAATGACAAACTTTGTGGAGCAGAGGCCGCAGAGGCGATTCTGACAACAGATACGCATAAAAAAGAGGCTGCAGTACAGCTGGAGATTGGCGGGAAGACAGTGACGATCGGTGCGATGGCCAAAGGATCCGGAATGATCCACCCAAATATGTGTACGATGCTTTCGTTTCTTGTGACCGATGCTGTGATTGAAAAAGAAGTTTTACAGAAAGTATTAAGTGAAGATGTAGAGGAGACGTATAATATGATTTCCGTAGATGGAGATACTTCTACAAATGATACGGTCTTGTTTCTTGCGAACGGACTGGCACAAAATGTTTCAATCTGTCCGGGTACAGAAGAATATAAAGCATTTGCAGCAGCAGTACATACGGTCAATGAGCAGCTGGCAAAGGCAATCGCAGGAGATGGAGAGGGCGCTACGGCTCTTTTGGAAGTGGAGGTTGTCGGAGCGGCAGATAAAGAGCAGGCAAAGAAAATCAGCAAGTCAGTCGTTTGCTCGAATCTGACGAAAACAGCAGTGGCAGGTCATGATGCAAACTGGGGAAGGATTCTCTGTGCGATGGGATATGCAGGCGTTTCATTTGTACCGGAGCAGGTAGATCTCTTTTTGGAAAGTGCAGCAGGAACGATTCAGATTCTTTCCGATGGGGTGGCACTTCCGTATAGTGAGGAGAAGGCGACGGAGATTTTATCTGAGGAAAAAGTAAAAATCCTTGCAGATCTGAAACTTGGGGATGGGAAAGCGACTGCATGGGGCTGTGACTTGACACACGGATATATCGATATCAATGCAGATTACCGGAGCTAGCATACCAAACAGAAATGATGCAGAGACAAAAGGAAGGAAGAGACGAAAATGAGCCAGAAGATGCAGGAATATTTGAAAAAAGCGGAGGTACTGATCGAGGCGTTGCCGTACATTCAGCGATTTAACCGAAAGATCATCGTTGTAAAATATGGTGGAAGTGCGATGATCGATGAGACATTGAAAAAGCGGGTGATTGAGGATGTGACTCTTCTAAAATTGGTCGGGTTCAAACCAATCATTGTCCACGGAGGAGGGAAAGAGATCAGCCGGTGGATGGAGAAGACTGGAAAGCAGCCTACGTTTGTCAACGGACTTCGCGTGACGGATGAGGAGACGATGGAAGTTGCAGAAATGGTGCTTGGAAAGGTGAATAAAGGGTTAGTTCAGCTTGTGGAATCGCTGGGAGTGCGGGCCATCGGTCTGAGTGGAAAAGATGGTGGATTACTTCGGGTGCAGAAGAAATTTTCAGACGGAAAAGACATCGGATTTGTGGGGGAAGTGACATCGGTGGATGCAAATGTACTTTTGGATCTTCTGGAGAAAGATTTCCTTCCTATCATCTGTCCGATCGGGCTAGGAGAGGATTATCAGACTTATAATATCAATGCGGATGATGCGGCGTGTGCGATCGCGCAGGCGGTACATGCGGAAAAATTAGCGTTTTTATCTGATGTAGAAGGAATTTGTACAGATCCGGTAGATGCCTCCACGTTGATTTCAGAATTGACAATTCAAGAAGGAAAACAGCTGATCGAGAAGGGAACGATCACCGGGGGAATGATTCCGAAACTTTATAGCTGTATAGAGGCAATCCAGGCAGGGGTATCGAGAGTCCATATTCTTGATGGAAGAATCCCGCATTGTCTGTTGCTTGAAATTTTTACAAACAGAGGAATTGGAACTGCCATTTTTGAGGGAGAAAGGAGCAGATTTTACTATGGACCAGACAATCAGTAAGACGGAAAGCGCTATCTTACATACCTATAATCGATATGATCTTGTGTTGGAAAAAGGAGACGGTGCTTACCTGTATGATACAGATGGAAAAGCCTATTTGGATTTTGGCTCGGGGATTGGTGTCAGTTCTCTTGGATATGGAAACAAAACATTGCAGTCTGCATTGAAAAAACAGATTGATCAGTTGATCCATACATCCAATTTATATTATCACGAACCGCTTGCCCAAGCGGCAGAAAAACTGAAAACCATCTCGGGAATGGATCGTGTCTTCTTTGCAAACAGCGGGACAGAAGCAATTGAGGGCGCTTTGAAAACAGCAAGAAAATATGCGAAGCAAAAAGGAAACAGTGCCTGCGAGATTATTTCCATGGAACATTCCTTTCATGGCCGCAGTATGGGTGCGCTGTCGGTGACGGGAACGGAAAGCTATCGGGAACCGTTTGAACCACTTGTAGGCGGTGTGAAATTTGCCATATTTAATGATCTGGAAAGTGTAAAAGAACAGGTGACAGAGAAGACAGGTGCAATCCTTCTAGAACCGGTACAGGGAGAAGGTGGCGTCTTTGTAGCAGAACAGTCATTTCTGCAAGGACTTCGCACACTCTGCGAGGGAAAAGGGATTCTGTTGATCTTTGACGAGATTCAGTGCGGCATGGGGCGAACCGGATCAATGTTTGCGTGGCAAGGATATGGGGTACAGCCGGATATCCTTGTGATGGCAAAGGCAATCGGAAACGGAGTTCCGGTCGGGGCTTTTGCAATGAAAGAGGAGGTAGCGCAAAACTCCTTAAAACCGGGTGATCACGGGACGACTTACGGCGGCAATCCACTTGCATGTCAGGCAGTCAGTACGGTGATCGATCTTTTTACAGAGCAGAAGTTAGCAGAACATGTGCGCAGATTGACTCCGTACCTTGAAGAAAAATTAGATACTTTACTTGCAAAATACGATCTGTTCACCGGGAGAAGAGGGAAGGGATTTATGCAGGGGTTGATCACTTCTTGTCCGGCCGGAAAGATTGTGGAGGCGGCGAAACAAGAGGGACTTTTGCTTGTGACGGCAGGAGCGCAGGTTGTAAGATTCCTTCCGCCGCTGATCATTACTGAAAAAGAAATTGATGAAATGACAGAAAAGTTAGAGAGAGCACTTGTTCGTGTTTGTTAAAAGAAAGCAGATGATGCTCATTTTTATAAGTCACATGATATAGAAAAATGAATTTTTGATTGGGATCGGGGCATAAAAATCCGGTCATTGGATACACTGGAAAGAAATAGATGTTACAAAAAAGTGACGAATCATTCTGGGAGGGAGTCCGATGACTGGATTTTTTATTGCGTTGCTCTCTGGGGCGCTGATGAGTGTGCAGGGAGTTTTTAACACACAGGTAACAAAAACAACGGGGATGTGGGTGTCCAATGGCTGGGTACAATTTTCTGCTTTTGCGGTTTGTCTTGTGGCATGGCTGATCGCAGGCAGGGATAGTGTGATGGCACTCGGAAAAGTAGAGCCAAAATATATGCTGCTGGGAGGTGCGATTGGAGCTGGAATTACGTGGACCGTGATTAAAAGTATGGAACAGCTGGGACCTGCAAAAGCGGCGCTTCTGATTGTGATCGCACAGTTGATCGTGGCATATGTTATTGAAGTACTGGGATTGTTTGGTGTGGAGAAATCACCGCTGGAATGGCGAAAAATAGGAGGGATGGCTCTGGCTTTGATCGGTATTGCGATTTTTCAGTGGAAGTAAAGAAGAAATCTAAGAAATAAAAAAAGCCGGGGAAGAATTGGTTGTAATTCTGAGGTAAATTCGATACAATATATGTGACTTTGCATATGAGGGGATTTATAGAGAATATCTATAAAGGAGAAAATATGTATAAGCAAAAGAAAAATGAAAAGAGCACTAAGAACAAGTGGAAGCGCAGCAGAAGTAGGATGTATGGAATCGGGATTCTGATAGTGACACTTTGTCTGACAGCCTGCGAAAAAGAGGAGCATCGGATGGAAGAGGTCCAATTGGAAGAGATCGAAAAAAGTGAATCGGACTCAGAAGAGCGGCAGAACCAATCTGCGTCGGAAGTGCCGGACGGTGAACGGCAGCCAAAAACGATCTGGGTATATGTATCGGGTGCAGTCTGTACACCAGGTGTATATGAGCTGCCGGAAGGATCCCGGCTTTTTGAGGCACTGGAGCGTGCCGGAGGAATGACGGAGGCGGCTGACCAAAGTTTTCTGAATCAGGCAGAACTTTTGACGGATGGGGTACAGATTCAGGTTCCGACAAAGGAGGAGGTTGCTTCGGGAATTGCGGCAGAAGCAAATACTTCCGGTGCACCCGGAGAAAGTGGAAAGACTTCTCAGGGAAAGGTGAATTTAAATACTGCGACAAAGGAAGAACTTATGACACTTCCCGGGATCGGTGAGGCAAAGGCAGATAGCATTCTTACCTATCGGGAATCTGCAGGCGGCTTTCAGTCCATTGAACAGATCAAAGAGATCGAGGGAATCAAGGACGGTGTGTTTGAAAAAATAAAAGAACGGATCACAGTCTGAATGCTCTGGTAAGGGAGAGTTTATGGGAAATAAGATATTGGTTGTCGATGATGAAAAATTAATTGTGAAGGGAATTCGGTTTAGTCTAGAGCAGGATGGAATGGAAGTCACTGCTGCATATGACGGGGAAGAGGCGTTGGCGCTTGCAAAAAGCGGTGAGTTTGACTTAATTCTTCTGGATGTCATGCTGCCGAAATTGACAGGATTTGAGGTCTGTCAGCAGGTCCGGGAATTTTCGGATGTGCCGATCATTATGCTGACGGCAAAAGGGGATGATATAGATAAGATCATGGGACTGGAGTATGGTGCGGATGATTATGTCACAAAGCCGTTTAATATTCTGGAGGTAAAAGCAAGGATCAAGGCAATCATCCGGCGTACGAAGAAAGACAGACCGGAAGAACAGAAGAATCTGATCGTAAAGGGAGAGATGAAGTTAGATTGCGAGAGCCGCCGTGTCTTTATTGGAGAGCGGGAAGTCAATCTGACTGCAAAAGAATTTGATATGCTGGAACTGCTTGCGCTGAATCAGAATAAAGTGTACAGCAGAGAGAAACTTTTGAATCTTGTCTGGGGCTATGATTATCCGGGGGATGCAAGAACTGTCGATGTACATATCCGCCGCTTGCGGGAGAAAATTGAGAGCCATCCAAGTGATCCAAAGTATGTGCATACAAAGTGGGGAGTTGGTTATTATTTTAGGGGATAAGATATACTTCCGCGGTAAGTTCTTTAAAAGTCTCCGTTTTCGGATCATGTTGCTTTTGATCGTGATTGGAATTATCCCGTGTATCGTTGTCGGGCAGGGAATCATCAGCAATTATGAAAAGAGAGCGGTTTCCGTGCGGACGGCGGAAATTCAGAATCAGAGCACAATGCTAGGAAGTCGTCTTGGAAAAGCGGGCTATTTAAAGGGAGTACCGTCAGAAACATTGGATGCGGAGCTGGCACAGCTTGCTGATATTTACAGTGGCAGAATTCTTCTGATCGATGATGAGTTTCAGGTAGTCAAAGATACTTATGACATGGAGGAAGGGAAAACAATCATTTCAGAGGCGGTGATGGAGTGCTATGAGGGAAACAATACAAGTGAGTATGATTCGAAAAACCACTATATTGAGGTGACGCAGGCAATCCAGGATCCGAATAGCGGACAGACTGAAGGGATCATGCTTGTCAGTGTTTCCACCGATTCCGTTGTGGACAGTGTAGATGTTCTGCACTCCAAAGCGGTTGCTGTGCAGATTGCTGTCGGAGTTGTGATCATTACCATTTCCTTTTTTGTTTCCGCGCTTCTTGTGCGGCCGTTTGGAAGAATTACACAGGCAATCGGAGCCGTGACGGAAGGGTATGATACGGACAATCTTCACGAGAATGCCTATACCGAGACAATGCTGATTTCTGATGCATTTAATAAGATGCTTGGAAGACTTAAGATTCTTGATGATTCCAGGCAGGAATTTGTCTCAAATGTCTCCCATGAACTGAAGACACCATTGACTTCGATGAAAGTGTTAGCCGATTCCCTCCTGGCACAGGAAGGCGCACCTGCGGAATTGTATCAGGAATTTATGGAGGATATCGCGGCAGAAATTGAGCGGGAGAATAAGATTATCAATGACCTGCTGTCACTTGTCAAGCTGGACAAGACGTCGGCGGATTTAAATATCAAGTCAGAAAATATCAATGATCTTCTGGAATTGATCTTAAAACGTCTGCGGCCGATTGCGGTACAACATAATATCGAAGTTGTATTTGAAAGTTTCCGTCCGGTGATTGCGGAGGTGGACGAAGTGAAGCTGACGCTTGCGATTTCTAATCTGGTGGAAAATGCAATCAAATATAATCATGAGGAGGGGTGGGTGCATGTCTCTCTGAACGCAGATTATAAATATTTCTATATCAAAGTTGCAGACTCTGGTATCGGGATTCCGGAAGATGCCGTCGAGCATATTTTTGAGCGTTTCTATCGGGTAGATAAATCACATTCCCGAGAGATTGGAGGAACCGGACTTGGGCTTGCAATTGCGAAAAATGCAATTTTAATGCATAGAGGAATTGTGAAAGTACACAGTAAAGAAGGGGAAGGAACGACGTTTACTGTTCGTGTTCCTTTGACCTATATTGCGTAACATTCCGGTGAGCAGAAATGAAAGGGAAGACAAAAAGAGAGAAGATGACAGGAAATTTGAAAAAGAAAATCGGAATTGGGCTACTTGTGGTACTGGGAATCATGTTGCTTGCTGCATGTGGGAAAGAAAAGAAGAGTGTTTCCGGTGATGGAATTTATTACATGAACAGTGAGGAGACAACTATTGAGAAAGAACCGTATCAGATCAAAGAGAAAGATGCAGAGAAAGCTGCACGGGCGATGTTAAAAGCACTTTCCAAAGCGCCGGAGGATGTGGAGATGAAACCGGTGATCTCAAAACGGGTAAAGGTACTTGGATTTGAGGTGCAAGAGGGAAAGATCACAGTTAATTTTGGCGGAGGATATTATGAGATGGGAGCGGTCCGGGAGGTACTTTGCCGGGCGGCGATCGTCCAATCGCTTGTGCAGATTGATGGCATCGAGTCGGTCGCATTTGAAGTAGAGGGCAATCCACTGACGGATAAGGAAGGACAGGTTGTTGGAAGCATGCGGGCAGAAGATTTTATTAAAAATACAGGTTCTGTGCTACACTCTTATGAAAAAACGAACCTTACACTGTATTTTGGAAATGAAGAAGGTACTGCGCTTGTGCCGGAGGTGTTAGAGGAGGTACGCTACAATACGAATCTGTCAACAGAAAAACTTGCCATGGAGCGTTTGCTCAAAGGGCCGACATCAGGGAAACTTCAGCCGGTACTGGATTCTAAAGTTCGTCTGATCGGAACTTCTGTCAAGGACGGAATCTGTTATGTCAACTTTGATGACACCTTTCTTCAGCAGGAATCGCGGATGGATCCGGCGTTGCAGATAGAGGCGCTTGTCCGTTCTTTGATGGAAAACGGAAAAGAAATCCGGGCAGTTCAGATCTTAGTCAACGGAAAAAGTGACCAAAGCTACAAAGGCATTTCTCTGGAACAACCGTTTGACGGCGAAGCTGTTAGGAAGAAGGAGGAGCAGAAGTGAGAAAGAAACCACTCTGTCTCCTGTGCATCTTCTTTTTGCTGCTCAGGCTGGCAGCTACTTTGATAATGGGGAAAACGATGGACAATCCTGCTTTTCCCTCTTCTACAACAATTCAGATAGAAGGCACTGTCCTTCAGAAATCAATCACATCAAAACAACAAATCTTGACAATTGGAAATCTTGAAAAACAATCCAGACAGAAAAAGAAGCAATATATTGAGAAAGAAAAAATAGTGATTTATGACGATTCGTTCCGTAAAGTAAAAATCGGCGATCGCATTTGTGTAAAAGGAGATGGAGAGACCTTTGAAGAAGCACGTAATCCTGGGAATTTTGATCAGAGAGAGTATTATCGGAAGAAACATACAACAGGATTTTTGTGGGCGAAAGAGATCTTGGTCACGGAGCGGGCAAAAGTTTCTTTAGGGGAGATGCTGTTTCGGATGCGGCAGAGGAGCAGGGAAGTGTTTGAATACTGCCTGGGAAAGAAAAACGGAGGAATTCTTGCGGCAATGGTGTTGGGCGAGAAAGCGGGGATGGATCCGGAAGTGAAAGAACTGTATCAGAAAAGCGGAATCAGCCATTTGCTTGCAATTTCCGGTTTGCACATATCTTTGATCGGCAATGCCTTCTACCAATGGCTCCGGAAAGGAGGATGTTCTTTTTGTATAGCGGGGCTTACAAGCGCGGTTGTGCTTGGAGGATATGCATGTATGACGGGGATGAGTGTATCTACACAGCGAGCTTTTTTCATGTTCCTTCTTCGGATTGGTGCAGATGCAGCCGGAAGAGTCTATGACCTGCCAACGGCTCTGGCAGTGGCAGCGGCATGGATCGCAGCAGAAAATCCGGACGATTTGACAGACGCTGCATTCCTTTTGTCTTTTGGGGCGATTCTTGGAATTTTGCTTCTCTGCCCAATATTTCAGGAAATTTTTGCAGGGAAAAAGAAATGGTTACAGACATTATCCGGAAGTTTGGCAATTACTGTAATACTCCATCCGATCCTAAGTTTTTTCTATTATGAAATATCGCTGTATGCGATCTTTCTCAATCTGCTTGTCATCCCTCTGATGAGCTGGATCCTTGGCACAGCGATCATTGGGCTTTTTCTAGCCGTTTTGTGGATGCCGGGTGGCAGTCTTGTTTTAAAAAGCAGTGGATTTCTTCTGGAAGGTTATGAGTTACTCTGTCGGATGTTTCTGAGGCTTCCTAATGCTGTTGTTGTGACTGGGAAACCGGAAATCTGGAAGATTGTGATATATTATTGTCTGCTTTTTGTGTTTGTGATGTGGTGGAGAAGAAAGATAATAGAAAAGAAAATGGAAGAAAAGAAAGGGAAATGGAAAAAGGAAGTTCAGAACCGGGTATGGAACTGGAAACAAAAGGTAGGAAGTGTGTTGTGGATCACAGGGTTGGCATTGATTCTTATTATTGAAATTGGAAAAGAAGAACTGGAAGTGACATTTCTTGATGTAGGGCAGGGAGATGGGATTTTTCTTCAGACAGATACGGGATTGACTTGTATGATCGATGGAGGAAGTATCGATATCAAACAGGTGGGAAAATATCGGATTGAACCATTTCTGAAATCAAAAGGAGTCAGAAAGCTGGATTATGTTTTTGTTACACATGGAGATCAGGACCATTTGAATGGAATTGTAGAACTGATGGAACGGCAGGCATATGGAATCTCCATCGACACACTTGTGCTTCCGAGAAAGGACGTATGGGACGATACCCTTTGGCAGCTGGCATATCAGGCGGATATGCAAGGGGTGTCGGTTGTGGCGATGCATGAGGGAGAATCCGTGGAAGATGCTCGCATTTCCATTGAATGTATCCACCCGGCAGAAAATTCAGAAGCAGATCCGGGAAATGCCAGTTCCCTCGTGCTGAAAGTAACTTGTCAAAACGTAAAACTGCTCTTAACAGGGGATGTGGAGGGAAAGGGAGAAGAAGAACTGGTTGACAGATTTTCTGAAGAAATCTTTCTTTTGAAAGTTGCACACCATGGATCGAAAAATTCAACGAGAGAGTTGTTTTTAGAACAGGTCAAACCAAAGTATGCAATTATCTCTGCAGGACGTAACAATTCCTACGGACATCCAAATCAGGAGACGATTCAACGTTTAAAACAATCTGGGGTAAAAATCTATAGCACACAGGACAATGGAGCGATTTGTTTTAGGATTGACGATGGAAAGGGGTATTTGTCAGGATGGAAATAGGAAGGTGGCGCAAAGAAAACTGGCATGCTATCCTCTTTACGTAGTGGGAACATCTGTGATATGATGAAAAAAGATTTTCAGGAAACGGAAAGGGCAGAAGTGATCGATGAAAAGTTTAAATGAAGATTTAAAGACAGGAGAATTTAAGCAGATCTATCTGCTGTATGGGGAAGAAGTATATCTAAAGAAACAATATAAAGACCGGTTGTCAAAAGCGATTGTCAATGAAGGAGATACGATGAATTACTCTTATTATGAAGGGAAAGGAATCCATCCGGAAGAGTTGATCGATCTGGCAGAGACGATGCCGTTTTTTAGTGAGCGTCGTCTGATCGTTGTGGAAAATTCGGGATTTTTCAAAAATGCCACCCCGGAGCTGGCAGATTATTTGAAAGAACTTCCGGAGACATCCTACTTTCTGTTTGTAGAAGAGGAAGTTGACAAGCGCGGAAAGCTTTATAAGGCAGTGAAAGCAAAAGGGCGTATCGTGGAACTGGGACGACAGGACGAACATACACTGGTTCGATGGATCCTTGGGATGGTGAAACGGGAAGGGAAGCAGATTTCCGAGCGAACCGTACAGTTTCTTCTCGCAAAGACCGGGGATGATATGGAGAATCTCCAGAGAGAATTGGAAAAGCTGTTTTGTTATACACTGGAGAAAGATGCAATCACAGTGGAAGATGTGGAGGAAATCTGCACGACACATATTTCCAATCAGATTTTTGAAATGGTTGCAGCAGTTGCCGAGAAGAAACAAAAAAGAGCACTAGAGCTTTATTACGATCTGCTTGCGTTGAAAGAACCACCGATGCGGATTTTGTTTCTTCTTGTCCGTCAGTTCCGCCTGCTTTTGGAGGTGAAAGAACTGGATCAGAGTGGATATGGAAGAAAAGAAATCGGAGAAAAAACAGGACTGCACACGTTTGTTGTCGGAAAATATCAAGGGCAGGCGAAGCTTTTTAAGAAAAAGGAACTGAGAGAGATTCTGGAGATGGCAGCAGACCTTGAGGAAAGTGTAAAGACGGGGCGGTTGACAGACGCACTTGCGACGGAACTTTTCATTGTAAAATACAGTATGGCATGATATAATAATGCGATGTTAAAAAGAAACAACGCCTCAGCTTTCGGGAAGGGAAGTGAAAACTTCTTTGTATAGATGATTTTGGCTGAGGGATAGAGATAGAGAGATGGAGGAATTTTAGTGGCAGGAATAGATCAGAGTAAGATACGAAATTTTTGTATTATTGCACATATCGATCACGGGAAGTCGACTTTGGCAGACCGGATCATAGAGAAGACCGGACTGCTGACAAGTCGTGAGATGCAGTCACAAGTGCTTGATAATATGGAGCTGGAGCGGGAACGTGGAATTACGATCAAGGCGCAGACAGTCCGCATTGTTTATCAGGCAAAAGATGGAGAAGAATATATTTTTAATTTAATTGACACTCCGGGACATGTTGACTTCAATTATGAAGTATCAAGGAGCCTTGCAGCATGTGATGGTGCGATCCTTGTTGTGGATGCGGCGCAGGGCGTTGAGGCACAGACACTGGCCAACGTGTATCTGGCGCTCGACCATGATCTGGACGTGATGCCAGTCATCAATAAAATAGATCTTCCAAGTGCAGAGCCGGAACGGGTAATCGAAGAAATCGAAGACGTCATTGGAATCGAGGCAGAAGATGCGCCGCGGATTTCTGCAAAGACAGGGCTAAATATTGATCAGGTATTAGAACAGATCGTCGAGAAGATACCGGCGCCGGGAGGAGATCCGAAATCACCACTTCAGGCGTTGATCTTTGACTCGGTGTATGACCCATACAAAGGAGTGATCGTCTTTTGCCGAATCAAGGAAGGGACTGTTCGAAAAGGAACTCCAATCCTGATGATGGCGACCGGGGCAAAAGCAGAGGTTGTAGAAGTTGGATATTTTGGCGCAGGACAGTTTATCCCATGTGAAGAACTGAGTGCAGGAATGGTAGGATATATCACTGCCAGCCTGAAAAATGTCAAAGATACAAGAGTCGGAGACACCATCACAGATGCATCCAGACCATGCGCGGAGGCATTGCCGGGATATAAGAAAGTCCAGCCGATGGTGTACTGTGGACTTTATCCGGCTGATGGCGCAAAATATCAGGATTTAAGAGATGCGTTGGAAAAACTTCAATTAAATGATGCGGCGCTGCAGTTTGAGGCGGAGACATCCGTTGCACTGGGATTTGGATTCCGCTGTGGATTTTTAGGGCTTCTCCATCTGGAGATCATTCAGGAACGTCTGGAGAGAGAGTACAACTTGGATCTCGTGACAACTGCACCGGGCGTTATTTATAAAGTACACAAATCAAATGGAGAAGTGATCGAGCTGACAAACCCATCCAATCTCCCGGATCCGGCAGAGATTGAATATATGGAAGAACCGATGGTAAAGGCAGAGATTATGGTTACATCAGAATTTATCGGGGCAATTATGGATCTCTGTCAGGAACGACGCGGGGAATATCAGGGGATGGAATATATCGAGGAAACGAGAGCGGTGCTGCGGTATCATCTTCCGTTAAATGAAATTATTTATGATTTCTTTGATGCGCTGAAATCTCGTTCGAGAGGTTATGCTTCCTTTGATTATGAGATGCTTGGCTATCAGCAGTCAGAGCTTGTGAAATTGGATATTTTGATCAACAAAGAAGAAGTGGATGCTCTTTCCTTTATCGTACATAGCGGAACAGCCTATGAACGTGGACGCAAGATGTGTGAGAAATTAAAAGAGGAGATTCCGAGACAGCTGTTTGAAATTCCGATCCAGGCAGCAATTGGAAGCAAGGTCATTGCCCGTGAGACTGTGAAGGCGATGAGAAAAGACGTTCTTGCAAAATGTTACGGTGGAGATATCTCTCGTAAGAGAAAGCTTCTGGAAAAACAGAAAGAAGGAAAGAAGAGAATGCGGCAGGTTGGAAATGTAGAAATTCCTCAGAAAGCATTCATGAGCGTGTTGAAACTGGACGACAAATAGAGGAAAGAGAGCTGTCGAAAACAAGAAAGTCGATAATAGTTTACATGGATTTTCCATTTTTTTGAAAAAAATAAAAAAATATGAAAAAACATATTGACATTTGAGAAAAAATAGTAGTATAATAGCAGAGCGGGTTAGCGGTGAGCGAAACCCGCAGGAATATGGGATCATAGCTCAGCTGGGAGAGCATCTGCCTTACAAGCAGAGGGTCATAGGTTCGAGCCCTATTGGTCCCATTTCTATGAAAAGCCTTCATAGAGAATTATATATGGCGGGATAGCTCAGTTGGCTAGAGCACACGGTTCATACCCGTGGTGTCGCAAGTTCAAATCTTGTTCCCGCTATTAGATGGGATCATAGCTCAGCTGGGAGAGCATCTGCCTTACAAGCAGAGGGTCATAGGTTCGAGCCCTATTGGTCCCATTTATATGAAAGCATTTCATAGGAGATTATATGTGGCGGGATAGCTCAGTTGGCTAGAGCACACGGTTCATACCCGTGGTGTCGCAGGTTCAAATCCTGTTCCCGCTACTACCAAAAGTATAGAGAAGTATCAAAGGAAACCGGGAGAATATTCTTCGGTTTTTTTTATTTTTCTTGATGTTTTTTTTGTTTTCAAGTACAATAAAAGAAATAAATACAAAAAGGCTGTTACAAAAGGAAACATTCCGGTTTGCAACAGCCTTTTCGACAGAGGAGTAAGAAAGATGAACGACAAAAGCAGAATGATTTTAAAAATGCTGGCAGGCGGATATATTCTTTATATCGGAATTTCCCTTCTGATCGGTGTTCTTCAGACAGAACCTAATGAAAAAGTACTGATGATCATCGTCAGCATTTTCTTTATGGCAGTAGGTGGAACCGTACTCTATCTTTCTGTGGGAGCATTGCTGAAAGAATATGGAGTGGATATTGAGTTCTGGAAACAGAAAAACAAAAAATCCGAGGAGACTGAGGAGGTCGAACAGACGGCCGGAAGAATGTCGGGGGGAAATTCAAATATCAATTTCCAGGATCTCTCAGAAAACGCCAAAGAGGAGCAGGATCAACAGGAAAACTTGGAATCACAGGAGAAATCTGGTCAAGAAGAGGAGGCTGTGCAGGAAGCGGAATCTGAAGAAACATCACAGGAGGAGATCGAGGAAGACGATTTAAGCGAAGAGCCGCTTGATCCGGAAGAAGATTTCCCGGAGGAAACAGAAGAAGACGGCTCTGAAGAACAAGAAGAGACGGATGAGGAGCAGGAAGAAGACGAGGATATCGTACAGATAGATGAAAAGGAAGAAGAAAAAGAGGAAGTGACAGAAGAAGTGACAGAGGAGAAGGTGCAGGAACATCAAGAAGAGTCAGAAACTTCCAAAGAAATGTTCCCGAGAAGACAGGCCTCTATCAGCCCAATGCCACAGAGAAAATAATAAGAATAACAGAGAAAGAGGTGCCATTATGCGTGTAGGACTTGGTTACGATGTTCACAAATTGACAGAAGGAAGAGATTTAATTCTTGGCGGAGTGAAAATTCCGTATGAAAAGGGGCTCCTTGGTCATTCGGATGCGGATGTGCTGCTCCATGCGATCATGGACGCGCTTTTGGGAGCGGCAGCACTTGGAGATATCGGGAAGCATTTTCCGGATACAGATGAGAGATACAGAGGGATTTCCAGTGTGGAATTGTTAAAACATGTCGGAAAACTTCTGGAGGAAAAATTGTATTTGATAGAGAATATTGACGCGACAATTATTGCACAGCGTCCGAAAATGCTTCCGTATATTGAACAGATGCGGGAAAATATCGCGGAGGTACTTGGACTTGAGAAAGAGCAGATCAATATCAAGGCAACGACAGAGGAGGGGCTCGGATTTACCGGAAGCGGAGAAGGGATCTCCGCTCAGGCAATCTGTGCAATCGAGAGTATGCGTACTATGAGCTATCAGGTATTTGCGGAAGAAAGTGCAGGCGGCTGCCAGGGGTGTGGAGGATGCCGGAAGACGTCTGAAGGAACGGAGCGATAAGATGGAAGTGAGAATGCTTCAAAGAGAAGAACACGGACGGACAAGAGAATTGTGGGAACGTGTATTTGCAGAGGATACAAAAGAATTTCTTGATTATTATTATACGGTGAAGACGTTGGACAATGAGATGTATGTGATTGAGCAGGAGCATCAGATCTGTTCGATGATCCAGCTGAATCCATATGAAATGCGGATCAACGATTCTGAATTTCTGACACACTATATTATCGCAGTGGCAACAGAGGAGCGATTCCGAAAGCGTGGGTTTATGGGCGCACTTTTGCAGGCATCTCTAAAAAAGATGTATGCCAGAAAAGAACCGTTTACTTTTTTAATGCCCGCAGCGGAGAGTATATATCACCCTTACGATTTTCGATATATTTACCGACAGAGAGGCGGAAAAGTTTGTGGAAGCAAGGAGAGGTCGGTATCTCATGAACTTCAGGGAAATATCTATGAGATGCGGGAGGCATCTGAAAAAGACTGCAGAAAGCTTGCAGAGTTTGCAGAAGAGATTCTGCGGCAATCATATCAGGTTGTGGCTGTCCGTACGGAGCAGTATTATCGGAGGATGCTTGCGGAACAGAAGAGTGAGCATGGTGGGATTGGGATGATTGAAAAAAACGGAAAGCTTGTCGGAAGTTTCTTTTTTGCAAAAGAGGAGACCTATGAAATCCGGGAACCGCTTCTGAAGAAAGGAGAGGAAGAGGCACTTCCTCAGGCAGTATTTTGGTTGACGAAAGGGAACGAGGCGATTTTTTGCGACGGTTGGAATCTGGATGTACACAATATTAAAAAAAGTGTGACCGAAGAGAGAGACAGACCGCTTATTATGGCAAGACTTCTTTACCTTCCGGGATTTTTTGAGAGTCTTCGTCCAAGGACAACATTTTCCTTTACAGTAGAAGTGACAGATCCGCTTCTGGAAGAAAATAACAGGAGATTTTTGCTGGAAAGCGATGGGACAAAGATTGCAGTCAGCACAGCGGCAAAAGAAAATGATACAGATCGGCAGATTTCGATTGCAGCTCTGACACAGGTCCTTTTTGGATGGGAACCCTATACGGAAGAAAAGCTGTCGGAAGCACTGCAGAAAGATTTGAATAAAATCGAACCTGCAGATGGTGTCTTTCTAAATGAAATTGTATGAAGCTGCTGCTTGTGAAGAAAACGGTTGACAAAAATGATTTTATTGCATACACTGATGTATAGATATTATGAAAAAGGCTGAGAACGAAAAGAGTAATAGATTTGGAACTGACAGAGAGAGTGTGTCACCGGCTGAAAGCACACTTCAGGAAAGCGTCTGTGAAGTGCATTCGGGAGCTGATCCGGCGAAAGAAAGTAGCTGGATACGTTGGCATACGTTACATGCATGAAAGTGAAAGTCTGAACAACGGGCAGATTTTCAGAAGAGTGGAACCGCGGATAAACTTCGTCTCTTTAGGGAGATGAAGTTTTTGTTTTATATGGGAAATCAGAAGGAGGCAGCAGGATGGGAATGGTTTCTTACATCAGGGAGGAGATTGCGGTGATCCGAGAAAGGGATCCTGCGATCAAGACAACTGCAGAAGTGTTTTTATACCCGAGTTTTAAAGCAATCCTTCACTACCGGGCAGCGCATAAGCTGTACCAGAACAGGCATTATTTTCTGGCCAGGTGGATTTCTCAGAGGGCAGTAAGAAAGACCGGAATAGAGATTCATCCGGGTGCAGTGATCGGAAAGGGACTTTTTATCGATCATGGAAGTGGAGTGATCATTGGTGAGACAGCAGTGCTTGGCGATAATGTCACCCTTTATCAGGGAGTGACACTTGGAGGGACTGGAAAGGAAAAAGGGAAAAGGCATCCGACTTTGGAGGATAATGTGATGGTCAGTGCCGGAGCAAAGATTCTTGGTTCTTTTACGATCGGAGAAAATGCAAAGATCGGCGCCGGGTCTGTTGTGTTAAAAGAAGTGCCGCCGAATTGTACGGTTGTCGGAGTGCCGGGCAGAATTGTCCGAATGGGCAGCGAAAAGATACCGCGGACAGACTTGGATCAGATCCATTTGCCGGATCCGGTTCTCAATGATATTCACGCATTGCAAGAAGAAAATCTTCGTCTGAAAAATCAAGTGCTGGAGTTAAAGCAAAGTCTGCAGCAATGCCGCTTGGAAAAAGAAGAAAAAAAGGGGCAGAAAAAAGACGGAAAAAAGCCAAAAGCAAAAAAGAAAAAGAGCAGGAGGAAGAAAGATGAAACTGTATAACACATTGACAAAGAAAAAAGAAGAATTTGTACCGTTAGAAGAGAAGAAAGTTCGCATGTATGTTTGCGGACCGACGGTATACAATTTTATCCATATTGGAAATGCAAGACCGATGATCGTATTTGACACAGTGAGAAGATATTTTGAATACAAAGGATATGAGGTAAACTTCGTATCAAACTTTACGGATGTTGATGACAAGATCATTAAGAAGGCGATCGAGGAACATGTATCTGCGGAAGAAATCTCCCAGAGATATATCGCAGAGTGCAAAAAGGACATGGAAGGCATGAATGTCAAGCCGGCGACGACTCATCCACTGGCAACACAGGAAATTGATGGGATGATCGAGATGATCGGACAGCTGATCGAAAAAGGATATGCCTACGAGAAAAACGGAACGGTATATTTCCGCACAAGAAAATTTGGGCCTTACGGAAAGCTGTCTCATAAAAATCTGGATGATTTACGATCCGGCGGAAGATCTCTTCTTGTAACAGGAGAAGATGAGAAGGAAGATCCACTTGATTTCGTACTTTGGAAACCGAAGAAAGAGGGAGAACCTTTCTGGAAATCACCGTGGAGTGACGGTCGTCCGGGATGGCATATCGAGTGCTCAGTGATGTCCAAAAAGTATTTGGGCGATCAGATTGATATCCATGCGGGAGGAGAGGATCTTGTATTTCCTCATCATGAAAATGAGATCGCACAGAGCGAGGCGGCCAATGGGAAAGAGTTTGCAAAATACTGGATGCACAATGCATTTTTAAATATCGATAATCGAAAAATGTCAAAATCTCTCGGGAATTTCCGTACGGTGCGTGAGATTGCAGAACAGTATGATCTGCAGGTGCTCCGTTTCTTTATGCTGAGTGCACATTACAGAAGTCCGCTAAACTTTAGCGCGGAACTGATGGCGGCTTCTAAAAACGGACTGGAGCGTATCATTACGGCGGCAGAGAATCTGAAATATCTTGCGGCAAACGCAAAGAATGGGGAGATGACCGATGCCGAGAAAGCACAAATCCAGGAAACGGAGAAGTTTGTCACTGCGTTTGAGGAGGCAATGGAGGATGACTTTAATACGGCAGATGCCATTGCGGCAATTTTTGAGCTTGTAAAATTTGCAAATACAACAGCAGATGAAACTTCTTCTCAGGCATATGACAGCGCGCTTCTGGAACGCATTGTACATTTGTCTGATGTTCTCGGAATCATTGTAGTGAAGGAAGAAGAACTTCTTGCAGAAGATATCGAAGCATTAATAGAAGAACGTCAGGCGGCGAGAAAAGCAAAGAATTTCCAGCGGGCAGATGAGATTCGTAACGAGTTGTTAGAAAAAGGAATTATTTTGGAAGATACAAGAGAAGGAGTAAAATGGAAAAGAGCATAGAACAAGATCTGTTTTCCTGTATGCAGGAGACATTTTCCTTAAAAGAAGTAGATATCCGGGAATACTCTCCACTGACACTGGCATATATCGGGGACAGTATTTATGATCTGATCATCAAAACGATCGTGATCAATGAAGGAAATAAACAAGTACAGAAACTGCACAAAGAGACGAGTGCTCTTGTGCAGGCATCTGCGCAGTCAAAGATGATGAGGACACTTCAGGGAGTGTTGACTCAGGAAGAGCTGGCTGTTTATAAGAGAGGAAGAAATTCCAAGTCAGTTTCCCCGGCAAAAAACCAATCTGTGACAGATTACCGGAGAGCTACCGGGTTTGAGGCACTTATGGGGTATCTGTATCTGGAGAAGAACTGGACGCGGATGGTTGAGTTGATTCGATTGGGATTAGAAAGTTTGAATACAGAGGAGAACAAAGATGAGTAAGGAAACAAAGATAGAAATCAAGTCACTGACGATCGAGGGGAGAAATGCAGTGCTGGAGGCATTCCGTTCGGGAAAACCGGTAGATAAGGTATTTGTCCTTGATGGATGTCAGGACGGACCGGTCCGCACGATTGTTCGTGAGGCAAAAAAACACGATACGATCTTAAATTTCGTTTCGAAGGAAAGATTGGATCAGCTGTCAGAAACCGGGAAGCATCAGGGAGTCATTGCGCATGCAGCGGCTTATGAATATTCTGAGATTGAAGATATGTTTGCACTTGCAGAAAAGAGAGGGGAAGATCCATTTTTCATTCTGCTTGATAATATCGAGGATCCGCACAATCTTGGAGCAATCATCCGTACAGCCAATCTTGCCGGTGCACATGGGGTGATCATTCCGAAGCGGAGAGCAGTAGGACTTACAGCGACGGTAGCGAAAACTTCGGCAGGGGCATTGAATTATACTCCTGTGGCCAAGGTTACAAATCTTGCAAAGACGATGGAAGAGTTAAAAGCGCGTGGACTCTGGTTTGTCTGTGCAGATATGGGCGGAGAGTCCATGTACCGGATGAATCTGACTGGTCCGATCGGTCTTGTGATTGGAAACGAGGGAGAGGGAGTCAGCCGTCTTGTGAAGGAGAAGTGCGATTTTGTTGCTTCCATTCCAATGAAAGGGGATATTGATTCCTTAAATGCATCGGTGGCAGCAGGAGTGCTGGCGTATGAGATCGTAAGGCAGCGTGGATAGATGGAAACGTATGAGAAAATGACAGATGAGCAGCTGATCGCGGCTCTCCGGAAAGGAGAGTCTGAGATTATGGATTTCATTATGGAAAAATATAAATATCTCGTGCGAAAAAAGGCAAAGGCGATGTTTCTTCTCGGAGGAGAAAATGATGACCTGATCCAGGAGGGGATGATCGGACTTTTTAAAGCGGTCCGGGATTATGATCTTGCGCTGGAAACTTCGTTTGCAAGCTTTGCAGAACTATGCATCTCGAGACAGATGTACAGTGCGATTGAGGCATCAAAGAGAAAAAAACATATTCCTCTGAATTCTTATGTTTCTCTTTACGAGGAGGGGGATGCGTCTGAGGAAAACAAGCGTCAGCCGTTGATCGATACGATCCAGCCGGATAGGGAGAACAACCCGGAAGAATTGTTCCTGAATAAGGAATATTTCCGGCAGGCAGAAAGTATGCTCAAAGAACAGCTCAGTGATCTGGAAAACCGTGTCTTATATTTACATCTGCTCGGTACAGAGTACCGGACGATCGCAAAATTGATCGGGAAAAGTCCCAAAGCAGTAGATAATGCATTGCAGCGGATTAAAAGCAAGGCACAGGGAATTTTAAACCATAAGAAAGAATGAAGCATGGTGCATGTGCTAGGAAACATACAAAAATAATTGAAAATCAAACACTCTCCTCTTGACAAGGAGAGTGTTTTTCGGTATAGTATCCATGTTGACAGTAAAATATGCTGCCTTGGCGCAGTCGGTAGCGCGTCGCCTTGGTAAGGCGGAGGTCGGGGGTTCAAGTCCCCTAGGCAGCTTCAGGAGAGAGTAAGAATTTTTGATTCAAAAGTTCTTATTCTTTTTTTATTACATAGACTTCATACTTGATTGATGGTAAACTGTGTATAGAGTATGTGGAGCAGGCACAATCAGAGAAGTCGGATAAAAAACGAAATGGAGGGAAATAGGATGGCATCGTTTTTGGAAAATATTGAGCCGTTTAGAGGAACCGGCGAGCGGAACAAGGATGGACAGACACTGGAAGAATTTCTGGAGGGGTATCAGCCGTATAGATATGAGACGCCATCGTGTACGACGGATGCGGTGGTATTTTCATACAGAGGAATGGAAGAGCAGATTAGAGATGTCAATGCGCTTGAGGTACTCCTTGTAAAGAGAAGTAACCATCCAAGCATCGGATTCTGGGCGCTTCCGGGAGGATTTATCAATCTCCGAGAAGATTTGGAAGAGACTGCAAGGAGAGAACTTCAAGAAGAGACAGGTGTCAGCGGACTCTGCATGGAGCAGATTGCAGTTTATGGTGCGATGGACCGGGATCCGCGCACGAGAGTGATCACAACTGCGTACATGGCGCTTGTAAACAGAGAAGAAATTACCGTCGAGGCCGGGGACGATGCGGCTGATGCTGCGTGGTGTAAGATCCGATTGTCTTGCGTGGAGGAACAGAGGCATGGAGACACAAGTCTGCAAGTCTATCGGCTTCAGTTGTTTAATGAAGAGAAGCAGATTGACACGACTGCAGTTGTAGAGAAAAATTGCAGGGGAGAGTTGGTCCAGGAAGTCTCCTATCGGGTGCGGGAGCCGGGGAAGATTGCGGTGGATCACAGTGCGATCCTTGTGCAGGCACTTTTAAAACTGCAGGGCAGAATGGAAGGAAGAATTTCGGCGGGCAGGTAAAATCTACCTTGTTATCAATTTTATTTTATGGTAAGATATTGAGCATGAATGAAAACGAGGAGGATGACAATGGAGAACGAAGTAGTTTCTAAAAATTTTATAGAACAGGAAATAGACAAAGATTTAAAAGAAGGAGTGTATGATACCGTCTGCACAAGATTCCCTCCGGAACCGAACGGATATTTACATATCGGACATGCAAAGTCCATTCTGTTAAATTATGGTCTTGCACAGAAATACAATGGAACATTCCATATGCGTTTTGATGATACAAACCCGACAAAGGAAAAAGTAGAATTCGTCGATTCCATCAAAGAAGACATTAAGTGGCTTGGCGCAGATTGGAAAGATAATCTGTTCTTTGCCTCTGATTATTTTGAAGCGATGTATGAATGTGCAGTCAAGCTGATCAAAAAAGGCAAGGCATATGTCTGTGATCTGACAGCAGAAGAGATCAAAGAATACCGTGGGACATTAAAAGAACCGGGAAAAAACAGTCCATACAGAGATCGCTCTGTGGAAGAAAATTTAGAATTGTTCGAGGCAATGCGTGACGGAAAATTTGAAGATGGGGAGCGAGTGCTCCGTGCCAAAATTGATATGGCATCACCGAATATCAACATGCGAGATCCGATTCTTTACCGTGTAGCACACATGACGCACCACAATACCGGAGATCAATGGTGTATCTATCCGATGTATGATTTCGCACATCCGATCGAGGATGCTATTGAGAAGATTACCCACTCCATCTGTACATTGGAATTTGAAGATCACAGACCGCTTTATGACTGGGTAGTCAGAGAATGTGAGTTTGATCATCCACCGAGACAGATTGAGTTTGCAAAACTGTATCTGACGAATGTTGTGACAGGAAAGCGTTATATCAAGAAGCTGGTCGAAGATGGAATTGTGGATGGATGGGATGATCCAAGATTAGTTTCCATCGCAGCGCTTAGAAGAAGAGGATTTACACCGGAATCGATTAAAATGTTCGTGGAGCTCTGTGGGGTGTCAAAGAGCAACAGCTCTGTGGATTATGCGATGTTAGAATACTGTATCCGCGAGGATCTGAAAATGAAGAAGCCTCGTATGATGGCAGTGATGGATCCGATCAAGCTGATCATCGACAACTATCCAGAAGGAGAAGTAGAATATTTGGATGTTGCCAACAATCTGGAAAATGAAGCGCTTGGATTCCGCAAGGTTCCGTTCTGCCGTGAACTTTATATTGAACGGGAAGATTTTATGGAAGAGCCTCCGAAGAAATATTTCCGTCTGTTCCCGGGCAATGAAGTACGCCTCATGCATGCATATTTTGTAAAATGTGAAAGCTTTGTAAAGGATGAAAATGGAAACGTGATTGAAGTACATTGTACTTATGATCCAGAGACAAAATGTGGAAGCGGATTTACCGGAAGAAAAGTAAAAGGAACGATCCACTGGGTACCGGCACCGTATGCGACAAAGGCAGAACTTCGTCTGTACGAAAATATTGTAGATGAAGAAAAGGGAGTATATAACAAAGAGGATGGCTCCTTGAACTTAAATCCAAATTCACTTACGATTTTAAAAGATTGCTATCTGGAACCAAGTTTCGATGGTGTACAGGCTTATGACAGCTTCCAGTTTGTGAGAAATGGTTATTTCTGCGTAGATGCAAAAGATTCCAGACCAGATGCGCTTGTATTTAATCGTATCGTATCGCTGAAGAGCTCTTTCAGACTGCCGAAATAGGAGATATAAATGAAGGAATTGACGATCAGTCTTGATCCACAGTCGGTTACTCCGCTGTATGAGCAGATTTATCAGTATGTCAAAGAAGATATTCAGAGTGGCCGGCTTGCATGTGGAGTAAAGCTGCCATCTTCACGGTCACTTGCGAGATATCTGGAGATTAGCAGAAGTACTGTAGAACTTGCATATGAGCAGTTACTCTCTGAGGGATATATTGAGACAAAGCCTCGAAAAGGCGTATTTGTCGCACAGATTGATGGAGTATATCAGTTCCGAAGGGAAGAGCAACCGGGAACAGAGCGCCAGGAAGAGCAGAGAGAAAAGTATCGCTATGATTTTTCACCGAGCGGAATCGATCTGAAAAGCTTTCCTTATGCGGTGTGGAGAAAACTTTCCCGCGAAGTCCTTCTGGATGATCGTGCAGAGACCTTTCGCCTTGGAGATTCGCAGGGTGAGTATGGGCTGCGCAGTGCGATCAGCAGTTATCTGCATCAGGCGCGAGGAGTCAGGTGCCGCCCGGAACAGATCATTGTCGGGGCGGGGAATGATTACCTTTTGATGCTTTTGATCAATATTCTTGGAAAAGACAAGAAAGTCGCCTTTGAGACACCGACATATAAACAGGCTTACCGTCTGTTTGCAAACTTGTCTCAGGAAGTGTGCACAGTGCCGATGGATCACAGTGGCATGCGGACAGATCTTCTGGAAAAGAGCGGCGCGCAGGTTGCATATGTAATGCCGTCACATCAGTTCCCTTTGGGGGTTGTGATGCCAATCCGGCGAAGATTGGAGCTGCTTAAGTGGGCAGACAGAGGAGAGCGTTATATTATCGAAGATGATTATGACAGTGAATTTCGCTACAAAGGGAAACCGATTCCGGCGCTGCAAGGGTACGACATTCATGAGCGGGTTATTTATCTTGGCACGTTCTCAAGGTCGATTGCACCGGCACTCCGTATGAGCTATATGGTTCTTCCAGAGAGTTTGCTTTGCGTTTATGAGAGGGAATATCGGTTTATCAATTCGACCGTGTCGAAAATTGATCAAAAAATCGTAGAGCGATTTCTGGCAGAAGGGTACTATGAAAGGCACTTGAATCGAATGCGTGCACTCTATAAAAGTCGTCACGATACGCTTTTAAATGCACTGAAACCACTTCTTTCCATTGGCTCTGTCAGCGGAGAATATGCGGGAGTTCACTTGCTTTTCACGTTTCACGATGGGAGAAGCGAAGAGGATGCCGTCAAAAAAGCGAAGCAGGGTGGAATACGGATTTATGGATTGTCGACATTTGAGACGCAGAAGATGCAGAGAAGTTGTACGATCCTCCTTGGATTCGCAAACTTACCGGAAGAAGAAATCCGGGCAGGGGCAGCGCTTCTGGCAGAAAAATTATTGGAATGACAAAAAGGGGGAGGCTTACTGTGGCAGCCTCCTTTTGTCAATTGGAAAAGGCAAATGATAAAAGAGAAGGGAAAAGAGAAAATCGGATGGAAGTAAAGAAGAAAACGAAGAAAGGAATTTTTCATATCGTATTTAGCAGGACTGCACTTGTATTTCTGCTTCTTATTTTTCAGGTGGTACTGTTGTTTGAGATGTTTACAAGTCTCGTGAAATATGCGCCGGTAATGTATCTTTTACTGCTGATACTCGGCAGTGCTGTCGTGATCTATATTATCAATCGAAAGGAAAATCCGGCATTTAAAATGTCCTGGATTTTGTTTGTAATGGCGATTCCGATCGTAGGAATGTTATTTTATCTGTTTACCCGTGTGCAGATTGGAACACGGTTTATCGGGAAAAGGCTCCAGGATCTCTCACTTGAGACAAAGCCATATATGGAGCAGGATGAGGAGATCATAGAAGATCTTAGAGTATCCAAACCAGCCAACGCAAATTTGGCACATTATATGTCACGGCAGGCAGGATATCCGATTAAGCGGAACACAAGTGTCAAATATTTCCCGCTGGGGGAAGATAAGTTTGAGCAGTTGAAAACGGAACTTCGACAGGCAAAGAAATTCATTTTCATGGAATACTTTATCGTAGAACAGGGAATTATGTGGGATAGCATCCTGGAAATCCTGGAAGAAAAGGTGAAAGAAGGGGTGGAAGTCCGATTTATGTATGATGGGATGTGCTGTATCGCGCTTCTGCCGTATCATTATCCGGAGACACTTCAGGAAAAAGGAATCAAATGCAAGATGTTTAGTCCGATCAAGCCAATTCTTTCCACGCACCAGAATAACAGAGATCATCGGAAAATCTGCGTGATCGATGGACATACGGCATTTACAGGCGGAATCAATCTGGCAGATGAATATATTAATCAGAAAGAACGGTTTGGACATTGGAAAGATACAGCGGTCATGATCAAGGGAGATGCGGTACAGAATTTTACGATCATGTTTTTGCAGATGTGGAATGTCACAGAACATCAGAAAGAAGATTATGAAAAATATCTGACTCCGGTTCAGGAGGAACTGCACAGAGAACTGGGGTATGTACTGCCTTATGGAGATAGTCCGTTCGACAATGAAAACATTGGAGAGCAAGTTTACCTTCACATTTTAAATCATGCAAAGAAATATGTGCACATTATGACACCGTATCTGATCCTGGATAATGAGATGGTGACGAATCTGACGTATGCCGCAAAAAGTGGAATTGAAGTCATCATCATTATGCCGCACATTCCGGATAAGTGGTATGCATTTGCAGTAGCAAAGACATACTATGAAGAGCTGATCGAGGCAGGAGTACAGATTTATGAGTACACACCGGGATTTGTCCATGCAAAAGTTTTTGTTTCTGATGATGACACGGCGACGGTCGGCACCATCAATCTGGACTATCGGAGTCTGTATCTTCATTTTGAGTGTGGAACCTTTATTTACAACAATCCGGTTGTCTGGAATATTGAAAAAGATTTTCAGGAGACATTGAAAAAATGTCAGAAAGTAAGTGTGATGGATCTTCGGACAAGAGGAACAGTGATGACGGTAGCAGGAAGAGTGCTGCGTCTGATTGCTCCATTGATGTAGGAGATTGTGAACAGATTTTGTATGAAACTTTGTATAAAGGTTTTTTAAAAAGTTTTTGAAAAGTTTTCAAAAAAATATTTTACATCAAGAAAAAAGTATAGTATAATCGTTGGCGTAGTAAATAAGCAGAGCTTGTAAATGTTTATAAGAAGATAAAATAAGACATTTATCGATTAGGAGGATAAGACATGGTAAAAGCAGTAGTAGGAGCAAACTGGGGCGATGAAGGAAAAGGAAAGATCACAGATATGCTTGGAGAGAAAGCGGACATTATCGTTCGTTTTCAGGGCGGAGCAAACGCGGGACATACGATCATCAATGACTATGGAAAGTTTGCACTTCACACATTGCCGTCAGGAGTTTTTTATGATCACACGACAAGTATTATCGGAAATGGGGTTGCACTTAATATTCCTGTGCTCTTTGGGGAGATTCAGTCCATCATTGACAGAGGAGTTCCGGCGCCGAAGATCTTAGTATCTGACAGAGCACAGATTGTCATGTCTTATCACATCCTGTTTGACCAGTATGAGGAGGAACGATTGGGTGGAAAATCCTTTGGTTCTACAAAATCAGGAATTGCTCCGTTTTACTCAGACAAGTATGCAAAGATCGGATTTCAGGTTAGTGAGTTATTTGACGATGAATTGTTAAAAGAAAAAGTTGTTCGTGTCTGTGAACAGAAGAATGTTATTTTAGAGCATTTATATAAGAAACCGGCACTTTGTCCAGAAGATCTTTACGAAGAATTGCAGAGCTATAAAAAGATGGTTGCTCCATATGTATGCGATGTGTCCCTGTATCTGCACAATGCGATCAAGGAAGGAAAAGAAATTCTTCTGGAAGGACAGTTAGGTTCTCTGAAAGATCCAGATCATGGAATTTATCCAATGGTTACCTCTTCCTCAACACTTGCGGCATATGGTGCGATCGGAGCAGGAATCCCACCGTATGAAATCAAGCAGATCATCACTGTCTGCAAGGCATATTCAAGTGCTGTTGGAGCAGGAGCGTTTGTCAGTGAGATTTTTGGCGAAGAGGCAGATGAGCTTCGAAGAAGAGGCGGAGATGGAGGAGAATTTGGTGCAACGACCGGACGTCCAAGACGTATGGGATGGTTTGACGTGGTTGCCTCCAAGTATGGATGCAGACTTCAGGGAACAACAGATGTTGCATTTACTGTCTTAGATGTACTTGGATATCTCGATGAGATTCCAGTATGTGTTGCCTACGACATTGACGGGGAGATTACAACGGACTTCCCGCCGACCTATTTGCTGGAGCGTGCAAAACCGGTTCTAGAGACACTTCCAGGATGGAAATGCGATATCCGGGGAATTAAACGCTATGAAGATCTTCCAGAAAACTGTCGTAGATATATCGAATTTATTGAGGAGAAGATCGGTTATCCGATTACGATGGTTTCTAACGGACCGGGAAGAGATGAGATCATCTACCGCTAAGAAGGCTGGCGTGGATGTTTATCGGAAAACAATGATACAAACTTAGAATAGAATTTTAGAAAAAACATGCCGGAAAAAGCTGATTTCCAATAGGAAATGGTAAAATATTCCGGCATGTTTTGTTGCTTTGCAGGGAAGTCATTTTAGAGAAGTTGAATCTGGTGTTCGTCTGCCAAACGAAGGGTATCTTCGGTCCAAATGGAAGACTGCACTTCACCGATGTGGGCTTTTCTGAGGTAGAACATGCAGATCCGAGACTGACCGATTCCTCCACCGACTGTGTAGGGAAGCTCTCCGTTGAGAAGAGATTTTTGAAAATCCAGTTCGGCACGGTCTTCGCAGCCGGCGATTTTCAGCTGCCGCTTTAAAGCGGCTTCGTCAACACGGATCCCCATGGAGGAAAGTTCCAGCGCTACGTCAAGCACCGGGTAATACACGAGAATATCACCATTCAATTCCCAGTCATCATAATCAGGAGCACGTCCATCGTGCGGCTTCCCGGAGACAAGAGTCTTACCAATCTGCGAAAGGAAGACCGCTTTCTTCTCTCTTGCAATTTTGTATTCTCGTTCTTTTGGAGAAAGCTTGGGATATAGATCTTCTAGTTCCTGAGCAGTTATAAAAGTAATGTCTTCCGGGAGAAGCGGTTCGATGTAATTGTATCTGCGGGAAATAAATTCCTCAGTTTCTTTTAAGGCAGCATAGACTTTCCGAACTGTGTAGAGAAGTGTTTCTGTGTTCCGTTCTTCTTTGGAGATGATCTTCTCCCAGTCCCATTGGTCTACATACAGAGAATGCAGGTTGTCGGTGTCTTCGTCGCGGCGGATTGCACTCATATCAGTATAGAGTCCCTCGCCGGAGTGGAAATCATAGCGCTTCAAAGCATATCGTTTCCACTTGGCGAGAGAGTGTACGATCTCCACAGGAGCATCGTTCTGTTCCCGGATTCCAAAAGAAACCGGACGTTCGGTTCCGTTGAGATTATCATTCAGACCACTTTCTGGTTTTACAAAAAGAGGAGCAGAAACACGGGTGAGATGTAAGGATTTGGCAAGCGCGCGCTCAAAATGATCTTTGACTTCCTTGATCGCAACTTCCGTTTCCCGGATTGTGAGTGGAGAGTGATAGCCTTCAGGCAAAATAAATTGTTCCATGATACCATAACCTTTCTGTTAAAATTTTATGTTTGCTTTGTTGATGAGATTTAGTGTAGGGATACTCAGGAAAAATGTCAAGGAAAATGCAGAAAAACTTAGAAAATACATTAGAAAATCTTAATAATTAGATTAGAAAGGGTTTAGAGATCTGTCATAAGGATGTCACAATTTCGATTTATAATAAAGTTATCAAGTGAAAACTTGAGAAAAATAATGAAAAAAGACATATTTTCCGGGAGCGTGGAATAGAATAATAAAGTTGACAGAAAGAATAAGAGAGAAGTAGTCAGAAACGAAAAAGAAGTAAAAAGGAGGTATGTAAAATGTTGACAAAGCGAAGACAGAATCCACAGGAAGTCATTTCAATCGAAGAATATTTGAGCAAACGTCAGCAGATCAGGGAACAGGAAGAAAGAGGAAAGCACAATCCGCAAAGCGTGATAGAAAAAGGCTCTGCACTGATGCTGGCAGAGCTTTATATATAAGATAGTAGATTTTTATTTTTCTTCTTGATCGTGATCATCATCTTTTTTGGAAAGACGATGAAAGAGCATTGCGGCATATAAAAATACAGGGAGTATGATTGTAGCTGCAATGGATGCCTTTAAGAGATCAAGAGACTGAGAACGATCAATGAAAGCGAAGAGCAGTGTGCTCGCATAGAGCGCACAGAGTAAGATCACACCTGCCAATGCAAAGATCCGTTTGAATTTTTTCATAGTAGGACACTCCGTTTCTAAACAAGATATTTGCTCTATTATATAGGAAAACACACGAAAAAGCAAATGAAGAAAAGAAATAAGCATAAGAAAGTATTTTCTGTGAATTTGACAAGTAAGAGGAAAAGCAGGCAAATATCGAAAAATGTTTGAAAAGAGAAAAGAAATAGTATATAATAGGACGTACGAAATCACATACAAAGGAGTATTGGTAGAAATGAGTTTATTAGAACAATGGAGAGCTACTGCGTATTCGCAGGAGATGGATAAGACACAGTTACAGAAGTTTTGGACGACATATTTTCAGATTGAGAGAGGAATCTATGAGCAGCTTCTCTCTAATCCAGATGAGGAAGTCAGAGGAACTGTAAAGGAACTTGCAGAGAAATATCAGGTAGAAGTATTTACTATGGTAGGATTCTTAGATGGAATCAATGAAAGTCTGAAAGTAGAAAACCCGATCGAGACAATGGAAGAAGATACGATCGTGAACTTAAACTTTGATAAAGAAAAATTATATAAGAACATGGTCGATGCAAAAGCAGACTGGTTATATGAACTTCCACAGTGGGACGAGATCTTCACAAAAGAGAAACAAAAGGAGCTTTACAGAGAGCAAAAAGCATCCGGTACTATTCGCAGAGAGAAGAAGATCGGAAGAAATGATCCATGTCCATGCGGAAGTGGTAAGAAGTATAAAAAGTGCTGTGGAAAATAACAGCTTGGGTAAAGAGGTGAGAAGATGCATACAGGATTTATCGTCATAGGAATTTTAGCGATTGTCTATTATCTTTTTATCTGCTATTATACAAGAAAATGGAATTCTACATTTGCTGCGTTCTGGATAGTGTTTGCGGTGTTCAATTTCCTATTGGCAGCAATTGTACATTTTAGCCCAAGATGGCTTCAGTACATATTGCTTACATTGAATTTTATCGCCTATTTTGTATTCTTTGCAGTACAGGTGATCATCTGCTCTGCAATGCTTACACTGCCGCCTAAGAAGCTGGACGTGATCATTGTGCTGGGCGCACAGGTGAGAGGAAAGAAGATTACCAATTCTTTGAAGAGACGACTGGATAGAGGAATAGCATATTTGAAAGAGAATCCGGAGACACGAGTGGTCGTATCTGGTGGCCAGGGGAAGGGAGAAGATGTGACAGAAGCGTTTGCGATGGCACAGTATCTTGTTTCACACGGTATTGCTGAGGAACAGATCTCTCTGGAGGAAAAGTCGAGAAATACTTATGAAAACCTGAAATACAGTGCGCTGCTTGTAGACAGTATGGACGACCGGATCGGAATTGTATCCAACAATTTTCATATTTATCGGTCGTTGTTGCTTGGGAGACAGATTGGCTATACAAGATTGTATGGAATTGCAGCAGGATGTAATCCAATTTTATTTTTAAACTATATGGTGAGAGAATTTTTCGCAGTGATGCGAATGTATCTTACAAAAGAATAGAGAGAATACGTAGATGAGACGAGTAGGATGTGGAAGATTACAGAGAGAGAAGTCTTGTGCTGGAAACTTCTTATTACAGAAGCATCTGAAAACTACCTCGGAGTGGCTGAAAACAGCCCGGTGATTCCGTTATCATCAAGAAAGTGGTTCTGGCAAAAGCCAGTTCAATCAGGGTGGAACCGCGAGTAAATACTCGTCCCTTGCAGTATCAAGATCTGTGCTGCAAGGGATTTTTCTGTTTGGCAGAAGAACGGAAAACACGATCAATAGGAGAAACAAAAACAATAAAAATAGAAAAGGAGAAAAAACAATGAAAATTACATTAAAAGATGGTTCTGTCAAAGAATACAGTGAAGCAAAGTCTGTATATGAGATTGCAGCAGATATCAGTGAAGGGCTTGCAAGAATGGCGACAGCAGGAGAAGTGGACGGGGAAGTGATCGATCTTCGCACAAAGATCGACCAGGATTGTGAACTGACAATTCATACATTCCAAAGTCAGGAGGGAGCACATGCGTTCCGCCACACAACATCTCATATTCTTGCACAGGCAGTAAAAAGACTGTTTCCGGATACAAAACTTGCAATCGGACCGGCAATTGATGACGGTTTCTACTATGATTTTGACAGAGAAGTTCCGTTTACAACAGAAGATCTGGAAACAATCGAAAAAGAGATGAAGAAAATTGTCAAAGAAGATCTGAAAATTGAGCAGTTTACACTTCCGAGAGAAGAGGCGATTGCATTGATGAAAGAAAAAGAAGAGCCGTATAAGGTGGAGCTGATTGAAGATCTGCCGGAAGATGCAGTGATTTCTTTCTACAAGCAGGGAGAATTTACAGATCTCTGTGCAGGACCACACTTACTCAGCACAAAATCTGTCAAGGCATTTAAGCTGACAAGTCTCGCTGGTGCTTATTGGAGAGGAAGCGAGAAAAATAAGATGCTCACAAGAATTTACGGAACATCTTTTACAAAAAAAGCAGATCTTGATGAGTATCTTGCAAAAATTGAGGAAGCAAAGAAGCGCGACCACAGAAAATTAGGAAAAGAACTGGGACTGTTTACAATCTTGGAGGAAGGACCGGGATTCCCTATTTTCCTTCCGAAGGGAATGATCTTAAAAAATACACTGATCGATTACTGGAGAGAAGTGCATACACGTGCAGGTTATGTAGAGATTTCTACACCGATTATGTTAAATAAACAACTTTGGGAGACATCTGGACATTGGGCACATTACAAAGAAAATATGTATACAACAGTGATCGATGAGGAAGATTTTGCAATCAAACCAATGAACTGTCCAGGAGGAATCCTTGTTTATAAGACAGAACCACACTCTTACAGAGATCTTCCACTCCGTATGGGAGAACTTGGAACAGTACACCGCCATGAAAAATCAGGTGCACTCCACGGTTTGATGAGAGTTAGAAGCTTCACACAGGATGATGCACATATCTTCATGACAAGAGAGCAGATCAAAGATGAGATCAAAGGGGTTGCAAGACTGATTGATGAAGTATATAGTCTGTTCGGATTTAAATACCATGTAGAATTATCTACAAAACCAGAAGACAGCATGGGAAGCCAGGAAGACTGGGATATCGCAACAGATGCGCTTCGCTCTGCACTGGATGAGCTGCAGCTTCCATATGTGATCAATGAAGGAGATGGGGCATTCTACGGACCGAAGATTGATTTCCATCTGGAAGATACACTTGGAAGAACATGGCAGTGTGGAACAATCCAGTTAGACTTCCAGCTTCCGCTTCGTTTTGAGATGGAATATATTGCAGCAGATGGTGAGAAACACAGACCGATCATGGTACACCGTGTGGTATTTGGATCTATCGAACGTTTCATTGGTATTCTGATCGAGCATTTTGCTGGAGCATTCCCGACATGGCTTGCACCGGAACAGGTAAAAGTACTTCCGATCTCCGAAAAATATCATGAGTATGCAAATGAAGTTGCAGCAAAACTCAAAGAAGCAAAGATCCGTTGCTCTGTAGATGAACGTTCAGAAAAAATCGGATATAAGATCCGTGATGCGCGTCTGAATAAGATTCCGTACATGCTCGTTGTCGGAGCAAAAGAGCAAGAAGAAGGAGTGGTATCTGTCAGAAGCCGTTTCCTTGGAGATGAAGGACAGAGAAGCCTGGATACATTTATTGCGGAGATCACAGAGGAGATTAAGAACAGAACAATTCGGAAAGTAGAATTGGAAGAAGGAAAATAAATCTGCGAGAGGACACAAAGTCTGTAAAAAAATCAGAAAAGAAGTATAGGAATGTTTTTGGCGGAAACACTATGTTTGTGAACAGTAATCAAACAAGGAGGTAGCAACATGCCAGAATTAAAATGTACCGTACAGACTTGTGTACACAATCAGCAATTTTTATGTAATCTGGATAAGATTGAAGTAGGCGGAAACAAAGCAAAGCGCTCAGAGGAGACTTGCTGCGACAGCTTTCAGGAAAGAAAAGGAGACAGTTATTCCAATGTGACGGGGACTGCTTCTCCGACAAGCACGATCGACTGTAAGGCGACAGACTGTCAGTATAATGAATCCTGCAAATGTCATGCCGGAAAGATCAGTGTGGAAGGAAGCAATGCATGCCACTGTCAGGAGACAGAATGTGCTACGTTCTGTGCTGTCTGCGAATAGAGTGAAAAATCAGGAAGAAAAGGCATCGTCAGATACAAGAGATCTGGCGGTGCCTTTTCGTAGTGTGAGCGTATTGACGCGTGGTATGGCAGAGGGTATAATGATTTCATATGAAAAAAGGAAAGGAGCGGGAAAATGGAAGAACAGGAAAAAAAGCAGGATTCTCGGGAAGAGAGAACAGATAACAGTCCTTATCATAAGCAACCACGGCTGACAAAGAGAACCACTTCTAAATTGCAGCAACATTTAAACAGGGGGATGACAGCATTCCTCGTCGTTGCAGCCAGCATTGTGTTTTATTTTGCATTTTTAAGATTTGGTCATATTTCCGGCGTTCTTGGAAAAATCTTTCAGATTTTGAAACCAATCATCTATGGGTTTGTTTTGGCATATTTGTTGAATCCACTTATGAAGATGGTAGAAAATTTTATTGTGAAGCTGTTAAAGGGAAAGATAAAAAAAGAGGAGAGATTGAAAAAGTTTGCGAGAGGTGTGGGGATTTTTACCGCACTGCTTTTTGCCGGGGCATTGATTGTTGCGTTATGCAATATGATTTTGCCGGAGTTATATCGAAGTATTCGAAATATGGTTTACACTGTGCCGGAACAGCTCAATGAATGGATGGAACGGTTAAGTGAGATGGAATTTGACGATTCTACCCTTGCGCTGATCACAAAAAATGTGCTCACAGAAACAACCGCGTTTTTTGAAAACTGGATTCGGAGTGATCTCCTAAGACAGATCAATATATGGATTTCCGGTCTGACTGAAGGAGTCATCAGCGTTGTCAATGAACTGATGAATATCGTGATCGGAATCATTGTTTCTGTGTATGTATTGTTTAGCAAAGAAACATTTGCAGGGCAGTCACGGAAAGTAGTATATGCAGTGCTCAAACCAGAAAAGGCAAATCTGGTATTACATATTACGAGAAAATCAAATGAGATCTTCGGTGGATTTATCATTGGAAAGATCATTGATTCTGCAATTATCGGGGTGCTGTGTTTCATAGGATTAAGCATTCTTGATATGCCGTATACTCTTTTGGTCAGTGTGATCGTCGGTGTGACAAATGTGATTCCGTTTTTTGGACCGTACATCGGTGCGATTCCAAGTGCGATACTGCTTTTGTTGACAGATCCGATCAAAGGACTTTACTTTTTGGTGTTCATTATCTTCTTGCAGCAGTTGGATGGAAATATCATCGGGCCGAAGATTCTTGGAGATTCTACCGGACTGTCTGCGTTCTGGGTAGTCTTTTCGATTTTACTTGGAGGAGGACTGTTCGGATTTGCCGGTATGATTATGGGAGTGCCAACATTTGCAGTGATCTATTATCTGTTCCAAATGTTTATCAACCAGAATTTGGAGAAAAAGCATTTGCCGACAGACTCTGCTGTCTACGATGATACCAGCTATGTAGATGCAGAATCCGGAGAGTTTATCCATGGAAACAACGATGAGCAGAATATCGGAGAAGTGCAGGTGCGAGGAAAAGAAGATTGTGAAAAAGAGGAGGAAAAGTAAAGATGCCGATTCGGGTACAAAATGAACTTCCTGCAAAGGAAATATTGGAGCGGGAAAATATATTTGTTATGGATGAATATCGAGCGGTACATCAGGACATTCGTCCGATCCAAATTGGACTTTTGAATCTGATGCCGCTGAAGCAAGACACAGAACTTCAGATCCTTCGCTCTATGTCCAATACACCTCTTCAGGTTGATGTGACATTTGTCAACGTTTCCAGCCATGAATCAAAAAATACCGCCACCAGTCATCTAAATCAGTTCTACGTTCCATTTGAAGAAATCAAGGAGAAAAAATTTGACGGCTTTATCATTACGGGTGCGCCGGTAGAACAGATTGAATTTGAGGAAGTGGATTACTGGGATGAACTAAAAGGGATTATGGAGTGGACGAAAACACATGTGACCTCCACGTTTCATATTTGTTGGGGAGCGCAGGCAGGACTTTATTATCATTATGGATTGGAGAAGGTGCAGCTGGAGCAAAAACTATTCGGGATTTTTGAACATCGCGTGAAAAATCGAAAAATTCCGCTTGTGAGAGGGTTCGATGATTATTTTATGGCTCCGCATTCCCGACATACGACTATCCCAAAAGATCAAATTGAATCGGATGAGCGTCTTACGATTTTGGCAGAGTCTGAGGAGGCGGGAGTTTTCCTTGTGATGGCAGAGGATGGCCGACAGATTTTTGTGATGGGACATCCCGAATATGATCGGATGACGCTCCACACAGAGTATATGAGAGATAAAGAAAAGGGACTTCCGATAGCGCTTCCTAAAAATTATTATCCGGAAGATGACTGTGAGAGAAGACCGGTGTTATCCTGGCGCTCACATGCCAATGATCTGTATACAAACTGGCTGAATTACTATGTGTACCAGATTACACCGTATGATCTGATAGGGACACCATTTTAATGCGGAATGAGAAAAAAGAAGGGAGAGATCTTATGTTAGAAACAGGTATTCAGGCACCAGAATTTACACTTCCAGATCAAAATGGAGAGATGCATAGTTTAAAAGATTATAGAGGGAAAAAGGTTATTTTGTATTTTTACCCAAGAGATAATACACCTGGCTGCACAAAACAGGCATGTGGCTATAGTGAACGATATCCGCAGTTTGAAGAAAAAGGCGCAGTTGTGCTTGGAATCAGCAAGGACAGCATTGCATCGCATAAGCGATTTGAAGAAAAACAAGGGTTAACATTTACGATTTTGTCAGATACCGAATTAGAAGTTATAAAAGCTTATGACGTGTGGAAAGAAAAAAAGAATTATGGAAAAGTTTCCATGGGAGTGGTCAGAACAACGTATCTTATTGATGAAGAAGGCGTAATCATTCGGGCAAATGATAAGGTGAAAGCAGCAGAAGATCCGGAGAAAATGCTGGAAATTTTGCAAGAGTAGTTGCGTAAAGGGTCTATGCAATGCATGTCAAATAATATTATGAAAAAGAGAACTGGAAGGGAGAGTCTGAGGGGACTCCTTCTAAGTTCTCTTTTTGTGTGCGCCTTGCGGCGCACGTCGCTAATGGATGAAAGTTCCTAATCCGCCCTAGTAGTGGGAAGGATACAGCCAAGACCAAGGGTGTCCTATTCATGGCAAGACTATGATTAACGTGAGGGGAATCTGAAGGAAGGTGGAGGCAAATCTCTGGTCTGACGAACAGAAATCACATCAGGCTATAGTTAAGGATAAGGTTGCACAACAAACCAAAGTCCAATAACTACTCGGAATTAACTGTAGTAAATGTGGCAGATATATGGAGAGAAAGTGACGTGTGGTACCAAGGGAGGTCTCGTCAGCGGAAAGAAACAAAGTATACCCACAGGGCACGATGTGAAATCCGTCAGTAACAACGAATGGCGAGAAGTCAGCAGAGGTCATAGTAAACCGATGATTGCAAACATCGGCGAAGGACTGAACTTTAGGAGATACAAGCTAATGAATGTAACTGAAAGTAGATTTAAGAATAGACAACTTCATATGGAAGACTATCTGCAAGTGGTATCTGCGGAACAGAAAGAGTATGCAGAAGTGTTCGACTACTCTAAGATTACTGAAAAGAGCGGTGTCATCACAGACTATTGGACGAACAATCTTTTGGATTTGATTTTGCGAAAGGAGAATCTTAATGGAGCCTATAAGCAAGTCAAAAGAAACAAGGGAAAAGGGGGAATCGATGGTATGCAGGTAGATGAACTTCTGCCCTTTCTAAGAGAAAACCAAGAAACCCTAATCCAAGAGATAAGGGAAGGCAAATATAAGCCGAACCCCGTTCGAAGGGTAGAAATACCCAAAGAAACAAAAGGCGAGTTTCGAAAGCTGGGAGTACCTACGGTTGTCGATAGAGTCATTCAACAGGCAATCGCACAGGAACTCTCGCCAATCTTTGAGGAGCAATTCTCAGAGAACAGTTTTGGTTTTAGACCGAAAAGAGGAGCACACGATGCTCTTAGACAATGCCAAAAGAATGTAAATGATGGCTATGTGTATGTAGTGGATATGGATTTGGAGAAGTTCTTTGATACCGTATGTCAGAGTAAGCTAATTGAGGTATTGTCACGAACTATCAAGGACGGCAGAGTGATTTCGCTGATACACAAATATCTGAATGCTGGGGTTATAGCAAACGAAAAGTTTGAGCGTACAGAAGTCGGAATGCCACAAGGAGGACCATTGAGTCCGTTGCTCAGTAACATAATGCTAAACGAGATGGACAAGGAACTGGAACGCAGAGGACATAGATTTGTCCGTTATGCAGATGACTGTATGATATTCTGTAAGAGCAGAAAGAGTGCGGAAAGAACCTTGAAGAACATTATTCCGTTTATTGAAGGAAAGCTTTTCCTAAAAGTGAATAGGAAGAAAACAGAAGTGGCTCACATCAGCAAAGTCAAGTATCTCGGTTATACTTTTTATAGATACAAAGGCAAATGCAGATTCAGAGTACATCAAAAGGCAGTAGTCAAGATGAGAAATAAAATCAGAGAGCTTACTGATAGGAACAAAGGCATTAGCAATGCAGAACGAGAAAGAAAATATCAGGGGTATGTGCGAGGATGGGTAGAATACTTTAGACTTGCAGATATGAAAGGACTTCTTAAAACAACGGACAAATGGGCAAGGCGTAGGATACGAGCAGTCTATTGGAAACAATGGAAGAAAATTAAAACAAAGTATCGAATGCTGAAAGCATTGGGAATGGAACATTGGAAAGCAAAGGAACTTGCTTGTAGTAGAAAAGGATATTGGAGAATGGCGAAAGTCTTGAACCAAATCTTTTCCAAGAAAATAATAGCCAAGCTGGGATATACGTCCATGCTTGACTATTATCTGGTAGTTTGTGAAAACTAAGGAACCGCCGTATACGGAACCGTATGTACGGTGGTGTGGGAGGACGGTAAATAAAATAATTATTTACCTCCTACCCGATTTTGGATTAAAAACTTTTGATTGTTTCTTCGTTGAGCCGTTTGACAATTTCCACGGCGAGTTTTACCGCATTTTCGTAATCTTCGAGTGTGCAGATTCCATGATGACTGTGGATATAACGGACAGGAATGCCAATCACGATGGTTGGGACACCGTGGCGGGAAGCATGGATGTATTTTCCATTTGTACCTCCGCCACTGCGGACAGATTCCTGCACTGGAATACCGAGTTCTTCCCCAAGATCCAGAGCAAACCGCTGGAAACGAGGATTTGTGATCATCGAACAATCAAAGTGGCGAAGCATTGGACCTTTTCGGAGTGCTGCCTGGATCAGATAGTCAGGAGAAAAGGTATCATCTGCCGGACATCCCTCAAATACAATGCACACGTCGGCATCGATGTTATCGACAGCAGCCATAGAGCCTCTTTCTCCCACCTCCTCTTGCACGGTCAGAGTTGCCTCTACATCTACATCCAGCATTTCCGTACTTAACTGGTTCAGTGTTTCAATCAGAGCGGCGCATCCAATCCGGCAGTCAAACGCTTTTCCTATAAATAAATCGTGCGTTTCATCATAGGTGCATGTCACGTCCGGGACAACCGGAGCAGCCATACGGATCTGAAAGTTTTCTTTCAAATCCTGCGCGCTTACAGCACCGACATCGATAGCGAGATCTGAAAGTATCCGCCCTTGATTTTTTTCTGCAGCGCTGACAAAATGAGGAGGTTTGCTTGTAATGATCCCGGGAATATACTCTCCTTTGGCAGTCTGCACGCGTACTTTATTTGATGGGAGACTGGAAATATCACTTCCTCCGATTGTGAGGAAATTCATAGTACCATTGGGTTTGATCGCCTGCACGATATACCCGACTTCATCGCTGTGTGCATCGATCCAGACCTTACAAGATTGCTTACGGTTATTTTTCAGGCTCATGTAAGTATTTCTTAAGGAGTCGATCGTTACATTGCAGTATGCCTCGGTCTCTTTTTGACCAAGTTCTGCAACTTCATCCTCAAAGCCGGATACGCCGTTTGCATTGCTAAGTGCCTGGATGAGACATATGTTTTCTTCTTTTGTTCTCATAGTGAACCCCTCTTTCTCTATTAAATATCAAAATGTTTATTCTTGATTAAAAATGCAAAAGAAGCAAGCGCGCAGGCGCCGATTGCTCCGCGATAATCATCGAATTGAGTGATTTCAATTTCTATATTCCGTTTGGTCGGGATAAAATTTAATTGTTCCTGAATCAGAGCGGTCAGCTGATTTTGGAAGGAATCGTGCCGGAACAGCCTGCTGTTTAAGTATATTTTATCGATGTCTTGAATGATCAGAGTGTTTGCGACGGATACACTTAAAAGGCGGATACCGAGGTCAATCTGCGTGTTAAAATAAGGATCGCCGAGTTCATAGGCTTTGATCACTGTATCGATGTCGATTGCCTCCGCGTTATCTACAAGGCTTCTGAAAATGCTGGAAGAAGACTGGTGAAACAGAAATCTCGCATTTTTGATCAGCCATGATTCGGAAATATAAGTCTGAAGGCATCCGCGTTTGCCACATTCACAGAGAGGACCATTGATATCTACAACCGTGTGACCGACTTCACCAATATAATAGTTGTTTTTGATCCCCAACTGCTCTGCATTGAAAAAAGAGCAAAACAGACCATGACCGATATGATAGAACAAAAACTTGTCCGGAGAATTTTTAGCTTGAAACAGATATTCTCCGAGAGACATACATTCTACATTGTTGTTGACGATGAATGGGAATGGAAAATATACTGAAATTTCTTTTAAATTAAACGCTTTCCAAAGAGGATTGTTGGAGATGATCGTCTGTGAGTCATAATCGAAATGTCCTGGAATGGCAATCCCCGCTCCGAATATTTTCGAAGGATCCACTTTTTTGAGCAACAGATTCAACTGTAGAACAATTTCTGAATTGATATTATTGACATCGTAGGACGAAAAAGTTTCGTGAGCTTCTGTGATCACCTTTCCAGAGAGATCTGTTATCACGAAAAAAATTCCTCTCATATTTAGTTCAATCCCGATCAGATATCCTGCAGAAGCATTTAAAGTAAGAAGCTTCCGCTTTCTGCCGGAGCCGGGTGCGTTACTGATCTCGTCACCGATTTCGACGATTAAATTCTGGCTTTTAAGGTCTCCGGTAATCTCTGTCATCAACGCGGGAGTCAGACCGGTTGCGTTAGCGATTTCGATTCGTGAGGTTTTCTGTTTTCGGTAAATAAATTCCAAAACAGAAGAGACATGCTGACTGTAAACATCTGATTTCTTTTTATACATAAATAAAATACAATCCTTTCTTTATCGAAAATAAATAAGTAAGATAAAATGACTGTCATATCGATGTGATTTGTTTCTATTTTATCATGCAAAGGAAGTTTTTGCCATAAGAAATCACTGTAATCTAAAAAAGAGCGGATAAAAATGCTAATTTCGCGGTAAATTAGACAAAAAAAGAATTTTATTTATAAAAAATAAAATAAAACTTTACAAATGCTGTCGAATGGTATAATATATATTTATAAAAAATAAATAAAAACGGAGGTTGCTATGAATCGGATTTTAGCATTTTTAGAGGGAAAACTCGCTCCGCTCGGAGAGCGGATTGGAAAACAGAGACATTTAAAAGCTCTGAGAGAGGGAATTATGATGGCAATGCCATTGGTATTATTGGGATCATTCTTTGTTTTGATAAAAGATTTCCCGATACAGGCATGGACTGCATGGCTGCATTCTCATTGGAATCTGGATGTTCTTTTAAACACAATGGCAAATAACTCATTCGGCTTGATGGCGCTTGTAACAGCATTTGGAATCGCGTATCGTCTGTCAGAATCGTATGGAACTGACGGTCCGTCAGCAGGTGTAATTTCGTTGGGAGCATTTCTTCTGATGACACCGCCACTGGCAGCAGAAGACGGAGCAGTTGGAATTCCTTATGGAATGTTAGGTGGAAAAGGAATTTTTGCAGCAATTGTTGTAGCTATGATCTCAGCGGAAATTTATCGCTGGTTTATCCAAAAGAATATTGCGATTAAAATGCCGGCAGGTGTTCCGGATGTAGTAAGTAAATCATTTTCTGCATTGATTCCGGGAATCGTAATTTTAACATTTTTTGCAGTTGTATTAAAAGTAATTGAAGCGACAGGACTTGGAAGTTTAAATGCAATTCTTTCTATTGTAGTAGGAAAACCATTAGGATTGATTGCAAGTACATTGCCGGGAACATTCGTTGCAGTATTATTAAATTCTCTGTTCTGGTTCTGTGGTGTCAATGGTGGACAGGTAGTCGGAGCAGTTATGAATCCTCTTTGGATCCAGTATGCAGATGCAAACCGTATCGCTCAGGCAGCAGGAGAAGTTCTTCCAAATATCGTAACAGCGCCGTTTATGGACCTGTTTGTGTATATTGGAGGGGGCGGTGCGACAATCGGTCTGGCACTTTGCCTGATGTTTTTCAGCAAGAGCAAAGAATACAAAACACTTGGAAAAGTATCTGGTATTCCAGCGTTATTTAATATTAACACAGCAATTTTATTTACCTTCCCAACAGTATTAAACCCAATCATGTTGATTCCGTTTGTACTGACACCAGTTGTCAATGCAGTAATTACATATGTAGCGATGCTGACAAACCTTGTTCCTTATACAACAGGTGTAACACTTCCTTGGACAACACCACCGATCATCGGAGGATTTTTAGCGACAGGAAGCTGGAGAGGTGCGGTATTACAGATCGTGCTTGTGATTGTGTCCTTTGTTATCTATTACCCGTTCTTCAAAGCGGCAGATAAGAGAAACTTATTGAAAGAAAAAGAAGGTGCAAACTAATGAGTATAAAAATTTGGTATCAGACAGAAGAGCAGGAATTTCTGCATGCAGAGATGCAGCATTATTTTGAGGCAGTATTACAAATGCAGGCAGAAAAAGCATCCGAGCAAGATGCAGATCTGAAAGTGATCGTGGAAAAAGAAGATACAGATATGGATCATATCTGTATCGAACTCCACGGAGGAAAGGGGAAGATTCAGGCAGATTCTCAAGTGGGAGTACTGATTGCCGTGTATCGTCTTTTCCATGAATTTGGCGTGAGATATCTTCGTCCGGGCAGAAAGAATGAATTCTTCCAAGTTCTTTCCGAAAACGACTGGGCAGAAAAGGAAATCTCTATTGAGGAGACAGCAAGTTTCCGACACAGAGGAGTCTGCATTGAAGGAGCAGATTCTTATGAGAATTTGAGAGATTTTATCGACTGGCTTCCGAAGATTGGAATGAATACGTTCTTTATCCAGTTTGAAAATCCATACTCATTCTTTAAGAGATGGTATGAACATGAATTTAATCCATATGCAGAAAAAGAACCGTTCAATACAGAAATTGCTCAGGAGATGAGCGATCGGATCGATCAGGAGATGAAGGTCAGAGGAATTGTGCATCATCGTGTAGGTCATGGATGGACTGGGGAAGTGCTCGGATATTCTTCAAAGTATGGATGGGAATCAGGTCTTACCCTTCCGGAAGAGAAAAAACATCTTGTGGCAGAATTAAATGGAAAAAGAGAGCTGTTTGATACAGCGCCGATCTTGACAAGTCTTGACTTTGCAAATCCGGAAGTCGGAAACAAGATGGTAGAACTGATCGTCAATTATGCAAAAGAAAGAAGAGATGTAGATTATCTGCATGTATGGCTTTCCGATGCGAGAAATAATATCTGTGAATGTGAGCACTGTCAAAAGGATCTTCCATCAGATCAGTATGTCCGCATTTTAAATCAGCTGGATGAAGCGCTGACGAAAGAAGGTCTGGATACAAAGATTTGTTTCTTGTTGTACCATGAACTGTTGTTTGCGCCAGAGAAAGAAAAACTCAAAAATCCAGAGAGATTTACAATGATGTTTGCGCCGATCACGCGTACATTTGAAATGAGTTATGAAGATGTCAATTACGAAACAGATGTTCCGGAACCGAAGGCATATGTAAGAAATCAGATTGTGCTTCCGAATTCACTGGAAGAGAATCTTTCTTATCTTTTTGCATGGAAGAAGATGTTTGACGGAGACAGCTTTGTATATGATTATCCGCTTGGAAGAGCACATTATGGAGACCTTGGTTACATGAAGATCAGTCATGTGATCTACCGCGATATTCATTTCCTGAAAAACTTGCAGTTAAACGGATATATCAGCTGTCAGGAACTTCGGGCAGGATTTCCGCATAACTTCCCGAACTATGTTATGGGACAGATGCTCTGGAACAATACACGCGATTACGAAGAGCTCAAGGAAGAATACTTCAGCAGCATGTACGGAGAAAATTGGAAAGAAGTGATCACTTATCTGGAAAATCTTTCTGCATATTCTTCCTGCGATTATTTCAACGCAATTGGTGAGAGATTAAATCCAGTTCTGTCAGCAAGATATGAAGTGTGTGTAAATCTCGCAGAGGAGATGCTTCCGGTGATCGAGGCAAATACAGCCAAAAGAGATGGTCTTCAAAAGCAGGAGTGGAAACAGTTAGGATACCACAGAGAATATGCGATGAAGATGGCAGAGGCACTCCGTTTGATCAGTGCAGGAAAACATACAGAAGCACAGCGTATGTGGAGAGATGTACTTGACTTCATTCGCAGAAATGAAATGGCATTCCAACAAAACCTGGATGTGTACCGTGTCATCGAGGTAGCCAAGAATTATGCAGGATTCAAGTTGTAAAAGGACAAAAGTCCTTTTGTGATAAGGTGAGCGAATATGAAAAGAGACCATAAAAAAATTATTGTAACATTTTTGCTGCCACTACTTTTTCTGTATGCAGTATTTCAGTTATATCCATTGCTCCTAAATCTGTTTTATTCCATGTTGAATTGGAATGGAATTACAAAAACGGCAAATTTTGTAGGGCTGGACAATTATGTAGAAGTCCTGGGAGATGGTTTGTTTTGGAACGCAGTGAAAAACAGTGTATTGTATGCAGTGGCAGGAACTTTTTTTCAGGTAACAGTATCGTTCTTCCTTGCTTATCTTGTAGAGTATAATACATTTAAAAAGAAAAAAATGGTCCGCCTAGTATTTATCATGCCAATCGTAGCAACTTCTGCTACGATTGGTATTCTGATGAAAAGTATTTTCAGCTATGATGGATTTGTCAATACGGTCATCAGCGGTGTTGGTCTTGAGAAGATTGAATGGCTGACAGAACCTAAGTGGGCATTTTTAATGATTATCCTTGTATCTGTATGGAAAGAGACAGGGACATTATTTATTTACTGGATGGCAGGATTTCAGATGGTATCTCCGGCAGTAATTGAAGCATCTAAGGTAGATGGAGCCAGTGAACCGGCGTTTGTCCGCTACATTTTGATCCCGACAATGAAGCCGGTCATCTTTACGGTTACTTCCGTGGCATTTTTAAATGCCTTGAAAATGTTTGATATCATACAGACATTGACGAGTGGAGGCCCTTATTTTTCGACAGATATGATATCGACTTATATTTACAGGACAGCATTTTCCAGTTCGTTTGGAGCGCCGAGACTTAGTTATGCAAGTGCGGCAGTCGTGATGTGTCTTGTATTTTTGATTTTGTGCAGTGGATTGATACGATTCTTTCAAAAGAAGTGGAAAGAAGGAAAAGAGGCATGTTAAAGAAAATTTTATTATTTGTAAGCACAGCAATCTGGCTTGCACCATTCGTGCTGATGTTGTTGATCGCATTCAGCAGTAAAAATACGAATTCCTTTTTGGAGTTGTTTGCAGACAATCGTGCTACCTTTCAAAATTTTCAAAATGCATGGGAGCAGGCGGAATTTTCCCGATATTTTTTGAACACTGTGATTGTGACGGTTGTTTCGGTTGTTGTGATTCTTGCAGTTACAGCGCTTGCGGGATATATTATGGGCTGTTTTGAGTTCCGGGCAAAAAAGATTATTTATACGGTGATGATGATTTCTATGGGAATCCCGACAATCTTTTTTACAATCCCGGTGTATCAGATTTTGCGGATGCTCCATTGCGAGAGTTCTTTGATTGGGCTGATTTTGGCAGAAGTCGGTGGTGGACATGTGATTTTTATTTTGTTGTTTTCAAAATTCTTTCAGTCGATCCCAAAAGCACTGGAAGAATCTGCAGTGCTGGAAGGGGCAAGTGAATTTGATGTGTTTTTCCGAATCATGTTTCCGCTTGCGGGACCGGTGATCGGAACCGTAGTGATCACGCAATCAATCTGGACATGGAACTCTTTCCTGTATCCACTTATTTTGTCTGTGAATCAGCCGAAAATCCGTACACTTTCTGTCGGTCTGTATTCTTTTCAGGGAGAAAATATTGTGGAGTGGGGAAGTATTGCAGCGGGAGCTTGTATTACCATCCTTCCGATGCTATTGTTGTTTGTAACATTCCAAAAATATTTTATCCAGGGAATTTCAGGGGCAGTCAAAGAATAGCGGAAAGAAAGGGATGCCATATGAGAAGAAGAATTGCAGTGCTGTTGGCAGGAGCATTGATAGGTATGACTGGCTGTGGTGGAGTAAAAGTCGTAAGCCCGGAAGCGGGGAACAGCAGTCAGAAAGCAGAGTTTGAAAAAATTAAGACACCGGAAGATGAAAAAGTCGTATTGAATATCGTCGACTGGAGTGACAGTACGAAAGATGCCAGAGAAAAATTGAATGAGCAGTTTATGAAGGATCATCCAAATGTTACTGTAAATTATACGACGCTGACACAGGCGCAGTTTAATGAAACGATGCTGTCTGGAATTCGGGCAGGAGATGCTCCGGACTTATTTCCATTACCGTCTACGGTTACGTTTTCCACGGCAGTCAGTGAGGGATGGTTTCTTCCGATGAATCTATATTTGGAAGAAGATTTCTTTGCGCAGATCCAGCCGGAATTTCTATGTGAAAATGTTACAATGAAAGGGGAAGATGTCTATCTTCTTCCAGAAGCGGTAGACATTCCGAGTGCGCTTTTATTTTATAACCGGGCTCTCTTGGAAGAAGTGGGGGCAGAGATTGATCCGGAGAAAGTAACCTGGGAGGAGTTTCGACAAGTCTGCGAGCAGGTTACGGAAAATGGAGATGGCAAGTATTACGGCATGGTTGCAAGCGGTGCACAGAAAAACCGTATGGATATTGAGCTTCGTGCATTTTCAGAAGTAGGAGGAGCAAAATTAGGACCGGCAGGACAAGTATTTTTACAGGAAGAGCAGACAACATTTGCAGATCCTGAAGTGGTTCAAGCGTTTGACCTCTATCAAGAGTTGTATGAAAAAGGATGTTTTCATCCGGATACAGCATCATTGACAGCGCCGGAGGCAAGAAAGCTGTTTGGAGAAGGCAAGGCAGCATTTCTTGTGCAGGGAGCATGGTGCATTCCAGTTTGGGAAAAGGATAATCCGGATTTGGATTTCGGAGTAATGAAAGTTCCGGTGAATGAAAAACTTCCGGATGGGAAACTACTGCGTCCGTTTACAAAGGGATGGATGGGAATTTCAGCGAACAGCAAACACCCGGATATTGCGGCAGAATATTTAAAATATCTCTATTCTTATGAATATCAGAAAAAACTGATGGCGCAGGGAGGATTTGTGTCTGTGCGAGGGGATCTCGGAGAAAAAGATATTGAGAATGAACATATGAGACGTTATTATCAATATGCGATGGAACAGAGCATTGCTGTTCCGAATCCGGTGGCAGAAAACGGCAATATCGAGCTGGTTTACAGTATGATCCAGCCGGTTGTTCCGGATTTTGGTGACATTGCCTCTTCTATTTTTTCTGGAAAAGAGATTTACAAAAAAGAATTGAAAAACTACGCGAGTCAGATGCAGGAGAACCTAGAACGATCCGTAGAAACCGTGAAGAAGCAGAAGGATATCTCTTTGTCAGATTTTAATTATAAGGACGGAAGGTAGAGAAGTTCCTTTTGGAATTGCTTTACACAGAAAAATAAAAATGTTTTGAAAAGATGTAAAAAGTATTGACAAATTTATATTTCTGTAATAAATTAATAAAAAATAACTTTTTAAACCGTTGAGAAAGAGGAGTAGGTTATCAAACGACATCCCAGAGAGTGGCAGGAGGTGCGATTGCCATATGAAGTTGATGATTGAATGGACTTTCGAGGGCGGCCTGAAATCAGTAGGAGAGTATGGTACGTCGGGAACCGAACCCGTTATCAATCAGGAGTGTATGTTAGTACATGAGAAAGAGGACAGTACGTGTCAATTTGAGTGGTACCGCGATAATAATACCTATTATTACCGTCTCAAGCAAGAGCTTGAGGCGGTTTTTTTCGTGTTGGCAAGGATCGTGAGCATTTTTCCAGGAAGGCGCTCGTTGTGCTCGCACAAAAGAGAGCGTTCCTGGAAAAATATTCGCGGGCTGCCCGCGACTGAGAGGCGAAGCCTCGAAGTGCTCACGATCCGAATTGTCTAATCTTTGCTAACATCATAGTTATCTGCCTGGCAAGTGGATATCAACATAATTAAAAAAGGAAAAGGAGCAGAGAAAGATGATGAGAAGAATGAGTAAAAAGGTAGGAAAATTAACAGGAAGTCTGGCAGCTGTGCTAGCGATTGCAGCGATCACAGGCTGTGGAAGCAAGCAGGAAGCAAAGAACGAGCAAGGAGAGCAAATCTATCGTATCGGTATCTCACAGTTTGCGGAGCATGCCTCTCTTGATAACTGCAGGGAAGGGTTTTTGGAAGGATTAAAAGAAGAAGGGTTGGAAGAAGGGAAAAATCTAAAAATCGAAGTGAAAAATGCAGCGGCGGATATGGGCACTGCAAGTCAGATTGCGGATCGGTTTGTGGCAGATCAGATGGATCTGATCTGTGCAATCGCAACCCCAAGTGCACAGACTGCATTTAATGCGGCGATGGATACAGAGATTCCAGTCATCTATACGGCGGTGACAGATCCAGAAACGGCAGAGTTGGCAGGAAAAGATAAAAAGCCGGCAGGGGAAGTGACCGGGACAAGTGACAGACTTCCGATCAAGGATCAGCTTGAAATGATTCGTCAGATTCTTCCAGAAGCGAAAAAAATCGGGATTCTCTATACGACAAGCGAAGTAAACTCTTTGTCCGCAATTCGAGTATATGAAAACTATGCAGAAGATTATGGATTTGAGATTGTGACAGCAGGTGTCAGCAATACATCGGAAATTGCGATGGCAGCAGAAGCATTAGTAGGAAAGGTAGATTGTCTGACTAATCTGACAGATAACACGGTAGTAAATTCCCTTCCGACGATTCTTGAACGAGCAAAAGAAGCAGAGATTCCAGTATTTGGAAGCGAAATTGAGCAGGTCAAGCTTGGATGTCTGGCGGCAGAAGGACTTGACTATGTGGAACTTGGAAAGCAGACTGGGAAAATGGCAGCAAAGATACTGACAGGAGAGGCAAAGGCATCGGAATTGGAATATGAAGAGATTTCAGGAGGAAATCTTTATTTGAATACTGCAGTGGCAGAACAACTGGGGATCTCTTTTGGAGAGGAACTTTTGGAAAACGCTGAGATATGCGAATAAAGGATATGAGGAAAGGAAGGCAGGAAAATGAGCTTGATCATAACAACAATGGAGCAGGGTTTCATCTATGGAATACTTGCTCTTGGTGTCTATATTACTTATAAAATACTGGATTTTCCAGACTTAACTGTAGATGGAAGTTTTCCGCTCGGCGGAGCGGTAGGAGCTGCGCTGATCACAAAGGGAATATCCCCATTTCTGGCACTGCTTCTGGCATTTCTGGCAGGAGCGCTGGCAGGAATGCTCACTGGATTGATTCATGTGAAAGGAAAGGTCAGAGATCTTCTGGCCGGGATCATTATGATGACAGCTCTGTGGACGGTAAACTTACGGATTGCCGGGACGGCAAATGTCCCACTGTTTTCTCAGAAAACCATTTTTAAAAATAATCTGATCGATAGGATGTTTCCGGGAACACTTAAAAACTATGCCACACTGGCACTGATCTTTGTTATTGCGGTTGGGGCAAAATTATTGTTGGATCTTTATTTGGGAACAAAGTCAGGATTTCTTCTGCGGGCGGCAGGTGACAACGACAAGTTAGTCACTTCTCTTGCAAAAGATGCAGGAAATGTGAAAATCATCGGACTTGCGATTGCCAATGGTCTTGTGGCACTTGCGGGATGTGTATTCTGTCAGGAGGAGAGGGTTTTTGAAATTTCCATGGGAACTGGGGCGATGGTCATCGGGCTTGCCAGTGTGATCATCGGAACGAGCCTGTTTCGTAAGCTTTCCTTTCTGAAAACAACTACCACTGTCTTTTTCGGAGCGGTGATTTACAAGTTGTGTGTCGGTATTGCAATTAAAAACTTTGAACCAAGAGACATGAAATTGATCACAGCAGTGCTGTTTCTTGTGATTTTGTTGATCAGTACGGAGAGAAAAAGGAAGGTGAAAGGAAATGCTTGAATTAAATCATATTTATAAATACTATAATCCTGGGACGGTTCATGAAATGTGTTTATTTGAAGATTTTGGAATGAAAATAGATCGGGGGGATTTTGTTTCTGTGATTGGAAGTAATGGGTCAGGGAAAACCTCTCTTCTAAATCTGATCTGTGGCAGTATCCTGCCGGAAGCAGGGCAAATCTGCATGAACGGGAAAGACATCACAAAGGAAAAGGAGTATAGAAGAAATCAGAAGATTGGAAGAGTGTATCAGAATCCTGCATTTGGTACTTGCCCGGGGATGACGATTCTTGAAAACATGGCGATAGCGGATCACAAAGGAAAACGTTATGGATTTGCAAGAGGAATCAACAAAAAACAGATTTTCTATTATCGGGAACTATTATCTTCCTTAAGACTTGGTCTGGAAGAAAAGTTGGAGACAAAAGTGGGAGCATTGTCCGGCGGACAAAGACAGGCAATGGCTCTTCTGATGGCTACGATGACACCGGTGGATCTTCTGATTCTCGATGAACATACAGCGGCGCTGGATCCAAAGACGGCAGAGCGGATCATGGAGCTGACAGATGAAATTGTGAAAAAGAAACAATTGACAGCGATCATGGTGACACACAATCTTCGCTATGCTGTAGAGTATGGGAATCGGCTCTTGATGATGCATCAGGGAGAGATCATAATGGATCGGTCAGGCAAAGAAAAGCAGCAGACAAGTGTGGAAGAAATTTTAAAGTTGTTTAATGAAATCAGCATTGAGTGCGGCAACTAAAATAGAAGAGAGAACATAAGGATGGAACAGCAATGTCCATCCTTATTTTTCACAAAATTTAGAAGAACGGAAACGAAGATTTTTGTATAATATTTTCGCGCAGTTCTTGTTGACGGTGCTTGCAGGAAGTGGTAATATTGTTCGTGCAGACACATTATCTAGTTTGCTAAAAGATAATAAAACACTAAATATAGATGAAATACTGGGGAAAGGAAGCAAGTGTAGTATGGTGAAAGTAATCAAGAAAGACGGGACTTCAGAAGAGTTTAATGTACAGAAAGTAGTAGTCGCAGTCAATAAATCAGCTTATCGTGCATTGATCCAATTTACAGATGCAGAGCTTGAATTTATCTGTAAATTTGTGGAAGAGAAAGTAAGAGATATGGGAGTGGAAGAAGTCCGGATTGCCGAGATGCACAACATCGTAGAAGGTGCATTGGAGAAAGTGAATCCGCTTGTGGCAAAGAGCTATCGTGATTACCGCAACTATAAGCAGGACTTTGTGCAAATGCTTGACGAGGTGTACAAAAAGAGTCAGTCAATTATGTACATCGGTGATAAGGAGAACAGTAATACAGACAGTGCGCTCGTATCTACAAAGCGCAGTCTGATTTTCAATGAACTGAATAAGGAACTTTACAAGAAGTTTTTCCTGACAACAGAAGAGATTCAGGCATGCAGAGATGGATACATCTATATCCACGACATGTCCGCGAGACGCGATACAATGAACTGCTGTCTGTTTGATGTAAAGAACGTGCTGAGCGGGGGATTTGAGATGGGAAATCTCTGGTACAATGAGCCGAAGACACTGGATACAGCATTCGATGTGATCGGAGATATTGTTCTAAGTGCAGCAAGCCAGCAGTACGGTGGATTTACTGTGCCAAGTGTAGATGATATCTTAGAGCCGTTTGCAGAGAAATCATTCCATAACCATGTGGAGAAATATCTGGGACTTGGAATCGAGCGGGAGAAGGCAGAAGAGGTCGCATGGAAAGATCTGGAAAAAGAGATGGAGCAGGGATTCCAGGGGTGGGAATACAAATTTAACTCCGTATCTTCCAGCAGAGGAGATTATCCGTTTATTACAGTGACAGCAGGAACCGGAAGAAGCCGTTTTGCAAAGCTTGTCACGATCACGATGCTGAAAGTCAGAATGAACGGACAGGGAAAAGAAGGTCATAAAAAGCCGGTATTGTTCCCGAAAATCGTATTCCTCTATGATGAGAACCTGCATGGACCGGGAAAAGAACTGGAAGATGTATTTGAAGCAGGAATCGAATGTTCAAGAAAGACAATGTATCCGGACTGGCTGAGTCTGACTGGAAAAGGCTACATCGCAAGTATGTATAAGCAGTATGGTAAAATCATCAGCCCGATGGGATGCCGTGCATTTTTATCCCCATGGTACGAAAAGGGTGGTATGTATCCAAAAGATGAGACAGATACGCCGGTATTTGTCGGAAGATTTAACATTGGTGCAGTAAGTCTTCACTTGCCAATGATCTATGCAAAGGCAAAACAAGAGAACAAAGATTTCTATGAAGTACTTGATTACTACTTAAATCTGATCCGGAAGCTCCATATTCGTACATATGAGTATCTCGGGGAGATGAAAGCATCGACAAATCCGCTTGCATACTGTGAAGGTGGATTTTACGGTGGAAATCTTGGTCTGCACGACAAGATCAAGCCTCTCTTAAAATCAGCGACTGCTTCCTTTGGAATCACAGCATTCAATGAGCTTCAGCAGCTTCATAATAAAAAATCACTTGTGGAAGACGGCGCATTTGCACTGGAAGTATTAGAGTACATCAACAAGCGTGTCAACGAATTTAAAGAAGAAGATGGACATCTGTATGCAATCTATGCGACACCGGCAGAAAATCTCTGCGGGCTTCAGGTAAAGCAGTTCCGCAAGAAATACGGAATCGTAGAAAACGTATCTGACCGTGAATATGTCAGCAATGGATTCCACTGTCATGTGACAGAAGACATCACACCGATTGAAAAGCAGGATCTGGAGTATCGTTTCTGGGAACTCAGCAACGGAGGAAAAATCCAGTATGTGAAATATCCGATCAACTACAATAAAGAAGCAATCAAAGCCCTTGTGCGCCGCGCGATGGATATGGGGCTTTATGAAGGGGTCAATCTGTCTCTGGCGTACTGCGACGATTGCGGACACGAAGAACTTGCGATGGATGTCTGCCCGGTATGCGGAAGCAAAAATCTGACGAAGATCGACCGGATGAATGGATACCTTTCTTATTCAAGAGTCAAAGGAGATACACGTCTGAACGATGCAAAGATGGCGGAAATCGCAGAAAGGAAGAGTATGTAAGATGCGATATCATAACATAACAAAAGACGATATGCTAAACGGGGATGGACTTCGTGTCGTATTGTGGGTGGCAGGCTGCTCTCACTGCTGCAAAGAATGCCACAACCCGATCACATGGGATCCGAACGGGGGATTGGATTTTGATCAGGCAGCAAAAGAAGAGATTTTTGAGGAACTTTCCAAAGATTATATCAGTGGAATCACATTTAGCGGAGGAGATCCGCTTCATGTCAGAAATGCTTATGATGTCAAAGAACTGGCAAAAGAAATCCGAGAGAAATTTCCACAAAAGACAATCTGGCTTTACACAGGTTCTCTCTGGGAGGAAATTAAAAACACGGAGATTGTGAAATATCTCGATGTGCTTGTAGATGGCGAATTCGAGTGTGATAAAAAAGATGTAAGTCTTCACTGGAAGGGAAGCGCAAATCAGAGAGTCATCGATGTACAGGAGTCTCTTCGCCAAGAGAAAGTGATCTTGCACGATTCCTAAAATTTCATTTTTGTCGGCGAAAATGTAAGCTTGTCCGGCAGAAAGACTGGGAAAGAAAACGATAGATTAGCCGGGACTTCTTATGATTTTCAGCATGGAGGAACCGGCTATCTGTTTCGGAATACAGAAACATAAAGAAGAAACAACAAGAGAGAAAATAGAAACGGGAGAAAACAAATGAAACGAATTGCAAAATTTCAGAAAGTAAGTTACGAGCAGTTTACAGAAGGATGGATCGATACTTTTGGTGCTACCAATGCAGCAGAAATCAAGACGATTTACGATCATATCAAACTTCCAAAGCGTGCTACTTCAGGATCGGCAGGATATGATTTCTATGCACCGGTGACATTGACAATGAAACCAGGGGAAACTGTGAAAGTTCCTACAGGAATCCGTGTGGAGATGGAAGAAAATTGGGTTCTAAAATGTTATCCGAGAAGCGGTCTTGGATTCAAATATCGTCTGCAATTAAATAATACGGTTGGAATTATTGACAGCGATTACTTTTACTCTGATAATGAGGGACATATTTTCGCAAAGATCACAAATGATACAAACGAAAATAAAACCGTTGAGATTCCAGAAGGAACAGGATTTATGCAGGGAATCTTTGTGGAATATGGAATCACAGTTGACGATGATGTGACAAGTGTGAGAAACGGTGGTTTCGGAAGTACGACACAGTCATAGAAAATGCGAAAACTGTAAAAAAGTATGATAAAGTACTTGCAATCCATAGATTTGCTATGCTATACTTAAACGGTCGTAAAAAACACGCATATGGCAATCTCTGCCGGTGCCAATATTCTTCAATGGATTCTGAATAGGACTTTCATCTGTATTTCATTTGAGAGAAAGATGACAGCCAGATAAGATCAGGACCGCATTATATATAGAAGAAACGGTTGCAGAGTACAGGAAATATGCGGAAGAGTAAAAACCAATGGAGGAAAAATCATGAGCGTTATTTCAATGAAACAATTATTAGAAGCAGGTGTTCACTTTGGACATCAGACAAGAAGATGGAACCCTAAAATGGCAGAGTACATCTACACAGAGAGAAACGGAATCTACATCATCGACTTACAGAAATCAGTTGGAAAAGTAGATGAAGCTTACAAAGCAATCTCTGACATCGCAGCAGAAGGAGGAACAATCCTTTTCGTTGGAACAAAGAAACAGGCACAGGATGCAATCAAATCTGAAGCAGAACGTTGCGGAATGTTCTATGTAAACGAGAGATGGTTAGGTGGAATGCTCACAAACTTCAAGACAATCCAGAGCAGAATCGCACGCTTAAAAGATATCGAAAGAATGGCAGAAGACGGAACATTCGACGTATTACCTAAGAAAGAAGTTATCGCAATCAAAAAAGAGTGGGAGAAACTTGAAAAGAACTTAGGCGGAATCAAAGATATGAAGAAAGCTCCAGATGCAATCTTTATCGTAGACCCTAAGAAAGAAAGAATCTGTGTTCAGGAAGCACACACACTTGGAATTCCGTTGATCGGTATCGCAGATACAAACTGTGATCCAGAAGAATTAGACTATGTAATTCCAGGAAACGATGATGCAATCAGAGCAGTTAAGTTAATCGTTGCTAAAATGGCAGACGCTGTAATCGAAGCAAACCAGGGTGTTACAGGAGAAGAAGAAATTTTTGAAGAAGTAACAGAAGAAGCAGCTGAAGAAGTAACAGAAGAAGCTTAAGATTGGAACTAAATGCTTCAGCCTGAATACAGGTTGAAGCATTTTTTTTAAGAAACTATTATCAATGGAGGAAATGATCATGGCAATCACAGCTAGTATGGTAAAAGAATTAAGAGAGATGACAGGTGCAGGAATGATGGACTGCAAAAAAGCTCTTAATGAAACAAACGGAAACATGGACGAAGCAGTAGAATACTTAAGAAAGAACGGACAGGCAAAAGCTGACAAGAAAGCAGGAAGAATTGCAGCAGAAGGTCTTGTAAAAGCTGTTGTAAAAGATGACAAAGTAGCAGCAATCGTAGAAGTAAACTCTGAAACAGACTTCGTTGCTAAGAATGCTGACTTCCAGGCATATGTAGAAGAAGTTGCAAATCAGGCAGTAGCAACAGAAGCAGCTGATATGGATGCTTTCTTAAGCGAAGCATGGTTAGCAGACAACACAAAGACTGTAAAAGATGCTTTGACAGAGAAAATCGCTGTTATCGGAGAAAACTTAAGCATCAGAAGATTTGAAAAAGTAGTTACAGACGGATGTGTAGTACCTTACATCCACGGTGGCGGAAGAATCGGTGTTTTAGTAGAAGCTGAGACAGACGTAATCAACGACGAGATCAAAGCTTGCTTAAAGAACGTAGCAATGCAGGTAGCAGCTATGTCTCCAAAATACGTTTCACGCGATGAAGTATCTGCAGAATACTTAGAGCACGAAAAAGAAATCTTATTAGCTCAGGCTAAGACAGAAAACCCAGAGAAGCCAGACAACATCATCGAAAAGATGATCATCGGACGTCTCAACAAAGAATTAAAAGAAATCTGCTTATTAGATCAGGCATACGTACAGGATGGTGACTTATCTGTTGCTAAATATGTAGAAAAAGTAGCAAAAGAAAACGGTGCTAACGTAACAGTTAAGAAATTCGTTCGTTTCGAAACTGGAGAAGGATTAGAGAAGAAAAACGAAGACTTTGCTGCTGAAGTGGCTGCACAGATGGGCAATTAAGCAAAGTTTTCAATCTGAAATTTAATTAGAGTTTGATAGGCTCTGAGAGCCTTGTAAACACACTATTTCCAAGTGTTTATAAGGTTTTCAGGGCTTTTTTTATTGCCAAAGGAAAAATGGGCAATATATCATTAAAAAGCGTCTAAAACCGTCTAAAATCACATCAAATTGAGTATTACGCAACATGCAAATCGAGTAAAGTATATATCTACAATCTTCGGCGAAGTTTACACAAATTACTGGAATATTTAAAAGCACCCCAAAAGTTAAAGCAATCAGGAGGGAAAAACATGAACAACACAGCGTTAAGAGCCGAGAAAGAAATTACAAACACAATTATCTTCAGAAACGAGAAACACAAAGAATTTTATCAAACATATATGAAAAAATGCCGTCATCAAGATGTGTATCACAAAGCCCTGATTTATTGTCTTGGGATTAGTGAAGATACAAGAGTCAACATAGATCGCATTTACGATTTGAGAACAGGATATGTAAAGACAGAATGTCTTCAAGAAGGTTGGCAGACCAGTGGCAGTGTAAGAATTGTCCGTATGGCTTTTAATTTATACTGTAACGGGACTCCAAGCGTATGTGACTATGAAAGCGAAGATGGAAAATTACAGGAGTATGCAGGATATACACCAGAGGAGTTATTTTGCTGTGGGTATGCGAGATACTTTTGGGAGGCGATAAAAATTCGTTATCCGGAATATTGCTTTTAGAGGAGAAAGAGCATGTTAAAAATCAGAGTTCAGGGAACAAAATCAGATATTCGATGGTTTCGGAAAAGGTTGGAGCAGCACCCTCAGATAGCGGTGCTGCAAGTATCTGATCTGTTTTCCAATAAAGGAACTACAAAATATTTTCGTATGTATGCAGAGATAGAAGAAAAGAAAGGCGGAAGATAAGTATGTGTAAAGTAATCGCAATCGCAAATCAAAAAGGTGGAGTTGGAAAGACGACAACTTGTGTCAATTTAGGAATTGGATTGGCAAGAGAAGGAAAAAGAGTTCTTTTAATAGAAGCCGATGCACAGGGAAGTATGGCTGCAAGTTTGGGGATACAGGAGCCGGACGAGTTGGAGGTTACCTTAGTGACAATCATGGAAAAAGTGATCAATGATGAAAACGTTGTACCAAATGAGGGGATTATCTGGCATGACGAAGGCATTGCCTTTATTCCGGCAAATATTGAACTGGCAGGATTAGAAACTGCACTGGTGAATGTTATGAGCAGAGAAATGATATTAAAACAATATCTTGATACGGTAAAGGCACAGTATGACTATATTCTGATTGATTGTATGCCGTCACTAGGAATGATCACAATTAATGCACTGGTAGCGTCTGATTATGTGTTGATCCCGGTAGAAGCAGCGTATCTTCCGGTAAAGGGACTTCAGCAGTTGATTAAAACGATTGGGAGAGTACACAGAAAATTAAATCCTCAGCTTTCTATCATGGGAATTTTATTTACAAAGGTTGACCGAAGAACAAATTTTGCAAGAGATATAGCCGAACAAATCCGGCAGGTATACGGAACAAGAGTACATATTTTTAAGAATTGTATTCCTCTGTCTGTTCGGGCTGCAGAAACAACAGCAGAAGGAAAGAGTATTTATCTGCATGATCCGAAAGGGGTAGTAGCAAAAGGATATGTTTGTCTGACAGAGGAGGTGCTTGCACATGAGGAGTAAGAGTGCAGAAAAAGTAAAACTTTCTTCTTTTGATGATTTGTTTGGTAAGGAAGAACCAGTAAGTGGTGAGGTAGTCACTTCTGTTCCGATTGATTTGTTGCACCCATTTAAAAATCACCCATTTCATGTGCTGGACGATGAAAAAATGGCAGAAACCGTAGAGAGTGTCAAGCAATATGGGATTTTGATGCCGGGGATCGTCCGTCCTTATCCAGATGGCGGATATGAGGTAGTAGCAGGACACCGCAGGTGGAGAGCCTGTGAACTTGCCGGGTTAGAAGAAATGCCTGTCATTATTCGAGATATAGATGATGATACTGCGACGGTGATCATGGTGGATACCAATATCCAAAGAGAGGATATTCTGCCAAGTGAAAAAGCATTCGCTTATAAAATGAAGTATGAGGCACTGAAACATCAGGGAAGTAAAGGGGAAAAATATACTGCTGAAATGGTAGGAGAAACCGCAGGTGACAGCGGAAGAACCGTTCAGAGGTATATTCGTCTGGCAAATTTGATCAGTGGATTGTTAGACCTTGTTGATGTGAAGAAAGTTCCTATGATTGTAGGAGAAAAACTGTCTTATCTTACAAGGGAAGAACAGGAGCTTGTTTTGGAGGCAGTGAGAAATTGTGAAATCATGCCAACAGCGGCACAGGCAGAAGCAATCAAGATGTTTAGTGAAGAGAAAAAACTGGACGGAAATGCCATATATGGACTGTTATTAAAAAAGAAAAATAGCGGGAATGGAGTGACAATTTCAGCGAAGAAAATCAGCAGTTATTTTCCACCTGCATATACAAAACAAGAGATAGAGAATGTAATTTATACCTTGCTGGAAGAATGGAAAAATGGCAGAGAGGAGGAATTGGAGCATGGAGAAGATACAATTTGATTATTATAGGGGAATGGAGGCAGAGCAGTACAGTTTTTACCGTGTTCCCAAAATTCTGTTCACTGCAGAATGCTTTAAAGAGCTTTCTTGTGAAGCAAAGGTACTCTACGGTCTATTATTAGACCGTATGAGCCTCAGCATGAAAAATCATTGGCTGGACGAAGAAGAACGGGTATACATTATTTTTACCGTAGAAGAAATTGCAGAGTTATTAAACTGTGGAACGCAAAAAGCAGTAAAACTGCTGAAAGAACTGGACAGTGAAAAAGGGATTGGATTGATTGAAAAAAAGCGTTTGGGACTTGGCAGACCAAATGTAATTTATGTAAAGAATTTCTTGGTTCAGAAAAATGATGAAGAAAATGGAAATATAGAGGAGTTGCAGAATTGTGAAAATCACAATTCAGGAGTTGTGAAAACCACAATTCAAGAGTTTCCAAAATCACAATTCAAGAATGATGAAAATCACAATTCAGAGGATGTAGAAACCATAGGCATAGAAACAGAACCGTTGAAAAAAGAGCCATATTTAAATGAGGAAAAGGATATTTTAGAAAATATGGAGATAGAAATGCAAGAAAATGAGGAGATTGGGGAAGAAAACTTCCAGAATTGTGAAAATCACAATTCAAGAGTTGTGAAAACCACAATTCAGGAATATCCAAAATCACAATTCAAGAATGATGAAAATCACAATTCAGGAGTTGTGAAAACCACAATTCAAGAATGTCCAAAATCACAATCTAATAATACTGATATTAACAAGACAGAGAATAATAAAACAGAGAGTAGTAATATCCTATCAAATCTTATCTATCCGGAAAAAGAAAGAATGATAGATGAGATTGAGCAGAGGAATACATACCGGGAAATCATTCGGGAAAACATTTCGTATGAGTGTTTCCAGAATGACACCCCACATGCGAGAGAAGAAGTTGATGAGTTAGTGGAACTGATGGTAGAAGTTATGTTAATGCCGGATAAGGGGAAAATCCGGATTGCAGGAGAAGATAAATTAGTATCACTGGTAAAAAGCCAGTTTATGAAATTGACACATGCCCATATTGAGTATGTCTGCCTTTGTCTGGATAAAAATACAACGAAAGTCGGGAACATTAAGTCCTATCTTTTAACAGCACTTTATAATTCGGTTCTGACAATCAATCATTATTATCAGTCAGAAGTGAACCATGATTTATACGGAGGAGGATGGGGAAAATGAAGCAGGAAATTTTTTGCCGTATGATTTTTTTAACAGAAGTGTTTCTGTGGATAGTGATTTTCTATCCATTTTGCGTAGAAGCAGGGACTTGTGACTATTTAAAATTATGGATACTGGTAGGGATTCCTTTTGGAATCCGTAAGATGCAGATCTGGATTGTTCCAAGAAACAAAGATGTGGGAAGCACCATTGCCATGTTGGTGTTTCAAATGCTGATTGGAGGCATAATAGGGGGAGTTGTATTAGTGTGGAAACTTTTTTTGTTGCTTGTTTTTATGGTATTACAACTTTATAGAGGAATAAAAAAGTTGATAAAGTAGAAGATGATAAGAGTTGAGAATGTTTGGCAGCCTGAAAATGGCTGCCTTTTTGCGTTTGGAAACTTTACGACATTATGGCGCAAGGTGTGATTTTGAAAAGGAAGGGAGGGACTATTGTGGGGAACCGGGCAGTATCACAGGAGTTAATTATGCTAGGAAATCGTATTCGGGGGTATCGGAAGGAAAGGGGATTTTCACAGGAAATTCTTGCTGAGAAATCCGGTGTCAGCACTAATACGATCAGCCGTATCGAAGGGGGACAGATGGCAATGTCAGTGGGGATTTTACAAAGAATTGTAAAGGCTCTTGGGGTAGATGCCAATGTGCTGCTTGGGGTAAGTACAGATGCAAGTGAAACAAATATATGGGTATCTGCATTTTCCTGTCGAGTACAGGCATTAAAGGAGAATGAGCAGGAGATTTTAAAGCATACAATGAACGCCTTAGTTGAAAGTATGGAGAAAAACCGTTTAAAAATTTCTACGGATCAGAGTAGTCAGATTCTACCTACCCGTTGAGGAAAATAGTAAGTGGAACTGTTACACTAGATGTAAGAAATCCAGTAAGTGGGAAACAGAGGGTTATGGAAAGTTCCAGTCCCGTTAAAAAAAACGGGTATGTCTGGGGCTGTTTTCTATTGTCTTAACACACGTTTAAGCTGGTATTTCTGGCTGCCCGTTGAAAGGTGGTCAGGATATGCTTACATTAGCAAAATTAAAACATTTCATGCCGATTCCAGTTCTGGAACAGAATTACCCAACTGCAAAGTACTTAAAAACACATGGTACGGTATTGGTGTCAAAAAGCATTGCTACGGATGTAAAAATCTCCGTTTATCAAAATGGGTATGCCCTTTATGAAATATCTGGTCTTGCAACGGTATTTCCCGTTTGGGATTGTCAGAACTATCGCTATGAGGTGGAAGAAAATGAAATTTCAGAGCAATGGTTTGAAAAAGAGGCTTGGTATCTTCGGCTGATTTTAGAGGGTGAGGATCGTATCAATCGAAATCTGGAAGCAAAGCAACAAAGAAAGAGCATTTCTTATAGTGCAGTTTCAGAAGAATGGGGAGTTTTGGGCTCTTTAGAAGCAACTGTTTTGGAAACAGCGATAAGGAAAGAAACGATACAGGAGCTACTTGGATTGCTGACAGAGCGGCAGAAAGAAGTAGTTTTAGAGTATTTTTGGGAACAGAAATCTCAAAGTGAAATTGCAGAAAAGCTCGGTGTTTCTCATGCTGCCGTATCGAAAATTCTGACAAGAGCAGTCACCCGGCTTCGTAAAAAATGTATGCAATGGAAAGAAGCTGTATAAGAGGAGGAAAACTGAATGCGAGGGAAAAAGCCAAAAGAGAGAAAAAGTTATGTATTGAGAATGCCCGATGGTTCGCTGATTGAAGTGACCAGAGAAGTGTATTTAGAATGGTATCAGTCCAGACGAAAAGAAAGATACCAGATTGAAAGGCAAAAGAAACAAGGGGTGTGTAGTTTAGAGGTACTGAATGAAAATGGAGGTCTGGGAGGAGAAAAATGCGATACAGAAGAAATGGTACTGAGTAAATTGTATGAAGCGAAAGTACGGGAAGGGATAGAGCAGTTGGCAAAGGAAGATGCCCGCTTGATTTATTTGCTGTTTTTTGAAGAAGTAACGATTAAAGATGCGGCTCAAATTATGGGGTGTAGCCGGAAGACCGTTTATAATCGAAGAAAGCGTATTTTGTCAGAACTGCGTTCTATTCTGCATGATCTGGGAATTGTAGGAGGTGCTTTTTAAAAAGGGTGGCTTTGCGACAAGATGTCGTAAAGTCACTCTTTTTTAGGAGATTGGTAGCTTATGCAGGGGAATGTTTTTCGCTTTCCGTTGATTATTCGATGTTCCAATGAAAAGATCATATCCGGAGTACGTTCAAAATATCCAATATCTTTTTTCCAACTTATTCCACAAGAACAGTGTTTTAGTCCGATGAATTGTTGTTTCATTTTTCGCCCACAGGAGGGACAAATTCGTTGATGCTTACTCATGACAAATCCTTTTTTATTTTATTATAGAATATATATCTTGAAATTACGAGGCATTTCTTTAAAAAATGAAAAAGTTTTTCTCGAATAGTTAAAAAATCCCCTTTCTAATATGCGATTAGTGAAGGGGTAACACAAATCTTAAAAAAATCCCTTTTTTGTACCTTGACAATTGAATTGCCTGTCCAAAGTGATACCTGATATTGAGTGGGCATTCTGCCTGCCTTATCAGAGAAAACGCTGCGAAAGGAAATTGGAGTAGGAACGGATTTGGAAAGAGAACAGGCAGGACTTAGAGAAGGGAGTGAGTTGGAAAAAAGAAATAAAAGATATAGGATCAGTAAAATATAGAAAAGAGGCAGAGAAAAGTATGAAAAAAACAGTAAAAAGAATTTTCTCAGGCGTACTTTCGGCACTTACAATCTTAACCTCTGTTGTACAGCCGATGACAGCGTATGCAGGAGAAACAAATACAAAATCCTATGAAATGGAGTACCCTGCATTGGAACAGGTAAAAGCACAGCTTCAAGAAGATGAGATTGTAATTGTGCAGGATTATGAAGTGGAAACAGGTAGCGACTTTGATATAAAGAAAGACTTTTCCGGCATGAAGTTTCATTCGGATCAAGTAAAGGTAACATTTTATGAAGCGAAGAATCAGAAGGGGCAGGATTTTCATACAGACCATGCGGACACTTATCAAGCAGTGTATTTTGTAGAGCCAGTTCGAGAAGCACCGAACTACCATGTGATTAGAAATATTACAGTTACCGAGCGTAAAGAAAAAGAAAATCCGTCATCGTCAAAAGAGCATGGAAAGCAGGAGAAAAATTTAGAAGAGGAAGAAGATGCGTCATCAAAAGAGGAACAGATTTTAACAGAAGATGAATTTTCACAGGCACTTGAGGAAAGCAAGAAACAGGATACTTATGATGAAGAATCTGGATTAGGACTTTATAATGTGCTGTCACAGGCAGAAGAACAGGAGATTGATCTTTTTCAGATGAAAGAAGGAGAAACCGTTACTTTTGTAGCAAATGCTTCCAATCAGGCAGCAAGGGCAACACAGATGGTTACAATCACAAAAGGTCCGTTATATCGGTATCAGGATTATGATCTGGGTACTTATGTGACAGAGCCTTATTTTATTTCTTATGGGAATGTCCATGCCACTGCTTATTGTATCCAGCCGTCTTTGCCGGGACCGGGAACAGGCACTTATACCATTACAAAAATTGAGGACAATCAGGCACTTGCAAAGGTCTGCTATTATGGGACAGAAGCGGCAGGAAAAGAAAGCTATTTTTCAAAACACCACAGTGATTTTTCCGAGGGAAAGCAGTTTATCCTTACACATATAGCGGCAGCGTATGCTTATGGAAGTGCAGATGCTTTTTATGGAGCAAATGAAACAGCAAAATCTTTGGCAATGGAAATCTACAATTATTGTGTAGGAAAACCGGAAATTCCAGAGGCTTCCATGTCTTTTTCTAACAATCATGTGAAGGCATATCAGGAAGGTCAGGAACAGCGAACAGAGGATATTACATTTATGGCAGATTCCTTGCAGTCCATTACCATGCAGCTTCCCAAAGGAGTTGTATTTCATAACCTTACAACTGGAAAAAACAGCGCTGCCGGAGCAAGGGTAACACTTTCGGGCGGAACGAAGTTTTATTTAAGTGCGCCGCTTACACAGACAGAAGATGTGGAAAGTTCTTGGACAGCAACCATGCAGGGAAGTATTACAAAGGATTACTCCGCATATAAGTTGACAACAAATGACAGTGTGCAGGATTTGGCATTTGTATTTGGAGAAGGCGTGGAACAGGAACAGTACGTTGAATTTTCTGTAGAGTGGCTAAAAAATGCGAAAATAGAACTTATTAAAAAAGATCAGGGCAGTCAGAAGAAAATAGAAGGAGCGGTATATGGTGTATATCGTGATGAAGATTGCACAGATTTGATTATAGAAATGCCTGCAACGGATAAAAAAGGTGTTTCCAGCGTTACCATAGAAAAGACACAGGATACCGTTTACTTAAAAGAAATCTCCGCACCACAGGGGTATGTGCTGGATACGAAATCCTATGGTTTGAAATTGGAAGTAGGAAAGACGGTACAGATAGAAGTTACGGATCGGGAGCAGCTTGCTTCCATAACCGTTTACAAAGAAGGAGAAGTTTTGACCGGAGCAGAAGTTACGGAAGAAGGGGTAACCTTTTCCTATACAAAAGAGAAACAAAAAGGAGCAGTATACGATGTTTATGCAGAAAAAGAGATTGTTCGGGCAGATGGAACCGTTGCTTATAAAAAAGGTGCTGTGGTAAAAAAAGGACTAAAAACAGGAGAAGATGGAAGTGTTACACTTTCAGAACTTTCTCTTGGTACTTATAAAGTGGTGGAAGTAAAAGCACCTGAAAATTTCGTATGCAAAGGAGAATCCCAGACAGTTACTTTATCCTATGCAGGACAGAATGAGGAAGTTGTTTTTAAAACCGTAACATTTGTAAATGAAAGACAGAAAGCAAATGTGTCTGTAAAAAAAGAGGATCAGGACACGAAAAATCCACTGGCGGGTGGTATTTATGGCTTATATACGGCAGAAGATATACATGGAAAGGCTGGAAATCTGCTGGTAAACAAAGATACTTTGATTGAGAAAGTTACAACAGGAGAAAACGGAACTGCCAGTTATCAGGCAGACCTTCCTATGGGATATTCTTACTATATCAAAGAACTGCAGGCGCCTGCTCAGTATGTAAAAAATGAAGCCGAGAAGTTCTCCTTTGACTTTCAGTATGCAGAGGGAGAAGAATATTGTTCTTTTTCTCATACGTTTCAAAATGAGAGGGTAAAGGCAGAAATTATTTTGGAAAAAGAAGACGCTGAAACAGGAAAAATACCACAGGGAGATGCGTCTTTAAAAGGAGCAGTGTATGGATTGTATGCCCGTGAAAATATCGTGCATCCAGATGGGAAAACCGGAGTCTTATATCAGAAGGACGAACAGGTAGCGACTTTCAAAACCGATGATAAAGGCAAAGCAGAAGTAAAGGATTTGTATTTAGGAAGTTATTATATCAAAGAGCTTACTCCTCCGGCGGGGTATCTCTTAGATGAAACCGAGCATGATGTGGTATGCGATGATGAAGGCGATACGGTTGCCATTGTAAAGAGAGTTTGCAAGGTAAAGGAACAAGTGAAAAAACAGCCATTTCAGTTAATTAAAGCCGGAAATAATGGAAATACAGACGCAGAACTCTTAAAAGGGGCAGGTTTTCAGGCATATTTGGAATCTTCTTTAAAGAAAAATGAAGATGGAAGCTATGATTTTGCTTCTGCAACTCCCATAGTAATTGGCGAAAATGGAGCAACAGAGTTATTTACAGATGAAAGAGGGTATGCTTGCAGTATCCCACTCCCGTATGGAACGTATGTGGTTAGGGAAACAACAACACCGCCAAACTATAAACCTGTAAAAGACTTTATTGTCCGTGTTACAGAGCATAAGCCGGATATACCGCAGATCTGGCGAGTTCTTCTGGATAAAGAGTTTGAGGCAAAGTTAAAAATCATAAAAAAGGACGATGAAAGTAAAAAGCCTGTACTGAAAAAGGGAACAGAGTTCAAAGTATATGATCTGGACAGAAAAAAATATGTGGAACAGGTTACAACCTATCCTACAACAGTGGTGCATAAATCTTATTTTACAGACGAAACAGGGTACTTAATTCTTCCTCAGAATTTGGACGCAGGACACTACCGTATTGAGGAAGTCACAGCACCAGACGGATATACTTTGAATGAAAATTATTATGAGGTTTCCGTAGCTTCTGATACAGCATATCAGATGGACAGTATTTCAGGAGATGTCCTTATTGAAGTGGTATATGAAAATCACCCGGTAAAAGGTGAATTGCAGATTGTAAAAAAGGGAGAAATCTTAGAAGATTTTGATAAGGATTTTTCTTATCAGGAAATCAATCTTTCCGGTGCAGTTTTTGATTTGTATGCGGCAGAGGATATTTATACTGCAGATGCGCAGAAGGACGAGCAGGGGAACCGGATACTGGAGTATGCAGAGGGAATGAAGGTTGCTACCCTGACAACAGATCGGGAAGGAAAGGCAAGTGTGTCAGATTTACCACTTGGAACGTATGAACTGGTAGAGATCACAGCACCCGAAGGATTTGTGAAAAATCCAGATCCTCAGAAAGTGACATTCAAATATGAAGATCAGAAAATTCCTGTAATTAAGCAGGAAGTTCTGTTAAAAAATGAACGTCAGAAAGCAAAAATTTCCGTAGTAAAGCGAGATGCAGAAGCAAAAAAAGAAATAAAAGGTGCAGTCTTTGGATTGTATGCGAAAGAAGATATTCAGGTGGGAAATCAGACTTTAGTAAAAGCGGATACACTACTTGGGAAAGCTGAAACAGGGGAAGATGGAAAGGCAATATTTTCTTCTGATCTGCCATTTGGAAAATATTATGTGAAAGAACTGAAAGCACCAGTGGGCTATGTATCTTCGGAACAAGTGCTGGATGTCGATTTTTCCTATCAGGGACAGGAGATTGATGTTGTAGAACTTACATCAGAGTTTTTAAATCAGCCGACAAAAGTTTCTATTACCAAAGTCGATGTTACAACAGGAGTTGAACTTTCCGGCGCAACCCTTATGGTACTTGATAAAGAGGGGGAGGTTGTAGACAGTTGGAAATCTGTAAAAGGAGAAGCACATGTCATTCGTGGACTAAAAGTTGGAGAAACATATACCTTAAGAGAGGAAACTGCCCCGTATGGTTATCTGAAAGCAGAAGAAGTTTCCTTTACCGTGGAAGATACGGAAGAAATTCAGAAAGTGGAAATGAAAGACGATGTGCCAACAGGAAGTATCCTGATTAACAAAAAGGGTGAATTTTTAGAAAAAGTATCTGTTTTTGAGCAGATTGGAGGCTGGATTTCCCATGTATTTGAATATCTGTCAGGCTCATTGAAAGAGGTTACTTTTGCAGTGTATGCAAGAGAAGATATTGCGGCGGCAGACGGGGAAAGCAAGGATTATTATAAAAAAGATGAATTGGTAGCGGAGATTACCACAGATTACACAGGTGTTGCAAGAATTTCCGGTTTGCCACTTGGAAAATACTATGTAAAGGAAAAGGAAACAGCACATGGATTTGTGCTGGATCAGGAAGCCAGAGAAATTGACCTGTTGTATCGTGATCAGGAAACAGCAGAAATTACATATTCCACAGACTGGCAGAATAAACGTCAGAAAGCGGAAGTCATTGTGTGGAAGAAAGAAAAAGATGCAGACCGTATGCTGCAGGGTGCAGTATTTGCCCTCTGTGTCAAGGAAGATATAAAAAATGCACAGGGAAACGTAATCATGAAGGCAGATACCGTCATTGAGGAACAGGCAACAAATGCACAGGGAATGCTACGTTTCGAGGCAGACTTACCAGTGGGATATACTTACTATATCAAAGAAACAGCTCCGGCACCGGGCTTTTCTATGACCGGAGAGAGAAAAGAATTTACTTTTGATCCAGAAAGCAGTGAGGAAGAGTGTGTATCCTATGAATTTACTTTTGAGAATGTACCAACAGTTGTAGAATTTACGAAAACTTCTCTGACGGATGGAAAAGAGGTAGAAGGTGCAAAACTTCAGGTGAAAGATGAGCAGGGAAAGGTCATTGACGAATGGGTTTCTGCAAAAGAACCACATATTATCAAAGAATTGGTGGCAGGGCATACTTATGTGCTGGAAGAAACACTTCCGGCAGATGGTTATGTAACAGCAGAAAGTATCTCTTTTACTGTTGAAGATACAGGAGAAGTCCAGAAAGTGGAAATGAAAGATGATATTACGAAAGTCGAAATTTCTAAAACGGACATTTCAGGAAAAGAGCTTTCCGGTGCAAAATTAACGATTTTGGATCAGGAAGGAAATGAAGTAGAAAGCTGGACATCTGGTGAGAAACCTCACTATATCGAGATGCTTCCAATTGGAAAGTATACGCTTCATGAAGTGTCTGCACCGGACGGGTATCTGGTAGCAGAAGATATTATTTTTGAAGTAAAAGATACAGGGGAAATCCAGAAGGTTGTGATGAAAGATGAAAGGAAGCCTTCTGAAAATGTGGAACAGCCACAGGAATCAAAACCGACAGGAAATGCCCCAAAAACAGGAGATACCAGCCATGTAGAATTGTGGGTGCTGTTATCTGCAATGGCAGTGTTACTGGCAGGTTCTTCTTATTACTGGATTAAGAAAAGGAAAAAATAACATGGGAGATTCCCATAACTGGAAAGGCGGTCACGGAAAATCTGTGGCTGCCTCTTTTTAAAGGAGCAGAAAACATGGTAGGAAAAATAATTTTTGGAGTTGCTGTTATTTTGACATTTGGCTTATATTGTTGTGTCTGTGTAGGTGGTCAGGCGGATCGCCAGATGGAAGAAATGCTGCAAAAGAAAAGGAAGGATCAGGAAAATGGAGAAAGCGGATAAGAGAAAATACGCAGAGGACAAACCTTTGGTGTGTGGGGACTGCTATTTTTGGAGTAGACGAAAAAATGGCTGCACCAGAAAACAGTGCTATTATCTTCTCCCAAAACAGCCTGAGAAAGATACGAAAAAAGCAGGACAATGTGTGGGTTGCCCTTATGGAAAACATTCTCCTTGTATTGGATACTGTTTGCAGAAAATTTTACAGGACATGAGAAAGAAGAAATCAGGAAAGGAAGAAACAGCCTATGCAGGAAGAAGTCAATGAGAAAGTTGTGTCCCTGTGTATTCGTGGAGGAAAAATTTCTGCACAGATTTTAAAGAGTGCATTATTAAAAACTTTGACAAAGCTGGAACAGCAGAAATCCCAGAGGAAGCAAAAGAAAGGGGTATCTAAGGAAGAAAAAAATTTGGCAGTTTATAAAGGAAAACAAAGCATGGAGAAACTTAAGGAGCAGAACTGTGAACTTTCCAACATTGAGATTACAGACGGAAATATTAAATCCTTTGAAAAGTATGCCAGAAAATATAATGTGGACTATTGCCTGAAAAAAGACCGTTCTTCAGAACCGTCCCGTTATTATGTGTTTTTTAAAGCCAGAGATGTAGACTCTATGACCGCAGCATTTAAAGAATATACAGGCTGGAGCATGAAGAAAAGTAAAAAAATATCGATACGGAAAAAACTTTCCAAAGTAAAAGAACGACAGGCACAGCAACGAGAAAGACAAAAAACAAAGAGGAAGGAGAGGGATACTGCACGATAAAAAAGAAAAAACAGAAAAGAGAAAATCCATTCCAAAAAGTATGGAAAAAACTGTGGCAGGATATAAGTGGAACACTGCCAGAGATAGATAAAAAGAATCTGTTTCTTACCAACCTGCCCTATGTGTTTGTATTTTATGCAGTGAATAAACTGGCATGGCTTTATCGGTATTGTCAGGGAAATTCTTTACTGGAACGTCTGAGTGTTTTGATATTGAATGTATCGTTGGCATTTGAGAACATTTTGCCGAGTTTGAGATTTTCTGATATAGGAGTGGGATTTGCAGGTGCGTTTTTATTAAAAGGGATTGTTTATTTTAAAGGAAAGAACGCAAAGAAATTCCGTCAGGGAGTGGAATATGGTTCTGCCCGCTGGGGGACAGCAAAGGATATTGCACCTTTTATGGATTCTGCATTTGAAAACAATATCATTCTTACACAGACAGAAAGACTTACCATGAACAGCCGCCCGAAAAAACCAAAGTATGCCAGAAATAAAAATGTCATGATTATTGGTGGCTCCGGTTCAGGTAAGACGAGATTTTATGTGAAACCTAATTTAATGCAGATGACACCAAATGTCAGTTATGTAGTGACTGATCCGAAAGGAACGATCTTGGTGGAATGTGGAAAGATGCTGCAAAAAGGGACACCAAAAATGAAAGATGGAAAGCCGGTACTGGATAAAAAGGGGAAAGTAATCTATGAACCTTACAAAATTAAGGTTTTAAATACAATCAACTTCAAAAAGAGTATGCACTATAACCCATTTCGTTACATACGCAGTGAAAAAGATATTTTGAAATTGGTCAATACAATCATTGCCAATACAAAAGGTGATGGGGAAAAAGCAGGAGAAGATTTTTGGATTAAAGCGGAGCGTTTGCTGTATTGTGCTTTGATTGGATATATCTACTATGAAGCACCGGAAGAAGAACAGAACTTTTCCACCCTTTTGGAATTTATCAATGCTTCTGAGGCAAGGGAAGATGATGAAGAATTTAAAAATGCAGTTGATGAACTGTTTGAGGAATTGGAAAAGGAAAAACCGGAACATTTTGCAGTCAGACAATATAAGAAATATAAACTGGCTGCCGGAAAAACAGCAAAAAGTATTTTGATTTCCTGCGGTGCAAGACTTGCTCCTTTTGATATTGCAGAACTGCGAGAGCTGACTTCTTATGATGAGATGGAATTGGATATGCTGGGGGATCAGCGTACTGCGATGTTCGTAATCATTTCTGATACGGATGATACCTTTAACTTTATCGTAGCGATCATGTACACTCAGTTATTTAATTTATTATGTGACCGGGCAGATGATGTGCATGGGGGAAGGCTTCCCTATCACGTCAGGCTTCTGCTTGACGAGTTTGCTAACATCGGTCAGATTCCTAAATTTGATAAGTTGATTGCCACAATCAGAAGCCGTGAAATATCGGCTTCTATTATTTTGCAGTCACAAAGCCAGTTAAAGACAATTTATAAGGATGCTGCAGAAACCATTCTGGGGAATTGCGATACGATGTTGTTTTTAGGAGGAAAAGAGGGAAGTACTTTAAAGGAAATATCAGAAACATTGGGAAAGGAAACCATAGACCTTTATAACACTTCCGATACCCGTGGACAAAGTCGATCTTATGGATTGAATTATCAGAAGACCGGAAAAGAACTGATGAGTCGGGACGAGTTGGCTGTCATGGATGGCGATAAATGTATTCTTCAACTTCGTGGAGTACGTCCTTTTTACAGTAACAAGTTTGATATTACGAAGCATAGTAGATACAGACAATTAGCAGATTATGATAAAAAGAATACTTTTGATGTGGAAGCCTATTTAAAACGTCAATTTGAAATCCGAAAAAAAGAGGAGTTTGAATTGTTTGAAGTAGAGGGAAAACAGGTGGATACAGAAATTTCGGAGCAGGTATAAGCACATTGCTCTTTTTTATTAGACAAAACTTTGCGACATGATGGCGTAAAGTAGGAAGGAGTGCTTATTGCAAATTTTTTAAAGAAGTGGAGGCTGCTCAAAAAGAGGAAATACAGCCACCACAATATAAGGGCAGAGCCATAAGAGAATATGCCCGCAGCACAATCAAAACTTAGGAAAGGATAAAACGGATAAAGGGAAAAGGGCAGACTGTTGATGAAAATTCAGCAGTTTTTTATTTGTGCAAAAACAACTTTTATCTGTTTCAAGTGAAGTATGGATTTTTTTAGTTCAGCGGTAGATATTTTACAGACGCTTGTGGTAGCAATCGGAGCAGGTCTGGCGGTATGGGGTGTAATCAATCTTTTAGAAGGATATGGAAATGATAATCCGGGTGCAAAATCACAGGGCATTAAACAGCTTATGGCTGGCGGAGGTGTCGTTTTGATTGGTACACAGCTTATTCCTCTTTTGAGCGGATTATTTTAAATAAACGAAAGGAGAACCGCCCATGTTCGATGGCATTTTTGAAGCAATCGAGGAGTGGATGAGGGGACTTCTGACGGGAATGGTGGAATCCAACCTGACAACAATGTTTACAGACGTTAATGAGAAAACCGGAGAGATTGCGGCTCAGGTTGGACAGACACCACAAGGCTGGAATGGCAGTATTTTCAGCCTGATACAGAATTTGTCCGATTCTGTCATTGTGCCGATTGCAGGCATGATTATTACATTTGTACTTTGTTATGAACTGATTTCCATGTTTACAGAAAAGAATAACATGCACGAGGTTGATACATGGATGTTCTTTAAATATTTTTTCAAAATGTGGGTGGCTGTGTATCTGGTCAGCCATACGTTTGACATTACTATGGCAGTGTTTGATGTAGGACAACATATCGTCAATGCCGCAGGAGGGGTCATTGAATCGGATACGGCAATCAATGTAGACGCAATGCTGGAGCAAATGAAAACAGCAATGGAGTCTATGGAAATCGGGGAACTTGTGATATTGGCATTGGAAACCATGCTGGTCAGTTTATGTATGAAAATCATGTCTGTACTAATTACGGTAATTCTATATGGAAGAATGATAGAAATTTATCTTTATACCTCGGTTGCACCAATTCCGTTTTCCACGATGTCAAATCGGGAATGGGGACAGATTGGAAACAATTATTTCCGTGGGTTGTTTGCCCTTGGATTTCAGGGATTTTTTATGATGGTGTGTGTTGGCATTTATGCAGTGCTGATTGCGACCATTGAAATTTCAGATAACATGCACTCTGCATTGTTCGGAGTGGCAGCATATACCGTAATTTTATGTTTTAGCCTGATGAAAACAGCAAATTTAAGCAAATCAATTTTTAACGCACATTAAAGGGGGAATGAGAATGGGAAAATATCAAGTGATTTATGCAGATCCCCCGTGGGCATATCGGGTTTGGAGTAAAAAAGGAAACGGGCGATCAGCGGAAAGCCATTACCCAACCATGAGCATAGAAGAAATAGCAGATCTGCCAGTAAAAGAATTGGCAGATGAAAATTGTGCATTGTTTCTATGGGTTACATTTTCGCTTCTAAGAGAAATATGGAAGATAATTGATGCGTGGGGATTTACTTATAAAAGTGTAGCATTTGTGTGGATCAAACAGAATAAAAAAGCAGATTCTTTGTTTTGGGGCATGGGGTACTGGACAAGAGCCAACGCAGAGATTTGTATTCTTGCAACAAAAGGAAGTCCAAAACGTTATTCCAAACGTGTGCATCAGGTTATTGTAAGCCATATTGAAGAACACAGTAAGAAACCAGAGGAGGCAAGAAAAAGGATTGAGCAGTTAATGGGAGATGTACCAACTGTTTGCACGTAGAGAAACACCGGGATGGGACGTGTGGGGAAATGAAGTTGCCTGTTCTCTGGGAACAGAAATATTACAGGAAAATAAAAGAAAGGAAACATCAGAGAAGAAGATGGGAGATTTGCTGAACCTGTGACAGCCATTTTCACTCTGATTAGAAAAAAGATGGCATTTGTATCTGTACCAAAGGATTTGACAAAGGTAAAAAATAAAGTGGTCTTGAATTTGACAAAAAGGCAGCTTCTTTGTCTTTCGATTGCGGCGGCAATGGGATTACCGTTTTATTTTTTAACAAAAGACTGGATTGGGACGAGTAATGCAGCAACAGGTATGGTCATTCTTATGGTTCCAGCTTTTTTATTTGCGATGTATGAGAAAGATGGAATGCCACTGGAAAAGATTTTGTTCCATATTATTCAAGTGAAGCTGCAACGTCCGGCAGTCCGCAAATACGAAACAGAAAATTTTTATGAGAAGGAGGAAATTTTGCAGACGGAGAGAAAGAAAAAAGGAGGGAAGCCTGATGGTAGACAGAAAGGATAAGAGAAAACCTGTAAAACTTACAAGAAGCGAGAAAAAAGCCATGAGGCGTACAGAAAAGCTGGCAGTAAAATTAGAAAAAGAACAGGAACGGGCAGATAAAATCCGTAGGAAAAAGGAAGCAAAAAGAGCTGCCAGTGAGGAAAAGAGAAGAAAAAAAGGAAACAGAAAACGTGAATCGCAGAGAACGGATAAGAAACCTACACCGAATAAGAGAACAGAAAAGAAGCATTCCTATTCAGAACGGAAATCTTCTACTGGAAAGGTAAGATGTACCAATGTAAAAAGGAAACAGGAACGGAACCTATCAGCGCAGAATTCCATTCCATACAGAGAGATGGCAAAAGATGGAATTTGCAGGGTTCAGGAAAAGTATTATTCCAAAACAATCCGTTTTTATGATATTAACTACCAGCTTGCTCAGAATGAAGATAAGAATGCTATTTTTGAAAACTGGTGTGATTTCTTAAATTATTTTGACAGCACCATACATTTTCAGATTTCCTTTATCAATCATCACAGTAATATGAAAGAATTTGAATCTGTAATACAAATTCAGCCACAGAATGATGCTTTTGATGATGTGCGTATGGAGTATGCACAAATGTTAAGGGATCAGCTTGCAAAAGGGAATAATGGTCTGGTACGGACAAAGTATATTACTTTCGGAATTGAAGCAGAGAATATCCGGGAGGCAAAACCAAAACTGGAGCGTATTGAAGCCGATATTTTAAATAATTTTAAGGTTCTTGGTGTGTCTGCATATCCATTGAATGGAGAAGAAAGGCTGCAAATCCTCTATGAAACTTTTAATCAGGAAGAGAAAGTGCCATTTCAGTTTTCTTATGACAGGATCTTACGTTCCGGCATGGGAACAAAGGATTTTGTAGCGCCTACCAGTTTTGTTTTTAAAGAAGGGAAAACCTTTCAGATGGGAAATACCATAGGTGCAGCGTCTTATCTTCAGATTTTAGCACCAGAGTTGACAGATAAAATGCTGGCAGAATTTTTGGATATGAACAGAAACCTGATTGTGAATCTTCATATCCAGTCCATAGATCAGATGAAAGCCATTAAACTGGTAAAAAATAAGGTGACAGATATTAACCGTATGAAAATTGAGGAACAGAAGAAAGCAGTACGTGCAGGATATGATATAGACATCATACCTTCTGATTTAAATACATACGGAGGAGAAGCCAAAAGGCTGTTGGAAGATTTACAGTCCAGAAATGAACGAATGTTTTTAGTGACAGTTCTTTTCCTAAATACAGGGAAAACAAAGCAGGAATTGGATAATGCGGTATTCCAGACTGCCGGGATTGCACAGAAATATAATTGTTCTTTACGGCGTTTGGATTATATGCAGGAGCAGGGATTGATGAGCAGTGTTCCGTTGGGAATGAATATGATTCCGATTAAACGGGCATTGACCACCACATCTACTGCTATTTTTGTGCCTTTTACCACGCAGGAGTTATTTATGGGAGGAGAATCCCTATATTATGGCTTAAATGCGTTATCCAATAACATGATTATGGTAGACAGAAAGAAACTGAAAAATCCAAATGGTCTGATTCTTGGTACACCGGGGTGTTTTACCGGGGAAACAAAACTACTTTTACCAGATGGAAGAAAAGCTAGCTTTTTAGAACTGCTTGCAGAGAAAGAAGAAGTTTTTGTCAATAGTTTTGATTTCCAGAAGCAGGAACTTGTAAAAGCTAGAGGATATGATGTGCGATGCACGAAAGAAGTCACAGAATTGGTAGAGGTAGAACTGGAAAATGGAGAAACAGTACGCTGTACTCCGGATCACTGGTTTCTTACGCAGTCGGCGGGATATATGGAAGCCTGTAACTTAAAGGTAGGAGCGAAATTCATACCGGAACATGAGGTAAAAGCAGTCCGTTTTCTGAATTTAGAAGAAGCGGTTCCTGTTTATGATATTTCCGTAGAAGGATATCAGAATTTTCTTTTATCCTGTGGCGTAGTGGTACATAATTCAGGAAAATCTTTTGCGGCAAAGAGAGAGATTGCCAACGTGTTTTTTGCAACACAGGACGATATTATTATTGGAGATCCGGAAGGAGAATATTATCCGCTGGTACATGCACTGGGGGGACAGGTAATTCATATTTCCCCGACAAGCCACGATTATATCAATCCGATGGACATCAATCTGGATTACTCAGATGATGACAATCCTCTTGGATTTAAGAGTGATTTTATCTTATCTCTTTGTGAGCTGATCATGGGTTCCAGAAATGGAATTGAAGCAGAGGAAAAATCGGTGATAGACCGTTGCTTGCCACTGGTATACCAGAAGTATTTTGAAAATCCAACACCGGAAAATATGCCGGTACTTGGAGATTTATATGACTGCCTGAGAAAACAGGAAGAAGTACAGGCACAGAGGATTGCCACAGCGCTTGAAATTTATGTCAATGGTTCTCTGAATGTATTCAATCATCATACTAACGTGGAACTGAATAATCGCATTGTATGTTTTGATATTAAAGATTTGGGAAAGCAGCTAAAGAAGTTAGGAATGCTGATTGTGCAGGATCAGGTGTGGAACCGTGTGACCGTAAACCGTGTAGCTCATAAGTCCACCCGATACTATATAGATGAGTTCCATTTGCTTTTGAAAGAAGAGCAGACTGCAGCTTATTCCGTAGAAATCTGGAAGCGATTCCGTAAATGGGGTGGAATACCAACAGGCATTACGCAGAACATTAAAGATCTCCTTGCCAGCCGTGAAATTGAGAATATTTTTGAAAACTCTGATTTCATTTATATGCTGAATCAGGCGGCGGGAGATAGACAGATTTTAGCAAAACAACTGAATATTTCTCCGCATCAGCTTTCCTATGTGACAAATAGCGGGGAAGGAGAAGGATTGATTTTTTATGGAAATGTCATCATTCCTTTTAAAGACCGTTTTAATCATAATCTGCGCTTATATTCGCTTATGACAACCAGACCTTCGGATTTGGAAAAACACGCAGGAAAAGGTGCTTAGAATAGGATAAAGCAGAGAAAAAGGAAGTGATATACGATGCAGGAACATAAATATCAGGCAAGAGAAAAGCCAGTCCGGGAGATAGAACGTGAGGAAAAAACAAAAATCAGACAGGAAGGAAAGGGGCTGGCACGAGATAGACCGATTGAAAAGGTACTATTGGAAAAAAATATAACGGATAAAGAAACCGTGCCTGCAGAGAAAGAAAAGCAGGAAGTTTCAGCCGGACAAAGAAAAAAGAAACAAAACACGTTGAGAAGATTTGCAAGCCACAGAGAAGAAGATATAGATGGAAAGCTTTCCAGAGAACCTGTTACCATTTCAGAGCCGGAGGAGAAATTGGAAGGAGAGAATGGAAAGGAAGAATTATCAGAACATTCTCTCCGCATGGGAAATCTTCGGGTAAAAGCAAAGAACCAATCTATGAAGAGCGAGAGTTCGCAACAGGACAGCCGTAAGAAAAAGCTGGTGCAGGAACATGCCCGTAAGAGAAAAACAGAGGGAGAAAATGCCGGCAGTCCAGAAGAGGAAAAGGGAAGGAAACCGCAGGATAACTCTTTAGAAAATGTTCGGGAGAAGAAACAAAAGCAGAAGCGATTGCAAGAAGAAGCAGCACGTTCCCAAAAGAAACTTTCTTTTTCTGATGAGGAAAATGGCATGATCCGTGGTACAGGAATGGGAATTGCAAAAAAAGGAATTTCTGTAACAGCCAGTACCATTGAAAACTCTTTGCAAACACAGGAAACAGATGAAAATGCAGCGACAGAGGGGGCAAAGCAATCCGGAATACTAAGTGAAAAAGCCTTACGTTATGCTGTAAAAAAATCAAGACGACAGGCACAGTATCATAAAGGAAGATACAAAGAGGAAGAATCCGTAAAGAATTCTTTGCATTTTGATCCTATGCAGGGAACTGCAGACGATATAAAAACAGAGAGAGCAGGAAAACAGGCACAGGAGAGAAAACATCTGTTAAACCGTTTCTGGCAAAAACAGCGTTATAAAAAAGCAAGGCAGGCAGCACAGCAGGGAGAAAAGACAACTGCGGAGGCAGCAAAGACAGCACAGACTTTTTTAGAAAAAGCGAAGAGCATTGTAACTTCCTTTTTTAAGACACATAAGGGGTTTTTTGGAATTGTGATTGCGATTCTTCTATTTGTCCTGATGATAGGTGTGGGAATGTCCAGTTGCAGTGCGGTATTTCAAGGGACTGTTTCGACAGTTGTAGGGACAACTTATGCCAGTGATGATGAAGATATTTATGCCGTAGAAGCTGCTTACTCCAAATTAGAAGCAGAGTTAAATCAACAGATTAACAGTATGGAAGCTCGACATGAGGGCTACGAGGAATACCGTTATCAGGTGGACGAGATTTCACACAATCCGTATCACCTGATTTCTTATTTTACAGCCTTATATGGGGACTTTACTTATGAACAGGTGGCAGGAGAAATAGAAGAAATCTTTCAACAGCAATACCATTTAACGACAGAAGCAACCAAAGAGGTTGTAACAGAAACAAAGAAAGTAAAAGTAGGAGAATCTCTTGGAAAGGTTGTAACCAGTGGATATTGTAACTGTTCTATTTGCTGTGGAAGCTGGTCAGGCGGTCCGACAGCAAGCGGTGTCTATCCAAAAGCAAACCATACCATTGCAGTAGACGCCAATAATCCGTTTGTACCCATTGGAACAAAGGTTGTAATGAATGGTGTGGAGTATACGGTGGAAGATACGGGAGCATTTGCCCGTTACGGAGTTCAGTTTGATGTTTATTATGACAATCATGCGGCGGCTTCTGCACATGGACATCAGACTTGGGAGGCTTTTATTGCGGACAGTAATGGGAAAAATGAGATTGAAGTTACAACAACACAGGAAGTAAACCGTATGGACATTACCCTGACAAATAAAGGCTTGGACGCTGTTCTTCGCAGCCGCATGAACGAAAATGAAGAAAAACGCTATGACATTTATAACACCACTTATGGAAATCGGGACTATCTCTTTGATAAGAATACCATTCCAATGGGTGGAGAAAATGGCGGTTTTGGATATGAAATTCCACCGGAGGCTTTGACGGATGAACGCTTTGCCAATATGATACGGGAAGCGGAAAAATATTTGGGTTATCCCTATGTATGGGGCGGTGCATCTCCAAGCACCAGTTTTGATTGTTCCGGATTTGTATCATGGGTAATCAATAATTGTGGTAATGGCTGGAATGTGGGACGACAGACTGCCGACGGGTTACGTTCCTGTTGTGCTTATGTTCCGCCGGAACAGGCAAAGCCGGGAGATTTAATTTTCTTTCAAGGCACGTATGATACGCCGGGAGCAAGCCATGTGGGGATTTATGTAGGCAATCAAGTGATGATCCACTGTGGTGATCCCATTCAGTATGCAAATATCAGTACCCCATACTGGCAGCAACATTTTATGGCATTTGGCAGACTTCCTTAAAAAAGAGATGGAGGCAGGATATTGAATAAGAAGTTACAAAAAGTGTTAGATGAAATTGAAAAAACAGAAACAAAGATTGCCCAATGGCAGGAACATTTGAAAATGCTGCTGATTCAGAAGAAGCAGTTGGAAGATACCGAAATTTTAAGGAGTATCCGTTCCATGCACCTTGAGAGTCGGGAGCTTTTGCAGGTTTTAGAAAAACTGCAGAAAGGCGAGTTTCAGATTACCGGGAATCGTTACGAAAATCCACGCAAAAGTGATTTTTCAGAAAAAGAGGAAACGAAGGAGGAAACAAATGGTGAACGTGAAATTTAAAAAATGGCTGGCAGCCTGTATTGTAAGTATGGGAATTGTTTGCAGTACCGGTGCGACAGCATTTGCATATACAGGAGAAGGAACACCGACAGAACAGGGAACGGAAGATCCTACTCCGATACCGGAGCAGACGCCAGCACCACAGGAGGGACAGACGGAAGAAGGAACACCGTTTTCTGTTCCGGGGAACGGGCAGATTCTGGACGATAAGAACAATGACAGCACAAAGCAGTTTTTGACAGTTCAGACAAAGAACGGGAATACTTTTTTTCTTGTTTTAGATCGTTCCAGTTCTACGGAAAATGTATATATGCTTTCTATGGTAGATGAAAATGACCTGGCAGAATTTGTTCCAGAAAAGAAGCCGCAGACAGAAACCCAGTCTGTGGTCATTCCGGAAACAGAGAAAAAACCAGAGGCAGAAAAGCCAGAGAAAAAAGCAGATAAGGCAGAAAATCAGACGGGTGTACTGCTTGCAATAGGTTTACTTGCGGCAGGCGGCGCAGGAGCCTATTACTATTTTAAGGTTGCAAAACCGAAAAAGGCAGAAACAGATGCCGAAGATGAAGATTTAGAATTTTATAACGGTCCGTATATCAACGAAGATGAAGATACAGAGGACGCAGAAGAAACGGAAGAATAGAACAAAACAGGGACAGCTTATGAAAAGGCTGTCCTTTTTGAAAAGGAGAGGAACAATATGTTTTTAGTATTAGGAGAAAAGCCCAGTGTTGCACAGGCATTGGCAGAAGTATTAGGGGCAAAGAAAAGAGAGGACGGTTATCTGGAAGGAGAGGACTGTATTGTAAGCTGGTGTCTGGGACATTTGGCAGAGTATGCAGCTCCGGAAGTATATGATGAAAGGTATAAGAAGTGGGAGTTTGCAGACCTTCCAATTCTTCCAAAGACATGGGAATTACGGATTGCAAAAGACAAAAAAGAGCAGTTTGATGTATTAAAAGAATTATTAAACCGAAAAGATTTGGAATATGTCGTAAATGCCTGTGATGCAGGTCGAGAAGGAGAACTGATCTTTAAAAGAGTGTATGATTTATCGAAAAGCAGCCTTCCAGTGAAAAGATTATGGATCAGTTCTATGGAAGAACAGGCAATTTGTAATGGATTTTCCAATTTAAAAAATGGAAAAGCGTATGAAAGCCTGTGCGAAGCTGCTGTTTGCAGAGCAAAAGCGGACTGGCTTGTTGGTATGAATGCCACCAGAGCATTTACAACTACTTATTATAAGAGAATGGTCGTAGGAAGGGTACAGACGCCCACCCTTGCTATGTTAGTGGAACGTCAGAAGAAAGTGGAAAATTTTGAGAAAGAAGCCTATTATCAGGTGGAACTTCCAGTGCTTGATTTTTTTGTTACATCAGAAAAAATGAAAAAAGAAGAAGAGGCAGATGCACTGGTAAAAATGTGCGAAGGAAATTCCATTCACATTTTAAAAGTGGAACGTAAACAGAAAAAAACAAATCCGCCAAAGCTATATGATCTTACTACGCTGCAAAGAGAAGCAAACCGATTTTTTGGATATACGGCACAGGAAACATTGACAGAGCTACAGAAATTGTATGAAGAAAAATGGGTTACATATCCCAGAACAGACAGCCAATACATTACAGAAGATATGGAACAGTCTGTGCTGGAAATTTTGGATATTCTTTCAGAGATGCTTCCTTTTTGTAGTGGGGAACTGGTAGGAAGAAATGTAAGGGCAATCATCAATAATCGGAAGGTTTCCGATCATCATGCGCTCCTTCCAACAAAAGAAGCATGGAAACAGGACATAGGGACTTTATCGAAAAAACAGAAAGATATTTTCTATTTGATTGGACAGAGATTAGCACAGGCAGTTTCAGAAGCGGCGGTTTTTGAAGAAACAGAAGTATCGGCAGAATGTGCAGAACACCTTTTTGCAACAAAAGGGAATAAGGTAGTAGAACCGGGCTTTCAAAAAATTTTGAAAGCATTTCAGGAAAATGCGAGAAAAACAGAAGAAACGGGAGAAAAAGAAGAAAAGGTTTCGATTCCGGAAAACATTTCAGATGGAATGGAAATAGCAGGAAGGACACCAAAAAAGAGAAAGCGTTTTACAGCACCGCCAAAACCGTATTCAGAAGATACGCTGCTTTCTGCAATGGAAACAGCTGGCAATCATTCCTTTGATTTAGAAACAGAGAAGAAAGGGTTAGGAACTCCTGCAACAAGGGCAGGCATGATTGAGAAACTGGTATCTTCCGGATATGCCGTAAGAAAAGGAAAACAGCTTCTTCCTACGAGAGAAGGAATTGCATTGGTTTCTGTATTGCCGGAAGAATTAAAATCAGCAGCTTTAACAGCAGAATGGGAAAATGAATTACTTCGTATGGAGAGAGGGGAAGTTACCAGTGAAACATTCATGGAGGACATTACGGAATTTGTCCAGAAATTGATTGCAGGTTGTGGGGAAATTCCCAAAGAAGAACGATACCGTTTTTACGAAAAAGAAAGTATCGGGAAGTGTCCGGTATGTGGAAGTCCTGTGTATGAAGGGAAACAGAATTTTTATTGTTCTTCCCATGATTGCAACTTTGCCCTCTGGAAAGAAAGCCGCTATCTTGTTGGCATGAAAAAGACGTTAGACAAAAAAATGGCAAAGGAACTTTTAGAGTATGGGAAAACCCGTGTGACCGATTTTTATTCCCAGAGGACGGGAAAGAAATTTACAGCAGATTTATTGTTAGAACTGCAAGGGGACAGGGCAAGTTTTAAAATGGAATTTCCAAAAAGAAAATAGAAAGACGAGGAGGAATTGTTCATGGGAAAACTCTATGAGATTTTGGGACTTGCCCAATATGAAGCTGAAAAAATCAGTAGCTCTCCAAGAGATTGGATGCATTATCTGGATACTGCATCACAACTGTACCGTTACTCTTTTTCTGATACACTTTTAATTCATGCACAGCGTCCGGGGGCAACTGCCTGTGCGGAACTGGAAATTTGGAATCACAAAATGAAACGGTGGGTAAACCGAGGAGCCAAAGGGATTGCTTTAATTGATGACAGATACCCCCAAAAAAGACTGCGCTATGTTTTTGATGTTTCCGATACACACAAAGTGCAGGGTGGAAAAACGCCATATTTATGGCAGTTGAAAGAACATCAAAAAGAGCCGCTGTTGGATCATTTGTCTGAGGTATATGGTCTGGCAGGGGAAGATACCATTGCCCTTACATCGGCACTTTGGAAAATTGCACGAGATATGACAGAGGAAAATCTGGAAGAAGCAATGGAAGGTCTGGAATATGAAGTAGAAGGTACTTTTTTAGAAGATTTGGACGAACAGACCATACAGACAGAGGTTCGGGAATTACTGCAAAACAGTATCTTTTATTCCTTGTCACACCGCTGTGGTCTTGATCCTATGGACGTTTTGGAAGAAGGAGATTTTACTGCAATTACAGATTTTCGTTCGATGTCAGTCCTTCCATTTTTAGGAAATGCAATCAATCAGATTGTAGAACCGATCCTTCAGGATATTGGGCGGACAGTATGGAAAATGGATTGGGAAGAACAAAAGGAAACATCTCAAAAAAGGGTTGAAAATTCTTCCTGGATACATTATAATGAATTTAACACGTTAATGCAAGAAAGCAAAGAAAATGGAGGAAATGAGAATGGAACTGACATACCACCGCAAAGGGGATTACCTGTTTCCGAACCTGACAATAGAAAGCGAACCAGTGAACATCGGGAAGTATGGAATGCTTCGGAAGATATTCCTGAAGGAAAACCGGAAAAATTGGTATCAGAGCATGTTACTGACAGGAAAATTAGAGAAACATCTGATGGAAATCGAGAAAACAGCACAGGAGAGAATGGAAGTGCTGATGAATGGGCTTCTTATTCAATATCCGGCTCCGGACAAGGAGGCAGATCCGATGAAGTGGGTGGCACACATGAACAATCTCCAGCAGAGGGCAGAGGAGAGCGTTTTGACGGAATTGGTATACAATTAAGCGAGGAACAAACAGAACAGGATTTCGATGGAGCAGAGGAAGAAATTGCCTCTGCTCTTTCTTTGCCCCAATTACCTTCCGTAGAAAAACAGATTCGTGAAATTGAAGAAAGGCAGGCTGCTCTTTATGCAAAAGAAGTGACAATTCCGGCGGAAATCGTAGATGAAGTATTGCGCTATGGAGGAAATCGAACTGGGAGCCATTTGCGGATCATCTATAATTTTATGATTGAGCAGCCAGAAGAAGCGTATACAGAATTTGTCCAAAAAGAATATGGAAAAGGCGGCATTGGATTACAGATTTCAGGAATGGAGTATGCGGTCTGGTATGATGAATTAGGTATGCAGATTGCAGTGGGGCATACGGTACGTGATCATGTGTTAGATAAAGTATTCTTATCTTGGGAGGAAGTCAGTGGAAGAATACACCAGTTGCTCAGACAGGGAGAGTATGCACCACAGGTTGTCTTAGATGCTGCGAGAGAAAATGCGCTGAAAGAACATGCAGACGCTTTAATCTATATGGAACGGGATATGGCAGAGGGCGTTGCAGAACTGGTATTTGAAGATACAGAAGTATTCCACAATACCTTTCCGGCGGTCACAGAAAAGGTCTGTGCATTACTGGAGCAGCCGGGGTATTTGGCAGATTTGAATGAGCGATTGGAAGCACTGGCAGAGTATTACCAAGAGGATAAAGAAATCATGCGCTTTCATTTTTATCGCCCGGACAAAGTTTTAGAACAGTTTCAGAAATTTGCAAAAGAGGCAGTTCCTTATCAGGCAAGAGAAGGGTTTGCTTGGGAGGACCATCCCATTTTTATCACACAAGATGAGATTGATGCGTTTTTAGTTGGTGGCGGTTCTTATCGTGACGGAAGACTTAGTACCTATGCTTTTTTTATTCAGGATAAAAGTGAAAGAGAGAAAGTGGATTTTGTAAAGGAAAGTTATGGAATTGGTGGAAGAAGTCATGCCCTTTCCGGTGCAGATCACTCTCATGCGGATTACGATGGCAAAGGGTTAAAGCTGGAAAGAGGCTCTTATACCCACCCGGAGTCTACGGTATTTTTGAAATGGACACAGGTGGCAAAGCGTATTGAGTTTTTGATTGATCAGGATTTTTATTTAAAGGCGGAAGATTATACAAGAATGTCCTCTTATGAGAGAGAACAACTGGCAAAGCGTATTGTTTCTTTTTATTATCGGTTGCCAGAGGAAATTGAACGCCCGTTTCCAGATAGTTTTTTGGGGGAAGAAGCAAGACGGGAGTTGCCGATTCTGTTGGAGCAGGAAGAAACAGCGGAAGAATTGGTTAAAAAAATGGACGAAGCCCTTGCAGCCTTACCGTTAGAATTTGAGAATTATGAAAAGTGTGTGGAAACCCTTGTAATTCTTCATCAGTATATAGAAGGAACGTATACGCTGTTTCCAGAGCGGCAAAAAGAAATATCTATTGAGAGTGGAAATCAGCAATTATCCCTGTTTGATTTTATGCAGGCAGAGCCACTTGATACAGAAAAATCGAAAGAACAAACCCTATCGCAGCCGGATAACGAAGTTGACGATACGATAGAGGTGATAGGCACAGATGGAGAAACTATAACGAGTATTCCACAAAAACGAAATCAAACAGAAGATACCATTCCACAGCAGAAAGAACATGCAGAAGAACGGAATAACTTTCGGATTACAGATGATGCGTTGGGAGTTGGAAGTCCAAAAGAGAAGTTCCGTGGAAATATAGAAGCAATTTCTTTACTAAAAAGGTTGGAAACAGAAAACCGTTTGGCAACATCGGAGGAACAGGAGATTTTATCCAGATATGTTGGCTGGGGTGGTCTTTCAGCGGTATTTGATGACAGAAAAGAAGAGTGGAGCAAGGAATATCAGGAATTAAAAAATTTGCTGAGTGAAAGTGAATATAAAGAGGCACGTTCTTCTACATTAAATGCGTTTTATACACCGCCTACGGTGATCAAAGCCATGTATCAGATTTTAGAAAATATGGGGTTATCTACGGGAAATGTGCTGGAGCCTTCCTGTGGTGTGGGAAACTTCATGGGACTTGTGCCGGAGAGTATGAAGAATATTCAGATGTATGGTGTGGAATTAGATCCGATTTCCGGAAAGATTGCAGGTCAGCTTTATCAAAAGAACCGCATTGAGGTAAATGGATTTGAAAAAACAGAATATCCAGAAAGTTTTTTTGACTGCGTGATTGGCAATGTGCCATTTGGAAATTATCAGGTATCAGACCGAAAATACGATAAGTATTCTTTGATGATTCATGATTATTTTATTGTCAAATCTTTAGATTTGATACGTCCCGGCGGTGTGGTGGCAGTGCTTACTTCCAGTGGAACATTGGATAAGGAGAATGAGAAAGTGCGATTGCAGTTTGCAGAGAAAGCAGACTTATTAGGTGCAATCCGCTTGCCGGAAAATGCGTTTCGCAAAAATGCCGGAACAGATGTGGTATCCGATATTTTATTTTTCCAAAAAAGGGATCGGGCAGTGCTGCAGAAACCTTCTTGGGTGGAAGTGGGAGAAACCGAAGATGGATATAAAATCAATTCTTATTTTGTGGAACATCCGGAAATGGTGCTAGGGGATTTTGTGCTTGAGAGTAATCAGTATGGAAGAATGGAAGTTACGGTAAAACCAAAGAAAGACATTTCTCTGGAAGAACAGTTAAAAGAGGTTATTCCCCTCATTCAAGGGCAGATTACAGTTAGAGAATTTGATGAATTAGACTTAAATGAAACAGAAGATTCCATTTTAGCTGATCCGTCTGTGAAGAATTTCGGTTTTGCAAAAGTTGGAGAACAGGTGTATTATCGGGAAAATTCCAGAATGAACCGTATGGACTTACCTGCTGTGACAACAGAACGTGTCTTAGGCATGATAGAGATTCGGGATATTACCAGAAAGTTGATTGACAGTCAGATGGAAGATGCCAGTGAGGAGGAAATCAAGAATCTTCAACAGGAATTAAACAAAACTTATGATACTTTTACAGCGAAGTATGGACTGATCAACAGCACTGCAAACCACAGGGCATTTTCACAGGACAGCAGTTATTGTCTGCTTGCTTCTCTGGAATTTTTAGATGAAGAAGGGAATTTGAAAAGGAAAGCGGATATTTTTTATAAACGCACAATCCGAAAGGCAGAACCAGTAGAGCATGTGGATACGGCAAGTGAAGCGCTTGCCTTGTCTTTGGCAGAACGTGCAAAAATAGATTTGCCTTTTATGACAGAGTTGACAAAAAAGCCGGAGGCAGAGATTATTGAAGAATTATCAGGAGTCATTTTTCAAAATCCATTGACAGAGAAATGGGAAACTTCGGATGAATATTTATCAGGGAATGTCCGGATAAAGCTGGAAGTAGCAAAACAATTTGCTGAAAGTCAGGATCGCTATCAGGTGAATGTGCAGGCACTTGAAAAAGTGCAGCCAAAAGAATTGGAAGCATCAGAAATTGAAATCCGACTTGGTGCAACGTGGGTGGACGCAGAGTATATCACCGAGTTTATGGGAGAACTATTTCAGACACCAGACTATTATCTTGGAAGCCGGATTGAGGTAAAATATGCCCCGGTAAACGGACAGTGGAATATTTCAGGGAAATCGCTGGATACGTTTGGAAATACAAGGGTAACTGCTACTTATGGAACAGCCCGTGCAAATGCCTATCGTTTGCTGGAAGATGCGTTAAATCTGCGGGATACAAAAATTTATGATACCATACAGGACGCTGACGGAGAACATAGGGTACTCAATAAGAAAGAAACCATGCTGGCACAGCAAAAGCAGGATATGATTAAAGAAGCCTTTAAGGAGTGGATTTTTCGTGATATAGATCGAAGGGAAGCCTTGTGTAAGAAATATAACGAGATTTTTAACAGTATCCGTCCCAGAGAATATGATGGAAGTCATATTCAATTTGTAGGAATGACACCGGAAATCACGTTGATGCCACATCAGAAAAATGCAGTAGCTCATGTATTGTATGGAGGAAATACATTGCTGGCACACTGCGTAGGTGCTGGTAAGACTTTCCAGATGATTGCAGCGGGAATGGAAAGTAAGCGGCTTGGTCTTTCGCAGAAAAATCTCTATGTTGTACCGAATCATCTGACCGAACAGTGGGGAAGTGACTTTCTCCGGCTCTATCCGGGAGCCAATGTATTAGTAGCTACCAAGAAGGATTTTGAGCCAGCGAACCGAAAGAAGTTTTGTTCTAGGATTGCCACAGGAGATTACGATGCAATTATCATTGGACACAGCCAGTTTGAGCGTATTCCACTGTCAAAAGAACGTCAGATGGCAGTGATTGAACAGCAGATAGAAGAAATCATGCTGGCAATCCAAGAAGCACAAAGTGATGACAGTCCACGTTACACCATAAAACAGATGGAAAAAACGAGAAAAGGTCTGGAGAAAAGACTGGAAAAATTAAACGACGATACCCGAAAAGATGATGTGGTAACCTTTGAGCAGTTAGGCGTGGACAGGTTGTTTGTAGACGAGAGCCATTTTTACAAAAATTTGTTCCTTTATACAAAAATGCGGAATATTGCGGGGATTGCACAGACTGACGCACAGAAAAGTTCAGATATGTTTATGAAATGCAGATATATGGATGAACTGACGGGAGGAAAGGGTGTTACTTTTGCCACAGGAACTCCCGTTTCGAATAGTATGACCGAATTATATACCATTATGCGGTATTTACAATATGATACTTTGCAAAAGCTGCAGTTGGGACATTTTGACTCTTGGGCGGCAACTTTTGGGGAAACGGTAACAGCAGTAGAGCTGTCACCGGAAGGGACGGGCTATCGTGCAAAAACACGGTTTGCCCGTTTTTTCAATCTTCCAGAACTGATTTCTCTTTTTAAAGAAAGTGCAGATATTCAGACAGCAGATATGCTGCATTTACCCGTGCCGGAAGCAGAATATATCAATGAGGTTTTAAAGCCAAGCGAAGAACAACAGGAATTAGTAGCAGCGTTTGGGGAACGTGCAGAAATTGTAAGAAGCGGAGGTGTGGACGCTTCCATTGACAACATGTTGAAGATTACCAACGATGGACGAAAATGTGCGCTGGATCAGAGGCTTATCAATGATATGTTACCGGATTATGAAGACAGTAAGATTAACCGTTGTGTGGAAAATACCTTTTCCATTTGGAATGAAACAAAGGAACAGCTTTCCACACAGCTTATTTTCTGTGATTTATCAACACCGAAAAATGACGGTTCTTTTAATGTATATGATGATATTCGGGAAAAACTGGTAACAAAAGGGATACCAAAAGAAGAAATTGTGTTTATTCATGAAGCGGGAACCGAAACAAAAAAGGCAGAACTTTTTGCAAAAGTGCGTTCCGGTCAGGTTAGAGTTTTACTGGGTTCTACTCCAAAATTAGGGGCAGGGACGAATATTCAAGATCGCCTGATTGCCCTTCATCATTTAGATTGCCCCTGGAAGCCCGCAGATTTGGAACAACAGGAGGGAAGAATTTTGCGGCAGGGCAATCAAAATAAAAAAGTCAAGATTTTCCGGTATGTAACAGAAAATACATTTGATGCCTATATGTGGCAGATTTTGGAGAATAAACAGAAATTTATTTCCCAGATTATGACAAGTAAATCCCCTGTTCGTGCCTGTGAAGATGTTGATGACACAGCATTGTCGTATGCAGAAATTAAGGCACTGGCAACAGGAAACCCTTATATCAAAGAAAAAATGGACTTGGATATACAGGTCAGTAAATTGAAATTATTAAAGGCAAACCATACCAGCCAGAAATATAAACTGGAAACAGATATTGCAAAAAATTATCCAATGCAGATTGTAGCACAGAAAGAGCGCCTTGCGGGGCTTCGGTCTGACGCAGAAGCGGTTCGTCCTATTTTTGAGAACGAAGATTTTTCCATGACTGTTTCCAACAAAACCTTTACGGATAAAAAAGAAGCAGGAACTGCACTTTTAGCAGCATGTGAAGGACTAAAAGCCATTCATACAGAGGGCAAGATAGGAACCTTTCATGACTTTTCTTTATATGCAAAATTTGATGCTTTTAATCAACGGTATATTATGACCATTAAGAGAAAATGCAGTTATCTGATTGAAATGGGAAAAGATATTCTTGGAAATTTACAGCGTATCAGTAATGCGTTAGGTGGAATTGAGAAGAAAATGGAAGAAACAGAGCAAAAGCTGGATACACTGCAGAAGCAGTTGGAAACAGCACAGGAAGAAGTTATGAAGCCTTTTCCAAAAGAAGAAGAATTACAGGAGAAAATGGAAAGACTTGCAGAATTGAACTCCCTTTTAAATATGGACGAAAAGGAAATGCCACAAGATCAGGAGAAAGAAGTAGATCAGGTGGCAGATTTGCCGAGAAGGTCAGTCAATTATGCTAGCAGAGTATCGGAAGGTCAAAAAGGGGAAATAGAAAAATCTTCGGTGCTTGGCAGATTGAAAGCCACACAAAGAAATATGGAAAAAGAATGGAAAAATAGAAATATGCAGAAGAAAAAGCAGGAACAACAGTTGTAGAAGTGAAATCCCGTCAGGAACTGGCGGGATATTTTTTTATGGAGGATTTGCTATGGCAGAAAAGAGAGAGCAGCAAATGTATGAAATTACAAAGAAATTGGAAGAAGGCGTAAAAGAGTTATTTACATCAGAACGGTATACAGAATATTTAAAAACCATGTCAAAATTTTATAATTACAGCTTTAACAATACGGTTTTGATTGCCTTGCAAAGACCAGAAGCAACTTTAGTGGCAGGGTACTCTGCATGGCAGAAAAATTTTCATCGTCAGGTAAAAAAGGGAGAAAAGGGAATTCAGATCATTGCGCCTTCACAGAGGAAAGAAAAGGAATTGGTAGAAAAATTTGATCCGGAAACGAATGAACTGATTTTGGGACCGGACGGGCAGCCAGAAACAGAAGTAGTCGAGCATGTTGTGTCTGATTTTCGGGTAGTCCGTGTATTTGATGTATCACAAACGTATGGAGAGCCTTTACCGGAACTTGCAATACCGGATTTAACGGGGCAGGTACAAAATTTTCCTTTATTTTTACAGGCAGTCAAAGAACTATCCCCTGTTCCTATCCGCTTTGGTGAAACAGAAGGAGAAGCAAAGGGGTATTACAGCAATAAAAAGAAAGAGATTGTTGTGAAAGAAGATATGAGTGAAAGTCAGACGATAAAAACACTCATTCACGAAATTGCCCATGCAAAGCTGCATGACAGGGAAGTATTGGAACAGGCAGGAGAAGAAAAAGATCAGAGGACAAAGGAGATAGAGGCGGAAAGCATTGCCTATACGGTGTGTCAATATTTCGGACTGGATACTTCTGACTATTCTTTTCCTTATATTGCGGGGTGGAGTGACAATCTGAAGATGTGGGAATTGAGGACATTCATGGACGCAATACGAAAAACAGCAGGAGAGTTTATTAAGGAACTGGAAGAAAAAATGAAAGAATTGGAAACAGATAGAAGTGAAAGAGATGGTATTCAAAACGAAAAAGAAACAAAAATTGATATGGATACCAAAGCGGTGGAACTGGAACAGCATGAAGGCTTATGGCATACGGTAGAAGAAGTGGAAGTTGAGAAGGAACATTTCTACCTCATGGAGCATAACGAATATGGGGCTTCAGTTGCGCCGGTTCTGGTAAATGGAGATGGTAAAGTGGTCGCACAGGATTTGGAAAATGGTCTGGATCAGGAGGCTGTGAAAGCAATCGGAGAGTATCTGGAAGAAAAAGAGATTGCCAAAAAGCAGGAGAAGGTGGAAACTTCAAACGCAAGTTTATTCGAAGAAGCAGAAAGAGAAGCAGCTTATCAGATAGAAACAACGGGACAGTTTTTCTTTATTCAGGAAACAGAGGAAGGGTATGATTATACCTTTTACGATCAAGAGTTTCAAGAATTAGATGGAGGGGTATACGATACCTTTGATGTTACACTTCAAGAAGCGGCAAAAACACTGCTATTAGAGGAAGGGGCAGCTTTGACTGCATGTAGAAAGATTGATAGTGAAATGCTTCAGGAACAGGTTGAACGGGCAGAATATTTTCCGCAGAAGTCGTATGAGGCATTAAAACCCCTGATGGAGAGTGAAGAAAATAACGTGGCTTTCCAATCCGGATATGGGTATGTGATGTTACAGAAAATTTCAGAAGGCTATGAATGTATCATCTATGACCAAGCGTTTCGTGAGATTGGTGGACAGTTTTATGAGAATATAACTGCCTCCAAAGAAGATGTTTTTTCCCAGATATTTCAAGAGGAAGGAATAGGTGAATTGCCTTGTGAGCCATTTTCCTATGAAGAACTTAAAAAATCTGTAATAGAAGGGGAGAAAAAGAGATTATATGAAGGGGAACTGACACCAACTTCACAGATTGGTATTCGGGAAGAAGAACTGTTGCATGGTGAGAGCCGACAGAACGTTGAAGAATCGGTACTTTGTTACGCACAGGCGGAACTGGAAGAGGCTGGATATGAAGAAATTACTTTATTGGCAGCAAGAGTATATGGAAGCCGTACAAGAGAAACTTTATATAGGGAAGACTCTGATCTTGATGTGGTGCTTTCTTATACCGGGGACATCAGGGAAGATGCCTTTTTTAATCTGCTTCAGGAAAATGGAATGAGGATTGCCGGATTGAAAATTGTCATAAATCCCATTTCGTTGGAAAAAACCGGGACATTGCAGGAATACATAAAGCGTGCAGAACAGTATCTTGACGAAAAAGAAGCAGAAAAGCAGGGACAGATACCACAGGAAACGTTACAAGAACCCCGAATTTCTTTCTATGCTGCAGAATGTATGGAATTTCCTTCTATGGGAGAATATTATGAAAATCTGACATTGGAAGAAGCTGTAGAAAAATACAAAATGATTCCGGCAGACCGCATTCATGGGATAAAAGGAATTGGATTTTGCCTGAAAGACGGCAGCATTTATAATGGAGAATACGAATTGATGTCTGGAGGGAAAATATCCAAAGACTTGATTGACTTAGTCCCCCATTATAAAGAAAGCCCGTTGGTACAAAAAGCAATGCAAGATTTAGAAAGAATTTTGGCAGAAAAACAACGGGAAAACACAGCGGAACAGACAAAAGCAGAGGGAACAATGGGAAGAAAAGTTTCTGTGCTAAAAGCCTTAAAGGAGCGTAAGGAACTGTTAAAGAAACAGGAGAAAAAAGAAGAAATGTCCCATACTCGTAAGAAAGAAGCAGAATTGTAATGAAAAAATGGAAATACAGGAGAAGCGGTTATGGCAGGTAATCAATTTGCAGTGTATCAGCTTAGAGAAATCCCCGAAAATAGAAAAAAGCGTTTTCGTTCTTATGCAGAATTACAAAAAGAAAATATCAAGATACGCTATACAGATTATAAACAAGTATATAGAAGCTGGATGCGGTACGATGAAACACCGGATAATATCCGAAACCGTTTGGCAAAGCAGTTACCGAAAAATTTTTCTGGACATGCCCTAAGCATTGGGGACATACTGATTTTAGATAAAAATGGGGAAGCGGCAGCCTATTATTTGGAAAAAGAGGGATTTACTGTTTTAACAGGTTTTATTCGGAATAGTTCGTCCAGTACATTGATTTCTCTTGCTACTACCAATTTTCAGATTGAAGGGAAAGAAGGAAGCTGGCTTGCCTTCGATAATCTGGTGGTGGAAGGAAAAGAATTTTTCCTGATGGAGCATACGACATACGGAAAAAATGCCGCTTGGGTGGTGGTAGATGGAACTGGAAAGTTAATAGTGGATCAGGTTACGACGGGATTTGACGAAACAGTCAAAGAACAGATCGTTTCCTATCTGCACCCACAAGAAATACGGGAAAAAGGTGGGAAACTTGTTTTGGAAAACTGGCAGAAAGCCTATGAAAATGGAGAATATTTAAGAAGTGCAGAGATCACAGAAGAACAAAATTATAATATGATTGATGGAAGAATGAATAATCTGCCAGTAAAGCCCCGTAAGATGGGAACACGAATTTCTGTGTTAGACCGTTTGCATTTAAAACAGGCGGCTTTAAATATGAAGAGTTTGCCACAGCCGTTTATAGAGAATGAGATGGAGCGTAAACGGAAATAAAAAAGAAAGGGAAACTTGAATTTGTGCATTCAGGTTTCCCTCGTTTCGATTATTGTTCTTCTAACATAGAGGCATATTTTGGGCGTTCTGCTTCTGGGATTTTTAGAGCCGCCATAGCCTGTTCAGTAGTCAAGTTTAGCGTTTCCATTAGATTACGGATACTGTCTAAAGTATTTCGTTCTGTAGTGCTTTCAACAATTCCCTGACTTAAATTACACATCAGCGACACCTCTCTTTCTAAATTCTGCGTCATTTCAATATCAAAATCATCATGGAGAATTTTTTCTTTTTCGTCCGGTGCTGTTTCAGAAGAAAGCAGGACATTTAACAATTTTAAAACTCCATTATAATTCTCACTGTCCGGTTTACCGAGGCAGATCATAATAGCAGACATCAAATCATAATTTTCCACTTTTTCGGTAACATGTCCCACCAGCGGTTTTTCTGCAATGGAATATTGGGTAATGGTATTTTCTCTGGATTTTGGCGGGTTCATACAAATCCAGATAGAGTAGACTTTGCGAATTTTATCGTACTGTGCAGATGAAAACTCTGTACCATATTGAGCGGAAATCATACGGCTACAATAGTATATGCTACGTTTAATCAACGGATAACCGGGATAAAAATTGTTTTGTGCTTCTACATTGATAATTAAGCGGATTAACTCACCGGATTTTGGTGCAGTTGCCGTAAAACGAATATCATAGGTAATCGTTCCCTCCGTAATGGTTTTATCTTCTGTGCGTTCTCCCTTGATTAAAGATGGATTGGTCTGATCAGGCTGAACCGGAACTTCTGCGATTTGCGGTTCACCTTCAATATATTTTTCAATGATTTCTGAAATGCTACATTCCCGATATTCTTCCAGACAATTTCTCATAATCCAAGCAAGAATGATTTTTTCAGAAAGTAGCCGCTTACAAGCAGCATCATAATCTGAATTGCTTCCTGCGGTACGAATTGTTTGGGATAGCGTTGTTTCCAGTTCCACTAAATCACCACCTTTTTTATCTTGCCTTTAGTATAAAGCAGATAATAAAAGAATACAACAAAAATAGGAAAAAATTTTGGAACATAAGACTTAGCGTAGTGGCAGATTCTTTTCAGAATTTTTTTCAAAATCAGACCTTCCATGAAGAATCATCTCTACATTTTTACATACCGTCTGCAATTCTTTTTCGTATTGTTTTCTTTTTTGATATTTCTGATGCTGCATATTTTTTATGGAAAGAAGTTTTTCTTTTTCAGATTTCAATAGCTTCATAGAAGGTAGCTTTTCACTTGATGCTTGTTGTTTCAAGAAATTTCGTGCAGTTTCATAAAGCGTGATTTCTGACAGATGTTCCTGTCGGAATTGTTTTTTGTTTTTTGCGTGTAAAAATTCCCTGTAAACAGATTTATTTGCAAGATATTGCCCGGTGTAATGAATTTGTTCATTGATCCTTTTCAATTCCTGCTGTGTGGAACGGAGGTTTTTCCGACAGTTGGCAGTTTCCGACTGTGATGTAGTAAGTGCAGTCATCAAATCATCTTCTGTGGAATAGCCACGTTCCTGTACATAAGCAATGGTTTTTGCCATTTGCTGTAAATTGGAAAGTTTCACTTTTCTGGCATAAACCGGATTGTTCTGTGCTTTGACACGTTGCTGCAGATCTATGACAAGTCGCAGGTCTGATTTTATAAAACAGAAGGCTTTCGTTTCTTTTTCTTCCGTAAATGCAGAAGTAGTAGAGTTAGAATGAGAAGTGAAAATATCTGATCCTGTGTGAAATTGCTTTTGGGGTTCTTTCTGTTTTTTCCAAATTGAAAACAGATAATCTTCTGTGTAATGGGAACCTAGCGCTCTTCCGGTAATGAACTTATTTCGCTCCGGGTGCAGATAGCTGAAACGTCCTCGGCTTACTTTTAAAGTGATCTGATAGTTTTTCAAAAGTGTCGCTTGAAATTCTTCTATATTGCAGGAAGAAGCGGCAGCGTATTCAATAGCGGTTCGCAGATACTCCTTTTGTGTCTGGAAAACTGTTTGGCGTGGAGCAATTCCTTTGGACAACATTTCGTTATTCAGAGTGCCCAATTTTTTCTGTCCGGTGTGCTTTGTACGATACTCTCTGTCTGTAATTTTTTTCTCTGCTGGAGAAAGTAAATCTACCTGATGTAAGTGTTCCCTGTGGCAAATATCCATAAGTGAGCGTTTTAAATAAATGAGATAAGCCGGTGTTAGATGATGTTTGTATCCGGCACGGGTATCGCAGGGGCGTTCCATAAATGTCTGGTGTTCCACATCATATTTTCTTAAACTGTTGATTACAATATGTACATGAATGTTTCCACTTTCATTATTTCCGTCTGTATGGGTACATACAAGAGCTTGATGTCCCGGAAAATTTTTTTGAGCATACTCTAATCCGAATTGTTGTGCCTTTTCTCCGGTTAATCCATGATCTTCGGTATCTTTTGGATCAAAGCTTAGAATATAGTGATGAGATTTGATTTCATCAAAATTTTGGTTTTTATGATATTGTGCGTTTAACTCTTTACATTCCAAATCAAAAGAGAAGGGATCGCAGTTGATACCGTCAATGTAATATTCCTTTCTTGGAATGAGTTCTCCATTTTCATCAAGGATTGGTTTTTTCGTATGTTCATCATGTTGAAACAGAAGATAACGTTGTGCTTCTCCATAGTCCGTATTTTTAATTGCAATGTGCTTAAGAATTGCCATAATCACTACCTCTTGAATGAGTGGGAGCAGATATATTTTGGGAAGAAAAGTTTCCGGCGAGTTTTAAGACTTCGTATTTCATTTCATAGATTTTAGAAAGACTCTGTCGGAGTGATTTTTGTACTTCCTGTGAATGAATACCGCCGCTATTGAAATACCGGGCAATCTGATTTAGATTGCTTCCTATTTTTCCAAACTCGGCAATCAATTTTTTTAATTCCGGCAGATCAGCCACCAGTTCATATTTTATAATTGTTCTTTTGTTCATAATTTGTCTACGGGCAAATTCTGCCAAAGGCAGACCTGCGGCTTTTGCCTGAGCAGATATAATTTCGTATTCCGTATCAGTAAGACGCAGCATAATTTGATGTGTATGCCGTAATGATTTTTCTTTTTTTGGTCTTGCCATAGTATGAAATCTCCTTTTATAAAAATTCTATTTATATATAAGCCGATAGAGGGAACTGTATTGGAAAAGGAAAAATAATTGTGAAAATAGTTTGGAAACATGATACAATAGAAAAAATAATTGTATGGAGGTTGACTATGCCAAGAGGAAGAAAAAAACAGAATGCGCTTACTTTGGAGGAGCAGCTTGTAACAGTAAACGAAAGAATTCAGGAAGTAGAGAATGAATTGAAACAGCTTCGTTCACAGAGAAAAGAAATTCAGGAGAAAATTGAGGAGCAGGAAAAGGAAACATTGTTCCGGGCAGTAGTTGCTTCGGGAAGAACCGTAGAAGATGTTCTTGAAATATTAAAAGCCCAAGATCAGAAAGAATAACAGTAATTTAGAAAAAAGATGTTTATTGCTATGAAAAGTGTAGCAGTAAACATCTTTTTTATTACCGTGATGAAACAATCACGCTGCGACTATCAAGATAGGAGCCAAGATACATATTTGAAAAATATGATGATGTTGAGGGTATGGGGAGCGAAATCCCCATCAAGTTTGTCGAGTAGGGAAAATCACGGAGTGAGTTTTGAGTTACTCAGGCGAAACTTGCTTTTTATCTTTAATTCGGAATAATACATTATTAGTGCGGTTTGTGAAGAAAAAGAAATATTACATGAATTGACGTTAAAATTACATGTTAAATGAAAAAGGATAAATATGGTGTAATATATAGAAAAAGCAAGAAAGTTAATATAAGTAAAAGGAACAGGTGCGAAATATGATTTTTGAAGGAGTGGAGAATGAAAAGGTAGAACATATATATTGTATACTACGAAAGAACGTAGAAAATGAGGGTGCATATTCGGGATTATCTCACGTAATGGAACATGCATGCTTAATGCCTTATTATAAAGAAAAACCATTAAAATATTTCTGGGGGCGAGGATATACATGTTTAGATCATATAATACTTTATTTTATATCCTCAACAGAAAGTGGATTAGAGACAATTTTTGAGCAGATTATTACTGGACGTATAATATGTGAGAAAAATGTAATAGAAGCCAAAGAACAGGTTTATAATGAATGCTTGAGAATGAAAGAAATTACGGATGTAAGAGAAAATTTAGTGAGATTTATTAGTGATAATCGGATAACGAACTTTGCCATGGGAAAACAGGAAACTATAGTGAAGATTCAGCAGAAACATGTTCAAGAATGCCTAAATAGCATAATTGAAAATCATGACTTATATGCAATTCGTTTTAGGCACAAGAATGAAATTCAGATGAAGTGCCGGTCTATATTATCTGAATATTGT
>SKEQ01000076.1_pt1 | contig 117955 bp, 89 predicted proteins | sample 4826751 | NCBI WGS metagenome assembly SKEQ01 (sample SAMN11008805, study PRJNA524170) | human gut metagenome | biome: Human fecal sample; material: Feces; isolation source: fecal sample from pouch patient p44 | host: Homo sapiens | place: Israel: Tel-Aviv | collected 2013-07-11
TCGATCACTCAAGACAACCGTTTGGCTATCTCTCGTTTTTACTGCTTTTGGTTTGTTTAAACCGTTCTTTAAATGTAAAGAAATTTTCGAGAATCGTATGTGTTTCACTGTTTAGTTATCAAGGTTTTTCGTTCTGTCTCTCAGACAGCTCGTTTATTTTATCTCATCTCAAATCATTTGTCAAGTACTTTTTCAACTTTTTTCAAATTCTTTTTTGATGAATTTCTGTCTCGCTGACAGCTTGTTTACTTTATCATGTTTGCAAGCGTTTGTCAACAAGTTTTTTTATTTTTTTGAAAAGTTTATTTTTTTCAAAAAAATAACGGAGAAGGAGGGATTTGAACCCTCGCGCCGCGTTAGCGACCTATACCCTTAGCAGGGGCACCTCTTCGGCCTCTTGAGTACTTCTCCAGACTCCGAACTCATAATTTCTTATTAAATTGGAGTGCATTTCTTCTGTGTTTTCATCCGAAACGCAGGTTTAATTATAGCGGAAGGCGATATGCTTTGTCAACACCTTTTTTTATTTTTTTACATTAATTTTATTGTATTGTGATAGATGGGGAATAACAACGGGTATATACTGTTGTTTATTGCCTTATTGCATATGGCTACGCGGGTCGCATTGTAATGCGGGAATACGCAGGGGGAAGGCCATCTCAGAGTTCCGTAAGCCCGAAGGCCCTCCCCCTGCACCCCCACCCTCTTGGGCACGGAAAGAAGTGTTACATCTTCGATGTGTAACACAGTTGACTCTTGTCTGTATTCTTCGGTATTCAGGATGTAGCTCTTTGCCGATCCAATCTTCTGTATGCTACGATATTCAAAATGGTTCTCTTTGCCGATCTGGTTTTCTACATGCCACTCTATTTCAAAATGCTTCCCTTTGCCTATCCGGCGTTCTATATGCCACTCTATTCAAAATGCTTCCCTTCACTTATTTAATCCATATACACTATAAAAAACTCCACACAACCAGGACAGGGCGCCACAGCGCCCGCTTCCGTCCCTCTGCAGGCTTGTTTTCTCCTTTCCGGCCTGAATGCACAGCCGAGGCTCAGGATACTGGCTGGCTCTGCTTCTGCAGGAGGGGTGCGCTTCTTAGATGGCGGGAATCTGCGTTGTTTTTCAAAAGTTCGCTGTTTGAGCGAAGCGAGTTCGGACTTTTGGAAAACGGTTTTAGCAGATTTTCGGCATCTTAGAAGCCAGCCCCCGACGAAGCCGCAGACCGGACAGTATCCTGAGCCTCGGCGTCCCTTCAGCCACCAAACCGTCCAATCACCAACAACCTCCCGCAGAAGCCCACCCTCCCAGCCATCCAGCGCAGCGCTGATGGCTCAACAACCTTCAAATTCAACAAAAAAGAGACTGCACACCCATGCAGCCTCTTAATGTTATTGATACAGTTTTTCGTTAGATCATCCAGAAATTATCCGTGCAGACAATCTTCCTGTAAGTCTCAAACTTAAACCACTTATTATGAAACTCCGACTTATTATCAGCCGCCTTAAACTCCTTCAGGAACTGCTGATAATCATCATTACTGCGGATCTCCAGGGCAAAACCTCTCTCGTCCACAACAGGAAGCCCCATAAAGGCATACTTATCCAGCGGAATAATATCCAGCACCTTCTTATCACGAATAAGAACAGCTGCATTGTCCTCCAGGGATACAATATCAAAATAACCCGGATACTCGAAGCTATCACCCTCTGTAGGTACAGCATCCCCTACATGATAAGTCTTAACCTCTTTATCCGCCTTAGAAAGCAGCGCATTCTCAAGGTTAAAGTAAAACTCTTCAAAGACATAACCGCCAACCTTCACATCATCCTTCTGGAAATAAGGCTTCTCACCCTCAGTATCAACAGACTCCACAACACCACACGCAGAAGTCATATGACTCACACGATCGATCAGGATCAGCTCACCAAGAGTCTTGTTCTTCTTAAACTCATCCAGAACTACTTTGTCAGAAAGACCAATCTTACACAAAGCGATCTCATTCTTCTCAATGGTATCTGCATGAAGCTGCTCTCCAGTATTTACATCCGTCTTAAACTCAATACTCTTAACCACACCTGCGATCTTCTTGGTACCAAGCTTCACAAGATATTCCTTGCCCACTTCAAGTCTGGAATCATCCATCCAGAGAAGAGTAGCCTCGAAACCTTTTGCCACAGGAATCTCATTATTATTGGTAAGAACACAGCCACGGCTGACATCCACCTCTTTATCCAACTGAATGGTAACAGCCTGGCCTGCAACAGCCTCCTCACGGTTGTCGCTGCCCACCAGGATCGTCTTAACAGCCGCTGTCTCGTTGCTTGGAAGCGTAGTGATGGTATCGCCTACATGAACCCGGCCACTCTCGATCTGGCCCTGGAAACCACGGAATTCATGGTTTGGACGGGAAACACGCTGAACAGGCATATAAAACTCGCTGACATTCTCAGCCTCGGAAACATCCACAGTCTCAAGATGATCCAGAAGAGCTTTGCCCGTATACCATGGCATATTCGGAGACTTCTTCGTAACGTTATCACCCTCTGTAGCACTGACAGGAATGATCACAACATCCTGAAGACCCATAGTCTTTGAAAGCTCATTAATATCCTTCACGATCTCGTTAAAACGGCTCTCACTGTAATCAACAAGATCCATCTTATTAACAGCAAATACAAAATGATGGATACCCATCAGAGCGCAGATACGCGCATGACGTCTTGTCTGCACCAGAACACCCTGTTTTGCATCCACAAGAATAATGGAAAGCTGGGCAAAAGAAGCACCAACTGCCATGTTTCTTGTATACTCCTCATGACCAGGAGTATCCGCAACAATAAAACTTCTCTTATCCGTTGTAAAATAACGGTAAGCAACATCAATGGTGATACCCTGCTCACGCTCAGCCATCAGACCATCCAGAAGAAGAGAATAATCAATGGCACCACCTCTGGAACCTACCTTGCTGTCCAGAAGAAGGGCTTTTTCCTGGTCTGCATATAAAAGCTTGGAATCATAAAGAATATGGCCGATCAGTGTAGACTTTCCATCATCCACACTTCCGCAAGTGATAAATTTCAGTAATCCGCTCATCCTAGAAGTACCCCTCTCTCTTTCTTTTTTCCATGCTGGCAGCTCCGCCGTCAGAATCGATAACACGTGTAGTTCTCTCAGATTCCACAGAGCTTAAAGTCTCGTCAATGATCTCGTCCAGTGTCTCCGCGTCAGACTCGATACCACCTGTCAGAGGATAGCATCCAAGAGTACGGAAACGAACTTTTTTCATCTGCGGCTCCTCACCCGGGTTCAGACGCATTCTGTCGTCATCCACCATAATGATGTTGCCGTCTCTGTATACAACCGGACGCTCTTTTGCAAAATACAGCGGAACGATCGGGATATTTTCTCTCTTAATGTACTGCCAGATATCAGTCTCAGTCCAGTTGGAGATTGGGAAAACACGGATGCTTTCACCTTTGTTGATCTCAGTATTGTAAAGCTTCCACATCTCCGGACGCTGGTTCTTCGGATCCCAGGCCTGCTCTGCGTTACGGAAGGAGAAAATACGCTCTTTTGCACGGCTTTTCTCCTCATCACGACGGCCGCCGCCAAATGCAGCTGTGAAACCATATTTCTTAAGAGCCTGTTTCAGGGCCTGTGTTTTCATGATATCTGTATATGCGGAACCGCTGTCAAAAGGATTGATTCCCTGTTTCACACCGTCCTGGTTAATGTACTCAAGCATTTCGATCCCGAGATCTTTTGCAGTCTTGTCACGGAACTCGATCATCTCTTTAAATTTCCAGGTTGTATTTACATGAAGAAACGGGAATGGCGGTTTCTCCGGGTAAAAAGCTTTCATCGCAAGATGAAGCATTACAGAACTGTCTTTTCCTATAGAATAAAGCATTACCGGCTTTTCGCACTCTGCTGCAACTTCACGGATGATGTAAATTGCCTCCGCTTCCAGCTCATCCAAATGTGATAATCCACTCATATCTGATCTGATCCTCCTGTTTTGGCCGCCAAAACCGGCAGCACCTGTCTTCTAGTATTTATTCGAATTTCGTCGATCCACATCGATCACGGATGTGGAACCGTCTGTTTTTGTAATGATCCAGTGAAGGATATCACCTTCGCTTTTTACATTCATGATACTTCCGTTACCGCCGATATCCGCACCAAGGAAAAAGTCAATGGCACCGGCTTTACATTCCTTTACGCAGGAAACGCAGCCCCAGCAGTTTTTCGGATATTTCATCACGGCTTTTTTGTTTTCCATGACGATCAGGGTTCCCGGACATACTTCACTGCACTTTCTGCAGCCAACACATTTTTTCTGATCAATTCGTATGCTCATATGTGTCCTCCTTTACAATGTCACGGAAAATGATCTTGATCTCGCCGTTTTCCAGTTTCGAATTTACATATTTATAAAATTTCTCATCGGTTTCCGGATGATCCAGATTTTCGTTGAAAGAATGCCATCTGGTCTCTTTTCGGTTTTTCAGATGAGCAATCAGTGAACGACACACAATGAGACGCTCACGAAGTTCGTATGCAAACATCAGCTCATGCATATCTGCTGCCGCTGTTTTTTCGGCAAGAGCCTGAAGCTTAAGGATCTTTTCATCTGCAAGATCCAGCTGTTTCTCATTGAACTGATAATTGGAAGCAATTCCTCCCGCATACTCGTCCATGACTTTCTGCATGGCTTCCTCAAGCTCCTCAACGGAAAATGCCGGTGCATCTTCATTACGGAACTTTTCGTACTGAGAAAGGATTTTTTCTTCCTGAACTTTGATCTCCGCTTCTGTGGTAATATCCGCTTCTTTCAGAGATCCTGCGGAAAACTGTTTCACCATATCCAGTGCTGCAAGTTTTCCTTCTGCAAGTGCCCCTGTTACATATTTCTGGGGACATCCGCCTGCAACATCACCTGCTGCATAAAGACATTTCACAGTAGTCTCACGGCCTGTGTTTACCCAGTAGCCGCTGGCTGTATGGCCGCCTACGATATAGGGCTCTGTTCCCTGGATCTCCACATCCTGCTCACTTGGGTTTTTTCCACTTTCGATCCATTTCAGAGTCTGGCTTGGTGCCATGTTCAGATAAGCTTTCAGAAGATCTTCATCCTGCTCTTTCGTGATCCCTGTAGTCTTCAGGTAACACGGGCCATGGCCAAGCTGATTTTCCCGGACTGTTCCGTAAACTCGCTCGCTTGTGGTCAGACCGTATTTTGTCTCGTAGATCTCGCCTGCCGCATTGATCTGTTTTGCGCCGACACCCTGTGCGATGGTTCCTGTAGGAGCGATGGTGTCCTTGCAGCGAAGAGCAATAAAACGCATCTCAAAAGATGTCATCTCCGCGCCTGCCAGGATTCCCATTGCGTATCCGGCACCTGTGTTAAATGGCGGATACCACATCTTATGTCTGGAAAATCCAGGATTGTTCGGTTTATAAAGTCCAGCCGCTCCGCCGGTTGCAACAAGAACTGCTTTTGCCCGGATAACGTAAGCGGTTTCTTCCATAATAGAAAAACCAACGGCTCCGTAAACCTGACCGTCTTTTACAAGAAGGTCTGTGATATTTACATAATTCAGAACATCTACATTCTCAGCTTCATGAACTGCATCCGCAAGAAGTGGTTTGAAATTCTCGCCGTTGATCTTGATGTTACGGTTTCCTCTGGCTACATAATCGCCATTTTCATCCTTCAGGATCACAAGTCCAAGTTTTTCCATTTTTGCGGTAACTTCGTTGAAGTTCTCCGCTGCTGTAAGAAGAAGGTCCTGTCTTACGATCCCGGCGGCATCTTTTGTGGCGTAATCTACATAGTCCTGAGGCTTGCGGCCTTTTACAATGTAGGCATTGATGGCGTTGACACCAGCTGCCAGACAGCCGCTTCGCTTGATATTTGCTTTTTCTGCGATCAATACCCTGCCGGCTTTCTGTTCTGAGAGAACCAGCGCCGCATAGCAGCCTGCGGTACCTCCGCCTATGATCAGCACATCCGTTGTAATTTCTTTTGTGTTTAATCTGTTTTTCATACTCATCACTCTGTTATCTGAATCTCATGTACAGTTACATTTTTTTCTTTGTCTACGCCGAAGGCCTTCAGCACCGGGTTTTCTGCATCCATAAGGGAGAGGATCAGATATTCGATGTTCGGGTCAAAAGCAAGTCGTTTGTCTTCTTCGGAAGGCCTTGACGGAGACTCCGGATGAGAATGAAAGTTTCCGATCATCTGATATCCGTTCTGACGGATATCTTTGATCGCGCTCAGCTGTTCTTTCGGATCCATGGAAAAGTGCTCGTTACTCTCGTCGATATTTGTCAGTAAATACACCTTCTCGATGGTTTTTACATCGCCCTCAATGGTCCCGCCCAGAAGGCCGCAGGACTCATTGGGAAGTCCCTTTCTGCAATGGTCTAATATTTTTTCGTAATCTTCTTTTTTTAATTTCAGCATTATCTTCGCAGCCTCCAATGGGTTTCTATACTTATTTATACTGCCTGCACCAGCAGACACTTTTGACTTCTATATGATCAGTGTTTCAGCTCGCACACAGCCTGCTCGTAATCGATCAGCTCTGTGATGGTCGGATTGTCGCCGCATACCGGGCAGTGATGGTTCTTCGGAAGTTTTACGGTACGGAATGTCATCTTCAGCGCATCGTAGGTAAGAAGTCTTCCTGTAAGAAGGTCACCCTGTCCGATGATGTACTTGATGGCTTCCATTGCCTGAAGGCTTCCGATCACGCCGCCCATGGCTCCGATAACACCAGCCTGCTTACAGGTCGGTACGGCATCCTTTGGTGGCGGGCTCTGGAATGCACATCTGTAGCATGGTCCCTGTCCCGGAACGTAAGTCATCAGCTGTCCCTGGAAACGGATGATACCTGCATGTGAAAACGGTTTCTCAGCCATTACACAGGCATCGTTGATAAGGAATTTTGCAGGGAAGTTGTCCGTTCCATCCAGAATGAAATCGTAATCTTTGATCAGATCCATAATGTTGCTGGAATCTACAAATGTATGATATGTATTTACGGTAACGTCCGGGTTGATGGCTTTCATAGTCTCAGCCGCAGACTCTACTTTCAGTTTGCCAACATCTGCAGTTGTGTGGATGACCTGTCTCTGAAGATTTGAAAGATCTACCTCATCTGCATCTACGATTCCGATTGTTCCCACACCTGCTGCTGCAAGGTAAAGGGCTGCCGGTGATCCAAGTCCGCCGGCTCCGATGATAAGAACCTTGGCATTCAGAAGCTTTTTCTGGCCTTTTACTCCCACCTCTTTCAGGATGATGTGGCGGGAGTAACGCTCAAGCTGCTCATTTGTAAAAGCCATTATCTTGCGCCTCCTCCCATGTAGTACAGGAACTCAACAACATCACCGTCTTTTACAACTGTGTTCGGAACGTCTTCTTTGCTGATGAATTCATCGTTGATGGTTACGGTTACATACTCAGGACTTTCGATATCCTCTTTCTCAATAAGCTCTGTAAGTTTCAGTCCGTCTTCGTATTCTTTTTTATTTCCTGCAACTGTGATTGTCATTTCTCTGTTCTCCTATTCTTCAACTTTTCTTACGATCAGTGTATAAGTTCCATCTTCATTATCTTCAAGTTTCAGGATCTGATGTCCTTCTTCTTTTACGCTTCTCGGTACATTCTGTACTGGCTCGCCATCGTTCATTTTGATCGCCAGGATCTGTCCGTCGTCTAGCTCCTCAAGTGCTACTTTTGCTTTTACAAAAGTTACCGGGCAAACTACATCGGTAATATCTACTGTATCATCAATTTTAATATCAGCCATTGTATGCTCCTTTCAAAACTTCCTGAAGTTTTTCAGCGCCTACCCGGTCGATGGTAAATTTAAAACGCTCTCCCGGATTTGCATAGTCATCAAAGAACTGGATCGCTGCATCGGTCACTCTGAAAAGCTGTTCTTCAGAGGTGATCAGCGGAAGGAATTCCTGTCCCTTGCTGATGTGATTTCCAAACGTTCCGCCAAAGGAAACGATATATGCTTCGTTTACATCCCATGCATCCACCGGACAGGATTTTGCACATCTGCCACAGTAGTTACATTTCTCTGTATCGATCACCAGCTTGTCATCTTTAAAGGAAATGGCGTTTTCTCTGCAGGCCTTTTCGCAGACACCGCAGTGGATACATGCCTCCTCTTTCCAGCTGACCTCAGCCGCTCCCTTGATCCCTACATCATTCTCCTCTGCCTTCAGACAGTTGTTCTGGCATCCGGTAACACCGAATTTGAATTTATGGGGAAGCTCTCTTCCAAAATATCTCTCATTTAATTTCACCGCAATGTCATAGCTGTTGATGTTTCCGCTTGGACAGACTGCATTACCCTGGCAGGCTGTAACTGTACGGACTCTCGGTCCGCAGACACCAGGTTTGCATCCGCCTTTCGCAAGATCATCTTTTACATCATCAATATCATCTAATTTAATGAACGGGATCTCAACTCCCTGTCTGGAAGTAAGATGTACATATCCGTCACCGTATTTCTCAGCTACTTCTGCAATCTTCTTAAGGTTTTCTGCGGTAAGCGTACCGCCTACACAGGCAAGACGAAGAGAAAAATTATTTTTCTGCTTCTGTCTCATGAAACCACCTTTTTTTAATGTAGCGTAATCTACTTTTGTCATAGCGAACTCTCCATTTCTCTGCTGGTGCAGCTATCGATTTTATCTGTTACTCTCTATCGCTTGTTTGAAATCTTCTTTTAAATCTTCAATGTCTTCAATTCCCACGCTGATCCGGATCAGGTCTTCGAACACTCCGGACTGCTGTTTCTCCTCATCGGAGATGTGTGCCGCGATGGTGGATTCCGGATGGATCACCAGTGTCTTCGTATCTCCGATGTTGGAGATGATCAGCGGGATCTTCAGGGAATTGATAATGGAAAAAGCTTTCTCCTTGCTTCCGGTTCTTACGGTTACGATAGCTCCGTAACCATTCCTGAACTGCTTTTTCGCAATTTCGTGATAAGGGCTCTCTTCCAGTCCCGGATAATTTACTTCAATGTCACCACCCAGGCTCTGTAAAAATCTGGCAAGTTCCAGTGTGTTGTCACACTGTCTCTGCATTCGAAGTCCCAGGGTTTCCAGTCCCAGATTATTAAGGAAAGCATTCTGCGGAGCAAGACACGCGCCAGTGTTCCGGAAAAGTCCGTTTCGAAGTTTGGCGATGTATGCAAATGGTCCGAATTTCCGGTATGGAGCAAGTCCCGGATATCGGTCAGGGTCCCATTTCAGTCCCTTACCACAGACAAGAATGCCGCTGATCGCATCGCTGCTTCCATTGATATACTTGGAAGAAGAATGAACCACGATGTCAGCTCCAAGCTTCAGTGGCTGGATCAGATACGGGGTTGCCACCGTGTTGTCTACGATCAGCGGTACGTCATGCTTATGTGCCACTTCTGCAACTGCCTGGATATCGGTAACGTCCAGCTTGGGGTTTCCGATCGTCTCCGCAAAAACAAGTCTCGTTTTCTCTGTGATCTCTGCCTCAAAAGCTTCCGGCTTATTCTCACTTACGTACTTTACGGAGATCCCGAAAGGCTTCAGATCATCGAACAGTTCCACAGTTCCGCCGTACAGTCCGCAGGCTGCCACGATCTCGTCTCCTGCCTGCAGAATGTTCAGAAACGCATTGGTCAGCGCCGCCATTCCGGAAGCACATGCCACACTGCCGATTCCATCCTCCAGCATAGTCACTCTTTTCTCAAAGGACTCTACCGTAGGATTGTTGATCCTTGTATAGGAGAAGCCCATTTTTTTATTGTCAAAAATTTTCTCCAGGTCTTCCGCACTGTCATGTCGGAATGCGCTGCTCTGATAGATTGGAACCTGTGTGGCACCCTGCGGATATTTCTCATTGGTGCCGTGGAGCAGCCCTGTATTAAAGCCGTATTCGTTCATAGCCTCTTCCCTTTCTTTTGTTGACACTTATATTAACCTAGTATTCATAGTATGTCAATAGGAAATATGGATTAATTGCATTTTTTTTGATACAAAAGAAAGGGCTGACATGGTACAATGAAATTATACTTATAGAATCTCAGATCCGGATCAGGCGGATATCTGCAATCCGCATTCGCTACATAACTCTGCATCGAATAACCGTTTCTAATTTTATCAGGAGGTGATCTCTATCCATATAAATCTGAAACTCCGAGATATTTTCCACTCATTATTCAGCCCCACCCTGGATTTCCGTGTCCGGCTGTTCAACATCCTCGCCTCCGGTGGCACCATTATCAGTCTGATCATGGCTTTTCTCAGTTTCGGGACCGGCTCCTGGGGAAATGTGCTGATCAACTTCGCACTGGTTGTCATATCCGGAGGACTTTTTCTTTATTCCTATTATAGTGGGAAATATCAGCGCTGTTACCTGATCACCATTGTCCTGATCTTTCTCATTGTTTTTCCGATCATGTTTTTTACCAGCGGCGGATATCATGGCGGCATGCCGGCATTCTTCGTGTTTGCCATTATCTTCACTGTGCTGATGCTGGAAAAATGGCGTGCTCTGATCGTTTCTCTTCTGGAGATTGTCCTATATATGGGACTGTGTCTGGTTGCGTACCATTTTCCGGACAGTATGACTCCTTTTGCAACGGAAAAAGACCGGCTGGCAGATGTACTCCTGGCATTTGTCTCTGTAAGTATTGTCTGCGGCATTGTTCTCTATTTTCATCTGAAAGAATACAATCAGCAGCAGATCCTTCTTAAGGAACAGAACCAGCGGCTTCGTTCCCTTGACAATGCCAAGTCCACCTTCCTGACCACCGTTGCCCATGAGATCAAAAATCCTCTGAACTCCATCTCCCTCCACGCCCGTGACACCTCCGAGCTCCTTGAGGAAGATCCTCTGGATTTCTCTCTTATGCAGGAAAATCTCCGCACCATCGAACAGTCGGTAATGCGGATCGACCGGATCGTGCTGGATCTGATGGACACGGTTTCCATTGAGCAGGGACGACTTGCTCTTTCTCTTATGCCATCGGACCTGGGCACACTTTTACATTCTGTGGAAAAAGATTTCAGCAGTCATCCAAGCTCCGGGAATAACCAGCTGGTCCTTACGATACAGCCCGACCTCCCGGAAATTTCAGCAGATCCGGAACGGCTGATCCAGGTTGTCACCAATCTGATCTCCAATGCAGAGCGTCATACCAGGAACGGAATCATCACTATCTCACTGTCCGGTGGGCCCAGGTGGCAGACAATCTGCGTCTCCGACACCGGTTCCGGCATGTCCGAAGAAATGCGAAAAAATGCTCTCAAAGGTTACGTTTCCGCAGATAAAGATTACTGGCGGCACGGCATAGGTCTCTACGTCTGCCACCAGATCATCACCGCTCATGGCGGTAAAATATGGATAGAAAGTGAAGAAGGCAAAGGTACCCGCGTGTTCTTTTCCCTTCCGGAGGAGGAATCTTAAATGACTGAAAACAAACCACACATCCTCATGGTCGAGGATGAAGAACAGATCCTGAATACAAACTGCCGGATGCTGCGGCGCCGCGGTTATGATGTCCGCACCGCACAGACAGCCGCTGAGGCTTATCATCAAATTGATGAAAATCTGCCGGATCTTCTGATCCTGGATATTATGCTTCCTGACGGAAACGGTCTGGATATCTGCCGCCGCTTCCGCGAAAAAACCATGCGCCCGGTTCTTTTTCTCACCGGAAAAGGTGATGTCCGGGATAAAGTGGAAGGGCTTCAGCAGGGCGGCGATTATTATCTCACCAAGCCTTATAATTTCGATGAATTTCTGGCTGTGATCCAGATGCTTCTGGAACGCCAGAAACGAATGGAAAAAAAAATAAAAGAAAAATTTCAGTCCTCCCGTCAGATCACCATCGGCAGCCTGCGGCTGGATCTTTCGGACGGCCATGCATATCTCAATAATGCCGACACAGGCCTTACCCGGACCGAATTCTCTCTGCTGCGTCTCCTTGCAGAAAACCAGGAGAAGATTTTTTCTGCAAAGGAGCTCTACGAAACGGTATGGGGCAGCTGTGCAGGAACAGATACCAGCACGGTACGGCGGCATATCTTTAACCTCCGGACCAAGATCGGTGCCGAGGATACCGATGAATATGACATTGTCTCGGTTTATGGGAAGGGATATCTTTTTACCTGCCGGTAAATGTCTCTTTTTCTTCACATTTCTGAATACCGGGATCTGTCTGTTATAATATATACAACAGACAGATCTTTTTTAACAGAATCCCGAAAATCGACATACATTGCAAACCCGGAGGTGCCTATGCATAAAAAAATATTAATTCTTTTAACCGGTGCACTTACCCTTTCCATAACTTCCATCCCGGTTCTTGCTTCTGATCCTCCAACCGATGACGGTCAGTACATCTGGCAGGATGAAAACGGAGATTACTGGTACCGCAATGGTTCCGAAGACGAATATATCGGCGAAGGTAATTATGCCCCTGACCCGGATTCCGGTGAACTGATGGAAGGCAACGATGCCGGCTGGACCGAACAGGACGGTTATTTTGAGCCTCATTATTATTATGAGGACGGCAGTGTGTGGCTGGAAGATGCCACCGGAACCACATATATTGGCTCCAGAGATAAATATTATATTGATGACTACGGTAATCTTCAGGAATATTCCGATTCTGAAACTGATTCCTCCTCCGGAGATTATTCAGAAGAATCCTCCGATACCAGTGGAAACTCCTCCTCGCAGGATTCCGATTCTTCATACCCAAATTCCTCTTCCGATACAAACACGGAAGATTCCTCTGAATCGGAAAAGCGCGGCGAGCTTCATATGCGGGTTGGATTCCCTGCCGATGATACGATCAGAGAATCCATGCCCGAAAAAGAAGGTTATTTCGAGCAGCGTTCCGTAAATGACGGAAAAAGCACTGCCTTTGTTTTAAAAGTACCGAATTCCTCTCTGGAGGATTCTTCCCTGAAGGGTTTTCTGGCAGAATACTATCCGGTAAAGGGTGAGATCATCACAAAAAAGGACCTTACCTTTGAATCTTATCCCGCCACGAAATATCAATACTTAACCGCTGTCAACGAAGAAGAAAAAAATGTAGATGCTCTTGTATGCCAGACTGACGATTATACATTTGGACTTTTTGTCCTGACTCCGTCAGACACCTATGATAAGGCCGCCGAAAAGGAAGCCACAGAGCTGATCAAATCCATAGATTTCGTTTACGCAGAGCGTGTGGATATGGCCATGACGGATTACTTCCAGGTCCTCACTCCGGAGCGCTGGAAATATCTCTGCCATTATGAAACAACCGAAACCGAAAATGGTGGATATAAACTGACTTATTACAATGAGGATGTTCCTGTACTGACTCTGGAAGCCAGATATTACGATGGCGAAGACCAGCCTCTGGACAGTGTATGGCAGGGCTATCTCGGCCGTATCGAAACCGTCGACGGCAAAAAATACGATCTTCTGTCCACCATCAGCCAGTACTCCAGGGACGCCTCTGATGAATGGAAGGAAATGTATGACACTTATCTGGATGTCATAAACGGGATCCGTATAATGGACGGCTGTTCCCTGACCGAAGGAAGCCATGCCTGATCCCTTGTGATTCACATTGCCCCCTCTGCCGTTATTTTGCAGACCGGAAGATCCATAGCTGCATGTGATGTTGACAGCTGCTATATATCAGGTACAGATTTTCCAGTCGCAAAAGGCACATCATATTTACATAAAAGAAGCTGCAGACTCTGTTTTTTCACTGTTCTGCAGCTTCTTTGTGTTATTGTGTCCAACTATATCTTCTACTGTCTATCCTTCGTAAATCTGATCAAAAATCCCTCCATCTGAGAAATGTGTTTCCTGTGCCTTTTTCCATCCGCCGAAATCATCAATGGTGACAAGATTGATGTCCAGGTCAAACACATCGGAGTATTCCTTCAGAATATCCTGGTTTGACGGACGGTAATAATTATCACCAGCGATCCACTGTGCTTCATCGGAATAGAGATAATTCAGATATTCCTCTGCCACATCTCTGGTGCCTCTTTTGTCTACAACTTTATCGACTACTGCTACAGATGGCTGTGCAAGGATGCTGATGCTTGGTGTTACGATCTCGTAGTCGTCCGGATAATCCTTTACGGAAAGATAGGCTTCATTTTCCCAGGCGATCAGTACATCACCCTGTCCGTTTTCCACGAAAGAGGTCGTTGCGCCTCTGGCTCCGGTGTCCAGGACAAGTACGTTTTTGTAAAGATCTCCGATGAATTCTTTAATTTTATCCTCGTCTCCGTTATATTTATCTTTTGCATAGGCCCAGGCTGCCAGATAGTTCCATCTTGCTCCGCCGGAGGTTTTCGGGTTTGGTGTGATCACACCTACGTCTTTCTTTACCAGATCATCCCAGTCTTTGATGTTCTTGGGATTTCCTTTTCTTACAAGGAATACGATGGTTGAAGTGTAGGGAGAACTGTCTTCCGGAAATTCATCCACCCATCCGTCATCAATAAGTCCTGCATCCTGGATCGCATCCACGTCATACTCCAGTGCCAGTGTTACCACATCTGCTTCCAGTCCGTTGGCAACCTCAAGCGCCTGTTTTCCGGAGCCTCCATGAGACTGCGTGATATCCACATCCTGGCCAGTTTTTTCTTTCCAGTGTTTCTGGAAGATCTTATTGTACTGCTCATAAAGTTCTCGGGTCGGGTCATAAGATACATTGGTAATGCTGACGCTGTCCGCCGCATATGTGGTTACTCCTGTAAGGCTTCCGATCGCTGCTATTGCTGCAAGAGCTGCTACTGCTGATTTCCATCTTCTTTTCATAATACTTACCTCCTGTGTTTTGCCTCGTGTTTTGTTGTTGGGGCTATTATAAACATGAGTAAGTCCATATGAAAACTGTTAGATTAGAAACCGTTTTCAGCAGTTTTCAGAAACAGGGGTGTTTTTGCGGATTTCACAGGTTTTTATATCTGATTCCGGCCGATATTATGTTGTTTTTGTTGATTTTTGCATCGTATTTTATTGTTCCGGGAGTATATGTGAAAACGTCATCAGCCTTGTGAATCCAACAAGTTCTCCCAGTACTCCCCTCTGTTTGGCAAAAATCTTTCTGCATTTATTTTCTGAAACAGTTATCCACACCCGCCCAGGAAAATCGTTCTTTCAGGCGAGTGGTTTTCCACATATTCCACAGAAGTTATCCCCTGTTGGCTGTGCAGTCATCTATGCGCTTGTGTGACCTTATCTCTTTTTACAGATAGATGTAGTCGTTCATTACCGGCTGCAGACCGTGATCTTTCAGGGCATTGAATACTTCATCCACGGATCTTCCGTCTGAAATCTCAAACTGATCATCGCCTTTATCTTCGATGTCTTCCACATGGCTTCCGATTCCTGTGCTGACACCTGCAGAAATCTTGGTTGCTGCGATATTTACCAGGTTGTCACGGACACGCTCGCACTCTCTGGTGGATACGGTGATACTTGCAAACGGCATAAACAGACGGTATGCACAGACTACCTGCAGAAGCTGTGGTTCATGGACATCCTTCGGATTAATCCGGTCATTGTTGATGATCGGGCGGAGTCTCGGGCAGGAAAAAGCAATCTCTGCGTGTGGATATTTTCTCTGCAGAAGGTATGCGTGATATCCCGTCGCAAAAGCATCTTTACGGAAATCATCCAGCCCCAGAAGAGCTGCAAAGCCAACACCTCGCATGCCACCTTTCAGTGCACGCTCCTGTGTATTTAATCTGTATGGAAAAATCCTCTTATGGCCTGCCAGATGCAGGGTTTCGTACTTATCAGAATTATAGGTCTCCTGGAAAACGGTCACATAATCTGCACCGCATTTGTGAAGATATGCATACTCATCAGAGTTCATCGGATACACTTCAAGGCCTACTACCTTGAAATATTTCCGGGCAATCTCGCAGGCTTTTCCGATATATTCTACATTGGATTTGGATTTGCTTTCACCGGTAAGGATCAGGATTTCCTGAAGGCCGGTTTCTGCAATAGCTGCCATTTCCTTCTCAATCTCTTCCTCATTCAGCTGTGCACGGCGGATCTTGTTGTGGCAGTTAAATCCACAGTAAATACAGTAATTTTCGCAGTAGTTTGCAATGTAGATCGGTGTAAACATACAGACACTGTTTCCAAAATGTTTTCTTGTTTCGATCCGCGCTGCCTGTGCGATCTCTTCCAAAAGGGGCAGTGCTGCCGGTGAAAGCAGTGCCTGAAAATCTTCCGGTGTACGGTTGTCATGAGCCAGGGCTCTGCGTACATCTGCTTCTGTGTATTTGTCATAATCATATGCATTCATTGCGGAAATAACCTGATCCATCACATCAGACTCTTCCAGCTGTTCCATATCCGGAAGGTACTTCATGTGGTCAATACGATTCTTTTTCATGTCTTCCAGAATTTCTTCGTTTACGATACTCTCATTAAAATGGCCGTCCTGCTGACTGGCCTGTACTGTTTCTGCCATTGTTGTTATGTCGCTCCTCTCGCACTTTTATTATCTCGAATTTGCAATATTTCAGTATCTGATTCTACTTTTAGCTATCCGTTCTCTTTTCTTCTCTGGTTGATCTGCATCAGGCGGATATTCGCAATCTGCTTTCGATACATAAGTCTGCTCTTAATAACCCATATATTTCCAAATCTTTCAATATACTGTCATTATCCTATTCATGCAGAAATCCGGTCAGCGGTGAAGATGCGCTGGCGCCTCTCTCCAGGGTTCTTCCCATGCCGGAAAGGTATGCGCTTCTTCCTGCCTCGATGGCTTTCTTAAAAGCCTCCGCCATAACACGGACGTCCCCTGCTGTTGCGATGGCTGTGTTTGCCATAACTGCTGCAGCACCCATTTCCATAGCCTCACATGCCTGTGATGGACGGCCAATCCCTGCGTCTACGATGATCGGAAGATCGATTTCGTCGATAAGGATCTGGATGAATTCTTTTGTGCAGATTCCTTTGTTAGAACCGATCGGAGAACCAAGCGGCATTACACAGGCAGCTCCTGCGTTTACCAGATCTCTGGCTGCATTCAGATCCGGATACATGTACGGCATGACAACAAAGCCTTCTTTTGCAAGGATCTCAGTTGCTTTGATGGTCTCATAGTTATCCGGGAGAAGATATTTGGAATCATGGATGACTTCGATCTTTACAAAATCTCCGCAGCCAAGCTCACGGGAAAGTCTTGCGATGCGGACTGCCTCCTGTGCGTTTCTGGCACCGGATGTATTCGGAAGAAGTGTAACGTCCTTCGGCACATAGTCCAGGATGTTGGCAAGTCCACCTTCATTTGCACGGCGCAGAGCAAGTGTTACGATCTGTGTTCCTGCTTTTTCGATACATGCTTTTACAAGATCCAGGGAAAATTTTCCGGAACCAAGAATAAAACGGGAAGTAAACTCATGGCCTCCCAGGATCAGTTTGTCTTCATTTGTGTTTGCTGTTGTCATTTTTTATGTCCACCTTTCTTTTTATCTTCAATATACCTTTTATCTCAGCAGCTTCCGCCGCCCATAAACTGCAGAATCTCCACAACATCGCCGTCTTTCAGCACTGTTGTATCGTAAGTCTCTCTCTTGATGATCTCTTCATTCAGTTCAACTACTACCTGCACCGGAACATAATTGCAGGCTTTCAGATATTCGGTTACTGTCACCGGATTTTCCAGTGTTCTTTTCTCGCCGTTTACTGTGATCATAAGCTCTCCTTTCCGAGAATAAAAAAAGAGTCCACAAAGAAATACACCCGCGGTGGTGCACCCCTTCATGAACTCAGTTCACTCTCAAAATTTCCTGTATTCCGTTGTAGATACCAGGGTTAAAAGCATCTGCTCTTAAGCCCTTCCTTGTAAATCCTGATCATAAATAAAAAGGGAGATACACCAAAGTATCTCCCGTAAATTCATCCTATACGTTCCTACGTTGGCATTATCCAAATCAGGTATAAGGGTCGAAGTTGAAGACTTCCTCTCAGCCTGCCATCACAAGCTCCCCTGTTATTTACAATGCTTAGTATAAGGCGAATTATGATTAATGTCAAGCCTGAAAGGATTAAGCCACCTTACATAACGGAATAGAAAACCCCGGAAGTCTCGCACACTTCCGGGGTTTTCGTTTTTGCCAATGTTTAAATTTCATCACATTTCTTAGCTACTATTATCTTATACTTTCCACTCTGTTTTGTCAACCAGAGTATATTACAATTCCGGAACCACTGTAGTCCATAGATGATTTCCTATTTTCTGGAAATCCCCCTCCAGAGACATTACAGTTACTACTGCATCCTTGTCAGGAAACGCCAGACAGAACTGACCATAATTTCCATCGGATCGATAGGAACCGGCTTCCGGATTCATGACAAACTGATATCCATATCCAAAACCGGAATAAAGATTTCCCGGACTTCCTGCCGCTGAATTGTCTACAAGATTGGAAGTCGCAACTTTCATATATTCTTCCGGCACCAACTGTTTTCCATTGTATTTTCCTTTATGAAGGATCAGCTGTCCATATCTGGTGAACTCGTCAATATTTACATAAAGACCATTCGCCGCATGTACATGACCTTTCGGACACAAAGTCCAGTCCGGATTTCCAATTCCCAATGGTTCAAAAAATCGATTTCTCAGATATTCCAGAAGATTGACACCCGCACGTTTTTCAATAGCACAGCTGATCATATAGGTATTGAAATTACTGTACAGCCACTGAGTTCCTGGTTTATTTACAACCTTCGCATTTTCAAAGAAATATCTGATCCAGTCCAGCGTTGTATAACGTTCCGGCCAGTCACAGAAAAACAGCGAGCTTTCCAGACCGGTAGTCATTGTCAGCATTTTTTCCAGAGTCACATCACCAAGATATCCTTCTGTTTTTTCTGGAACATACTCCGGAAAAATATCAACGATCTTCTCATCCAGCTGAATCAATCCCTCATCCAGTGCAATTCCCACTGCACAGGATACCACGCCTTTGCATGCAGACCAGGTATTCAGGCGGGTTTTCACCGGCATTCTTTTATATTCTGCCGTTAACTGTCCTTCACGCCATATCTGCGCATACATAACATTGAGATTTTCTTTTAAAGTTTTGATAGCAAATTCATTGATCAGGTTCTGGTCTTTATTCATAAACATTAATCCTCCCACACACTTGTTTCCATCTTTACATCAGGACTTACACTTCTAAACCATCCGTAAGCCATGCATACTACAATGGCTATCAGACTGATGATTACTACCGGAAGTTTCAGGCTTCTGCAAGAATTGATAAAAATGCAGATATATGCAAACAGGCTCAAACAGCAGAGGAAATAATATTTTCCGTTAGAAATATGCATTGGTGATTTTTCCCATGCTTCTGCATGTTTTTTCGGAAGCTGGAAATAAGCATAAATCTGCAGAAATGCCAGTGCTGATGCCAGAAGCATAATATTATTTACAACATCACTGATAGAAAAGTCCAGTAACACAGGTAATATTCCCATAAGATAAGTAAATGTCATCAGTTTCCAGTAAGCCCCTCTTCTGTTCTGAGCTGCCCATGATTTCGGAAGCCATCCATCTTTACAGGACTGTGCAACCGGAATACAGTTATTGGAAATTGTTGAATTAATGGATGAAGACAGTGCAAGTACCGGACCACCAATCATAAATACTGTGAAAAGTGCCGGATTTAAAATATTTTTTGCAACCAGGGTAAGCGGCTGTCCGGCTACCTGATCCAGAGGAAGCACACCACTTGCTACAATTGCAACACCGCCATATACAACCATCAGTGTCGGAATACAGTACAGAAGTGCCTTTGGAATATCTTTATGTGCTTCTTTTGCCTGTTTACCATAATTCATAATGCAGGAATATCCGTTTGTTGAATATACATACAGCATGATTGCGGAAAAGAATCCGGATGGACCATTGGAGAAAAAGTCTGGTGCTGTAAACTCAAACACCGGATTTTTCAGCTGGAGGCATCCCAGAACAATAAACAGACCAAGTGCAACAAACAGCAGGGTAACCAGAATTTTCTGTACCTTCGCCATTACATCCACACCACACAGATTGATGGCAAAGAACACACTCAGGGCTGCAATTCCAAACCATTTCGCATTGATCTGCGGCCACAGGGAATTTGCATACATACCAATTGCCACACCATAAGTCGCCAGATTGATCGTCTGTGGCAAAAATCCTACTGCATACATACCGGCAACTCGTTTGCCGGCCATATCTCCTACCAGAGAATAAAATCCTCCTCCAAGTTTCAGTGTAGATGTGATCCATGGAATTGGTGCAATCATCATAAATCCCCAGATACATGCAGCTACATATGCCAGCCATGCTGACTGACCAGTCAAAAGAATTGCCGGTCCGATCAGTGTCAGAACACCCGATCCAATCGCCTGTCCTACACCGATTGTATAAAGATCACTTCGTTTCAGGTAACCTGTTTTTTCTTTTATTTCCTTTACTGTTGACGACATAAAAGCCCCCCTTTTTTATTGGCTCTAATATTAATAGTGCAATTAATTCTCTTTCTGACGTCATATGAATTATTTAATGCTATATTAACATCTAGGTTTCAAGATTTCTATTGACAATATTATTAAAAATACACACTTTAATTTGTGCATTATTTACATCTTTTTTATATCAAGAAGAATTTTTTACTCCATTATATTGTAATCAAACTTTACACCTGTTATAATTTATTATACTAATCGTACAATACAGGAGGTTTTCATGAAAATAGAACAGTTGATCCGTGAAAAAATATCTTCTCTTTCTGCTGGCCAGAAGAAAGTCGCCGAATATATATTACAACACCTTGATTCATTCAGTTATTCCACCCTTGCGAAACTCAGCAAGGAAATTTCCGTAAGCGAAACCACTATCATACGCCTTGCCTATTCCCTGGGATTTGAAAGTTTTTCTGAAATGCAGCGTACTGTACAGAATGATATTCTTTCCATTCCCACAGCTACAGCAGATGACACACTGGACAATGGGAATTTCTATCAGAACATCATTGCAAAAGAACTCCATTCCATGGAAAACTGGGCTTCACACCTGAGTCAGGATGATATGGATCAGATCGTTACCTATCTGACCAATGCGAAGAAACGTCTGATTGTAGGCGCCCGTTCCTCTTACAGTGCAGCACTCTGGATGGGAACCTTGCTGAATCAGCTTCTTGGAAATACCAAGGTGGTTCATGAATTTTATGATCCCCATTTTGAATATCTCACGGAAGCTTCTGAAGATACTGTTGTTCTTCTGCTCTCTTTTGCCCGCTATACCAAATGGTCACTGAAATACGCACAGGTTGCCAAAAACCATGGTGCAAAGATCCTTGCCATCACAGACAGTATTTCATCACCGGCATGGTCTCTGGCGGATCATGCGGTCATTACAGAGATCAATCTCAATGAAATGGGATTTAACTCCTTTTCCTGTCTCTATTGTCTTTTTGACAGCATTGTTGCAAAAATCCGAAAAAGCAAGTGCAAGTCCATCAGTACACGCCTTCATGACCTGGAAGAACTTTACTCAGACTTTGATCTTTTTTACGAATAATAATTACAGGGGGGGATTATCATGCAGGAAATTTTAGATATTTTTCTTGAAAAATCTAAACATCATCATTCCAATATTATCTATGCCCAGATATATAAAAACGATGTTTTAAAAGAAGAATTCAGGCTTTTTCCGGTAAAAACCCGATTAAATATATGGTCTATCAGCAAGCCTTTTGTTGCCATGGCTGCTGGTATCGCAGAACGCGAAGGACTGATCACTCTTGATGAATATATTTATCCCTGGTTTGAAAAATATTTCCCATCTGATCCTTCCGAAAATCTTTACAAAATAAAGATCCGTGATCTGCTTACGATGTCATCCGGTCAGAAAGATCCTCTCTTTTTCTGCGACGGTCCGGAACGATACAGAGAAAAAGACTGGGTAAGATATTTTTTCCAGAATGATTCTTTTCCCTATACACCAGGTACCCATTTCGTGTACAGCAATTTCTGTTCCTATATTTTGTCTGTTCTTCTGGAAGAAAAATCCGGAACCGGTTTGTTGAATTATCTGCGATATCGTCTGTTTGAACCAATTGGCATCCCGAATCCGGACTGGACCCTCTGCCCTCAGGGACATTGCATGGCAGCTAATGGACTGTATCTGACGATTGATGAACTGGCCCGTTTTGGGCATCTGCTTCTGCATGAAGGTGCTCTGAACGGAAAACAGATCGTCCCAAAAAAATTCGTGATTGATGCCTGTCAGAAACATATCGATTCTTACAATCCACTGACGGAGCATCCGGATTACCAGAGCTATGGTTATGGATATTTCATATATATGGGACCTATGGAAGATACACTAATCCTGTCCGGCAATTACGGCCAATACTGCGTCGTTGATAAAAAACACCATATGGTATCCTGCGTTATGTCTTTGGATGGAAATGACCACAAAAAAATCCGTGATGATCTGGTAGATTCCCTTGCAGAATATTACGGTGTGAAAATTTCACATATATAAAAAAATGCCGCTCCCGCGGCCACATCATATGATATTCGCAATCCGCTAACGCTACTTGCTCATAAAAAAATGCCGCTCCCGCGGCAAATCATATGATATTCGCAATCCGCTAGCGCTACTTGCTCATAAAAAAATGCCGCTCCCGCGGCATTTTTTTATATAACCAACCAATCCTCAACCATAGCCGTATTATGCAGCAGCACAGCTTCATTCCCCTTCGTCACAAAGATCCTCTGTACGAAAACATCCACAACTTCGCCTTCCCGGACGGGTTCTTCGTCAAGGCTTCTTCTGGCGCTGAGTGTGGTGTTTCCTACACGAACTTTCAGTTCCAGGCTGCTGCCACGGAATGCGACTCGTTCTACGATGCCTTCTGTGGCAGAACTTTTATATTTCTGCTCCTCGTTCTTCTTGGTCACTTTCACAAACTCCGGACGGATAATAGCTTTTTCTCCGCCTGGAACTTCCTCGAAGTGATTGAACACCTGATAATCCTCGATCACCGACGTCTGTCCGAAAAATCCCGCCGTAAACGCAGTATCCGGATTCTGGTAAACCTCCAGCGGCGTTCCCTTCTGCTCGATACGTCCCCGGTTGGTAATGATGATCTCATCCGCCACCTCAATGGCCTCGTCCTGATCATGGGTAACGAAAATACTGGTGATTCCCAGTTTCTCGATCATATCCTTCAGCCAGCTTCGAAGCTCTGTACGGATCTTCGCATCAATGGCAGCAAAAGGCTCATCCAGAAGAAGCAGCTGCGGATTCGGAGCAAGGGCCCGGGCAAAAGCAACTCGCTGTCTCTGGCCGCCGGACAGCTGACTTGGATATCTTTTTTCCAGTCCTTTCAGCCCGATCAGCTCTACCAGTTCCATAACCCTCTGCTTGATATACTTCTTATCCGCTTTCTGTACTTTCAGTCCAAACGCAATATTATCATACACAGTCATATAACGGAAAAGGGCATAATTCTGGAACACAAATCCAATGCCTCGCTCGCTGGCAGGAACATCATTGACCACTCTTCCGTCAATGATAATCTCCCCGCTGTCCGGCTGTTCCAGACCGGCGATCATACGGAGGATTGTCGTCTTTCCGCTTCCACTTGGTCCCAGAAGACCGATCAGCTTACCTTTTTCGATGCCAAAACTTACGTTGTCCGATGCCTTGTAATCCCCATATGTTTTATTGATATTTTTTAACTCAACGTACATCGCCTTTTTCCCCCTTTCCTTTATGTTCCAGAACATTTCTCGCGATCAGAAGGATCACCGCCAGGATCACCAGGATCGAAGAAACCGCAAACGCCGGAACATACTGGAATTCGTTATAAAGAATTTCCACATGAAGCGGAAGTGTATTTGTTTTTCCACGGAGATGTCCGGACAGTACGGACACGGCTCCAAACTCTCCCATAGCTCTCGCTGTACACAGCACAACGCCATAAAGGAATGCCCACTTGATATGCGGGAAAGTCACTTTGGTAAAGATCGTCCAGCCTTTTGCTCCCATCAGTGCTGCCGCCTCTTCCTCATCGGACCCTATAGATTCCAGCACCGGAATGATCTCTCTTGATACAAATGGAAACGTAACAAAAATCGTTGCCAGGATAATTCCAGGAACTGCAAACACGATCTGGATCCCTGCTTTGTCAAGAACAGAATAAAGCGGGCTCTGCTTTCCAAAAACCAGAATATAAATAAGACCTGCGATGACCGGTGACACCGTAACCGGAATGTCGATCAGCGTCGTCAGAAGCTTTTTTCCCCGGAAATGAAATCTGGTCATTGCCCACGCTGCACACAGGCCGAAGATCGTGTTGCATACAACAGCAGCCACCGTTGCTTCTATGGTCAGTGCCAGAGCTTTCAGCGTATACTCATCTGTCACAGCCTGCACGTAGCACTCCCAGCCTTTACTCAGCGCCTGGGTCACAACAACCACCAGCGGAAGCACCAGCATTACAAAAAGAAAGATCACGGAAATCCCAATGAGGATCCATTTCACCGGCCCGGAAGCCTGCTTCTTTTTTTCGTCCATTATGCGTCCCTCCCTCTGATTCGTTTCGTATTTCTTGCCTGCACCAGATTCACGCCAAACAGGATCAAAAACGATACCGCCAGTGTAACCAGCGCGATAGATGTTGCACTTTCGTAGTCAAACTCCTGAAGTTTTGACATGATGATCAGCGGCGTGATCTCTGTATAATAAGGTTTGTTTCCTGCGATAAAAACAACACTTCCGTACTCTCCCAGGCAGCGTCCGAAGGCAAGTCCCGCTCCGGAAAGCATTGCCGGAAGAAGCTCTGGAAGGATAACCCTCCGGAAAATGGTGAATGGTTTTGCACCCATGACACGGGCCGCCTCCTCATAGGAACCGTCCAGTTTTTCCAGCACCGGCTGAATGGCCCGGACTACAAAAGGAATCCCCACAAAGATCAGAGCTACCGTGATACCGATCCTGGTATACGCGATCTTGATCCCGAACTTTGCAAAAAAGCTTCCCACCAGTCCTTTGTCGGATGTCAGTGATGTCAGCGAGATACCGGCAACTGCAGTTGGCAGCGCAAAAGGCAGCTCGATCATTCCATCCATGATCCTTTTTCCCGGAAAATCATACCGCACCAGCACCCACGCAAGGATCAGTCCCATGATGGCATTCACCACCGTGGCCGCAAATGCAGTAATAAAACTTACGTAAAATCCGGACAAAACTCGAGGTCTCGTGATCACCTGGATAAATTCCCGAAATCCCAGCCGCGCCGAATAAACTGCCAGAGATGCAAGGGGAATCAGAACCACGATACTCAGCATCGCCAAAGTCACTCCCATTGTCAGCCCAAAGCCTGGTATCACCCGTTTACTCTGTTGTTTCTTCATTTCTGTCTCCCCTCTTTTCTGTATCCGCTATGCTTTTTTACTCTTCATAAATCTCATCAAACACTCCACCGTCCGCAAAATGTTTCTTCTGTACTGCATCCCATCCGCCGAAATCTTTGATGGTAGTCAGCTTCACACTCAGGTTAAAAGTATCTGCATGTTTTTTCAAGATGGTCTGATTGACCGGTCTGTAATAATTCTCAGCGATCAGCTCCTGCGCTTCATCGGAATACAGATATTTCAGATAAGCTTTTGCGGCATCTGCGTTATCGTGTTTTTTTACATTTTCATCTACAACAGCAACGGACGGCTGTGCCAGGATACTGATGCTCGGTGTTACGATCTCGTAATCATCCGGATTGTCCCTTACAGAAAGAAACGCTTCATTTTCCCAGGCGATCAGCACATCACCCTGTCCGTTTTCCACAAAAGAAGTGGTGGCACCTCTTGCTCCGGAATCCAGAACCAGGACATTTTTGTAAAGCTTCTTAATAAAAGCCTTCATCTCTATCTCGTTGCCGTTATATTTCTCATTGGCATAAGCCCAGGCTGCCATGTAATTCCAGCGGGCACCTCCGGAAGTTTTCGGGTTTGGTGTAATCACTCCCACACCATCCTTCGTCAGATCATCCCAGTCGTGGATATTCTTCGGATTTCCCTTCCGAACAAGAAATACAATGGTGGAAGTATAAGGAGCACTGTCATCCGGATATTCATTAATCCAGCCATTGTCGATCAGTCCGGAATTCTGGATTGCATCAATGTCGTATTCCAGGGCAAGTGTTGCCACATCTGCCGGAAGTCCGTTGGAAATCTCCAACGCCTGTTTTCCAGAACCGCCATGAGACTGGATCACATCCACACTCTGGCCGGTTTCCCCTTTCCAGTAATCTGCAAAGATCTTGTTGTATTCCTCATAAAATTCTCTGGTTGGATCATAGGACACATTGATGATCTCTACCTGATTTTTATCCTTTGTATTGTTTCCTGATACTGCAAAAGTTCCTGCCAGTACCACTGCTGCCAGTGCGATACAGACACCTGCGATGCGTCTTTTTTTCATGATTTATGTACTCCTTTTTGTCACTGCTGCGACCTTCTGTAAACGTTATCCTGATTGAATACATTAAACCATATTATTCCCATTAATTAAATAGGAATATCTGAAAACGTTTTCACGCATATATTCTGTCAAAGCTGCAAATATTTCATATCTCATCATATCAGCAATCCTCAGATACAATAATCGCTCCACATACTGTCCTCCACACTGCTGCAGCTGTTCCGGATCACCAGCTTTCCTTCCAGTTCCATCCGGACAATACCGGAATGTCCGCCTCTCAGTCGGTCCAGCAGCAGATACAGTGCGAATTTTCCCATATCCTCTTTCGGCAGACTTACCGTTGTCAGCATCGGCTTGGTAAACTGTGCTTCCTGAATATCATCACTGGATATGATAGAAGGCATATAATACCGGTTCCGGAATTTATTCAGACATTTCAGCATTCCTATCGCCGAAATATCATTGGCGCAATAGATTCCGGTTGGCATGTCGTCCGACTGGAAGAATTTTTCCATGGCCTCATATCCTTCGGCCTCTGTCTGTTTCGTCTCAATAACATACTCAGGAATCACATCCAGATCATGCTTCTTCAGGGTTTCCAGATATCCATTGTACCGGTCTTCGCTGTGGCACTGACCAATATATCCGATATTTTTATGCCCCAGGGAAATCAGATATTCCACTGCCGCTGACGCGATCTTTTTTCCATCGCAAAGGACTTCATCCACTTCATAATTGGTGGAATTCCGGTTCACCGACACCACGCTCTTATATTTCTTATTCAGTTTTTTCAGGGCTTCCTTATTACATCTGCCTATGATGATCAGTCCGTCCCTCTTCCCGTCTACCTCGCCATACATTCCATCAACCAGCCGGTCCAGATTCTCCCTACGGCACTTCCGGTCATCAGAAAATACCGACATATACCATACTTTGGAAAGGATGCAGTTTTTATCATGGATCTCACTTTCGATCACCCGGAGAAGCTCCGCAAAAAACGGATCGGTGGTGGAAGAATCGGTTCTTGTCATCAGAATATTGATGTACCAGGTTTTCTCCTGCTTCGCGGAAACACCTCTTTTCAGATTCCGGGCCGCCTCATTTGGCACATAATTCATCTCGATGGCTGTTTTCCATATCTTATCCCGGAGTCCGGGAATGGAACATTTATAATTGGGATTGTTCAAAACCCGGGAAACCGTCGCCGGTGAAACCCCTGCCTTTTCTGCGATTTTCTTGATGGACATGTACCTTTCCCCTCTCTCTGAAAAAAATTTCCGCTCACTGACAATCCTGTAAATCTCTCAAATTTATCTGAGCAACAAATACTTTTTATTATTCCTTATTTCATAGTAACTAAATATGATTTATATGATAATCAGACTGGTAAAAAAAGTCAATCTTATTTTGTGAAAACGTATTCTTTTTTATTTTAACTGCAAAAACAGGCCAGACTCCTCTGTGGGAATCTGGCCTGTTTGATGATATAACTCTATTTGCATATTCTGCTGTATGTTCCGTTGTTTATTTTACCGTTACCTTACAGGTCAGTTTTTTCGAACCGCTCTGCACGGTGATGGTTGCGGTTCCTTTTCGGATTCCTTTTACAACACCTTTGGAGGTTACTGTTGCGATCTTACTGTTTGAAGATTTATAAGTAATCTTCTCATCTGTATTTCGTGGTGATGCAGCTGCTTTGATCGTGAAGTTTTTTCCTCTGGTCACGGTCTTTGTTTTTGGCACGCCGGTGAGTGTTGTTGTTTTTACCTTTGGCATTACCTTGATGGTAACAACTGCTTTTTTACTTCCGGCTTTTACTGTGATCTTTGCAGAACCTACCTGTTTTCCTGTGACAACCCCTCCGGAGGTTACTGTTGCGATATTTTTGTCAGAAGTGCTGTATGTAACCTTATCCTGGCTTGTGATCGGGTCCAGCATTGGTTTCAGAGTTACTGTTTCTCCTTTTACAATACTGGTGGATCGCAGGTTTGTAATGTAGCGGGTGGATACATTGCCTTTCTGGACGGTGACCAGTATGTCTGCACTCATTCCACTATTCAGTTTGATCGTTACCCTCGTGGAACCGGATTTTTTCTTTGCAGTAACTTTGAATGTTCCGTTTCTGTTAATATTGGATATAGTTACAAGATCCTTAATTTTCGGAGTTACACTCTTCAGATAATCACCGTTTTTGAATCCGGATGCACGAACTGAGGTTGTGGACTGGCCATATTTCAGTGTGATCCGGTCGGTGTTGACGTGAATTGCATAAGTCAGCCCCTTTCCTTCTGTCTGTCCACACCGTTCACATTTACGTTCTTTCAGATAATCACTGATAATATCTATCTGGCAGCTCTTTCCCGCCGGGAATCCCTGAGCATACCCATTCATCGGGATCAACTTCCAGGCTGACCATTTGTGGTCTGTTGGAGGAATAAACAGATCACTATCCTGTGTGACTTCCTCTTTCGCTTCTTTGTCACGGAAATCTTTTCCACATTCACCGCAATGATAGTAGTCAATCTGGCCGGAGTTCCCACAATCAGCAGCTCTTCCCGGGCAGAACATTAATCTGTGATTTTCATTTCTTGGAATGATCAGTTCCGCTTCTGTTACTTCCTGTGTTCCATTTTCGTCGAGAAAGAGTTTTCTGCAATTATTGCAAATATAGTACGTCTTCATACCTTCGCGCACACAGGTTGCTTCATATCCTTTTTCACACCGGATATTATGATTGTTTTTATCTTCCGGAATAACCAGATCCTGGCTTGTCACCTCCTGTTTGCCTTCCTGATCGAGGAAAAATTTACCACAATTGTTGCAGTAATAATAGTCATATCTACCCTCGTTCTGACAATCGGCAACTACTCCCGGAATAAATTCCAGATTATGACCTGTTGCAGGATATATTACAGATTCTAATTCTTTTCCGTTATAAGTATCATCATAATTTTTCCCACAGCGTTCACAATGCCAGTAATCAATGTTTCCATCTTCTGTACAGGTTGCGTCTTTCCGATCAATCCGGGTAAATTTATGTTTAAGCTTCTTGATTTTCGTTTCACCGGAAAGTACGGTTCCCTCTTCATTGCCGAAATCTTTTCCGCATACATCGCAATGCCAATATTCAATGTTTCCATCATTTATACACGTAGACTCAACTCTTGCATAATGTGTTAAAGGATCTTCAACATTGTGAAATACAAACCCATTTTCTGTTGCATAGATTTCGACTGCCGAATCTTTACGGCCTATAATTACAAGTGTGCTGTTTTTCTCGGTATTTGAATTATATCCTATTGCACGTTTCCCAATTTTTACAGAATCCCCTGAAATGTAAACACTTCTGAGTGCCTGGCAGTCTTTAAATGCATCGGTATCAATCAGAATTACATTTTCCGGAATGCTGATATCTGCAAGTTTACTGCAGGATGAAAATGTACCATACGCAATACTTGTCAGCTCCTTGGGCAAAGAGATTTTTTCAAGATTAGAGCAGTATTCAAATGCGTATTCCCCAATCTCTGTTACACTGTCCGGAATTTCCAGGCTTGCGATACTCCAGCACCAGGTAAATGCGTTCTCACCTATTGTTTTCAGGTTCTTCGGCAGTTTTACGCTTTCAAGCATCTCATCATTGTTAAATGTATTTGCTTTTATTTCAGTAATATTGTCCGGTAGTTCAATGTTTTTTAAATTATGACTTCTGGCAAATGCGGATTCTCCTATATCTGTTACGGATTCCGGAATTACAATAGTACTGTATTTACCATATTCAAATGCTTTATCTCCGATTGTTTTCAGACCATTCGGTAAATCAAACTCTGTTATGCCAGTACTGTTAAATGCGCCTGCTTCAATCGTCGTTAAGCCAGCTGGCAGATTAATTTCTGTCAGCCTTGCACAGCGACCAAATGCATATTCCCCTATTTCTGCTATGCTGTCTGGTAACTCAATACTGTTCAATCTTTTACAATCTGAAAACATAGAGTCATTTATGCGTTTCAATTCGGATGGAAGTTTAACATTTCTCAAGTCTGAACAACTGGAAAAGACTCTTTTTCCTATATCTGTCAGATTATCCGGAAGTGAAATTTCTTTTATACCAGTATTATAAAACGCTGAATTTCCCATGCTTGTCAGACTGTTTGGAAATATTACACTACTCATGGTTGTACAATTATAAAACGCTGCATCTCCAATACTTGTTACGCCCTCTGGAATTTCAATAGCTGTCAGACTGTTACAATTATAAAAAGTATTTGCTTCCACACTTTTCAGATTTTTGGAAAGTATTACATTGCTGAGATTCTCGCAATTTTTAAATGCTTCATTTCCTAAAGTTGTCAGGCTATCTGGTAATACAATACTGTTACCTAATTTACTGCAATTTCCAAATGCAAATGCTCCTATTGAAGTTACTCCTTGCGGAATATTGATGCTGCTCAGGCTACTGCAGTTACAAAACGCATTTTCTTCAATAGTTATAAGATTTTCTGCTAATATGATATTATCTAGATTCTTACAGCTACGAAATGCTCCCCATTTTATTGACGTGACACTTTTAGGAATATTAATGCTGCTCAGACTGCTGCAATTTTCAAATGCGTACTGCCCAATAGTCGTTATTCCCTCTTGTAATACAACATTTTGCAAACCACTACATTCATAAAATGTACGTCGCTCTATCGTTGTTACTCCCTGAGGGATCGAAATATTATTTAAATTTTTACAGTATGAAAATGTCCAATCTCCTAAAGTTGTCAAACTTTTTGGCAAGGTTACACTGATCAGATCACTGCAATACGCAAATACTCCCACTCCCTCTGACCCCTTAAGAGCTGTAATTCCTTCCCCAATTTCCGCACTCCTGATTTTCTTATTACTGTCCGTGATGCTGTGAAAATATTCATTTACCACACCGCTACCTTCAATCACAAGCCGTCCATCCCCATATAGCATATAAGTAGCATCAGTTCCACACTTTCCACTGTCAACAACTTCTGAACTTTCATCAGTCACGGCCTTTCTAGTTTCTCCATCTGAGAATCCAGATCCCGCGTCTGTCTCCGTTTCTGCGGTATTGGAACTGTCTGCTTCTGCCTCTTCATTCAGTTTCTCTGCACTGTCATCAAAAATCTCCAGATCACTGTTGTTGTCATCCTGTGTATTCTCCCCGGATACTTCATCTGCAGTCTCTTCCGCTTCTTCTGTATTCGGCTCTGCATTGACAGTTTCCTCGCTTTCAGCCGTTTCCGCTGTTGCATTTTCTACCGGTCCATTTTCTGTGGTGTCTTCCGCAACATCTGCTGCAGTTGTCGCCGTTGTTTCTGCTGTTCCTGCTTCTTCTGTTTCATCTGCCTGGAATTCCTCTGCCGCATACACCGGCATTATTTCAAGCGGAGTCGCTGCTGTCGTCAGAATCACAGCTGCGGAAAGTAACCAGGCAATGTTCTTTTTCTTCATAGATTTTCCCCCATTTTCCAATGAACACTTAATATATCCTGTAAATTAATTTCATTATACACATCTAGCCATTTCCCATCACTGATAATTGCAAAAAATCCCCGGCAGTTTACAGTCGTTCCTGCACTCAGTAATTTGCCTTGATACAGCAATTTCTGAAACTGTTACAAAACGCTATAATATCTGCCAGGGATTTTAACCAAATCAAGTAAGTAGCGAAGCGGATTGCGAATATCCGCTTGACCAATCCGCTGATTATTTATTTTACAGTTACCTTACAGGTCAGTTTTTTCGAACCGCTCTGAACGGTAATGGTTGCGGTCCCTTTTCGGATTCCCTTTACAACTCCACTGGAATTCACTGTTGCAATTTTTGTATTTGAAGATTTGAAAACAATCCGTTCATCGCTGTAGTTCGGTACAGCCACAGCTTTTATCGTAAATATTTTTCCTTTGGTTATCACTTTTGTTTTTGGTACACCGGTTATATTTGTGGTCTTCACAGTTGCGGTACTGCCGAGGAAACGGAATCCATATTTCTTTGCATAAGTTTGAGCAGTAGAACCTTTTTTCCCGGCAATAACAAGCATCTTATTTTTTCCGCCATCAAAATTATAACCAACGGCTTCTTTTTCTATCACTGTTTTACTGTTTAGGATCGTAATCTTTTTCATTGCCTGGCAATCATAAAAAGCATTGCTTCTGATCTTTTTCACGCTGGCGGGTATCGTAATATTCCCCAGTTTTCGACAGTTACCGAATGCACCGTTCCCAATCTCTGTAAGCTTCTTCGGTAACGTCACTTTTCTGAGATCTGAACAAAGAGAGAACGCACTCTCATCAATAAGCGTAACACTGTCAGGAAAACTTATTCCTGTCAAACCACAATGCCGAAAAGCAGCTCGTTCTATCCTGGAAACGCCCTGTCCCAAAGTAACTTTTTTCAGTTTCATATCTGCCTCAAACAACGATTCCGGTAATGTTTTTACACTTCCCGGAATACTGACAGATTCCAGACTGCTACAGTAACTGAAAGCATATTCCTCAATTTTTGTCACTGTTTTCGGTATATCCAGGCTCGTAATTTTACTCTGGTAAAAAGCATATGCGCCAATGCTTTTCAGTCCATTCGGAAGCTTGATGCTGGTGATCGAAGTATCACCAAATGCCCGAACGCCGATACTCCGCAAAGTTCCCGGCAATGAAATTCTCTTCAGATTTTTACAGTTTGAAAAAGTTCTGTCACCGATTCCCGTGATCCCGGATGCAACTGTTACCGTTTTTATCGTTTCGGATCTGTATGAAAAATCATCGGTAACTTTAACTTCCCCTTTTCCCTGTATCTGAAGATTTCCATTGGAATACAGCCGGTAAGTGGCATTGCTTCCGCAGGATCCTTTCGCAACAAGTTTTGCAGTGCTCTGCGTGCCTGCTGCCGATGCTTCCTGTGTATGATCAGCCGCATAACCAGTCTGTGCATGCACAACCACAGAAGGTACACAGGCCCCTGTTATGATCATTACTGTTGATAATATCGCCGCAATTTTTTTCCCAAACATATAGCTTCCTCCCTAAAAAAAACAATCAGCTATATCACAGAAGGACCGGCATACATCCGGTCCTCTCTGCTCATGTCAAGCGGATATTGGCAATCCGCATTCGGTTAAAATTTATTTGTTAATCCAACCACATACATATCTTCTTTATACTCAGGAATCTTCACCAGAAGTCCCTCTTCTGTATCCTCAGTTTCTACTTTAACTGCCGGATCAAAAGATCTCAGCTGGCCATGATAACCTTTGATCAGGAACTCATTTGCTCCCTCTTTCAGATGATCTGCAAACACATTGAGATTTCCCTCTTTCTGTGTATAATGCAGCTCAATTCCATTCTCCAGCATCTCAGATTCGCGGTCGCTGCAGCGTGTGCCATAAATACCATCATGGTTAACTTTCAGCCATGCGCCAAGAATCTTCAGCCTCTTTACCTGTTCTTCCGGAATTGTTCCGTCTGCTTTTGGTCCGATGTTCAGAAGCAGGTTTCCATTGTTTGCAACAGTTCCTACCAGAAGTGAAATTAGATCCGGAACAGAAATCAGTTTGTCATCACCTTCATTGGCATTATAACCGAAGGATAATCCCATTCCACGGCACATTTCCCATTTCTCTTTTCGATTCACAGAACCGGATTTGTACTCCTTGGTAAGGAAGTCATGGTAACGGTCATTGAAACGGTCGTTTACTACACCTTCCGGCACTTTGTTATAATAATGTGCCAGGAAATACGGCATCATCTCTTCGCTCTGTTTCGGCCATCCGATATCGTTCCAGAAAACGCTTGGTGCATAATCATCTACCAGTTCATTCATCTGGTTGTATGAATAATCTGCATATGCAAATGTCGGGCTGGCTGTTCCAAACAGATCATCATCCTCAAAAATAGGATCATTTGCATACTGCCAGTCAATCAGTCCTGAATAATACAGCCCCATACGGATACCTGCATCCCGGACAGCCTCTGTCAGCTCACCGGTGATATTTCTCTTCGGTCCCATTTCCACAGAGTTAAAGTGTGTATACTTACTCGGGAACAGGCAGAATCCATCATGATGCTTGGTTGTCAGAACAACATACTCTGCACCTGCTTCTTTAAAAATCTCTGCCCACTGTTTCGGATCCCAGTTTTCAGCTTTCCACATAGGAATAAAATCTTCATATTTGAAATCTTTTCCGTATTTTTCCATATGATGCTCATATGTCGGGCCTTTTCCTATGTTCAGAGAATTATAATACCACTCTGCGTAAGGATTATCCGCAAACCACTCTTTGGAATCAACTTCTCCCAGTTCCCATGTATGTGGCGCAAAAGCCGGTACAGAATAAATTCCCCAGTGAATAAAAATTCCGAATTTACAGTCCTCATACCATTTTGGAACGGTATGTGTATTTACAGAGTTCCAGTTTCCTGTGTATCTTTTATTTCCCATAGTGTAATCCCCATAACCTTTCTGTTATACATAAGTTTTTGCTGATTTTCCTGTATTTTTCTGCCGGAACAGTTCCGACAGTATCCCCCGTTTATTCTCCGATAATTTACTCTATCGTGATCTTCAGTACCACCGGCATATCCCCTGCATCAACCGCTCCTCTTCCGCAGGAAATATCCAGTTCTTTGTTTCTTGCATATGACGGATGCAGATCTGTTCCAAGAATCTCAATATCCCTGATCGTAGATTTCAAAAGTTTCATATCATTTCCAAGAGATTTGATATGGATCTCTCCGTCTTCCGGCCAGTGAAGTACCGTTGCGTAAATATGGTTGCTCTTGCTTGTGAAACGAATATCCTCAGAAGTAAAATGCTTGTCATAAGTATCTGTGAAATGGCCTTCCGGAACCACCGTCGGACCCTCTCCAAATACTTTCCAGTATCTGGTTCCGTAAATTGCCTCTCCGTTTACTTTCAGCCATTTTCCCATTTCTCTCAGGATATGTGCATCTTCTTCCGGAATCGTGCCATCCGGCTTCGGTCCGATATTGAGAAGAAGTGCGCCATTTTTGCTGACTACATCGATCAGATCCAGAACTACATCTGAAGGTTTCTTGTAATCATTTCCGATGGTATAGCCCCAGGAATTCTTCGCTACAGAAGTATCGTTCTGCCAGAGATCCGGTGTGATATGGTCTAACTGACCTCTCTCCAGATCATTGACCGCACTGCCGTAAACATATGCGTCAAATTTTGCATCAATAGCAGTTTCTTTTCCCCACTGAGCAGAACGGTTGTAATAATATGCCGCAAATTTACGGAGATACGGTTTCCATGCATACTGCTGAATCCACCAGTCAAAATATACGATGGAAGGCTGATATTTATCTACAATCTCACATGTACGAACAAGCCAGTCCTGCATATGCTCCTCTGAAGGAGGATTGTCATAAATGCTACTGATATCTCTGCTGATTCCTGCTGCCGGTCCGTAAAGATCATCATACCCCGGATCATTGACATCAGATTCAGGAATCTGACGTCCGCCATTAAAGAACCAGTAATGCTCTGCTCTGTGAGTAGAAGCACCAAGTACCATTCCCTCTTTTTCAACTTCTGTTTTCAGTTCTCCGAGAATATCTCTCTTTGGTCCCATCTCTGCTGCATTCCAACGGCAGAGATCACTGGCATACATCTGGAATCCATCATGATGCTCAGCAACCGGAACAACAAATTTTGCGCCTGCTTCCTTAAAAAGCTCAGCCCATTCCTTCGGATCGAACTTCTCTGCTTTGAACTGCGGAATAAAATCTTTATATCCGAATTTATCCAGAGTTCCATATTTCTCTATATGATGCAGATTTTCTTTGGAGCCTTTCACATACATATTTCTGGGATACCACTCGTTTCCAAATGCCGGAACACTATATACACCCCAGTGAATAAAAATTCCAAACTTATCTCTTGCATACCACTTCGGAGTAGGATGCTCACAGAGAGAATCCCACGTATCGGTATATGGTCCCTGTGCGATCACTTCATCGATCAGGGAAAGATATTCTTCTTTTTTCATTTCACAGTCCTCTTTTGTGTTTTTATTCATATTTAACAGGTGTTTATATGTTACCATCAAATGTTTTAGTTGTATACGCTTAACAATTCACAAATAAAACGTTTCGTTTTTGTGCAATATACATATCAAAAAAAAAGCTCCGATGATGTTTTTATTTAAACTTCATCAGAGCCTTTTCTGTTTTTATATAGTATTCTCTTCGATCACTTTCTCGATCCGTCTCTTTACTTCTTCCGCAATCTCCGTTGTATGCATATCCTTATATTCCTCATAATACATTGGAGGAAGGATATGTACCTGCACTGTGATCTTCTCTGTGGAACCGGTATCAAAAGCTTTAAAAGAATCGATCAGCGCAACAGGAACGATCGGACATTTTGTCTTTGTCGCAGTCTTAAAACTGCCGCCCTTGAATGTTCCCGGGTGATTTCCGTTCTTACTTCTGGTTCCTTCCGCAAAGATCAGATAATTACGACCTGCCCTTACCTCGCGGATCACATTGACAATGACCTGCATGGACTGCTTCAGGTCTTCCCTGTCAATGATAAAAGCCTTCATGCAGGCAAAAACCTGCTTCAGGAATGGAATATCTCCCACTTCTTTCTTAGCTACTACAGAAAAAGGAACCGGGCAGGCTTTAATGATCGCCAGTACATCAAACAGTCCCTGGTGATTCGGAAAAAACATAAATCCGTTTTCCTTGGGGATGTTTTCCTGCCCATGCACATCAATATGGATATTTCCGCCTTCGATGGCATGCTCATCTACATGTCTCAGGAATGTGTATTTCTTCTCTTCCGGATAATCATCTGTATGCGCCGCATACCAGCAAAGTTTGATCCACCAGTAGGGAACAAAGATCAGATTCCTGATCACCATCAGCAAAATTCGCTTCATTCTTATGTCCTCCTGCCTGTTTTATCCGTTCAGTTTCCCTGCGATTTTATCTTCATATCCCGGATTCTTTTTCAGAAAGACCTCATAAGCCTTGGTATAGTCTGTATAAGTTTTGGTGGTCATAAATTTCTGATAATCTGCCGCAGCCTGCTGGCTGATCTCATCTGAGATCTCAGCCGGCGAATACAGATAATATTTCTTATCCTGCACTTTTACAAGGTAAGTACTGATGCACGGATATTCCTGGTCATTCTGCAGTACAAGATTATAGCGGATATAAACATACGTATAATTTTTACTCTCAGAAATGGCCTCACAGCTGTCAATATTTACATCCTTTGCTCCATGAGCCTGGAAATATTTGACCGTGGATGAAATCTCTGTTTTTGCCTCATCAGAAATCTTATCCGCACCATAACATTCCTGCATTTTTTTGTCCTTGCCTTCTACCGCAGCCTTGATATAACTTTCCACAAGCCCCTCCGGGGTTCTGTGGCTGATCCCCCCACAGCCTCTGGCTGCCAGGATGATCACCAGCAGTATCAGAATAACTCCTGCCAGTGTCGCCACATGGACAAAATTCAGTTTTTTGTTGGAATATTTCAGTTTTTTCACAGATTTTTTTCTGCGTTTCTTTTTTGTCGTCGTCATGACTTATCCTCGACCTTATTCTTCTTCACTGCCTGTGACAGTTTCATCTGCGGATATTTCTTCCTCGTTATCGTTGGTCTCTCCGTCAGCTTTTTCGGAATTTACCTCCACTTCCGGATCTTTATCTCTTACCTTGGCGATGCTTGCAACCGTTACACCATCTGTAAGATTGATCATCTTCACACCGGAAGTGATCCTTCCAAGAACTGAGATATCTGCACACTGCAGACGGATGATGATACCTTCTGTTGTGATCATCATGATCTCGTTCTCTTCGTTCACAGCCTTGGCTCCGACAACGTTTCCGGTCTTCTCGGTGATCTTGTAGCACTTCACACCTTTACCGCCACGGTTCTGGACAACAAACTCACTCATTGCTGTACGTTTGCCCATTCCGTTCTCAGAAACTACCAGCAGATAATCCCCCTGGGTATTCAGCTGCATGGCAACAACTTCATCACCATCTGTAAGATTCATACCTCTTACACCCATGGATGCACGGCCTGTGCTGCGGACATCAGTCTCTTTAAAACGGATGCACTGTCCGTCCTTGGTCACAAGAATGATATCTTTGTTATTATCGGTAGCTTTAACCTCGATAAGCTCATCATCGTCACGGAGAACAATCGCTGTAAGGCCTGTCTTACGTACATTCTCGTAATCTCTGATCGGAGTTTTCTTCACAAGACCTTTCTTGGTTGCCATCATCAGATAATGACCCTCTTCATATTTGCGGAGCGGGATCACAGCTGTGATCTTTTCTCCCGGTACAAGCTGCAGCAGGTTGATGATCGCAGTTCCTCTGGCTGTACGGCCGGCCTCCGGAATCTCATATGCCTTCAGTCTGTATACACGTCCGGTATTGGTAAAGAACATGAGATAATGATGGGTTGTAGTCATCAACAGCTCTTCAATATAATCGTCCTCAATGGTCTGCATACCCTTGATTCCTCTGCCGCCACGGTTCTGACTGCGGAAGTTATCAACCGTCATACGCTTGATGTAACCAAGCTTGGTCATTGCGATCACGGTATTCTCTCTCGGGATCAGATCCTCTGTGGAAATATCGTATACATCGTATCCGATGGAAGTCTTTCTGTCATCGCCGTATTTTTCTGCAACAGCGAGGATCTCCTCGCGGATCACACGGAGAAGAAGCTTACGGTCAGCGAGGATTGCCTGGAACTTGCGGATCTTCTCCATAAGCTCTGCATACTCGGCTTCCAGCTTCTCTCTTTCCAGACCTGTCAGTGCACGGAGACGCATATCCACGATTGCCTGAGCCTGAACGTCTGTCAGCTCAAAACGCTCAATAAGTTCCTGTTTCGCGATCTGTACATTACGGGAACCACGGATGATACGGATCACTTCATCGATATTATCAAGTGCTTTCAGGAGGCCTTCCAAAATGTGGGCTCTCTCCTGGGCTTTATTCAGATCGTACTGTGTTCTTCTGCGAACAACATTCTCCTGATGTTCCAGATAATACTCCAGCATCTCTTTCAGGTTTAGAACTTTCGGTTCCATGCTTCCATGATTCGGAACAAGGGAAAGCATGATCACGCCAAAAGTATCCTGCAGCTGTGTATGTTTGTAGAGCAGGTTCAGGATCACATTGGCATTGGCATCTTTACGGAGATCGATGCAGATACGCATACCTTCACGGCTGGAATGGTCATTCAGGTCTGTGATTCCATCGATCTTTTTATCACGGACAAGCTCTGCGATCTTCTCGATAAGGCGTGCCTTATTTACAAGGTATGGAAGCTCTGTGACTACGATACGGGATTTACCATTGGGCAAAGTCTCGATATTTGTCACAGCGCGGACACGGATCTTGCCACGACCTGTACGATAAGCTTCCTCGATTCCTCTTGTTCCGAGGATGGTTGCTCCTGTAGGGAAGTCCGGTCCCTTGACGATCTCAAGAAGTTCTTCCATTGCTGTCTCGCGGTCTTCTTCCACAATGTTATCAATGATCTTAACAACGGCATTAACTGTCTCACGAAGATTATGAGGTGGAATATTGGTCGCCATACCTACAGCGATACCTGTTGTACCGTTTACCAGCAGATTCGGAAAACGTGCCGGAAGTACAACCGGCTCACGTTCTGTCTCATCAAAGTTCGGCTGGAAATCAACGGTATCTTTGTTGATGTCTGCAAGCATCTCCATGGAAATCTTGCTGAGACGTGCCTCTGTGTATCGCATGGCAGCCGCACCGTCACCATCCACGGAACCAAAGTTTCCATGTCCGTCAACCAACGGATATCTTGTTGACCACTCCTGAGCCATATTAACCAGCGCACCGTAGATGGAACTGTCACCATGAGGGTGATATTTACCCATGGTATCACCGACAATACGCGCACATTTTCTGTGTGGTTTGTCAGGACCATTGTTCAGCTCGATCATGGAATACAGCACTCGGCGCTGTACCGGTTTCAGGCCGTCTCTTACATCCGGCAGAGCTCGTGAGGCGATAACACTCATGGCATAGTCGATGTAAGATTCTTTCATAGTTTTTTCCAAATCCACTTCGTGGACTTTGTCAAAAATATTATCTTCCATTCTTCTTTATTCTCCTAGATATCAAGATTCTTGACGAATCTTGCATTTTCTTCGATAAATTCACGTCTTGGCTCTACCTTGTCTCCCATAAGAGTGGTAAATGTCAGATCGATCTCAGATGTGGCAGCCTCGTCCATAGTCACACGGAGAAGAATTCTCTTCTCAGGGTCCATAGTAGTCTCCCAGAGCTGTTCCGCATCCATCTCACCCAGACCTTTATAACGCTGGATCTTATTGTTTCCGTCACGTCCGATCTCGGTAAGGATATTGTTCAGTTCATCATCATCGTATGCGTACCATACTTTCTTGTTTTTCTCGACTTTATAAAGAGGCGGCTGTGCCAGGTATACATATCCCTGCTTGATCAGCTCCGGCATAAAACGATACAGGAATGTCAGAAGCAGTGTTGCGATGTGCGCACCGTCAACATCGGCATCGGTCATAATGATGATCTTATGGTAACGAAGTTTGGAGATATCAAAATCCTCATGGATTCCGGTTCCGAAAGCAGTGATCATGGCCTTGATCTCTTTGTTTCCATAGATCTTGTCCAGACGTGCTTTTTCAACGTTCAGGATCTTACCACGAAGTGGAAGGATCGCCTGTGTGGCACGGTTTCTCGCTGTCTTGGCGGAACCGCCCGCGGAATCTCCCTCTACGATATAGATCTCGCAGTTCTCCGGATTCTTGTCCGAACAGTCTGCAAGTTTTCCAGGAAGAGACATGCTGTCCAGTGCGGATTTTCTTCTTGTAAGGTCACGGGCCTTTCTGGCTGCTTCTCTGGCTCTCTGTGCAAGAACAGATTTCTCAACAGTAGCCTTGGCAACTGCCGGATTCTGCTCCAGGAAAATCTCCAGCTGCTTGCTTACAACGCTGTCTACCGCACCTCTTGCCTCGCTGTTTCCAAGTTTCTGCTTGGTCTGTCCCTCAAACTGCGGATTCTCGATCTTAACGCTGACGATCGCGGTCAGACCTTCACGGATATCATCACCGCTTAAGTTCGGCTCGCTGTCCTTAAGAAGCTTATTCTTACGTGCGTAATCATTGAATGTATTGGTGATCGCATTACGGAAACCGGTAATGTGTGTACCGCCCTCCGGTGTATTGATATTATTTACAAAACCATAGGTATTCTCTGTATAGGAATCATTATGCTGCAGAGCAACCTCTACAGATACACCATCCTTCTCACCTTCACAGTAAATGATCTCCGGGTAAAGTGCCTCTTTACTTCTGTTCAGGTAGCTTACAAACTCACGGATACCACCCTCATAGTGGAATACCTTCTCGCGCTCCTGGCCCTCTCTCTTATCTTCCAGCACAATGCGAAGACCCTTGGTCAGGAAAGCCATCTCACGAAGTCTCTGTTTCAGGATATCGTAATCATAAACGGTCTCCTCAAAGATCTCCTTGTCCGGAAGGAAATAAACCTTCGTTCCGGAAAGCTCCGGATCACAGTCGCCTACAACCTTCAGCGGATACATGGTCTTGCCACGCTCATATCTCTGTTTATATTCTTTACCCTCGTGGTAGATAGTAACCTCCAGCCACTCGGAAAGTGCATTTACAACCGATGCACCAACACCGTGAAGACCACCGGAAACCTTATATCCTCCACCGCCGAACTTACCACCTGCGTGAAGAATGGTAAATACAACCTCAACTGCCGGAATACCAGCCTTATGATTGATGCCAACCGGGATACCACGGCCATTATCTGTAACGGTAATGGAATTATCCGGATTGATATCTACATGAATCTCCGTACAAAAACCAGCCAGTGCTTCATCGACTGCATTATCCACGATCTCATATACGAGATGATGAAGTCCACGGCTGGAGGTACTTCCGATATACATTCCAGGCCTCTTACGTACGGCTTCCAGTCCCTCCAGGATCTGGATCTGATCTGCGCCGTATTCTGTATTCTCTGCGCCCATGTCATTCCTCCTGTTCTTGTCTGTCCGGACGTGTTTGAAAATTCATTTCTGCAGAACCACAGCAATTTCAGAAATTACTGCACCATACCCTGATCCATTAATTTCAGCAAATATGGTATTTTCAAATTTTGCAGAAAGCAATTCTCAAACCCGCTCCAGAAGTGTCATTTATACCTGTAAAATAAACGTTTTTTACATACGAATACAGAGTTTATTATAGCACAAAAAAGCCTGTATTTCCACGCAAAATCATAGGAAATACAGACAAAAAAGTATCTTATTAAATGCAATCCAAAAGTCCAGCACAATATGCTCTTAAAATGTATAAAATATTCAGCTACTCTTGTAAAAGCCCGAATTCCTTTAATAAACTCTTCTGGTATTCCGGATCTGATGCAGATTTTATAATATCAGATGTCCTTCCCAATTTCGCAAGACAGAGGATCAAACTGTTAATACTATGTTCTCCCTGCTGCATCCCCTGCTGCATCCCCATTCCATAGCCCTCATCATAACCAGCCTGTAAACTGTTTCTTATCTTCTCTTCAATCTGATCCTGTATGATCCGATTTAACGCTTCGCACATACAATCCGCCTCCTTGAATTTTTCTTCATTAGCCCTTACGATCATCTGCATAACTGATTCGTATAAAGGATTTTTCTGCTTTTCTCTGTATTCATTGAGAAGCCGTTTCATATCTTCCTTATCTTTTATTCTGTCCGTCAGACTTCTCAGCCACAGATTTTTCTCTTTGGATAACTGCTGTGTTACAATGACCTGGATTGGAATTTTAGGTCCTGATACATAGTAAATCCGCTCTGCCTCCAGTTCTATCTGAATATCAGCAAAAAATGCAGGGTGCCACTGCAGTGGTTTAGAGCTGTTTGTTCTGTTTTCGTTTACAATCATACACGACTCCTCTGTTCTGATTTCAAGGAGTCTCATCTGAAAACTCCTGCTGAAAAATGGAAAAAAGCATGAATTTTCTGAGATGACAGGCTCTCTGCCTGATATATGAAATGTAATAGAAAAATAAGATTGTTTTTAGAAAAATATGCTTTCAAGTTTTGATAATCTCAGCTTACCACAATATGGTCTATACTGCAAGCAAATCATTTCGACAAAATCCGCACAGTACGTTTTATGTCACTGTTCACTAGAATATTCCTCGTGGCATTTTTTTTGCAGGCAAAGATCACAAAAAAGCTGCATATGTTTCCCCGCTCTCGGGTCACAACATGCAGCTTTTCGTTTGTTTATAAATATGTTTCCTATGCTCCCTGCCTCAATTTTCGTCCGGTCATTCACTGGAATCCTCTCCATCCAGCAGAGCCTTATAAATATCCCTCTTGGAAACACCACGATCCCTAGCGGCAAGCTTCATAGCATCCTTTCTGGAATTCCCCTGCTGCTCATACATCGCCACATGCTCCGCAATGGAAACCTCCTCCCAGGAAGCACGCTTCTCCGCTTCCATTTCACTGCGGCTTCTGCCCTCGATCACAAGGACACACTCACCCAGTGGCTTCTCATCTTTATAAAAATCCATCAGATCATCGATCGTCGTCCGAAACGCCGTCTCATGTTTCTTGGTCAGCTCCCTGCAAAGAGTCATCCTGCGGTTACCAAGTGCCTCTCTGAGCTCGCCAAGGGTCCGTACAAGCCTGTGAGGCGCCTCATACAGGATAATAGTCCTCGTCTCGCTGGAAAGCTCTTCCAGAATCGTTTTTCGCTCTTTCTTATCCGCCGGAAGAAACGCCTCGAAGGCAAAACGCCTGGTATGCAGACCTGACAAAGTCAGAGCAGTAATACAGGCAGCAGGCCCCGGCAATGAAGTCACCTCAATACCAGCTTCGTAACACATAGCTGCAAGTTCTTCTCCAGGATCTGAGATACCCGGAGTACCTGCATCTGTGATCAACGCAATGTTTGTGCCTGAGAGCATTTTTTCCACAAGAACGTGACCTTTATCGATCTTATTGTATTCGTGGTAGCTGGTCATGGGGGTTTTTATATCAAAATGATTCAGAAGTTTTATGCTGTTGCGGGTATCCTCCGCAGCGATTAAGTCCACTTCCCGAAGGGTTCTTAGTACTCGAAGGGTGATGTCTTCGAGGTTTCCTATGGGGGTGGCGCATAAGTATAGTTTTCCGTTTTGTTTCATATTTTCCTCTTTTCTCGCTTGACCGCGGGGAGTTGTTTTCCACTTGGCCGTGGGGGAGTTGTTTTGCTTAACCGCGGAGGATATTCCACTTAACCGTGGGGGATATTCCGCTTGACCGCGGGGGTTTGTTTAAGTTTGGGAACTTTGAAAACCGCAAAGGGGCCGCAAAGCCGCGCCCCCTCTGCACACCCCTTGGGCTTTTTTTAAGTAGTGCAAGGGATTCGCTGTTCTTATTTGTTGACTTGTGTCTGTATGCTTCGGTATTCAGCGCGCTACGCTGTGCCGATGTTGTTTTATTTCTTCTCTTTCTCTGTGGTTCACTTCTGGCAAGGTGTCTGTATGCTTCGATACTCAGCGCGCTACGCTGTGCCGATGTTGTTTTATTTCTTCTCTTTCTCTGTGGTTCGCTTCTGGCAAAGTACCTGTATTCTTCAATACTCAGCGCGCTACGCTGTGCCGATGTTGTTTTATTTCTTCACTTTCTCAGTGATTCACTTCTGGCAAGGTGTCTGTATTCTTCGATACTCAGCGCGCTACGCTGTGCCGATGTTGTTTTATTTCTTCACTTTCTCAGTGATTCACTTCTGGCAAGGTGTCTGTATTCTTCGATACTCAATGCGCTACGCGTTGCGATCTCTCGCTTTGAATCTCAGGCGAGGGGAGGCAGGCTGCTGGTGGTGACGTTAGCGGAGCCCCCGTCAGCGAGGTGAGGATAGCTGCTGCCACCGAGCGCACTGTTTGAGCGAAGCGAGTTTGCGCGAATGGCAGCAAACCGGCGCCGCAGCCGAGCAGGGGGCGCAGCGTGTCACCACCAGCAGCCTGCCTCCCCTCGCCGTCCCTTCACCAACCGAAGTTCCACAGCCACCATCACCTCCCAGCCATCCAGCGCAGCGCCGATGGCCCAAAACCTCCCGAGCAGCCACCCTAAGCCACAACATCACAACATTCACACCATCCGATACAACTCCAAAACATCCTCCGTATAAACCCCAGGCCTCTCATAAACCACCAGCGGCCGTTCAACCTGGATCCTGGAATTCCCGCCCTTACAGGCCTCGATCAACACCATATTCGGCTCCTTATCAATAAAAGGATACACCAGCTGCATCCTCTTAGGCTCTAGCTTATACTTCGTCAAAGTCGCCATCAGCTCCACCAGTCTGAAAGGCCTGTGCACCAGAAAAAACCTCCCCCGGTCCTTCAGAACCCGGGCAGCCTGACAGGCCACATCATCAAAAGTACAAAGAATCTCATGCCTCGCAATCGCCTTGGGAACATGCGGATTCGTTAACCCATGCTGTCCGATCATATACGGCGGATTACACGTCACCACATCAAAAGAAGCCGCCCCAAAAATCCCGGCAGCCTCCTTGATATCACCCTCAACGATCCGAACCCTGTCCTCAAGGCCATTAAACCTCACACTACGGTCAGCCATCTCCGCACACTCATGCTGAATCTCCAACCCCGTAAAATGCTCCCCATCCGTACGGTCAGAAAGCAAAATCGGAATAATTCCCGTGCCAGTCCCCATATCCAGTGCAACCTCACCCTTCTTCACCCGGGCAAAACCAGACAACAGAACCGCATCCATCCCGAAACAGAACTTCTTCGGATCCTGGATCACAAACAACCCATTCTGAAGATCATCCACACGCTCACCGCATTTAACAAGATCACTTCTCATTCGGTTTTGAATCTCCCTTTTTAGCCTCTTTCTCATCGTGGTCAGCAGAACCTGCACCACCCTTACCTTTTTTCTTCTTGGGGCGGAACTTCAGATCACGAACCGGAAACTCCTGGATCTCCTTCTCATCGTTAACATCCACAACAATCTTAACCATCTGACGGAGAACATTCACACTCTGAACTGTACCGGTAATACCCTGCGGTGTAGTCACTATATCACCAATTCCCGGAAGATTCCGGTTCAGTTCCTCATAAGTCTCCTGCTCATTTTTAAGGCAGCACATCAGACGGCCGCAGACACCGGAAATCTTCGTCTGGTTCAGAGAAAGATTCTGCTCTTTCGCCATCTTAATGGAAACCGGTGCAAATTCGGAAAGATACGTATGGCAGCAAAGCGTCCTTCCACAGATACCAATACCACCAAGGATCTTCGTCTCATCACGGACACCGATCTGACGAAGCTCAATCCTTGTCTTAAACACAGACGCCAGATCCTTAACAAGCTGACGGAAATCAATCCGCCCGTCCGCTGTAAAATAAAACAGCACCTTGTTATTATCAAACGTATACTCCGCATCGATCAGCTTCATCTCAAGCCCATGTTCACGGATCTTCTTCTTGCAGATCTTAAAAGCCTCTTTCTCCTTCAGACGGTTCTCAGCCTCATGCTCCTCGTCCTCTTTTGTCGCAACACGGAGAACTTCCTTCAGCGGATGCACCACCTCGTCCTCCTTCACACTGCGCGGCTCCAGAACAACACGGCCATACTCCACACCACGGGCAGTCTCCACGATCACATGATCGCCGACCTTCACCTTATAGTTCTTCGGATTAAAATAATAAATCTTACCAACGTTACGAAATCTAACTCCAACTACCATTTCCATTCTATTTCTCCCTAATTGTCAGGAACAGGAGCTCCAGGGCAAGTTCGAGATTAACATTGGCACGGAGACGCACCTTGGTCTTCCCCAGTGCTTCAAGGATCTTTTCGATATTCTCATAAGAACGCTCGCTGGCCTGCTCTCTGATAAAATTAATCTCCTGTTTAAAAACCAGGTTGTCAATTTCCTTTGTTGCCTTAAACATCAGAACATCGCGGAACCAGAACTGAAAAATATCCAGGTAATCATTGATATTATTCTTATCAGCAGTCAGAGTCTTAATTGCCTCTGTCAGCTCATAAACTTCCATGGAATTGGCATATTTCAAAATCTTCAGTGCATTGGCCGTCATATCCGCAAACTCCTGGGAAGTAGCGGCCTCCTTCGCCTTGCCAATGCTGCCCTGTGCATAAGACGCATCGATCTCAGCCTGATAATCCGGCACCTGAAGATGCTCCATCAGATATTTTTTCACAAGACCATCATCCACTACTTTCAGATCCAGACGCACGCACCTGGAACGGATGGTAGGAAGAAGGCTGTCGATATTGCTGGTCAGCAACAAGATTACCGCATATTCCGGCGGCTCCTCGATTGTTTTCAAAAGGGCATTCTGCGCCTGTACTGTCATCATCTCCGCATCCGGAATGATATAGATCTTATACGGACTGCAGTACGGCTTGATATCCACATCATGGACAACCTGCTCACGCACCTCATCAATACTGATACTGCCAGGTTTCTCATGTGTCACTGTGATAATATCCGGATGATTCTTGCCGATCACCTTCTTACAGGAATCACAGGTCATACACGGTTCAGATTCTCCTGATTCACACTGCAGTGCTGCCGCAAAAGTCCCCGCAAGAAGTTTCTTGCCGGAGCCCGGTTCTCCCGTAAAAATATAAGAGTGGGACACCTTCCCTGTCTCTATCGCATTCTTCAAATGCCTGATTATATCGTCATGGCCGATGATGTCATGAAATCCTGCCATAAGAATCACCTCTTTCTGCCTTTTGTGTCCTCCGTCATACCCGGCGGACATCTTTCATCTAATTATAACATAATCTTCTGTATAAAAAAAACTATTTTTCCCTATTGTACAGATTTTATATAATTTCCAATTTCCTTCACACATTCATCCAGATTATGATTCTGAAAGCGCTTCCATATACCAGCTTTCAAAATATTTTCTTCTGAAAAATCATTCTGGTCCGCCAGAAAACGCCTGCACATCTCCTCATACTTCGGCACTTCCTGAGTTCTCTCACGGGCAAGGGCACGCTCCAGACGCTCCCCGTCCTCCACTTCTATATAAACAGGACGCATCACATCATCCCCATAATACTCCCGAAGTTTCACAAAAGACTCCAGCGTACCGATTCCCAGATAGCTGTCATTTCCCACGGAAACCTGCCCGTCATCCGCTGTAAAATATGTCCACGGACCATAAACCGTCTGATAAGTCCTGGCCTCGATCAGCTTCCCGTTTCTCCGGAACTCCTTCAGTTTATTTTCATCCACAAAAAAATATTCTCTTCCGTTCTCTTCTCCATCACGGATCGGCCGGGTGGTATAGATCACAAGCCGCCTCAGTCCCAGCTCCTGGTCCGCCTCCAGCTGCCTGTAAATACTATCCTTACCGGAAGAACTTTTTCCCATAATGTAAAAAATCTTTCCCACTCTGTCTCCTCTGCTTTCCGCGCATTACTGCTCACACTTCAGCCCAATCCAATATATCCCATAGCCAAAGCGGACAATCCGTTTGCTGCCTTCCCACAGATCAGCAATACACAGAATTTTCACTGTCAGTTATCACTGTCATACATCTCTTGTTTCATTCTTCACAACGCACACAGTCTCACTTGTCTGGTCACTCAGGCCCTGTACCTCAAAGCCCTGTTCCAGGTATCTTCTCACATTTTTTACGAAATGTCCAGAAATCTGTTCCCCCGGAACGATCAGCGGGATTCCCGGAGGATAAAGATATGCAAACTCCCCGGATGTCCGTCCGATACACTCATCCAGCGGACACCGCTCACTCTCCGCATCCATAGCCTGGGAGATCCGCATGACCTGCTTCATTTTTCCGTTTTTCAAAGGCTCCTTCGCCACAGCCTCTTCTCTGTATTTTAACGATTCACGGCGGTCGATCTCTTCAATAGCATCACAAAGCCGCTCAAAGCCCTCCGCCGTATCACCCACAGCCGCCAGCGCCAGCACATAATTCTCCGCCTCCATCTCCATTTCCAGATGAAACTCCCTCCGGAGGATCTGATGCAGCTCCCGGCCGTTCAGCGAACTGTTCACAGTAGAAAGCAATATCTTAGATCTGTCAAAATCAAAAACTCTCTGGCACTCACAGGCCTGCGGCGTTACCAGCCGGATATACTTACACCCGGAAAGACGCCTGCGTGCTTTTTCCAGATTCTCCGTAAACACACGGAACATCTCATCCCCCTCACGCTCCAGCTTATCCATGCACGCATCAATGCTGCTCATAAGAATATAAGAAGGACTGCTGCTCTGATAGATTCCCAGAAAACGCTTCAGTTTTTCCCGGCTCACACGATCACTGCACAGGTGGATCACCCCCGTCTGGGTCAGACAGGGCAGCGTCTTATGCACACTGTTGATCACCACATCCGCACCAAGCTGCGCCGCAGACACCGGAAAATACTCCGAAAACCGAAAATGCGCCCCGTGAGCCTCATCCACGATCAGCGGCACACCATAGTGATGCGCGATCTCCGCGATCCTAGCCACATCCGACACGATCCCGTCATAAGTCGGCGAAGTGATCAGCACCGCCTGGATCTCCGGATTTTCCGCCAGATACATTTCCACGCGGCCGGGTGAAATCCCTCCGTTTATCCCCAATTTCGGATCCTCATGTGGATAAATATACGTGGCACTCAGCTCCCGCAGATAAATTGCATGGTAAACCGCCTTATGGCAATTCCTTGCCACCAGGATCTGACCACCCTTATCTACAGCCGCAGACACCGCCGCCAGAATCGCCCCGGAACTTCCGTTAATACTGTAAAAACTCTCCGGCACACCATAAAGCCGTGCAACATCCTCCTGGGCCCTTTTCAGAATATCCTCTGCATGATGCAGGTTATCGAACCCGTTGATTTCCGTAATATCCCTCTCTACCGGAAAATCTCCATCCACAGCCAGTGGATTTCTCTTATGCCCGGGCATATGAAATGGGTAAAAATCACTTCTGCCGTATGCCTCTAGTTTTTTATATAATCTGTCTTCCATAATTCTCCCTTTCGTCCAGATAATAATAAAGAGGGGCTATCATCAAAACGATATTCCCCTCTGTTTTATCACATCTCAGTAAAGTCAATCCTCAGATCCTCATAAATTCCAACCTTAACCGAATCCTGAAATGTATACTGTTCCGTATCTTCATTCTCAAAATCATATACCATTATCTGATTCTTCGTCGGATCCACGATCCAGTATTCTCTCACACCGGCAGTCCTGTATTTAAACAGCTTCGTGTAGTAGTCCATACGCCTGCTTGAAGGAGAAACGATCTCAATGATCCAGTCCGGAGCTCCTTTACAACCTCTGTCATCCAATTTATCAGAATCACAGATAACGGAAACATCCGGTTCCACGTAAGTATTTGTTTTCTCATCCAGATACACTGCAAACGGTGCAGCAAATACTTCACATTTCCCTTTATTGTCATCTATATAGTTGCCTATTTTTCTGGACAAAATGCTCGAGATCCTCTGATGTCTCGTATTCGGTGGCGACATATAATAAATTTGTCCATCGATCAGTTCCGCTCTTTCGCCCTCCGGCAGAGCATAAATATCCTCTATCGTATAAACTTTTTCTTTCAACAGCGGCATATTTCCACTCCTCTCAAAAACACCTGGTAAAATGTACACCTTTATTTCGCTCTGCATTCATACGCGCATACAGCAGCTCCATCTGAAGATTTCCCGATACACTCACACCTTAAACCGGTATCCCACACCCCAGATTGTCTCAATATACTGAGGCTTGGCCGTATTAAACTCGATCTTCTCACGGATCTTCTTGATATGAACCGTAACCGTGGCGATATCACCCACAGACTCCATATCCCAGATTTCCCGGAAAAGCTCTTCCTTCGTAAATACCCTGTTTGGATTCTCCGCCAGGAAAGTCAGAAGATCAAACTCCTTGGTAGTAAATGTCGTCTCCTCGCCATTGACCCATACACGTCTGGCTGTCTTATCAATCTTAATGCCACGGATCTCGATCACATCATTCTTATGCACATTGGAACCAACCAGACGGTTATAACGCTCCATATGAGCCTTCACACGGGCAACCAGCTCACTTGGGCTGAACGGCTTGGTCATATAATCGTCTGCACCAAGTCCAAGTCCACGGATCTTATCGATGTCATCCTTCTTCGCGGAAACCATGATGATCGGCGTATTTTTCTCCTCACGGACCTGTCGGCAAATATCGAAACCGTCCACCTCCGGAAGCATCAGATCCAGAATGATCAGATCAAAATCCTCCTTCATGGCACGTACAAGACCTGTATCACCACGGTTCTCGATCTCCACTTCAAACCCCGAAAGCTCCAGATAATCCTTCTCAAGATCCGCAATCGCTTCCTCATCCTCTATGATCAAAATTCTACTCATTAATCGGTACCTCCTGATATTTTCTAAGAACAAAATACATGATCGTTCCAATTCCCAGCCTGCTTGTAGCCCAGACCTTTCCTCCATGATCCTCCATGATCTTCTTTACGATGGAAAGTCCGATACCGCTTCCTCCTTTGGAAGAATTTCTGGAAACATCGGTACGGTAAAAACGGTCAAAAATATACGGCAGATCCTTGGCGGCAATTCCTTTACCATTATCCTCGATCTCCACCTGGATAAAATCACCCACATCCTTCACACGAAGCTGGATGATCCCCTTGGGCTTCTCCATATATTTAATGGCATTGCTCACAATATTATGGATCACACGGCGGATCTGCTCTCCATCTGCGATCACCTGGACATCTTTCTCCACATAATTGGCATACACAAGCTCAATTCCCTTGGTTTCCATCTCAAGTCCAAGTTCCTCCGCACAGTCCGAAAAATAATCCTCCACATTCAGCTTGCTGAACGTATACGGAATACGGTTGGTATCGATCTTGGAATAAAACGTCAGCTCATTGATCAGGTGATCCATCTCATTGGTCTTATTATAAATAGTACGCACATACCGGTTCATCTTCTCCGGTGTATCTGCCACACCATCCATAATCCCCTCCACATAACCCTTCACCGCAGTGATCGGTGTCTTCAGGTCATGGGAAATATTACTGATCAGTTCCTTGTTCTCCTTATCCATCAGGATCTTCTCTTCCGTGGACTCCTTCAGCCGTTTACGCATCTCCTCAAAATCCTGGCAAAGCTGGGAAAATTCATCCTTCCCCTCAACCTCCAGCACAAAATCCAGATTACCCTCTTTGATGTTCTGGGTTGCCTTACGAAGCTTCACCAGCGGAACCGCAATACTCCTGTAGATCCAGAGACCTACAGACAGCGCTGTAAAAACAAGAATGATCGTTGCCGTCAGAATCATATCCTTGGCCATCAGCTTCACCTGACTGCTGGAAGACTGCGCCAGAGAAATATCATAGACCATCTCATTGGAATCAGCAGCCTGACTGCTGCTCTCCTGTACATGTTTCACCTGAGTCCGGCTGAAACCGTAAAGACTTGCTGAAAAAAGAAGCAGCGGCAGCAGGATCACTGCGATAAAGCCCACAATAATACGTGTTTTTAACTTCATCTATATCTCCGTCCTTTATTAATCAAGCGGATATTTGCAATCCACATTTACACACGTATTATAACATAAACTATATTACCCATCTCTAAATTTTCTATAAAAAAGCCCCCGGTAGTGCGAATACCGGGGGCTTCAATCTTTGTTCTTTTGGAACTATTATTATCTCTTACAGATATTTCTTCAGAGTCTCAACCTTGTCCAGATGCTCCCATGGAAGGTCAACATCTGTACGGCCAAAGTGACCATAAGCAGCAGTCTGTTTGTAGATCGGACGGCGAAGATCAAGCATCTTGATGATACCAGCCGGACGAAGGTCAAAATTCTCACGAACGATCTCAACAAGCTTGGTCTCAGAAAGCTTACCAGTTCCGAAAGTATTCACACTGACAGATGTCGGATGTGCAACACCGATCGCATAGGAAAGCTGGATCTCACACTTGTCAGCAAGACCTGCTGCAACAATATTCTTAGCAACGTAACGAGCTGCATAAGCTGCAGAACGGTCTACCTTTGTGCAGTCCTTACCGGAGAAAGCACCGCCGCCGTGACGTCCTGTTCCACCGTAGGTATCAACGATGATCTTACGTCCTGTCAGACCACTGTCACCGTGAGGTCCGCCGATAACAAAACGGCCTGTCGGGTTGATGAAATATTTGGTATCCGCGTCAACCATATCAGCCGGGATGATCGCATCAAAAACATATTTCTTAATGTCCTCATGGATCTGCTCCTGAGTCACATCCGGATCATGCTGTGTAGAGCATACAACCGCATCGATTCTCTTCGGCTTTCCAGCCTCATCATACTCAACAGTAACCTGTGTCTTACCATCCGGTCTTAAGTATTTCAGAGTACCATCTTTACGAACCTTTGTGAGCTGCTGAGCAAGCTTATGAGCCATGTTGATGGCATAAGGCATATACTCCTCAGTCTCGTTGGAAGCATAACCAAACTGAAGACCCTGGTCACCGGCACCGATGGAATCCAGCTCATCCTCGTTCATGTTATCCTCTTTCTGCTCAAGCGCCTTGTCAACACCCATAGCGATATCTGTGGACTGTTTGTCAAGAGCTGTGATAACTGCGCAGGTATCTGCATCAAAACCATAATCTGCATTGTCATATCCGATCTCGCGGATCGTATCACGAACGATCTTCTGGATATCAACATTTGCCTTTGTTGTGATCTCACCCATAACAAGTACAAGACCTGTAGTAGTAGCTGTCTCGCATGCAACACGGCTCATTGGGTCCTGTGCCATCATAGCGTCAAGGATCGCGTCAGAAATAGAGTCGCAGACTTTGTCAGGATGTCCTTCAGTTACAGATTCAGAAGTAAATAAAATTTTCTCCATGTTTTTCTCCTTTTGTACTTATACAACGGTTATAAATCACATAAAAAACAGCCCGTACAATCGGACTGTTTAAATTCTGTAAACAATCCTCTTATTGTTCGATTGCTCGCTCAGGTTGGCACCTTCCTGGATTTCCGGGGTTGCCGTGGCTTCTCAGATCCTTTGTATCTCCACCACTCTGAATAAAAGGCTATCTTTTATGAAATTACTGCAACACATACAATATACTTCTCCTTACCAAATGTCAAGAAATTTTTTATGTAAAACTCTCTTTTGATAAAAAAAAGACAATATTCCCATTCCCTGTTGTTTATCTCTCATCCGCCGTTACAGTAAAAATATTCGTAAAACGGTTCTCCATATCCAGCGAAAGACCAGACATCTCTGTCTGGCCTTTCTGATGATCATTCTTTACAATGATTCATTTTATTATTTTTTCTTTTTTCTTTTTACTGCAAAACCTGCTGCACCGCCAACTACGATCGCTGCTGCAAGGATGCCAACCCATACACCGATCGGTGTATTATCGCCGGTCTTTACAGAAGTACGTCCTGTTGTTCCGCCTCCATCATTATTGGTTGATGTAGAACCTCCAGGTACTGGTGTACTTGTTCTCTCAGAAGGTGTTACTGTTGGCTGTCCGCTCGGTACCGGTGTATTCGTTACCGTCGGCTCCGGTGTTGTATTCTTACTGTTAGTGATATCCATGGAGTTTTCATAACTCTCACTTTCGTTCAGAATGATATCACCTTCACCGTCGATCTCATATGCGAAAGAATCATGATCAACCGGATTTCCATCCTTATCAGTCTCCATAACTGTATAGGTAACTGACTCAGGTTCTGTATTCTCCGGGAAAGAAACCTCTATATCGACAGAACCGTTCTGATTCAGTTCTCTGATCGTACCCTCAACAAGATTCAGAGAGTCATCTGCTCCTGTCTCAAATACAGCTGCATAGAAAGTATCCGGTACCGTTGTCTTCTGTCCGTCAACAAGAACCTTCTTATTGATCGTAATATGTCCTTTCAACGCAAATCCAGTCGGAATGAAAGAATAATAGTTATTTACATATGATACCGATTCTGTAGAACCATTCTGGCTGATCTCTGCCTCATTGGTCGCATTTTCATTGGAATCAGTTACATCATAGTAATAGGACTTTCCTTCATCTATAATGATCGAATCATTAATAGTCATCGGATCGCCATTCTCGTCCAGCTCAAATACATAATATTTTCCATCTGGTACATTTGCCCAGGTAGCCGTTCCGCTGCTTGCTTTTACAAGGCGGATATCTTTCATGTAGTCACTTCTGAACGGGATTGTTCCCTTATCATCCAGGAAAAGACCAACTTTATAGGTTGCATCATCTGCTTCCATTTCGATAACATCGAAAGTATCCTGATTAATATAGTACAGTCGTTTTGTAACCTGGATCTTTGTTTCCTTATCACCATCACGGGTTATCGTCTTCGGATATGCCTGCACATTATAAGTCCAGCCAGTACCTTCCTCTACAAAAGGAACCGTCAGTACCATCGGTGAAACAGATACATTCGGGTCATCCGGATTGCTCTGCACGATCAGATATACACCCTCAGCCATATTGCTGTAGACGATCTTTCCGTTTGCGTCTGACTGCATCTCGCTTCCGCTAAGTCCGGCCTTCTTCACTGCCGCGGAAAGCGTATCTGCTGTTTTATACCACTCATCTGCTGTTTTCAGATTTTCAAAATCAATTCCCGTAAACTGCAGTGCGCTGTCAACCACAAAATGCACATTCCTGTCAAACGTCACACTTCCCACTTTATAAAGGGTCAGATTCACGTTAGGAATCGGTTTCACGGTTCCGTCCTCTCCGGTCTCCTGGATCGTCAGATTGATATTTCCGGTTTTCCCGGCTACATAATCATCTGCAAAAACTGCCTGCGCCATACTGCCGATCAGCATCACAGCCATTACCAGGATTGCCAGAAAGCTGCTTAAAAAATTTTTCCGCTTAGTTCTCTTTTCCACTTTTTTCCGCCTCCTCTTTTTCTCCTGATACCCGCTTCTTTCCACTGCGGCGGACGATCAAATAAACCAGCAGTATCAAGATAACAAGCACGATGCCTCCCGCAGCCAGAACCTTCTTCGGATCTGTTTTTGCAAGCTTCTGCGGAATTGTCTCATTACTTTCTTCTTCCTCCACATACTCTGTACGGCTTCCCCGCACAAGAAGTCTGTGTGTATTTACTCCGTAAGGAGTACAGGTTACAAGAGTCACCAGATCCTCGCCCTCCACGATATCCAGCTCGCTGGTCTCTTCCGGAAGAACCGTTTTGATCTGATCTACTTTATATGCCAGATTCTTTCCCAGAATGTGCAGGATAAAAATATCTCCGATCTCCATCTGGTCAAGATCTGTAAAAAGCTTTGCATTGGGAAGTCCACGGTGTGCCGCCAGCACGGCATGTGTGCTCTCGCCTCCAATCGGAAGACTGGTGCCCTCCACATGGCCCACACCTTTTTCCAGAACGTTTTTACTCAGTCCGTGATAGATTGCCAGCTTCGCCTGGATCTTCGGAATCTCAATACTTCCCATCAATCCATCGCCATTCGGATCCAGAACCTCATCATAAGGATGGGTCGGTTCATAATCCTCCTCATCGTCAAAAGCATCTACAATCGCATTTACCGTATGCTCCGCATTGTACTCTTCTGCTTCTTTCCAAAGCTTCTCATAATTATCATCAGAAAGTCCTGTGACTGCCTGATCATAATCACTGATCAGCTGCGCGTTTCTGTACTGGTTCCACATATCACTGATCGTAGGATAAAGAAAAATTCCTGCCCCTGCCAAAAAAGCTACTGCAATAAAAACATTCAGGACGACATTGCTCTTTTTCTTTTTTTTCTTTTTAGCCATAAATTATTTCCTGCGTCGTTTTTTGTTCTGAACAAAATTGACAACTGCTACCAGCACACCTGCGATCGCAAAACCGATCACAACACAAAGGATCAGCATCGGAAGTGTCGGATTAGAAACTCCGGTAGCTTTCTTCTCTGTCTTCTGCGCTTCTTTCGCAGCTTTTACAGTTGTTCTGTGTCCTCTTACAAGGATTCTGTGCGTGTTTACCGCATATGGTGTACACGTAACAAGTGTCACATAATCCTTACCTTCTGTGATTGCCAGCGAATCGGTCTCCTCCGGAAGAACCGTCTGGATCTGATCCACCTCATAAGCAAGCGTCTTATCCAGGATATGCAGATAAAAAACATCTCCCTTTTCCACAAGGTTCAGATCTGTAAAAAGCTTCGCGCTGGGAAGCCCTCTGTGCGCGGAAAGAATCGCGTGTGTACTTTCTCCGCCAACCGGAAGACTGCTGCCGAACAAATGTCCCGCGCCCTTCTCCAGTGTTTCATCTGTTGTGTAATGATAGATCGGGATCTTTACATCGATCACAGGGATCTCTATATATCCCATCATTCCATCACCATTCAGATTCAAAAGAGATTCATATGTACTGTCCGTCTCTCCATCCCTTACGGAAAAAGCATCCGGTACACTTTCCTGTTTGATCTGCTCGTTATATTTCTCTGCTGCCTTCCACATGCTGTCAAGTTCCTCCGAATTATTATTCGAAGAAACACTGCTGCTATATTTACTGATCAGAAGATTATCCCTGTGCTTATTCCAGGCATCGCTGATCATTGGATACAGCAGTATGGACAATCCTATCAGAAACAGCAACCCAAGTCCAATATAATTTTTCTTTTTATTCTTTCTCATAGGTTTCTCCATACTGTTGTATTACCAGTCCCGGCCTCCGAAGAGGCCGGGCGGTAACTGATTTACTTAATGATTACTTTGGTTCTGTTGTTTATAAATATTTTGAAAAAACTTGACCAATCGATCTGTGAAGGATTACTCCTCAGATCCTCTTCTGCGGCTCATGAAGAATGCGCCAGCAGCACCAGCCATAACTACAACACCGATGATAGTGAAGAGGTATGTTCCCATTCCACCTGTGGATGGAAGAGATCCAAGCTTGGTATCATTCATACTAGTTGTCTGTGTAAGAACGCCACTTGCAATTCCATTATCGTCCTCAGCAACTTCCAGTGTTGCACTAACGTCAGTTGTATTTACAGAATATCCCTGTGGTGCTGTAACCTCTTTAAATATATATGTTCCAACATCAAGTCCCTGTACTTTAACCTTACCATTTGCATCTGTTACAACTTCTGTCACAGCACCTTCAGTATTAGCTGGAACATATTTATATACGCCATCAGAAAGTTTTACAAATGTTAATGCATCTGCTGCACCATCTTTTCTTACTTCAAATCCTGCGTTTGCAAGTGTAACATTGTTCTCACCATATTTTGTTAATGTGATGTTACCTTCATAAGTTTTACTTTCTTTGCTTCCATACTCATTACCATCTTTATGTCCGGCTGTTGCTGTATTGGTGATGGTGTCATTTTCTGATGTAACTTTTACCTGATAAGTAATTATTACCTGTTCTCCAGCATGGCTGTTTGCATCATTAATCATGGCACTTAAATTAACGCTGAATTTATTATTTTCGCTATCAAAGCTAATTGGATAAGACTTTGTTACATCCACTCCATTTAATGTGATTGTTGCCTGGTCTGTATTTACATATTCAGCACCTGTCAGTTCATCATATGCCCAGAAAGATTTATCTTCATCTGTAGGATTGATGTATGGTACATTTGTGCTTACTGTGTAAGTAAGGACATCTCCTGTTTTTGTTACATTGTCAGTATCAAGAACTTTCTTGGTTACCTGAATAGGTGTTTTCTTTGCGTTTACAATTGCATTTGTTAAATTCGGAGCTTCACCAAATCCAACATATGCAGACATAATATTATAGGTATATCCTACTTCTGTTGCCTTTACTAAGTACACACCTGCTTCACTGACTGTCTGTGGATTACTCATCTCTACAAAAGAAACTTTTCCTGCTGCTAATGCCTGAGCTTTTCCTAATTTCTCAGCATCCGTATTTGCAATTAATTTCTCAATTGCTGCCTGTGCATCATCATCAGCCACTCCATATGCCTCAATATATGCATTTTTCACATCATCATTTACAAAAGCCCAACCTGTTCTCGTTGTCTGATCTGCTCTAATAACCTGTGCATAAGTTAAAGTTGCATTGTCGGCATTATTCACTGTAATTGTCGCAGTAGGTCCATCCGCGAACGCGGTAGATGCCATTGCCAGCACCATAATTGCTGCGATCAGTATTGCACTGACTTTCTTAAATAAATTCTTCATGTTTCTGCTCCTTTCTTTCTATGCATTTTTTTCTTTTTCATTTCCCCTCGTATTGCCATTTACAATTAATGTGTTACGATCTTTCTGCTTCTTCCTCCCTTCGTTTATTATTTATAAACAACAGGAGTGCAGTTGCAAGAATCGCTACACCACTGATTGTAAATCCATAGATTCCTGGGCCACCGGCACTTGGTAAGGAATAAAGTTTCGTATTTGTAATCTTGTAGATTGTTATTTTACCTTCAACGATACTACCAACTGATTCATCCTTACTGTCTGTAACTGTTACCGTTCCGCCATTTCCAACTGTAATTTTCCATGGTTCTGTCGGACAAATATAACCGGTTGCTGCTTCGATTTCATATAACAGATATTTACCAACCGGAAGATTCTGCAGTTTGAATTTTCCATTATCTCCGGAAGTGATTGAATCATAGCCTTCAACAGGAGTGTCAGAAACTTTGTTCCAGGTTGTTTCGTCTGCTTTGTATAAAGCAAACTTGGCACCTTTTATCTTTGTTTCATCAACCTTATCAACCTTTTCGAACTCCACATCTGCTACAGATTTCTCATTCGTAAACTTAGCTACTCCAATTCTTCCGTTTGTTGTATCTGTATTTCCATCTTTCAGAACTTCTTTACCATCTTTATCTGTTCCGATGTTAAATGTAATCTCTTTCGCCTGACTTATATTAGAACGACAATTTGTCTCAGTGCCAACGGTTGCTTCTTTCAGAGTATAACTGGAGTTTACATTCTCAGTAACCGTGTATTCACCTCTCTCTAAGTTCGTCAATGCTGGTGTCTCTGTGTCAACTTTTGATGTCGTATCTTTTTCAGTAGTAAATGTTACTGTTGCCTCAGTAGCACCTTTCTCAACGATAGCCGTTGCTGTTGCAATTTTGACGTTGTCTTTCTTAATATCAAAGGTAAATGTTTCATCCTTTTCTGCTTCAGATTCAAGAGTTTTTGTGATCTGAATCTGACCAGGAATAATGTTTATGGTATAAATACCATACCATCTCTTCTCCTGATCATTCTTATCCGTATCCTGCGAATTATAAGCTGTCAGCTTACCGGAACCATTGTCACCGGAAATCTTTCCATTTGTGTTTTTTGTACATTTATCACTTGAAGTAACTGATTTTAAATCATTATTTAATTTATTATAAGTTACTTTCAAATAATATCTTTTTGAATCAGGAGCTGGTTTGTCATTTCCCATCTCCTCTACAGAAATTTTCTCCGTACAAGCTTCATCTTTATACCATTCTAATGTGAAGTCATCCTGACTAATTGTTTCTCCATCAGCTCCCTTTGTGTAGGTCACTAATTTCTTTGTACCATCCAACTGTTTCACATATCCCTGTGGTGCTGACGTATCAAACAATTTATTTAAAATCTCTGCACTCGTCGGAACTTTGTCTCCGTAGAAGATCGTTGTTTCATTGTTGTTAACTATCAGGTCTGATTTTACATTGACTCTCGGCTGTGGTAACTCTACATCTCCATATCCGGTAGAAATCTTAGAAGCAGGTGATACGTTAGTCGTGACATTGTTTCCACCAATATACTCGTCTTTAGCTCTTACCGTAATTGTCTGTGACCACGGCTTACCATTTGCTACGTTATGAATTGTTTGCTGGCTCCATGTTACAACCTGATTACCATTCTCATCCAGTGATACAACACCACCATTTGCTAATGTAATAGCACCTTTTTCAAGATCCTCATTTGTAATTACTTTGTCATTATTGACAATTTCGAATCTCGGATCAATTACATCTGTGATCGTTGCATTTGTGATATCAATGTTATCCGTAATTGTTTCTTGTATCTTCTGGAATATAATTCCGATATTGCTTGCATCAGAAGCAGTAAATGCATGATCTTCATCTGTAGCAAGATCTTTCATCCATTCGATATTATTTTTATTAGATCCCGGTACAGTTTCACTTTGTGCAGTCAACGCAACCGTAAAGATTGTTGCATCCTTCTTTAAGCTAGTTATTGCTGTTTCCGTCTCTGATGTATCACTCGACTCTGATGGAGCTCCATCTGTAAACAGAATAATATACTTAGATAAGTTATCATCCTTTACACTGTTTAACTGAATCTTTGTTTTCTCAAGCCCTTTTTGTGGTGATGTTCCTCCATCTGCTGTAATCTTACTTACAGCTTTTATCATTGAAGATGGTGAACTTCCTACCTTTGTAATTTCTTGTATTTCATTTCCGCGCGTTGCAGTATAATAATAACTGTATCTGTATCCATCGAATGTAGTTATACCGATTTTACTGTTAGGTGATTTCGATGCAGTATCCTTAATAAAAGCAATTGCAGCTTCTTTTAAGGCTGTGATCCTGGAATTCCATGTATATACCATTCTATTAGAATTATTAGACAATGTTTGCCATGAACTTCCATTATAATACTGCCATTTCCCATCAACATAAATCATAGGATTGGAATAATATGTATTTCTGGAAGCACTAGCTGTGTTTGCATTTGTATTATAGTAATATACTTTTGTTTTATCCAAGCTTTGTTCTACTGAGTTAAAGTAACCAAATTCTCGAAGACTTCCATCCCCATTCATAGAACCAGACATGTCAAATACCATCATGATGTCGGCTACGCTCTCTCGCTCTATGATTGAACTGCTTGTTGATTTAGAAGAAGCTGTGATATTAATATTGTATGTTCTCTTGTCCCAGTCTGCTACTGTTGCAGTCTTGTCATAATCCATACTGGAATCAATAATCGCTTCTCTTTTCTGATTAGAAATCTGATTATTTTCTACAACATTTCCTTCACTATCCTTCAGCGTTGTGGTAACATTATCACCATTTTTTGTTACCTCAACTTTCCACTTCTCGTTCGACAAAACATATCCTTCCGGTGCCTGGATCTCCTTCAGGTAATAAGTACCTGCTCGAAGTCTGTCAAACGTTACGGTTCCGGTTTTCCCAACAGATGTAGCTGTTTCAAGCTGTGTAGTACAATCTTCATCTGTATAAAGAGCAAAACTTGCTCCGCTCAGTCCGGTACCGTCTTTATTCACCTTGTTAAATGTCAGTGTTCCAAGCGCGTCTGTTGTGACCTGTGAAATTCTGGCATTTGGAATGGTGAAGTTCATATAACAGTTGGAAGCACCTGCACCTCGCTCCATATAAAGGATCGTTAAGGTATGCTCTGCCTTTTTCTGTTCATCTGTCAGCTGGGTTTTGTCCTGATTTGTATTTAACAAATACTTCCACAGATCTACAGTAGAAGTAGCTGCGTTATGGATTCCACCAAGATCAATAACTACCTGTTTTCCATCCAGAACGACCCACATATCATCATCACCGGTAAAACTATAACTTAATGGTCCTATATAATCACCAAGTTTGAATTTAATATCATAGCGCATACCAAAATAGTAATTGTGGATTTTATTATCCTCGGGAAGGGGACTATCTTGCTTTCTGGTATAAGCTTTTTCATAACTTGATCGAACAGAATCCAACGGGAAGAAATCCTCTCCGGATTTACCAGTTCTGTTTAAGTTATACTGTTCCGTTACATTTGTACCATTTCCGTCTGTTACGCCGGTTAATGTATAAGTATCTCCGCTTCTGTCAAAATTCAGCGTATAATCCCTGTAGACTTTTCTCAAATAATTATCCGTTGAATTTCCGGCCAATAGATCGGAATTTGTGAAAAAGCCCGGATCCGGATAATTAAATTCAACATTTCCGTCTGCATCCAGACCTTTCAGCAGTTCTTTAATGACAGCGGCACTTCCTGTCCATGTGTTAACGCTAAGACTGTCTTTCAACCAATTATATTGGTACTCCGAGTAGTTTTGTTTTGCCTCACCCATGGTCAGCTTAGTATTGCTGTCTTTGTTCTTACCGTAATTACTTGGTTGGTTGATGGAATAGTTCGATCCAGCTTTTACCGTATAATCATAAAATGTCGGCGCACCGGCGAAATTTACAGTTACCGGTTCATAATATACTTTAACAATAGCATCCTGTGCCACATTAAACTCACCCGGCTTAACTGTAGATGTTCCGTTGTCAGTAACCAATTCCACTTTTGAAATATCCCAGTTCTCAGCTTTCTTGCAATCTACCTTCTGACCGATTGTAAGTGTCCGAACATCATCCGCATAAATCTTGCTTGCCGGATTCGTCGTTCCGTCATAATGCTCTATTGTAACATTAATCTTACCATTACGCTTGTTATCTACGATTACATAAGTAGAAAAATGTGTAGTCTCAAACTCAACATTTCCATTCTTATCAACGTTTCCATCCATGTTTTCAATATTGTTCTCATCGTCTACATGGTATACGTCTGCGTCGTTGATCTTTTTCTCATTGTTGAGCGTTACCGCTACCTTTACCGAATTACCCGGCTGAACTTCTTCTCCATCTACCAGGAATTTGATATCGTACGAATAAAGCTTTTCAATGGCTTTCTGTTCTTTGATGGCTTTTTCTGTGATCTGAGCTTCCGCTTCCTGTGTAAGTTCTACCGGTGTTACGGAAAGCTCTGCATTATCCGGAAGATCTGCCGGATCCGTAAGTGTGACTTTAACATTCACTTCGTCACTCTTGTAATCGTATCTGGTAATCTCAGGCTGAGGTTCCTCTTCCTGAATATCCTCCGCAGGCTCCTGCTCACTGTCATCAACCACCTGCGCCATGTCACTTCTTATGTAGCCTTCCACATCTTCATAGGAAACCTTGTACCAGGTTGTTCCATCTTCTGCGGTAACCGTTTCCAGAACGGTAAGTCTTGTTCCTGCCGGTATGGTTGTTGCTACATCTGCTTCTGTGGATGGGCTTACCCGAAGATTAACATCTTCTCCAATCACTTCCACGATCACCGGCTGTGCTGCCGGTTCCGGTGTGATCGTCGCATCTGTATTTCCGTCATCCGGATCTGTAAGGTCATCTGCCGGTGCTTCTGTAACAGTCGGCTCAACCGCCGGTGCTTCCGTAACAGTAGGATCTGCTGCCGGAGTCTCGGTCGGTGTTACTTCCGGATCAGAAGTTCCATCACCATCTGTGAAATCTCCATCCGCTGCAGGCTCCTCAGCCTCAACGGAAATCTCATCCTCAGCATCCTGCACTTCCGGAGCATCCCACATCACTGCAAAAACTGCTGCATTGGAAGTCTGCACCTGAAGAGTCTGAAGCTGTTTGCTCTCATTCACATTCAGAACCTTTAATTCTTCATTTGGCTGTAAGGTAGTAACCTCTGTTTCACCTGTGTTGCTGTTATAATGAAGCTTCTCTGCCGTTACGCTGGTGCTGGCTGCATCGGTAAGTTCCGGTGCTGCCGGTGTCTTATACTCAATCGTAACATTAACTCTGCCATTCGGCTCAACTCTGTTTCCGTCAGCATCTGCAAAATACACATCATACGCAACAAAACCCTTCAGGCTGCTGCCCTTATCTTCTGCTGCTTTCGCAAGTTTCTGAGATACCGTATCATAAGAAACGGAAGAATTCTCATTCACACTTTCAGCTCTTAATGTTGTATTCTGTGGAAGAGCTCCCTCTTCCTGCGCTTCTGCTGTTACTTTCATAGAATCGTTTTCATATGTAAGCGTAGATTGTTGCTGCGCCTGTTCTCCCTGGTCTGCGCTGCTTACATCCGGTGTCGCTTCTTCGGCCGCTGATCCGGAGACAGATTCACCATCTGTAAAATCCTCCGTTCCATCTCCAAATGTCTCACTTGCGGAGATCGTGTATGCACTTGGCACACAAGATACCATCAACGCCAAAGCCACCATAAATGCCAGGATTTTTTTGATCTTATCTTTCTTCAATCTTTTCATACCTTTCCCGCTTTCCTATGTGTGCATTAACGTGTACTATAATTTTTATTATCTTATTTTTGTTTATATTCCTCTTTTAAAAAGCTTCAAGTTTTTTAACTGGTAATGAAAGCAGTTTAGCCTTACCAACATTTTATATATATGCGTTTCAAGTGTCAATATGAAAACCATTTTTGGCACTCATATGTACATTTTTAGTATCCAAACGTACATTTTAGGCACTCAGAAAAAAAACTTCTTTGCTTCTTCCCCTTTCTTATATAGTTATTTTTGTCTTTTGTTGATAATTTTCAATCAATATATATGTATTTGCGTTATTTATTATACAGCATAGACAGTTACCATGTAAGGCCCATTCCAACGCAAAAAAGTGCCCCATAATACTATTTCAGCATATAATTCTTCAGTTCATCCCGCTTCTTTACATTCAATTTACTGAAAATATCCGTAAGATAATGCTTTACTGTATTTACAGAAATTCCAAGATGTGCAGAAATCTCTTTATTCGTCCATCCCTCACCTGCAAGCATGGCAATGGAAAATTCCATCGTCGAAAGTTCATTCGTTACTTTCTCTTTCGTTTCATTATTATGTATCACCATCCAGCCTCTGCTGAAAAAAAGGACTCCATCTGTAATCTTCCGGTATCCATCCGGATCATTCTTCCGGATACACGCCTCAACCAGCCCGCGCAAAAGACCATGGTGTTCAATAAAAGGCTCAATGAAATTATCCATTTTGGCAAGATTCCATCCCTTCATAAATTCAGACTGCGATTCCTGCATATCCTTCCTGTTGATCCGACACATCGCCATCATACACCGGATGTAGATCATACTGATCGGATAAACGTCATTCGTCATAAGCAATGCAGCCTTACACATTCCATAAGCACTCCAGTACTCCCCGTTCAGATACATCTGATGCGCCATCACATAAACCGCAAACAACCGCAACCCCTCCGGAAGCATCCCGCAATACCCCTCCAGAGACGGAATCCTCTCTGTAGGAAGATGCAAAAGAACAACACCAGCATACCCGGCCAAAACACAAACCGCCTGAACCTCCTTCGAAGCCCCTTCACGTTTCACCAGCTTCATACACTTCTGAATCCCCTCCAGACCACGCCGCGCCGCAGCCGAATTACCAAGAGAAAGATTCGAATAGCCATAAAGTATACACGCAGAAAGCCGCAGCTCTATCGCCTCATCCTCAAGATAAGACTCCGCAATCTCACAACATTCCTTCGCCCTGCCCGAAAAATAAAAAAGCTCAGCCCTGGCAATATTCCTGAAATCGCTATCTTCAAACCGCTCCACAACCTCCACAGCCGTCCCAGGTTTAAAAGCAGAATTCAAAAGTGGCAACACCGTATATTCACTCATACCTCAATCATCTCCTGTGATCAAATCATTACACCCTTGCAAACTCAGAATCCATATCCTCAAGTCCAGTTCAAAGCCCCAAATTCATCCTGTATTTACATAAATTATAATCCAAAACCCCACAAAAATAAATTCAAACTTTTCGCAAAAAATCCCCAGCCCATGCCGACAACATCCACAACTCAGTACCACCCTAAACCCTCAAAACACCAATACCCACACAAACTCCAAGCCGACAGCGCAGCGCCTCGGCCCACCACCCTACCGTCAGACACCAACAAACTCAGCCCTTGCGGCCATCCAGCGCAGCGCTGATGGCTCACCACCTACCATCCAGCCACTCTACCGCCATGAACAACCAGGACGGCAGGCGAAGCGACCGCCCCCGGCACGTACATGCAGCTGCCCCGTCAGCCGTCCGTCCCTCCCACCACCCACAAAAAAAAGAGCCCCCAGGCACACACCCGGGGAACTCTCTCAATCATTCAAATTCAATCATCCAACACGCAGCCGAAACTTCTGAATCTCCTTCTCACTGGAAACCCTCTCGATCTCAGCACCAAGACTCCTGAGCTTCTCCTCAAAATTCTCATACCCACGCTGAATATAAACAATATCATCGACAACCGTAACACCCTCTGCAGCAAGCCCCGCAATAACAAGCGCAGCACCCGCACGAAGATCCGGCGCACTCACACGCGCACCCGTAAGCTTCTTCACACCATCAATAATAGCAGAGTTCCCCTCCACCTTAATGTTGGCACCCATACGGGAAAGCTCATCCGCATACTTAAACCGGTTCTCAAAAATACTCTCCGTAACAATACTCGTACCCTCAGCCAAAGCCAGAGTAACCGCGATCTGCGGCTGCATATCCGTCGGATAACCAGGATAAGGCAAAGTCTTTACATGAGTACGATGAAGTTTATGCGGCGCACGAACACGAACCGCATCATCAAACTCCTCAACCTCACAGCCGATCTCCTCAAGCTTGGCAGTAGTAGCTTCCAGATGCTTCGGAATAACATTACGGACAGTAACATCACCACCCGTAGCCGCAGCAGCAAACATAAAAGTACCTGCCTCAATCTGATCCGGAATAATAGAATACTCTGTACGGTGAAGCTTCTCAACACCACGGATACGGATCACATCCGTACCAGCACCCTTGATATTCGCACCCATGCTGTTCAGGAAGTTCGCCACATCAACAACATGCGGCTCCCTTGCAGCATTCTCAATGATCGTACGACCAGCCGCCATAGAAGCAGCCATCATAATATTGATGGTAGCACCTACAGAAACCACATCCAGGAAGATATGGCTGCCATGAAGATTCTCAGCCTTGGCAACAATAGCACCATGACGGATATCAACCTCCGCACCAAGAGCACGGAATCCCTTCAGATGCTGATCGATCGGTCTGCTGCCGATATTGCATCCGCCAGGAAGCGGAACTTCCGCATGCTTGTACTTGCCAAGCAAAGCACCAAGAAGATAATAAGAAGCACGGATCTTCTTGATATATTCATAATCAACACTGAGATTGCCGATGGTAGAACCGTTGATCTTTACAGTAGATTTATCGACACGCTCAACCTGAGCACCTATCTCTGAAATAGCCTCAAGCAGAACATTGATGTCCCTTACATCTGGCAGATTCTCGATTAATATTGTTTCATCAGTCATAATGGCTGCTGATAATATTGCAAGAGCAGCATTCTTCGCACCTGCAATATCCACTTCTCCAACCAGAGGATTGCCGCCTTTAATCACATACTGTTCCATAACACACCTCTATTATTTTACTCCTCTATGAGCAAGAAACTTTCTCTGAATTTACGACGGAAACATACGTTCCGCAACACCGTTTTTTAGGTCAGTTGTATATTATAACACATATTTCGGATTTGTAAACTATTTCTCTCCCCGTTTCAGTGCATCAAGCACGATCTGAAGGCTTCCCTCCAGATCTTTGTCTTCTTCGTCTACAATAATATCCGCATATTTCTCATACAGCACTGTCCGTTCCTCATAAAGACTCTCCAGTGTCTGCCCTTCTTTCAGAACAACTCCACGGTCTTTCAGATTGCCAAGACGCTTGGACAGCAGCTTCAGAGAAATCTTCAGATATACCACAACTCCTTCTGATTTCAGATGCTGCATTGCCTCATCACAATACACGACACTGCCACCTGTGGCAATGACCGTATTCTCAACCTGGATAGACGCATTCACACGATTCTCCACCGCCTTGAATCCGTCAATTCCATCCTGCTCAATGATCTCACTTAAAGTTCTCTTTTCTTCCTTCTGGATCAGCAGGTCTGAGTCAATAAACTGGTAACCAAGCACTTTCGCAAGTACAACACCGATGCTGCTTTTTCCCGCACCAGGCATCCCTATCAGTGTAATATTATTCATACTGTGTCCTTTCATTTTAACATAGCTGTAACAAAATCTCAACAATCGTTCCTGTGCCGTGTTATTCTCAGCGTTTCTTCTTACCGTTTTTCTTCTTCACGCTGTAGCCAAAAGTTCCCACCTTCCGGCCACCAGCCAGATATTCCCCATGGGAATAAACCAGAAGTCCCGCATCATTGAGATGGAACTTGTTGTTTTTGTCCATATATGCTTCATCCGCATGAACCGCAAGTACATCTGCAAGAAACATATCATGCGATCCCAGTTCCTTCACCTCTCGTACTCTGCACTCGATGGAAACCGGTGCTTCCCCGATCATCGGAGCAGAAACATACTGTGCTTTCTCTTTTGTAAGATTCAGTTTTTCGAATTTGTCAACATCCCGGCCGGACCGGACTCCGCAGAAATCCGTCGCAAAAGCCAGTTTTTCTGTTGTAAGGTTAATAACAAACTCTCCCGTTTTTTTCAGCATTCCATAAGAATAACGGGATGGTCGGACTGAAATATAAGCCATCGCCGGATTCGTACAGACCGTTCCTGTCCACGCAACGGTAATAATATTGTCGTTGCCCTCTCCGTCCGTGACACTGACCATCACTGCCGGCAGCGGATAGATCATATTTCCCGGTTTCCAAATCTGTTTTGCCATTGATCCGGCCTCCTTATGCGTAATCGCTGTTCATCAGCTGAGCAGCCTCCATCATCGCCGGAATCAGCTGTTTCTTTCTGGAAACCACACCTGGCAGACAGAACGCATCTCCGTCCGGCTTCTTCTCAAAAGCGATCTCAGCCATCTGCTGGCTGCCCTCACCATAAAACAGAAGCTCTGTAGATTCCTCCAGAATATTCGTCAGCATAAAGTAAACTCTCGTGATATCGTGACGTCCACACTCGCTGACCATAAACGGCATCAGCTTCTCCTTGATCTCTTTCAGCTCTTCGCTGTCCATGGAACTGATCTGGCCCACACCAAAGGAAACATTGCCCTCGCCAATAAACTTCTTGTAATCCTGGTAAAAAATCTCCTCCGGGGATTTATCTTTCAGATTACTTCCTGCTGAGAACATCTCTCTGGCAAAATCCTCGATCTTGATTCCCGCGATCAGGGCAAGAGCACTGGCAGCGATCTTATCCGTCTGTGTACAGGTCGGTGAACGGAACATCAGCGTATCTGAAATAATGGCCGCACAGAGAAGTCCCGCAATTTTTTCCGGAATCTCCAGACGCTGCTCTCCGTAAATCTCATAAAGGATTGTACCCGTACATCCCACAGGCTCATTACGGAACGCTACCGGTGTCATGGTCTGCAATGTTCCAAGCTTATGATGGTCAATAATCTCAAGAATCTCCGCCTTCTCAATATTATCAACAGCCTGATCCACCTCATTGTGATCTACAAGAACAACTTTTTTCTTGTGCATGTCCAGGAAATTACGTCTGGAAATCGTTCCGATACACTTTCCATGAGGATTGATAACCGGGAACGCTCTGTGGCGGTTTTTGACCATAACATCCTGGATATCATCTGTAAAATCCTCGGTATTAAACGTAACCATGTTATCCCGTTTCATAACATAGCTGACCGGAATACTCTGATTGATCAGACGGGCGATGTTAAAGGTATCATAAGGTGACCGGATGATCACGATATTTTTTTCGTGGGCCAGCTTCACAACCTTCTCGGAAACCACAATGTTCAGCCCTACAATAATACAGCTTACATTCTGGCTGATGGCCTGAAGATGATCCTCCTCACGGTCTCCCATGATGATCATATCATTCTCCTCAATAAATTCCTCCATCATCTTCGGATTGGCTGTTCCAACCAGAACACGTCCCTTGACAAAATATCCGTGGCCATTTCCTTCCACCACTTCTCCGCCAACCGTCTCCGCAATCCTTTGATACTGTGTCCGCGCATTGGAAAGCAGATAACTGTCTGTGGTATCCATATAAGTCTTGGCAATATCTCCGATGGTCACAAGACCTTCCAGGCATCCCTCCTTATCACGGATCGGAAGGGATACGATTCCGTTCTCCTGCATCAGATCCCAGGTATTTTTCAGTGACATGTTTTTGTCTGCCTGGGGACTGAGACGGATATCCATATCCTTGACCTGTGTTCCGATATTTCCCAGATAAGCCGGCGGCTGTACACCAAAACGGTTCAGCACATATCTGGTCTCCTCATTGATCTGACCAGCTCTCTTCGGAATATATCTCTTACTCTGTGTAGTCCTGTTTTTAATATCCGCATAAGCGATCGCCGAACAGATGGAATCCGTATCCGGATTCTTATGTCCGATTACAAATATTCTCTCCTGTTTCTTCATTCACATCCATCCTTTTTCATCCAAAAATATAACAATTAATCAAGTTTGATGTTCGCAAAAAGTGAACCAAGAGATGTGGTTGCCTCTTCTCCTGACTCCGGCAGTTCAAAAGTCTCTTCCTCAACTTCCTTCGCCATCAGATCCGATGCCTCTTTGATACTCAGGCTCAGCTTGCCATCCTTGATCGCAATTACTTTCACCTTAACCTTGTCTCCCACACTTATCGCCTCTGATGGCTTCTTAATTCTTTTTTCGCAGATCTGGGAAATATGAACCAGACCGGAAATTCCGTTTCCAAGATCAACAAACGCACCATAAGGCTGCAGGCTCTCAACCGTTCCCTCTGTCACGAAACCAACCTCAATATTGGAAATCTTGTTTCTGCGCTCCTTCTCTGCTTTCTCACGGAGAAGTTCCTTTGCAGAAAGTACCAGTCTCTTTTTCTCTTTATCTACATCAATTACCTGAACCTGAAGCGGCTTGTTCAGGTACTCTTCTGTATCCTCTACATAATTCAGCGCAAGTTTGGATGCCGGGATAAAACCTCGAACACCTTCCACATAAGCAATGGCTCCGCCGTTTACGATTCCCTTTACAACAACATCCAGTGCTTCCCCGGATTCCTGAAGCTCCTTCAGTTTATCCCATGCAAGTACATCTGCTGCCTCTGCTCTGGAAAGAAGAATATTTCCCTGTCCGTCATCTTTCCTAAGAACGGTTGCCTGGATCTCTTCTCCCGGCTGAACTGCCTCTTTAATATTAAATCCCGGCTCTCTGGAAAATTCCTCTGCCGGAATAAATCCCTCAGCATAATATTTAAGATCAAGAACAACTCCTGTCTCATCCACACTGACCACTGTCCCGGCGATGATATCACCTTCCTCAATTTTCTTAAAAGAAGCCTCCAGCTCCTGCTCAAAATCTTTCATAGACTCCGCCATTTCCTGACCTCCGTTCACGCTTCATCTTTTCATCATTTACTTCCGGCCTTTTTCTTATTCTTTCTGCCGGATTTTCATTTTAATCTTAATTATTATAGCATGGGCAAACCACCGACGCTATTATTTTTTTGAATGCAAAATCCCCTCTTTATACAAAAAAAACTCCGCACATTGGCAGAGGCTACATTTTCTGATATTTTTCCCCATAAAACGAGGAGTGCCCCGGTAGTGGCTTACCGGGGCGATTATTATGAAAAAAATTGTATGTGTAATGATACAGATACACACCATTACAGCGTCTTTCGTAGTGTTCTTTCGAACTGTTATTATAGTATCAGATAAATATGAACAAATTATGAACAGCTCGTGAACTTTTAGCGTATTTGCACAATTTCTTTTCTGTTTTTCCTCTTTTTTTATAAAAACGCCACATTTGCTTTATTGACAAGCGTTCTAAATATTGTACATTTTGTACATTTCCAGTAAACTTAAGAATAATAATCCCAATAAAAGTGCCATTCTGAACACCTTCCTCCTACTGACGGGAAAGCATACCCTTAATAAACTCGATCGCTTTCTCAAAAATATTCTTTACATCAGACTTTGTAACACCCATATCTTTCAGAGTACTGTATGCATCGCTTACATAACCTTTGATCTGGTCATCACTGATGTCGATTCCTCTGAATTTGCTGATAATATTCACGAGAGAATTCTTATCATCCTCAGAAAGTGTCACACCATAATGATCTGCTGCCTCATCAATTCCCTGTGAAATCTCATCATCAGAAATCTGATTGGAATCAAAAAGCCCTTTTACATAAACAATAATATCGCCAACTTTATCCGGGTCAGACGCAAGAGACTCAATCTCGTTATCTTTAAGAATCTCCTCTGCCTGGCTCATAACAGAGCTGGAATCTGATGCCATAACCATCATTGGTGAAGTACATGAGATAATTCCCGCAACGACCAGTGCTGTGATCCTGTTCATTTTTTTCATAATAAATCCCTCCAAAAGAGCCTTGGCTCATTATACGTAATCTGCAACTGTTTCCAGTTCCATAATTTTCAGTTCCCTTTTAACGCCACTCAGTATAACACACCACCCTACCCTTCTGTAAACTGGAATTTTCCCTTTTTTCAATATTTATGGTCAGACTTTATGTATATCCCGGAAAATATATTCACAATCTTTTCATATTTTCAACAAACTTTCCTAACATCTCCTTTATAGAATAAATATTGTAAATTTTTCATTACTTACTTATGTCTGACACCTCAGACATAACCTCCTTTCTATGACAAGTTATATAGATCCGGGTGGGATACCTCTCCAATTGTCCCGTCCGGAAACGCAAAAAGAACCCGGAACAGCTGCCCGGGTTCTTTTTGTGTAATGTTTTATTTATTATTCTTTTCTTCAGAGATACAGTTGGCAAGCATTGCAAACTGCTCCAGTGTCAGCGCCTCTCCTCTGATATTCAGCGGAAGCCCGCACTTCTCGAATATATTCTCGATCTCTTCTTTTCCAAGGGAAAAATCTCCGGAATTTTTGATGCCGTTTACAAGGGTCTTTCTTCTCTGGTTAAATGACGCACGGATCAGCCTGAACATGAGGTGTTCATCCTGCACCTCAACCGGCGGTTTCTCATAACGTGTCAGTTTGATCACCGCACTTCCTACCTTCGGCCGTGGCATGAAACAGTTCGGCGGCACGTTTGCAACAATCTCCGGCTTCGCATAATACTGGACAGCCAGGGAAAGCGCGCCGTAATCCTTGGTTCCAGGTCCTACCTGCATACGGTCTGCAACCTCTTTCTGTACCATAACCGTAATGGAATCCACAGGAACATTCTTCTCAAAAAGTCCCATAATGATCGGTGTCGTAATATAATACGGCAGGTTCGCAACCACCTTTACAGGCTTTCCGCCATTTTTTTCATTGGCGATCTTTTTGATATCTGTTTTCAGGATATCGTTATTGATCACCGTTACATTATCCCATTCTTTCAGGGTATCCTTAAGAATCGGGATCAGGGAACTGTCGATCTCCACAGCAGCCACTTCTCTGGCCGCTTCCGCAAGATACTGTGTCATGGTTCCGATTCCGGGACCAATCTCCAGTATAAAATCATCCTTCGTAATTCCGGAAGAATCAATGATCTTTTCCAGAACATGTTCATCGATCAGAAAATTCTGACCAAACCTTTTCTGGAAAACAAAATGATACTTTTGAAGGACTTCAATGGTATATTTCGGGTTACCAAGATAAGGTCTGGCCATATTTTTTACCTCTGCTTTTCTGTTTATTTTCAGCTGAAATCCTTTTCAAGAAGTACGGTGAATCCATCACGGTCCACACGCTTCTTGGAGCGTTTGAATAATCCGCCCTGTGCTTTTGCCATGGCATTATCCAGCATGGTCTTCACAGTTCCGATGCACACCGGCTGATCTTCCTTCTGGTTGATTCCGATCAGATTATACAATGCAAGCATGCCCATCTGATCAATGCGGAATCCATTTTCCATGGTATAAACCTTGGCAAAATTAACAAGTTCATCATTTGTAAATACAGGAATATTGATCATGGATGTAAATTTCTTCGCAAGTTTCGGATATCTTGCGATCAGCTTACGCATGCCGATCTTTTCATCCTCAAGGATCACGATCATACTCTTTGTATTTCCATTCATTACTTCATCAAGCTCATCTGCTGTTTCCTGGGAAAGCTGGTTTGCGTTCTCAATAACGAGGAAACCTCCTGCAAGCTTGGATGCAATCTCTGCAATATTTTTTCCGTTAAGGTCTTCCGCAAATATGTAGGCAACCTTGGATGCCTCAATATTCAGCTCTCTGCAGATTGCCGGGATAAGGCTTGAGATCAGTCTTGTCTTTCCTGTTTCTCTGCCGCCCATAACGATCACATTTCCAGTCTGGGAAGTTTTGTCAGCCGCACCTTTCTGTACATCGCAGAGTACATCCACCAGCTGCTCTTTCATTCCCGGAACTGCTACAAAATATGTGAACAGCTGCTTCTCTTCATCTGTAAGCTGTCTCTTTCTGGAAATAATAGTGTTCAGATCGATCTCCGGCTGCATATCCTCGATAAAGCGCTCCAGCTGTTCTTCCTCGCTGAGTTCTTCTTTCTCATCGTCTTCTTCCATATCTTCTGTAAGACTTGAGATAAAATCATCCTCTTCATCGTCTTCCGGCTCATCTTTGAATCCGAAATCATCGTCACTGAATTCTTCTTCCTCATCAAGAGGTGTCTCATCTTCGACAGGTATCACAACATCGTCTGTCAGTTTATCCGCTCTGCGATCGTCACTTTCATCCTCAAGGGAAAGATCCTCCGGCATTTCCTTAAGTTGTTCCTCTTCTTCCAGATCATCAAAACCGTCGAATTCGTCCTTGGTATCAGGCTTCTGCACGCCTGTGGGACCATTCAGGAATTCTGCTTCCGCAGCCTGCATATCTTCTTCTGTAACCGGCTCTTCATCTTCATCCAGAACCAGATCCGGAATTCTCCTGTGCGCCGACTCACTTACATCTTCTGCCTGCTGTGCGGAAATCTGTGCCATGATATCCTCAATATCCGCTGCATCCGGCTCCTCCGGAACAAATTCATCTGCCGCGATATCCAGATCTTCTTCGTCTTCTGTTTCCTCGGTTACTTCTGACTGCTGTACATCCGGAGATTTCTCTTCCTCCGGAATATTGATTCCCTGCTCGCTTGCAGCTGCAAGAATGGTATCTTCCAGATTGAATTCCTGCTCTTTCTCAGGTTCCTCGTCTGCTTTTTTATCCTTGGCAACTTCCGCCGCGATCTCATCAATGCTTCCAAAAATTCCGGATGCGTCCGGAATACCGGCAGCGCTGCTTGCATTTTCCGGATCTACATTGATCATAGACTTCGGGATCTTAAGCTCCGGCATACGGATCGTTGCTGAAAAATCAGGCTTGCCGTCTTCATTAAGGGGAACTCCTGAAGTTTCCTTCGGTTCCTCCACAGAATCTTCCTCAACGATCTCAGAAACACTTTCAACTAATTCCTTTTCCGTCGCCTTCTCTGCTTCCGCCTCTTCCGCTTCCTGATAAGCTTCTTCCTCTTCGTCCTGCGGTTCCTGTGTCCGGGCATTTAACTGTACGGTTCCGGCAGACAGATTATCAATACCGGATGCCAGAAGTTCCTCACCATCTCCAGCCTCAGCAGTTTCTGCCGCCTCTTCTTCAGAAGCGTCTTCTTCGGACTTTTCTTCTGTGGCAGCAGTCTCAGCTTCCGGAGTTTCCTCCTCACCAGACTCCTGATCTGCAGAATCCTTGGCAGCTTCAACAGCTTCTGTCTCAGAAGTTTCTTCTGTGTCATCCTGCTCTTCTTCTTCCACGTCCTCAGTTTCTTCCGCAGCCTTCTTATGACCACCGAAGATGTCACGGATTCCCTTGGAAATCTTCTCCTGGAAAGTCTCTGCACTGTTCAGATCACGCTCGTCATCTACCTGGATCGTATCTGTAACCGGTCTGGACTCCTCATATTCAGTTTCTGTAACAGCTTCTGTTTCCTTGCTCTCCCTGATCTCCTGAGCCTTTTCCGGCGGAATCAGTTTCGGGATAAAACGCTGTTCGTATTTCTCTTTTTCTTCTCCTGTGAGAACTCCCATACGCTGTTTCAGGTCAAGGGCTTTCATCACATAAGTTCCGTCATTGAACCAGAGAATCATCTCATTGCAGAGATCCAGGCACTTCTGCTTGTCTCCTGCCTTATAGTAGAGTTTAGCCAGTTCATAGGACCAGCGCTCTGTAAACTCTTTCTCCTTATATTCCTCAAGGATACGGATCTGTTCATTCAGAGATGCATTCTTCGCTCTGGCAATTTTATATCGCAGTATATACTGGCTGTTATCACTACCTGCCACCTCTCTGTACTCGTCAAAGAATTCTGTGGCTTCACTGATCTGTCCCATTTTCAGGGAAACTTCGATCAGACGGTAAAGTATGTTCTTGCCGATCGTCGCTCTGTGATAAGCAAGAAGAAAAATTTCCTTGCTCTCTTCATAGCGCTTGTTAGCTGCGTAGATCTCGCCCACAACACAAAGCGTACGGACATTCTTTACGCGACGCCAGTCAATGCTGTCTACGATCTGCATGGCGCCTTTGTAATCCTGGGCTTCAACCAGCTTGTTGATCTGTCCCAATTTGACGCGAAACTCCTCTTTATCCAAAATATTCACCAACTTTCCATAATCAGAATCAGTTTACCATATGCATACGGGCTTGTCAAAACCCTTTAGGCATATAAACATGCCCCTTTATCACCTGAAAAACCCTGTTTATCTCAAACTGATGACTGACAAAATCATCCAGTCCTGTACAGGTGATCAAAGTCTGAATATCATGTATACTTTCCAGAAGATAAGTCTGCCGGTTACTGTCCAGTTCCGAAAGTACATCATCCAGAAGAAGCACCGGAGTATCCTTGATCTTCTTTTTTACAAGATAGATCTCAGAAAGTTTCAGAGAAAGAGCTGCTGTCCTCTGCTGCCCCTGGGAACCGTATTTCCGGATATCGATCCCGTTTACCTTTACACAGAAATCATCTCTGTGCGGTCCCACAGATGTCAGCTTCATCCGAAGATCCCTGTCCCGGTTCTGCGCCAGTTTCTGTTCAAATTCTGCTGCAGTTACACTTGGTTCATACAGGATCTCCAGTTCTTCCAGCCCACCGGTCAGACCTTTATGGAGGCCTTTTGCAAGTTCATTCAGTTCTTCCACAAACTCTTCTCTTTTTTCAATGATCTTTTTTCCGTAATCTGCCATCTGCATATCCCAGATATCCAACGTACTTTTTAATCCCGGGTTCATATAACAGTCTTTGAGAAGACGGTTTCTCTGGTTCACAATGTGATTATAGCTTGCCAGCTCCGTGATATAAACTCCATCCAGCTGACAAAGCTCTGAATCCAGAAAACGTCTTCTCTCGCCCGGTCCATTCTTGATAATATTAAGATCCTCCGGAGAAAAAAACACAAGATTTACCACACCGAGCAGTTCTCTTGCCTTGCGGATCGGCAGCCCGTTAATGGCAACTCCTTTTGCTTTGTTTTTCCGGAGGTGCATGTCTATTTTGTATGAAAGATCGCCCTTTTTTACCATCATTCGGATATGGGATTCCTCATTCTCGAAGCGGATCATTTCCCGGTCCTTGCTTCCTTTGTGGGATTTACTGGTTCCGGCCAGATAAACCGCCTCCAGAATATTGGTTTTTCCCTGGGCGTTGTCACCGTAGAGAATATTGGTTCCCTGATCAAAATTCATCTCCAGCAACTCATAATTCCTGAAATTATTCAATCTGATGGATTCAATGTACATTCCTTCACCCAATTACATAAATATCTTTTCCATCGTAGGAAATCGTATCTCCCGGATGGATCTTACGGCCACGGCGGTTCTCAACCTCACCGTTTACCAGAACAAGTCCGTCATTGATCGCATATTTTGCCTCAACGCCGTCCTCCACAACTCCTGCCAGCTTCAGAGCTTGGCCAAGTTTGATAAATTCGTCTTTAATTCTGATCTCCAATTTTTTTCCCTCTTAAATTTTCTTTCCTGGATTTGGTTAACACTTTCCAATATATTGCTCAGTGGTGGTAATTAAATACCCCCATTCCCGGCGTTTTCCAAAAGGTGGTATTTTAAATTACCTCCTTCTGGCAGTTTCCGGAGTTTATCCTTTAGTTATCTTGTTTTTGTAATGTGCGTGACCAGCGGACACGCGCCGCCGGCCACATGTTTTTTCAGCATATGGAGAAAAATCTCCTGCTGTCTTTTTGTCCATTATATTGTACAAACTATTATCTTGCCTGATTCTGGTTGATATTTACCGGAAGAATCAGATACGTGTAATTTTCTTCATCATCACGGATAAAGCAGGGAGCTTTCGGGTTCACAAGATAAATTGTTACCGTTTCATCATCAATAACACGAAGGGCATCGATCAGGAATTTCGGGTTAAAACCGATCATAATATCTTTACCCTCTTTTTCAATATCGATCTCTTCATTCATGGAACCCATTGCAGAATCGATCCGAAGTTCCATATCATCATCTGTGATATTAATGATAATTGGTTTCTTGTCAACTTCACGAACCAGCAGCGTTGCACGGTCGATACAATCCAGGAATTCTTTTTTGTTGATTTTGAGTTTCGTCTCGTAATCACTGGAAAGCATCTGATCAATTCTGAAATATTCTCCTTCAATCAGTCGAGAAACTACCATAGTCTGGTCAAATTCAAACAAAATATGGTTTTTTGTGAAGTAAATACTTACCTGATCGTCAACTTCACCGGAAAGAATCTTGCTTACCTCACTTAAAGTTTTTCCCGGAACTACCACCTTACGGTCAGAATATTCTCTCTTAAGGGGCATTTTTCGGATCGCAATTCGATGTCCATCCAGAGAAACTACCTTCAGACAGTTATTTTTAATCTCAAAAAGTTCACCTGTCATCAGTTTATTATTCTCATTAACAGCGATAGAAAAAATGGTTTGTCTGATCATTTCTTTCAGCGTGTACTGAGAAATTGTCAGCGGTTCATCTTTTTCGATCATTGGTAAATATGCAAAATCTTCTCCGGATTTGCCAGGAATATTGAATTTTGCTTTTTCACAGGTAATCGTTGCTGTATATTTTTCGTCTGTTTTGATGGTAATGTCGTTATCAGGAAGTCGTCGGATGATTTCATAGAATATTTTTGCATCAAGAGCAACCCTTCCTTTTTCTTCAATAGTACCTTCAACAATTGTTTCAATTCCCAGTTCCATATCGTTGGTGGTAAATTTGATCTGGTTTGTTGTTGCATCCATGAGGATACATTCCAGTATTGGCATGGTGGTTTTTGATGGAACTGCTTTGAGTGCGATACTTACACTTTTTAACAGACTTGATTTGGAGCAGATAATTTTCATAATGTGTATAACTCCCTTTCTGGATAAATTGTGGTTTTTATAAATATATTTATAGAAAAAATCCGCCGTAACCGCCGTAGGGGGCCAGATTTTGTGAAAAACTCCCGCGAGGCCGGTGTTTTCAGGGTTTTTCGGGTGGGATAACTTTGTGTAAAAGTGGTAGTTTTGGATGTGAATAACCCGGGGATAAAATTACCGCCGTTTTTTCGCAAAAAAGTTGTACACATCTCTCCACATACAATCAACACGTTATACACCAGTAATGTGGAAAACTTCCCTAACCTTGTGGATTAATCTTCTTTTTCAATATATCAATGGTATTTTTTAAGTTATCGTCGGTCTGCAATTCGTTTTCAATCTTCTCGATACCGTGCATAACAGTAGTATGGTCACGGTTTCCAAGAGCTTTTCCGATATTTTTCAAAGGTGTGGAGATGATTTCGCGGCAGAGATACATAGAAACCTGGCGTGGCATGACGATTTTTGAGTTTCGCTTGTTTCCGCTTAGGTCCGCAGGTGTTACTCCATAATGTTCGGCAACAACGGAGATGATGTATTCTGGTGTGATCACCTTTTTTTCATCCGGAGAAATAATATCTTTCAGTGCCTGTTCTGCAAGTTCAAGTGTAACTTCTTTTTTCTCAAGCTTGGCTCCGGCCATGACCTTGTTGAAAGCACCTTCCAGCTCACGGATGTTGGATTTAATATTGGTAGCGATGTATTTGATAACATCTTCACTGATGCTGTAACCGTTCATTTCTTCATTTTTATGAAGGATCGCCATTCGAGTTTCATAATCTGGCAGCGTAATATCTGCGATCAGACCCCATTCGAACCGGGAACGGAAACGTTCTTCCAGGATTTCCATATCTTTCGGAGGTTTATCGGAAGATATGATGATCTGTTTTTTGGCACTGTGGAGACTGTTAAATGTATGGAAAAATTCTTCCTGTGTGGATTCTTTTCCTATAATAAACTGAATATCATCGACGAGAAGAACGTCAATATTCCTGTATTTTTCACGGAATTTGCTCATTGCCGTATTATTTCCGTTTCGGATGGTTTCGATCAGTTCATTTGTGAATTCCTCACTGGTTACATAGAGAACCCGGCTGTTTTTGTCGTGTTCCAGTATAAAATGAGCGATGGAATGCATAAGATGCGTTTTTCCGAGACCGGCTCCGCCGTAAATAAACAGAGGATTATAGGTATCTCCTGGTGATTCGGCAACTGCGAGTGCTGCTGCCTGGGCGAATTTGTTGTTGCTTCCTACTACGAAAGTATCGAAAGTATATTTTGGGTTTAAATGAGCTTCTTCGTAACGTGTATCATGATTCTGTTTATCATAGGAAGGTTTTTTTTCTTCTTCTTTCTCGAGGAGATCTTTTTTCAGAACAAATCGCACTTCACATTCTTCCATGCCTGTCAGTACACAGATTGTAACCTGAAGAGGTATTTTGTAGCGTTTACTGATGTAATTGACACCAATTGCCGCCTGTTCTGAAGGAACTGCCACTGTTATCAGACTTCCGTCAACCTCATAAACTTCCAGTGGCTTAAGCCAGGTATTAAAAGGGACATCATTCACCTCATATTCAGATTTGACAGTTTGCAGGATCTCCTCCCATTTTTCAATAACAGCGTTCATTTTTTCCTCCCATGAGTAATATAATAACCCCAGTTTGCGACTGGAGACAGATATCCTTTTATATATTACAATGAAAATGGGGTTTTAGCAATGGAAAACGTTGAGATTTTGGGGAAAACAATGTGGATAATTTGGGGAAATTACTGTGGATTAGGGTGGAAAATAGTGTATAACTGGGAAATCGGTTTCCATAAGTTAACGAGGTGTGGAAAATACGGAGAATTTATGTGTATAAAATTGTCCACTGTCAAAATACCGCAAATAAAGGGATTTTTTGAAGATGCTATAAAAAATCATCCTGAAAAAGTGGATAGTTTTACTGGTAATCCACTAGTTATCCACAAGTTATCCACATTTTGTGGATAATGTTACGTAAACCATAAGCGTAATCCACATAATGATAAAAAATAAAAACCACGAAGCAGGCGGTATTTTTCAAACCCCTGATTTTATCGGGTTTTTTGCAATTTTCCCTTGACGAAAAGGAGGTTTATTTATATAATTGAAACGATGTTCTGAATGATAAGTTATTTCATAACAATTATTAAAATAGATAAAGGAGGTGCTTTACCTATGAAGATGACATTTCAGCCAAAAAAGAGATCCAGAGCTAAAGTTCACGGCTTCAGAGCTCGCATGAGCACAAAGGGCGGACGTAAAGTATTAGCTGCAAGAAGATTAAAAGGAAGAAAACAGTTATCAGCATAAGCTGTAAGACCGCATTTATGTGGTCTTTTCTTCTATCCGGAGAAATATCCGCGCAGGCGGTATGATTAAGGAGGATCCGTTTGATCAGATCAGAGTCCTTAAAAAAGAATCAAGATTTTAAAGTTGTATATCAGAACGGAACATCATATGCGAATCGGCTTCTGGTGATGTACGTGCTGAAGAATCAGCACATGAAGAATCGTCTGGGAATATCAGTAAGCAAAAAAGTAGGGAATAGTGTGGTTCGCCACAGACTCACCAGACTGATCAGAGAAAGTTATCGTCTCAACGAAACAGATTTTGACAGTAACCTTGATATTGTAGTAGTAGCGAGAGCTTCAGCCAAGGGCAAAGGCTTTCACGAGATCGAGAGTGCTTTTATGCATCTTGCAAAAAAGCATCATATAACAGGGAATGAACATGATAAAGAAATTTCTGATTAAGATGATAAGACTCTATCAAAAATATATATCGCCGATGAAGAGAACGAAATGTCCTTATATTCCCACATGTTCTCAATATGGTTTGGAAGCAATCGAAAAATATGGCGCATTCAAGGGCAGTCTTCTTGCGGCATGGAGGATCCTGCGATGCAATCCTTTTTCCCATGGAGGCTATGACCCTGTGCCATGAATTATTTTGTGACTGTTTGGCCTCTTTTTCCCGGGGCGAAATAGTTACCGGACTTTTACAATTGAATAAGAAGTCTAGGAGGAAATGAATTTGGAACTGTTTTTAGCAACAAAAACCGGAACTCCTATTATCGGACAGATCGCGTCTGTGATGGGATGGATCATGGATGGCATATATAAGATGCTTGACGGCCTGTTCGGAATCCAGAACATTGGTCTTTGTATCATTATCTTCAGTATTCTTATCTTTGCCTTTATGACACCGCTGCAGATCAAGCAGCAGAAATTCTCCAAGTTAAGTGCGATCATGCAGCCCGAGATCCAGAAGATCCAGAAGAAATATCAGGGTAAAAAAGATCAGGACTCCATGATGAAAATGAACGAAGAAACCCAGGCTGTTTATCAGAAATATGGTGTTTCTCCAACCGGTAGCTGTGTACAGTTAGCCATTCAGATGCCTATTCTGTTTGCTCTGTATCAGGTTATCTACCGGATTCCTGCTTACGTTGGAAGTGTAAAGAACATTTTTACTGGTGTAGTTGACAACCTGTTAGCTGTAAACGGATACACAGATATCCTGCAGCAGTTTATCACAGACCATTCCATGACACGAGTACGTCTCGTTATGGACAGTGCCGGAAATGCTACAAGTAACTCTATTGTTGATTTTCTGTATGCACTTTCTCCTTCCCAGTGGAAAGAGTTGGCACAGATGGATCAGTTTTCAGGATTTTCTGATGCGATCACAAAAGCATCCGGAAATATTTCCAAGATGCAGGGCTTCTGTGGCCTGAATATCGCAGATCAGCCGCTGTACTATATCATGGAGTTCTTCAAAAATCATGGTTCTCTGTTACTTGCGATCGTAGCACTTCTGATCCCGGTTCTTGCATGGGCAACTCAGATGCTGAACCTGAAGCTTATGCCACAGGCTGCAACACAGCCGGCAGACGGAAATGATCAGGCCAGCGCAATGGCAAACTCCATGAAAACCATGAACATGGTCATGCCTCTGATGTCTGCATTCTTCTGTTTCACATTCCCGGTTGGTCTTGGTATCTACTGGATCGCCAGTGCTGTCGTGCGAAGTGCCCAGCAGTTTGCCATCAACCGTCATCTTGATAAGATGAACATTGATGATCTGGTTAATGAGAATATGAAGAAGATCGAAGCAAAGCGTGCGAAGGAAGGACTTCCGCCGCAGAAGATCACCAATCAGGCTCATCAGTCCGCCAAGAATATCAATAAACCTGTGATCAATAAGGGTAACAGCGGAAACAACGGTGCTTCAGACAGAGCACAGAAGGTTGATACTGCTTATGAGAAGGCAAGAAATGCAAAACCAGGCAGCATCACAGCCAAAGCAAATCTCGTAAGAGACTTTGATGAGAGAAATAAGAAGAAATAATCAGGAACGGAGGGGTTCGTAATGGAGGATTACATTCAGTTTTCAGCAAAAACAAAGAATGAAGCTATCACAAAAGCGTGTCTTGAGCTTGGAACTTCCAGTGACCAGCTTGATATTCAGGTTATCAGTGAAGGCAGCTCCGGATTCTTCGGAATCGGCAGCAAACCTGCCGTGATCAAAGTTCGCAGAATCGAGCCAGTTTCTGATATGCAGGAGATCGATGAACTGGTAGAGTCCGTGAAACTGGACGCTATTAAAGAAGAGAAGAAATTAGACAAGCCTTTTACTCCAAATGTAAAGAAAGAATCTGCACCGAAGGCAGCTCCTGTAAAGGAGAAGAAACCGGTAAAAACAGAGTCTGTACAGGCGGAGAAAACATCTGAAGAGGCACCTTTGAAGGCTGCAGCACCGAAGGAAAGACCTGCAAGAGATTCCCAGGGTAAAGCAAAACCTGCACGTGAGAAACAGCCGAGAGCTCCGAAGGAGCGCCAGCCAAAGGAAACACGTGAAAAAGCACCGAAGCAGGGCAGACCGGTAGAGATCCTGACTGATCCGGAGAAGATCAAAGAGGTTGAGGAGAGAGCAGTAGTATTTCTTCGTGATGTATTCGGATCCATGGATCTTGGAGAAGTGGAGATCACATCGAAATACAACACAGCTGACGGTTCTCTGGATGTAGATTTTGAAGGTGAGGATATGGGTATCCTGATCGGAAAAAGAGGTCAGACACTGGATTCTCTTCAGTATCTGACAAGCCTTGTAGTAAACAAAGGCGAGTCTACTTACATTCGTGTAAAGCTTGATACAGAGGACTACAGACGCCGCCGTAAAGAAACTCTGGAAAACCTTGCAAGAGGAATCGCCTTCAAGGTAAAGAAAACCAGAAAACCGGTAGTTCTGGAGCCGATGAATCCATACGAGAGAAGAATCATCCATGCATCTCTGCAGGGCAACCGCTATGTAGAGACAGTCAGTGAGGGAGAAGAACCTTACAGACATGTAGTGGTAAAACTGAAACGTAATAATTACTGATTCAGTGGTAAGAATATAAGCCGTATCCCGGAGCGTTAAGCTTCGTGGATGCGGCTTTTTTTCATAAAACCGGAAAGTCAAGCGGATATTCGCAATGGAAGCAGGGGACTTACTTGATTTGGTTAAAAATTATCATTGCAATCTCCACAACAATTCTTTATAATCATTGAAGAGCAAATAATAAAAGATATTTCTGCAGCGGACATTCGGAATGCAGAGATCAGCTTTATAAATATGGAAACTGACAGAAGATGTTATTCTAGGTGAAAGCGTGAATAACACGTGTTTTTTGCGTGTAAAAAGCTTTTCCGGAGTAACATTTTTGCGTTTAACCGGATAAACTGTGCAGCAGTTATCTGATGCAGAATTACATAGCAGATGCGGATGTTTTTATCCGCCTGATAAAGGAGAGTGAAAAATGGAAGAGACAACGATTGCGGCGATTTCCACGGCCATGAGTGCATCGGGAATCGGAATCGTCAGGATCAGTGGCCCGGAGGCCTTCGAGATCGCATCCAGAGTATACCGTTCTAAAGGAGGAAAAAAATCTCTGAAAGACGTTCCAAGCCACACGATCCATTATGGATATATCTATGATAGTGAAGAAATGGTAGACGAAGTTCTGGTCATGGCCATGCGCGCACCAAGAACCTATACAGGGGAAGATACCATAGAAATCGACTGCCACGGCGGTGTTTTGGCTATGAAAAAAGTACTGGAAACTGTGCTGAAAAACGGAGCCATTATTGCCGAACCGGGAGAATTTACCAAGCGTGCATTCCTCAATGGAAGGATCGATCTTTCCCAGGCAGAAGCCGTTATGGACGTGATACAGTCCAAAAATGAGTACTCATTAAAGAATTCTGTAGGCCAATTAAAGGGTTCAGTCCGAAAAACCGTACAGCAGATCAGAGAAAAATTACTGTACCATATAGCGTACATTGAATCGGCATTAGACGACCCGGAGCACTATGATCTGACAGGATACTCAGAAGAATTAGAGCAGATCGTAGCAGAAGAAAAAGAAAAAATACAGAACCTGTTAAAAACATCCGGAGACGGAAAGATTATTCAGGAAGGCATCCGGACAGTAATCCTGGGCAAGCCAAACGCAGGAAAATCATCTCTGCTGAATCTGCTTCTGGGAGAAGACAGAGCCATCGTAACCGACATCGCAGGAACCACCAGAGATGTACTGGAAGAGTACATCAACCTGCACGGGATCACATTAAAGATCGCCGACACAGCCGGAATCCGCCAGACGGAAGATATCGTTGAGAAGATCGGCGTATCCAAAGCCAAAGAAATGGCAGCAGATGCGGATCTGATTCTCTATGTCGTAGATTCCTCCGTACCGCTGGATGAAAACGACGAAGAAATCATAAAAATTTTGCAAGAGAAAAAGACAATTGTCCTCTACAGCAAGACAGATCTTAAATCTGCTATAGATATAGAAGATTTGAAGTCCAGAATAAACCAGCCGGTAATTCCAATCTCTGCAAAAGAAGAAACAGGAATTACGGATCTGGAAGAAAAAATCCGGGAAATGTTCTTCAGTGGGGAGATAAACTTCAATGATGAAGTATATATCACGAATGAGCGCCACAGGCAGGAACTTCTGAAAGCGAAGGAGAGTCTTTCTCTGGTAGAGAACAGTATAGAGAGCGGAATGCCGGAGGATTTTTATTCTATAGATTTGACGGATGCGTATGAGAGTTTGGGAAGGATTCTGGGAGAATCACTTGGGGAAGACCTTGTTAATGAGATATTCTCTAAATTTTGTATGGGCAAGTAGTTCCCACGAGGGTTGCGTGAGTACGCAGGGATTTATGCATATGCATAGGCATAGGCTGCGGAAGCCCGCAGAGGTATTTCACATTGGAATGTGAGAAAACCGCAAAGGGGCACAAGGCCGCGCCCCTCTGCACACCCCTGGGCCTTTTTTACAAAGTGCGGCGATTGAGGAAGGCAGAAAGTTACTAACCTGTGCCTGTATGCTTCTGTACTGGCAATTCAACACTGAGCCGAAACGTGGCAAACAGAACTTTGTATACCCCCGCAGACGTGCACCGCACGTCGAGAGCCTCGTTGCAGCTACACTGCAACAATCGGCACAGCGTCCCATATTCAACACCGAAGAATACAGACAAAAGTCGATAAAGTCACACATCTCCACAACCAAGCGCTTCTAAAAAAAAGCCCGAGGGGTGTGCAGAGGGGCCGTGGCTTTACGGCCCCTTTGCGATTTTCCTTATCTTCCCAAAGCAAGAACCCCATGCCTCCTGCCAAGGAAAGCAAAACATACATCACACAATAAAAACAAAGATAAAAAATAGAAATAAAGGAGAAAAAGCATGAAAAATCTGGAACAGTCTTTCGACATCATAGTAGTAGGCGCCGGCCACGCAGGCTGCGAAGCCGCATTAGCAAGTGCCCGTCTGGGCCTGCAAACAGTCATGTTCACAGTCAGCGTAGACAGCATCGCCCTGATGCCCTGCAACCCCAACGTAGGCGGCAGTTCCAAAGGCCATCTCGTCCGCGAACTGGACGCCCTCGGTGGAGAAATGGGCAAAAATATAGACAAAACATTCATCCAGTCCAAAATGCTCAACCAGTCCAAAGGCCCTGCAGTCCATTCTCTCCGTGCCCAGGCCGACAAACAGGCTTACAGCACCGAGATGCGAAAAACTCTGGAAAACACAGAAAACTTAACTATCCGCCAGGGCGAAGTAACAGAACTTCTGGTAGAAGATAACCACATCACCGGTGTAAAAACCTTTTCAGGAGCCACCTACCACGCAAAAGCCGTAGTTCTCTGTACAGGAACCTACCTCAAGGCCCGCTGCATCTACGGCGATGTCAGCAACTACACAGGACCAAACGGCCTTCAGGCAGCCAACTATCTCACGGATTCTCTGAAAAAACTGGGAATCGAAATGTTCCGCTTCAAAACAGGAACCCCTGCCAGGATCGCCGGAAACACCATCGATTATTCCAAAATGGAAGAGCAGTTCGGAGACAAAAGAGTCGTACCGTTCTCCTTCTCCACAGACCCGGAATCCGTACAGATCGAGCAGAAATCCTGCTGGCTGACCTACACAAACGAAAAAACACACGAGATCATCCGCGCAAACCTGGACAGATCCCCTCTTTATTCCGGAATGATCGAAGGAACCGGTCCGCGTTATTGCCCGTCCATCGAAGATAAAGTCGTCCGTTTTGCAGACAAAAAACGCCATCAGGTATTCATTGAGCCAGAAGGCCTTTACACAAATGAAATGTACATCGGAGGAATGTCCAGCTCCCTTCCGGAAGATGTCCAGTACGAAATGTACCATTCCGTACCAGGCCTGGAGCACGCCAAGATCGTGAAAAATGCCTACGCCATTGAGTATGACTGCATCAATCCACGCCAGCTCTACCCGACACTGGAATTCAAAAAGATCAAGGGCCTTTTCAGCGGCGGACAGTTTAACGGAAGCTCAGGATACGAGGAAGCAGCCGCTCAGGGTCTGATCGCAGGAATCAACGCAGCCATGGAAGTAAAAGGAAAAGAACAGCTGATCCTGGATCGCTCCGAGGCATATATCGGCGTTCTCATCGATGATCTGGTAACAAAAGAAAACCATGAGCCGTACCGAATGATGACAAGCCGCGCCGAATACCGCCTGCTGCTCCGTCAGGACAATGCAGACCTCCGTCTCCGCAAAAAAGGCTGGGAGGTTGGCCTGATCGATGATGAGACATACCATAAACTGCAGAAAAAAGAACGAATGATCCATGAAGAGATCGAGAGAGTAGAACATACGACTGTAGGCGGTTCTGCAGAAGTACAGAGCCTTCTGGAATCTCAGGGAAGTACATTGCTGAAATCAGGAACCACCATTGCAGAGCTGATCCGCAGACCGGAACTTAACTATAAAGTGCTTGCACCGATTGATAAAGAAAGACCGGAACTTCCAGAAGATGTATGTGAGCAGGTAGAGATCAACATCAAATATGATGGCTATATCCGCCGCCAGATGAAACAGGTGGAGCAGTTCAAAAAACTGGAGCAGAAAAAAATTCCGGAAGACATTGATTATGAAGATGTAGGAAGCCTCCGCATTGAAGCACGTCAGAAACTGGAGGCTTACAGACCGGTATCCATCGGCCAGGCATCCCGAATCTCCGGCGTATCCCCGGCAGATATCTCTGTACTTCTTGTATACCTGGAAAGCAAAGCCGGACATAAACATTGATAACATTCTGAATAATGAAAACATAAAAAACAAAGAATAAGAGAGGAAACTGCATGTACAATTTAGAAATCCTGGAAAAAGGCTGCGAAGAACTTGGAATTACTCTTAATGACACGCAGAAAAATCAGTTTATCCAGTTCTACGAATTCCTTGTAGAAAAAAATAAAGTTATGAACCTTACCGGAATTACAGAATTCGATGAGGTTCTCGTGAAACATTTCCTGGACAGCCTTTGCTGTGTCAAAGCCGTAGATATGAGCAAGGTAAAAACGGTCATGGACATCGGAACCGGTGCCGGATTTCCGGGGGTTCCCCTGAAGATCGCTTTCCCGGAATTGGAAGCCTGCCTTCTGGATTCCCTGAACAAAAGAGTGAAATTCCTGGAAGAAACCTTTGCACTCCTTGGACTTGAGAACATCTCAGCCATCCACGGAAGAGCCGAAGAATATGCAAAAAACAAAGCCTACAGAGAAAAATATGACCTCTGTGTATCCAGAGCAGTATCCGGTCTTGCAACCCTGTCCGAATACTGTCTCCCATACGTAAAAGTCGGAGGACTTTTTGTCTCCTATAAATCCGGCTCAGTAAAGGAAGAAGCCGAAGCGGCGGAAAAAGCAGTAAAAATCCTCGGTGGAAAGATCCGAGACATTCAGTACTTCGATCTTCCGGGATCCGAGATCAGCCGTTCCCTGGTCATCATCGAAAAAGTAAAAAACACACCTGGAAAATACCCGAGAAAAGCAGGAACGCCGCTCAGAGAACCACTGGCATAACAGAATCTTGCTGCTCAGAAAATGTAATCTCCTGTCGAACAAAAGAAGAATTTGTGTGACAGGAGATTTTTCGCTGATTTGTTTCACAAAATTATCACAAATTTATCCTACTTTTATCACAAATTACTTTTACACTATAAAATGATAGAGATGCCCCTGGATTCCCCCATTCTCTGTTTCATCCAGGGGCATTTTCTATTGAAAAGACGCCAGAGTCAAAGGGCCTCTGTTTTACGACCTTTTGCCTCTGGCATCTTATAAGATGGGAAATCAAGAATTGAAAAAGTATTTCCCGGAGAATAAAAGGAGGAGAGTAAAGTGATCGAAGTAAGTAATCTGGTCAAAAAATACGGCGATCATACAGCCGTTGACCATCTTTCCTTTCAGATCGAAAAGGGGAAAATTTACGGATTCCTGGGCCCCAACGGTGCAGGAAAATCAACAACAATGAACATGATCACAGGATACATTGCTTCCACAGAGGGAAAAGTAATGATCGATGGTCATGACATTCTGGAAGAACCGGAGGCAGCCAAGAAATGTATCGGCTATCTGCCGGAAATGCCGCCACTCTATTTTGACATGACTGTTCTTGAGTACATGAAATTTGCGGCTGATCTGAAAAAAATCCCAAGAAACCAGAAAGACAAACAGATAAAAGAAGTCATGGATATGGTAAAGATCACAGACATGAAAGACCGTCTGATCAAAAACCTTTCCAAAGGTTACCGCCAGAGAGTTGGCCTTGCACAGGCGATCCTTGGATATCCGGAAGTGATCATCCTGGATGAGCCTACAGTAGGACTTGACCCGAAGCAGATCATCGAGATCCGTGACCTGATCAAAAGCCTGAAACAGAAACATACGGTTATCTTAAGTTCTCATATCCTTTCCGAGGTGAGAGCAGTATGTGATTACGTTCTGATCATTTCACACGGAAAACTGGTAGCCAGTGATACGCCGGACAATCTGGAACGTCTGGCAGCAGGTTCCAACAGTCTCCTTATGAAAGTAAAAGGCGAGAAAGATACCATCCGAAAAGATCTGGAAACGATCGAAGGCGTTACCGGTGTGGAAATGTCCTACGACAGCGACGAAGAACTGTGGAAAACAAAAGTTTCCATTCAGGAAAATGTGGATATCCGCGAAAAAGTTTTCTATGCTATGGCAAAAGCAAACTGCCCGATCTACGAGATGCAGGTTAAGAGAGTTTCTCTTGAGGATGTATTCCTTGAGCTTACCGAAGGAGAAAAAAAGAAATCCACCGGGAAACAGGAAAGATCACAGTGGAAACCGGTAGAAGATAAATCTTCGGAAACAGAAAAATCTGAGAAAACGGAGAAAGCTTCAGATAAAAAAGAGGGGGATCAGTCATGACAGCAATTTTTAAAAGAGAACTGAAAAGCTATCTGACCTCCATGGTTGGATATCTCTTCATATTTTTTGTCCTGGTGCTGACTGGAATTTATTTTTCCGCATATCAGCTCTCAGCAGGTTATTCAAAATTTGAATCTACATTAAGCGCACTGACCTTCGTGTTCCTGATCGGTGTGCCGATCCTTTCCATGCGTGTACTTGCAGAAGAACGTAAACAAAAAACAGATCAGCTGCTTCTGACAGCGCCGATATCTGTGTGGGATATCGTATTTGGAAAATACCTTGCACTGGTAGCCGTATTTGCCATTCCGGTTGTGATCATGTGCTTTTATCCACTGATCATGAGTAAATTTGGAACCATTTCCTATGCTTCCGCATATACAGGAATCCTGGGATTTTTCCTTCTTGGATGTGCGAATCTGGCAATTGGTGTATTTATGTCAGCACTTACGGAAAGCCAGGTAATTGCAGCAGTACTTACTTTTGTATTTCTGTTTGCTTTCTATATGATGAATGGAATTTCCTCATTTTTCTCACAGACTTCCATGTCAACGGCAGTGGCATTCGGACTTCTGATCGTGGCGATCGCAATTATCATTTATACCATGATCAAAAATGTTCTGATCTCTGCAGTGATCGGAGTTGTAGGAGAAGTTGCCCTTGTGATCGTATACGTTGTAAAATCAAGTATTTTCCAGGGTGGTATCCAGAAAGTACTGAATGTATTTAATCTGAGCGGACATTATGAGAACTTTACAAACGGTGTGTTTGACGTGACAGGAATCGTATATTTTATCTCTGTTGTTGCAATCTGTCTGTTTCTCACCATGCAGTCCATTCAGAAGAGACGCTGGAACTAGGGGGTTAATGGAAATGAAATTCAGTGAGAAATTCAAGAAAAATAAAAGCGAGGCAGTAGAGACAGAAACTGCACAGGATTCCGGGAAAAAGAAACATAAACCAGATCCGAAAAAACTGGTAGGCACTATCAGTAAAAAGCATATTAAAAATGGTACTTACAGCATGGCTATGGCAGCGATCTTTATCGTGATCGTAGTTGTGATCAATATGATCGTAGGTGCAATCCCGTCTAAATATTCACAGCTGGATGTAAGTTCATCCAAGCTTTATACCATCGGTGATGAGACAAAGAAAGTGCTGAAAGCACTGGATAAAGATGTGACCATTTACCAGATCGCACCAAGCGGCTCTGAGGATGATACGATTTCCAACCTGCTGTCACGCTATAAAGATGAGTCCAAACATATTAAAGTTGAAGTAAAAGATCCGGTTGTAAATCCGAAATTTGCTTCTGAATATACAAGCGATGATCTTGCATCAAACAGCCTGATCGTAGTTTGCGGAGACAGAAAAAAAGTTATCAATTACAACGATATGTATTCTACTTCTGTAGACTACAATACCTGGCAGCAGACCACGACCGGATTTGACGGTGAGGGACAGATCACAAGTGCTATCGGATATGTGACATCCGAGAACCTTCCGATCATGTACACGTTATCCGGACATGGCGAAAAAGATCTGGATTCCAGCTTTAAAGAGGATATCCAGAAAGCCAACATTGATATCAAGGATCTGAACCTTCTCACAGAAGGAAAAGTTCCGGACGATGCTGACTGCCTGATGATCGTATCTCCGACGAGCGATATTTCCGAGGAAGAAAAAACAGAGATCCTGGATTATCTGGAGGCGGGCGGAAAGGCCATGATCTTCTCTGATTATACACAGGATGATCTGCCGAACTTCGATGCTGTCCTTGAAAATTATGGCGTAAAACGTGCAGCAGGAATCGTATTTGAGGGCGACAGCCAGCATTATGGAATGCAGATGCCGTATTATCTGGTACCGACTGTTAACAGCACAGATGCAAGCTCTGAGACCGCTTCCGCAGGCTCTTATGTACTGGCTCCATATGCACAGGGTATTCAGAAAACAGATGACGTAAGAGATACCGTAACGATTGACAGTATCCTGACAACTTCTAACCAGGCTTACTCTAAGACAAACATGCAGAGCAGCAATATCGAGAAAGAAGACGGAGATGTAGACGGCCCGTTTGATCTTGGTGTTGCCATTACTGAGAAACTGGATGATGACAAGGAAACACAGATCGTTTACTACTCCACAGCAAATCTGATGGAGAGTCAGGTAAACCAGATGGTATCCGGCGGAAATGAAAAACTTCTTCTGGAGTCCTTAAACTGGATGACCAGCACAGATGACGGCAATTCCGTTTCCATCCCATCCAAGAGCCTTGAGTCTACAAGCCTGACCGTAACGGATTATGATGCAGCCTTCTGGAAGATCTGTACTATTGGTCTGATCCCGGGAGTGTTCCTTGTTGCAGGATTTTTAATCTGGCTTAAGAGGAGAAAAGCATAATGAAAAAATCAACCAAACTTGTTTCAGCTGTTGTTGTTCTGGCAGTTCTAGGTGGTACGTATGTGGGACTGAATACCTACGTATCCAAAGAGGAAAAGACAGAGAGCAGCAGTGAGGAGGAAAGCAAAACAGAAGTGTTTTCCGTGAAAACGGATGACATCAAATCTCTGGAATTTATCGTAGACAAGAAGGAAACTACCTTTGAGAAAAAAGATGATTCCTGGGTGAAAAAAGATGAGACTGCTTTCCCTGTAAATCAGACAACTCTGGATTCTGCAGCTTCCGCCATCGAAAAGGTGGAAGCTGACAGGGTTCTGAAAAAAGTAGACGATCTTACCGAATATGGGCTGGATTCCCCGTCCAATACGGTGACCGTTGATACCAGTGATGGCACAACCAAGTTTAATATCGGAGATGAGAATACTTCCACGAATCAGTATTACATTTCCAAAGATGATGATGACAGTACTGTGTATGTAGTAGCGGCAGATACGGTCACTCCGTTTATGAAATCTCTTTACGATTATGCACAGGGAGAAGATTTCCCGACAATTGATTCTTCCACAGTAAAGAAAGTCCAGGTAAGCGAGGATAAAGATTCCTATGTTCTGGAAGAAAATTCTGATGGAGCTACCTGGGATGTTTCCAGCGATGGAAGCAGTGATAAAGAAACTGCGGATACTACAGCAGCAGGAAATGTAACCTCCGGACTTGGAAATTTTGCATATGATCAGTTTGTAAATTATAATGCAGAGGATCTTTCACAGTATGGCCTTGATAAGCCGTATACGACGATTACAGTGGATTATCAGGAAGAGGTGAAGGATGACAGCTCAGACAGTACAGATTCTTCAGAAAAGGATTCTACAGCCTCTGAGAGTGATTCTGAGAGTGTCGACAGTACTGATGATAAAGCTTCAGCAGAAAACAGTTCGACAGATAGTTCTGACAGCACGGATGCTTCTGATGCCAGCAGTTCTTCAGAGGATACCAAGACAACAACAGTAGATAAACAACTTGTTATCTACGTTGGCGATGAAGCAAGTGATGGCAGTCGATATGTAACTGTGGATAACAAACATATTTATACAATGTCCGCGGATACTCTGAGCGCAGTTATTGACAAAGCACCATCAGATCTCTGGTCACTGATCGTCAATTATCTGTCTGTAAAAAATCTGGATCAGCTTCAGGTTACTTACGGCGGCGCAACAAATACTGTAAATGTTTCACGTGAAACATCCAAAGATGATGACGGCAATGACAAAGAGACAACGACTTATCAGCTGGATGGTAAGGAGATAGAAAGTACAACCTTTACCACTTTCTATAACAAGCTGATAAATATGGCAGGCCAGAAGAGACTGACGGACGCTTATACACCGGCTACAGACCCGGAGATGACTGCTGTATTCACAGACTCTGATAAGAACCAGACAACCGTTACCTTCTACACATATGACACAAACTATTACGCAGCTGTCGTTGGAAACAAAGTATTTCTCGTAAACAAAATGACGGTAAAAGAAATGTTTAATGCATATGAGACACTGATAAACGGTGAATCAAAAACAGAAGCCACAGCAACACCAACGGCTGAGGCGGAAAAGTGAAAAATAAAACTAAGCCCCGGAATTCCATGGATCAGGAGTTCCGGGGCTTTCTATAATAAAAAAACCTGTACAGTGGTTTTTCAGTCCACCGTACAGGTTTTATTTTTTTTATATCCAACAGAAGGTTCGGGGGAGCTTCTGTCAGTTACATATTAGTTAAGCAAGACCTCTTTCTTCCAGCCAGTCGAAGAGAACGATTTTTTCTTCTTTCTTTCTCTTGGCCATGTGATTGAACTGAAGGATTGTCAGGATCGTGAAGATCACAAACAGTACAGCCAGTACAATTACAGAAGTAGTAATGCTTCTGCCACCACTGATCGTTGCACGGAATGCATCAACTGTGTAGGTGAATGGCAGGTATGCGTGAATCTTTGCAACAAATGCAGGAGAAATCTCGACCGGATAAGTACCGGCAGATCCTGCAAGCTGAACGACCATGAATACCAGCATCAGGAAACTTCCTACTTTACCAAGTGTAATGTTGAAGAAGTACATCATGGATGTAAAGGTCATTGCTGCGAGGCAGGCGAAGAGAACTGTCTTGCCCATCTCAGCAGGGGTGAATCCGTTAAATGCATGTAACAGAAGGATCAGACAGATTGCCTGAAGCATTGCTACCGGATAAAGTACGGAAGCTTTGCTTGCCCACCATGCAAAACCGGATTTCAGTTTGCCTTTATACTGAGCCAGAGGATACATCAGGCAGAATGCCAGTGCACCAACCCAGAGGCCTACAGACATCATATAAGGTGCCATTGCGTGTCCGTTATTCGGAACATCGGTAAGTTTTGTTTCATCGCTCACAACAGGTGTTGCGAACATTTTAATTGTTTCATCACTTGCTGAGTTATCTTTAACTGTTTTAGCTCCATCACTGAGGCTTGTGGTTAATGTCTTGGAACCATCTTTCAGTTCTTTCATACCACTTCCAAGTTTCTTGGAACCATCATACAGCTGAGAGGAACCACTCTGGATCTGAGCAGCACCATCTGCAAGCTGTTTCGCACCATTGTTCAGAGTGCTGTTGTTACTTACAAGTTTCTTGGTACCACTGAGAAGAGTTGAGGTACCGTTTGCTAATGTCTTAGTTCCGTTTGCAAGAGTAGTAGCACCGCTGGAAAGAGTTTTAGCTCCAGTGGAAAGCTGACTGGTACCGCTTGTAAGAGCAGAACTGTTAGCGGCCAGTTTAGCGACGCCATCTGTGTATGTCTTAATTCCTGTAGTCAGTGTTTCAGAACCATCGGCAAGCTGACCTGCACCGGATTTCACCTGCGGAAGTGCGCTTGTGATCTGTTTTCCTGCTTTTTTCAGACTTGTTGCGCCATCAGTAAGTTTCTTGTTGTTTGCGGTTAATTTATCAAATCCATCGTTCAGAGCTTTGATTCCGGCGGCTGCTTTCGGGAAAGCTGCGGTACCAGTCTCCAGTTTCTGAAGTCCGGCGGAAACAGTTTTTGTTCCGGTATTTACAGCTGTTGCACCCGCGTACAGCTGCTGTGTAACAGCGGAAAGCTGAGAGATCATATCTGTAGGAAGCTGACCTGCAACTGCGCCCATTGTAGTAGCGGCTGTGCCCATTTCTGTAGCACCGCTGCCCATTTCTGCTGCACCATTGCTCATTTCTGTAGCACCACTTGTCAGTCCGTCTGCAAGCTGGTTCAAAGTTGCTGCAGCACCTGTCAGAGTCTGTACACTGCTCTTAATATCCTCAGTTTTGCTGTTCAGCTGTGAAAGTGCATCTCCAAGTTCTCCCTGAACTGCATCAATTTCACCATTTACAACGCCCAACTGGGAAACCTGATCAGAATATCCGGCTGCAAAGGAAGTATCTACCTGAGAAGCGCTTCCGGCAGCACCGGACAGAGTATTGATCACATTGCTGAGGCTTTCAGCGGAAATTTTTCCATCTTCATCCTGTGCGCTCTGAATTGCCTGAAGTTCTGCAACAGCAGAGTTCATAGCCTGCTGTGCGGCATCAATTCTTCCGTTTGCGTCATTAAGTGTTGAAGTTGTTGTCTGTCCGTATGTATCCATTGCGGAGCTTACTGCACTGATCTGAGCTTTCATTCCACCAAATGCAGTACCAAGACCCTCTGCTTTGGAAGAAAGCATTGTACTTGCATCAGTAAGAGCACTTGCTGCACTGTTAAGACCAGGTACGATCTGACCGGTAACAGCTGACGCACCCTGAGTCATGGCTGCGGAAGCGGATTCCATACCAGTTTGAGCCTTAGTCATACCGGCGGAAGCAGATTCCATACCTTTCTGAGCCTTTGTAAGGCCACTGGAAAGCTGTTTGAAGGATTCTTCAGTAGTGCTTCCCTTCAGAGCAGAAACAGTGTCGTTAAGCTTTTTGGTTCCTGCTTCCAGAGCTGCAGTTCCGGATACCAGAGACTGAGAATCTTTAGTTCCTTTTGTAACGCCGGTATTTAACTGAGCGATACCATCAGAAACATCTCCAAGGCTTTCCAGAGCGGAGAGCTGTTTAGCGCCGTCTGCCAGTTCCTGTGCACCCTTTACATAAGCGGTTGTTCCATCAGCCAGAGTATCTGCACCGCTGACATACTTTGTAGCACCACTGGAAAGAGTATTGATACCTTCGCTTAAAGCTTTGGCACCGGATTCCAGGCTGCTTGCACCGCTTTTCAGTGCATCGGAGTTTTCATTCAACTGATCAACACCTGCGGTGTACTGTTTCACACCTTTATCCAGAGTGTCAACACCGGTTGTAAGCTCCGGTACCTTGTTGGTGAGAGTAGCGACACCACTGTCAAGCTGTTTTGCTCCATCATCCAGACTCTTGGCTCCGTCGTTAACCTGAGCTACACCATCGGTGTATGTCTTAAGTCCCTCTGTGAGACTGTCAGCACCGCTTACGAATGTAAGAGTACTTGTGGAAAGTTTTTTCAGGTTCTTGGTAATGGTTTTGTTACCATCAGCAGCTGTAGTCAGTCCGTCTTCAAGTTTTCCGGATCCGTCAGCAGCTTCCTGCATTCCGTCACCCGCTTCTGAGATAGAATCAAAAACGGTTTCTGTATAGGTTTCTGTAACCTGGGAGGCGATGTTGTCGCGAAGCTTCAGCATTGCTGTTTCACTGAGCTTGGAAGCGATGTAGTTGGTTCCCGGATTGGTCTGATATGTCAGCTCCATCTGCTTGGGGTTATCATCCATTACAGTAGCTGCATTTGCGGAGAAGTCTTCCGGAATTGTGATAACCATGTAGTAGGTTCCGTTTGCCAGACCGTCCTCTGCTGTTTTGCTGTCTACAATGTTGAATGCCATTGAGTCGTTGTCTTTCAGCTCATCCGCCATATCCTTACCTATACTTAGCGTCTTGCCATTATACTCAACTGGTTTGTCTTCGTTTACCACGGCCACCGGCAGGTTATCCACGCTTCCGTAAGGATCCCACATGGATTTCAGAAACAGGCCTGCATAGATGATCGGGATAACGATGATAGCGATTACAACGATAAGCATGAGCTTGTTACGAAGTAGGCTTTTCCATTCGTCTTTGATCATTTTACCTATCCCTTTCTTTATTTAGTTTTATATAAAGCTTAGTTGCTTAATCAAACTTTATTCCAGTAATGGCTTCAAAATCTATTAAACATACTAAATTCTATTAATAGCTCTCAAATCCATTATCAAACAAAGTGTTGATTTTCTTTACGTGATGTATTATACTAAACACAAAACATAGATACAACCATTAAATATTTACTGAATGTATATTAATGGACATAAATGCGAAAAATGTCTAATACAGAAAGATGATTTTTATGGCTGCAGACACGAACATGATATTATAGTAATTCCAGAAATACTATAGTTGAGAGAAAATGACCGAATCAAGGAAGCCCTCTCCGCGGGATTGCGAAAAGCAATAAGCAATAAGTAATAAGTAATGAGTGGGGACTTGCTTATATCAGGAGGAGTACAAACAAGTCCTGATAAACTGCGGAGCAGTTATTTGGTTATGAGCAAGTAGCGAAGCGGATTGCGAATATCCGCTTGACTATATGGTGATTTATGAACATGAAGTAGAGTAGAATGCGAATGTCCGCTTTACTTATTATAGCTTTACGGAATAACAGGGGGAAAAGAAAAATGGCCGAAAAAGTTGATAGAAGAGTACGGAAAACAAAAGCACAGCTTCGAGCAGGATTAGCACGTCTTATGCAGAAGAAGAGTATTAAAGAGATTACTGTGAAAGAACTGGTGGAAGAAGTAGATATCAACCGTTCCACGTTTTATCTTCATTATACAGATATTTACCAGATGTTAGAATCTATTGAGGCGGAACTGATGGATGAAGTTTCTCATTTAGTAGAAGATTATCCGCTTGATCCTCTTAACAATAAGGAGAGTTCTTATCCGTTTATTGAGCAGATTTTTACAATTTTGGATAATAATAAGGATATTTGTATTGCACTGCTCGGAAAAAATGGGGATATGGCGTTTGTCAGCCGAATCGAAAAGCTGATTGCGGATACAGTTCTGCATCGTCTGTCTATTCGTTTGCCTAAGAATAATCGGGATATTGAGTATGCGTACGCCTTTTGTCTGAATGGATGTGTAGGAATGATCAAGACATGGCTCTCTTCTGAAAACCAGGAATCTACACAGCATATGGCAGAGCTTACCCATAAGCTGATTGATAATACAACACATATGTATTTGGAACAGGCTTTAAGATAAAATAAGAGCTGATGTTTCACGTGAAACAATAATAAATAAAATACGAAAATGGGGTTGTCGCACTGACAATTGTTGCCTCCATATAGGACTTTTATATTTCATTGTCCTATATGAGGGTAGCATATCACAATGTGACAACCCCATTTTTTTATGCCATAGGTGATTACTCCGTAATGTTCCAATAACACAAAAAAATCTCCGGGCAGGATCACGCTGCGCCGGAGAGAAATTATGCCAATTATGCCGCTGAAGCAATCTGCCGCAGGAGGAGAATCCTGCAAGCAGGAGCTTTTTTGTTTACAGAAAAATTGATACCTGCTCCAGAAAATGCTCAGGATCTTCGATGTGAGGAAGATGTCTGGTATCAGGAATTGTTGCAGTTTCAATAGAAGAATTCAGTTTCTGATACTCTTTGGCAATGAGAGAACCAGAAGCCTCTTTTTTGCCGGAAATGATATAAATGCAGGCATCAGAAGATTCAACTGCGTTGTTGATGCTGATATTCAAATACTTGCCAATATAGCTGGAATAGAGATATTTGGCGTTGGAACCACCTTTATGCGCGGATTCATAATAAGTATCTACAAGTGTATCGGTCACGTGAAACGGATTATAAAATAACTGTTCCATAAACATGCTGCTGATAGCCTCACGTGCACATGCGATATGATAGATCAGTGTTCCGAAGACAGGAAGTTCGATTATGTGTTTGAATAATTTATTGTCTTCACATGGGGCCTGCTTCAGTGAACTGAGACTTGGTGGATTTACAAGCATGATCTTGCGAATATAGTCGGAATTATTACGATATGCCATGATTGCAAAAGAACCGGAAAAACCACTGGCAATAATATCTGTTTCTTCGTGAATTACATTCTTAACAAAGTCGCAGAGAAGCTGCACAAATACAAAATTTGTGTAGGTAATCTCTACCTTTTCAGAGCGTCCACAGCCCAAAAGATCAATCGTGTAAACGGTATGTTCTGTTGCCAGCTGATTTTCAACGGCATTCCATTCATAGCCAGATGCGCCTGGCATTATATCGTGAACGAGAAGCAGTGGAGAACCATGTCCCTGCTTTGTATAGTGGATTTTTCCAAAACGCCAGTCATATGTTTTACCATGTGGTTGCTCCAGCATATCTTTAAGCTGAGATGTGGCATCTATAAAACGATTTGTAATATGAATAACTCCTGTGGCTGTTCCTAATAAAGCAGCAAGAGTAAGTAGTTTATGTCCGTTTTTCTTCATTGAAAGCCTCCTGAAATTCGTATTAAATGATTTGGGAAAATACTGTTCGATGCACTAAAATTCACTGATCTGATGGTATTTTTCTGAATATTTTCTGGCTTTTATTATACGCTATTGGTGGAAAATTTACAATGCTTTTGTAGATTGGAGTAAGGAAGGTAACATGTGAAACAAGATAGAAAATGAGCGATATTTTTTATATCGAATCAGGAAAGTTCCCATCTCCTTGTGAAGCTACGAGAAACAAAATGTGGTGTGTGGAGGGATGAGGTTGTGTCAGGAACACAAGCAGGTCCTGATACAACCGTGAAGCAGTTATTCGGTTATGAGTAAGTAATAAATGCGGATGAATTTATTTACTTGACTGTTTTACAGTGTATGTTTCACGTGAAACATATATTGCATGTAATACAGGCAAATAGTTCCTTTTTTAACCAAATCAAGTAAGTCCCCTGCTTCAATTGCGAAAAGCAATAAGCAGGGGGATTGATTGTATCAGGAAGAGTGTAAGCAATTTCTGATAAACTGCGAAGTAGTTAATTATTCGGTTATGAGCAAGTAGTGAAGCAGATTGCGAATATCCGCTTCACTTAGTGAGAGGCAGGAGATTTTTTTTGACAAATGTAAAGCAATTATGCCATAGATGCTGTAGTTATTTACGGAGGTGCAGCTATCTACTGGACAAGCGGATATTTGCATCTCGCATTGCTCGTAGCTCTGCACCGAATAAATTGCACCACAGTTTATGAGTGAATAAATACTCTGCCGGTTTTCACTTGCCATAGCTGTGGTTGTGGATACAGAGAGTCAAATTATACAGGATTTCCCAGAATAATATTGATTAAAGTTTTATTCAGCATAATAGTGCGGTTCCAGGGATTGATGATTACTCCTTCAATAGATGGTTCCTGGAGTGCTGCGTGAAAAATTTTGTCAATGTCTGCTGTGAAAGTAGACATGATCTGACTGCTGCCTTTTAATTCTTCGTCAAAACTGGTAAAAGCAGCCCACCATTGTTTTCCATCACCGGTTTTTATAGCCTGGAGATTAATCTTTCCATCACCTTTTGGTGGTTCTACAGCTACGATCAGCTGAGCATACTCTTTCATTCTGCGACGAATTACCGTGAGAACGTGCACCAGCATTTCTTCAGTGGCATCCTGCTGGAGAGCAGCGATTGCAGTTTCGATTTTGTCATTTCCCTGAAGCGTTTTATCTAATTGAGCCTTTGCCTGATCTTTGTTGGTTGGATTCATGATAGAAATATTCCTTTCGATATAGATAGATTGTTCGTGATTGTATTATAGCATTTCAGGAAATAGAGCGGCAAGATTAAGTTAAACGCAAACGTGCCTGCATCTGCGGGGTATGGAGTAGGGACGGAGATTTTTATCGATAAATTATATGGCGATAGTGTAAAGAGATAAGCTGAGAATAAGAGAAGAAGAACAAGGGGGGAATTCATAAAGATTTTGAAAAGAAAAAATGATATTTGACAAAAGGGATAGTAGTATGGAATGAGAAAAGAAAAAACATATGTCCAATATATCGGACTTTTCTGCAAAGGTGGGAAATGAAAAAAGAAATACGTCAAAATACGAAGGTTTAACGCTAAAAACGATATAAAAGTACGGTTTATAGTACCGCAATAATATATGTGTACGATTTATAGTACATATATAAAAATGCACAAAAACACCCAAACACCGTCATGTGCACCTGCACGCAGTCGAGCAGATATTCGCAATCCGCTTCGCTGCCTGCTCATAACCAAATAACTGCTCCGCAGTTTATCAGGAGAAACTTGCACTCCTCCTGATACAAGCAAATCCCCACCCACTGCTTATTGCTTTTCACAATTGAAGCAGGGGACTTACTTGATTTGGTTAAAAATACGATGAAAGATACGAAAAAAATAGAAAAAATAATGCTGTTTTTGCTGCAAATGCCTGCTTAACAATGATCTGGATGGCCTACATGCCTCCTGATAAGCTACGAAGTAGCTATTCGGCTATGGGCAGGCAGCGAAACGGATTACGAATATCCACTTGACGGCCCATATATAGAAAAAAAGAGGCGTTTTAGGGCGCCTGAGAGCTGTTATTTTGCTGTGTTTCTGCTATGTTTGAGCTGGTTTTGACGAGGACAGGAGACAAATAATACATAATGGGATATTTCGGAAATAAAAAATATAAATACGCCGCTTCGCGGCGTATAACCAGGAAAAAGGAATAGCACAAAATGAAACTTGCTGGTTAAAATGAAAAAATAATACGCTTTTCCTGTACAATATAAATTCAACTATACTAGCGATAAAACGCTTATAAAATAAGCGTTTTTAGTAACTTATAGTTTCTATATATTATATAAAAATGATAAAAATGGCAAAAATCAGACATTCCTAAAATACGCCAAAAATCGCTGTTTCATTTTGCTATATACCAAAATATGCCATTATATTTTCTAAAATGATACCAAAAAATCTTTTACAACATTTCGCTCTTCATCGTAGTATCAGTTGTTTTTGTTTTTATCCTGAAGGGAAATAGAGAGGCGTTTGAGTAATTTGATATATAGAAGCAAGACATAACTACATGACAAATGTAAATGATTTTATCTATCCAATCGAATTAAGTAAGTCTCCTGATTCTATTACGAAAAGAAATAAGCAGAGGGTGGGGCCTTACTTGATTCAGGTCAAGCGGATATTCGCAATCCGCTTCGCTACGTAGCTCTACACCAAATAGCTGCTCCGCAGTTTATCAGGAGGAGCTTGCACTCCTCCTGATACAAGCAAGTCCCCCACCCACTGCTTATTGTTTTTCGCAATTGAAGCAGGGGACTTACTTGATTTGGTTAAATGGTGACAAACTTGGGGGCATATACGCTGAAAAAGAGCAGCAATTGCTGATAATAAAATATGAAATAATTGCATTCATAAATGCATAACAGAACGTGCCAGGCAGTAAGAGCTGCATATTGTAAGAAATGTAAAAAACTGCCATGCAGGTACTGAAATACGCGCGGTCAGTTTTGCAGTAAGAACAGCAAGCATATTGTAAGGCAAAATCCGGTAAAAACGCTGGCGTTCAGTTCTGTGGCATTACAGTAAAAATACTGTGGGAGGGAGGTGGAATCATTACGGAGATTACGTATGGGACCGATCTTTTTGAGGCATTCCTGGAACTGCTATAGTACTGTAAGAGAGAAGTGGAATCATTGCCCTGAGAAGAATCATCTGTGGTTTTGCAATAAAACAGAGTATTGTAAGGGCAGTTTAAGAGCACTGTGGTTTGGGTATACTATACAATAAATAAAATAATTCAAAACCCATTTTCTATTGTTTCACGTGAAACATTATGTGGCGGTTTAAAAATAAAAGTGTTATAATGGTATCCAATGAGTAAAAATCCCTTAAAAAATACAAAAAAGGAGGGGTAAAATGGGACGAATCATTGCAGTTGCCAATCAGAAAGGCGGGGTTGGAAAATCAACAACGGCGATTAATTTATCGGCCTGCCTTGCTGAAAAAGGGAAAAAGGTTCTTGCCATTGACATAGATCCGCAGGGAAATACCACAAGTGGACTTGGCGCAGACAAGAATGCAGTAGAAAATACCCTTTACGAGCTGCTGCTTGGAGAAGCAGAGACCAAAGATACCATTATAAAAAACGTAGTAGATAATGTTGACCTGATACCATCGAATATGAATCTTTCCGGTGCTGAGATTGAGCTGGTAGATCTTGAGGATAAGGAATATATCCTGAAAAAGATTACTGACAAACTGCGTCGGAAATATGATTACATAATCATGGATTGTCCGCCGTCACTGAGCATGCTGACAATCAATGCCCTGACGGCGGCAACTTCTGTTCTGGTGCCGATTCAGTGTGAATATTACGCACTGGAAGGTCTGTCACAGCTGATACATACCATCGAACTGGTGAGAGACAGATTGAATAAACGTCTGAAAATCGAAGGCGTGGTCTTCACCATGTATGATGCCAGAACAAATCTGTCACTCCAGGTTGTAGAGAATGTAAAAGAAAACCTGGATCAGAATATATACAAAACGATCATTCCGAGAAATGTACGACTTGCAGAGGCTCCAAGCTATGGAAAACCGATCAATCTGTACGACTCAAGATCTACAGGAGCAGAAAGCTATCGTCTTCTGGCAGAAGAAGTTATCAGCAGGGAGGGCGAATAATGGCTGCAAGAAAAACAGGAGGCCTTGGAAGAGGTCTGGATGCACTGATTCCTAATAAAGCCGGTGGAACGTCAAAGGAAACTGTAAAAAGGACAAGATCTACGGGAAAGAAAGAAAAAACGGAAGCACAGGAAAAACCTGCGGCAGAACGTCTTGTAAAAATTTCCAGTGTGGAACCGAATCTGAATCAGCCGAGAAGGCATTTTGATGAGGACGCACTGATGGAACTTTCTGAGTCTATCAAACAGTATGGCGTTCTTCAGCCGCTGCTGGTATCAGATAAGAAGGATTATTTTGAAATCATAGCAGGAGAGCGTCGCTGGAGAGCAGCCAAGATGGCTGGTCTTAAGGAAGTTCCGGTTGTGGTAAAAGAGTTTACGGACCAGGAGATCGTGGAGATTTCTCTGATTGAGAATATTCAGCGGGAAGATCTGAACCCTATCGAGGAAGCGATGGCCTACAAACGTCTGATGGAAGAGTTTCACCTGAAACAGGATGAAATCGCAGACAGAGTTGCCAAGAGCAGAACAGCGGTAACCAATTCCATGCGTCTTCTGAAGCTTACTTCAAAAGTGCAGGAAATGGTGATTGCAGATATGATTTCTGCAGGCCATGCAAGAGCACTTCTGGGAATTTCCGATGAAACCCTTCAGGAAAATACAGCCATGAAGGTTTTTGACGAGAAACTCAGTGTCCGTGATACGGAAAAACTTGTAAAAAATCTGGTTTCTCCGGCAAAAAAAGAGAAAACAGAGAGAAATACCGCAGAGGATGCCATTTATGAAAGCCTGGAAGAAAAAATGAAAGGCATTATGGGAACAAAGGTATCCATTCAGCGAAAGAAAAACAACAAAGGTAAAATTGAAATTGAATATTATTCCAGGGATGAACTGGAGAGGATCATTGATCTGTTCGAATCTATCAGATAGGAGGCAGAATGAGCGGAATTTTTGAAAGCATAGGAATTGATTCCGGGATTGTGATCATTATTTTGCTGATCCTTACCATCATTCTTCTGATTAATGTGGTGAGCAGCAATATGCGTCTGAGCCGCCTGGAACGGAAATATAAGCTGTTTATGAGAGGCGGAGATGCACAGTCACTGGAAAAAGTTTTTGTAAGAAAATTTGCACAGATCGACCGGCTGTATGAGGCAAAGGAAGATCATGATCATGACATCAGCTTTATCAAAAAAAATCTGAATGTAATGTTCAGCAAATATGGTGTTGAGAAGTATGATGCCTTTGATGATGTAGGCGGAAAACTTAGTTTTGCGCTGGCACTTCTTGATAAGAATAACACAGGTCTGATCCTGAATGCGGTTCACAGCCGTGACAACTGTTTTCTTTATTTAAAGGAAATTGTAAAAGGTGAATCCTATGTTGTCCTCAGCCAGGAAGAAGTGGAAGCTTTGAGAAAAGCCGTAAACTTCGGACTTGGTGAGATCGAGAAAGAATAAAAATTACAAAAATAAGAATATTTTTAATACAGGAGGAATATCATGTTAGACATTAAGTTTGTGAGAGAGAATCCGGAGGTTGTAAAACAGAATATCCGCAATAAGTTCCAGGATAGCAAACTGGAGCTGGTTGACAAGGTTCTCGAACTTGATAAAGAGAACAGAGAGATTAAGCAGGAGGTTGAGGCTCTCCGTGCTGAGAGAAACAAGATCTCCAAACAGATCGGTGCTCTTATGGGCCAGGGAAAAAGAGAAGAGGCAGAAGAGGTTAAAAAACAGGTTGCTGCATCCGGAACACGTATCGAGGAACTTTCCCAGAGAGAGAAAGAGGTTGAGGAAGAGCTTCTGAAAGACATGATGGTAATCCCGAACATCATCGATCCTTCGGTACCGATCGGTAAAGATGACAGCCAGAACGTAGAGATCGAGAAATTCGGTGAGCCGGTTGTTCCGGATTTCGAAGTTCCATATCATACAGATATCATGGAGAGCTTTGACGGAATCGATCTTGACAGCGCAAGACGTGTTGCAGGTAACGGATTCTATTATCTGATGGGAGACATCGCACGTCTTCATTCCGCAGTAATTTCCTACGCAAGAGATTTCATGATCAATCGTGGATTTACTTACTGTGTACCGCCTTTCATGATCAGAAGCAACGTTGTTACAGGTGTTATGAGCTTTGCTGAGATGGACGCTATGATGTACAAGATCGAGGGTGAGGATCTTTACCTGATCGGTACAAGTGAGCATTCCATGATCGGTAAATTCATTGACCAGATCATTCCGGAGGAAGAGCTTCCGAAAACACTTACAAGCTATTCTCCATGCTTCCGTAAAGAGAAAGGTGCTCACGGACTTGAGGAGAGAGGTGTTTACCGTATCCATCAGTTCGAGAAACAGGAGATGATCGTTGTCTGCAAGCCAGAGGAGAGCAAAATGTGGTTCGACAAACTGTGGCAGAATACAGTAGATCTGTTCCGTTCTCTTGATATTCCGGTTCGTACACTTGAGTGCTGCTCCGGTGACCTCGCTGACCTTAAGGTGAAATCTCTTGATGTTGAGGCATGGTCCCCACGTCAGAAGAAATACTTCGAGGTAGGAAGCTGCTCCAACCTTGGTGATGCACAGGCACGTCGTCTGAAGATCCGTGTAAACGGAAAAGATGGTAAGAAATATCTTGCACATACATTAAATAACACAGTAGTAGCACCTCCGAGAATGCTCATCGCTTTCCTGGAGAATAACCTGAATGCAGACGGTTCTGTAAGCATTCCAAAAGCTCTGCAGCCATACATGGGCGGTATGACAAAGATTGAGAAAAAGACACGCGCGTAAGAGAAACGCAGGCTTTTTCAGGGAGGTGTTCTTGTGCATAGTTATTTAAAGGCCGTTGGCTTTTCACAGGTTACCAGAAGAAGTGAAGTAAAAGAGATCATCCGTGATGTGATCGCAAACTACGATGAAAAAGTTTGCGTGGAAAATCATCCGGAAGGTGTATTTGTACAGTTTTCTAAGAATTACGGCTGCGACTGTGGAATCAGCGTTTGTGGTCAGTACGATGAGAACGGTGAGTTTCACGTGGAATATTATTTCCCGTTTTTCAGAGGAACAGGAATCACATCCAGGGAAAAAGTAACTGTTGAACGTCATACAGAGAAAGAATCTTATGCAGGTGCATGTGATGATCTTCGTATTGGTGTGACGATGATCTTTTATCTGCAGAATCCGGCAGAATATATGCAGGAAAAATGCAGAGGCCTGAAAGATCCCGGAAACAGACCTGTAACCGTTTCCGGTCTTGCTTCAGAAGGAAAGATCCTTTTTCCGGTGCAGAAAGATAAAGAAGCTGTAAAGGTGGAGCGAGAGCTTGCCAAAAACAGAACGAATCTTATCGAGGCTGCAAGAAATGGTGATGAGGAAGCAATGGAAAGCCTTACAATGGAAGATATGGATACGTATTCCATGATCTCCCAGAGGATCGTTACTGACGATATTTTAACCATTGTGGATTCCTATTTCATGCCATATGGAATTGAGTGTGACCAGTACAATGTACTTGGCGAGATTCTGGACATCATGAAATTTAAGAATATCCTGACTGGCGAAGAAATCTGCCAGATGACTATTGAGAGCAACGATATGCAGTTTGATGTCTGCATCAACAGCAAAGATCTTCTCGGTGAGCCGGCAGTTGGCCGCCGCTTTAAAGGAACGATCTGGCTGCAGGGACAGCTGCATTATTGAAAAAAATCTCGGGGTCTGAGATGAATATTTTACTTTCGCTGCTTTGCCGGCAAAGTAACAGGAGTTTGCCAGACACGGAATTAATTCTTGTAATTTCAAAATAAATATAGTAAAATAATGGTTGTGAAACTTCCGGAAGCATCCGAAATGTTTCACAACCATATATGTCCTCGTAGCTCAGCTGGATAGAGCACTCGCCTCCTAAGAGAAAGCCGAGGCATTCCCCAAAGGGAAAAAATGAAAAACAACTTTCAGTTCGAATCTATTCTGAAAAATGCCAAAGGTGACAACAAAGCATTCCCCAAATTGGGGAACGTTCTAATGTTATCAAAGCAAAAAAATCTGTAGATTGACAACTCGAAAAAGAGTTGATAATCTTATATATGGCCGAAGGGAAAAATCCCAGAAACCCAGTAAAATCAAGGGTTTGCGGCATGTGTCGTCATAGCTCAGCTGGATAGAGCACTCGCCTCCTAAGCGAGGGGTCGGAGGTTCAAATCCTCTTGGCGACGGGCTTCAAAGCGTTCGAAAATGTTAGCTGGATTAGCTGACAGCGAACGCTTTTCTTATTTTCTAATCACGTTCGTGGCATGAAATTCCATTCAAAATGATCCATTTCCAGCTAACACAATCCGATTTTTGTTAGCTGACAGCTAATCAAAATCACCGGTTTGCAAACATGGTTTTTCAAGAGTCCAGCTAACATTTGGTTTCCGCTCTGTTGTCACCCCTTATTTGGGGATGTAAATCAGAGAAAAGGCAGGAAAAGAAACAATCTCTCCGAAACCTGCAAACATAAATTAGCTGAAACAGTATTCAATTCTATTAGCTACAGCTAATAGTCAAACAGCAATGTCTGTTTGGAACTTTACTATCTATAAAAGTTCCAGGCAGGCATTTTTTATTTCCTGAATCCTGGAGGAAAGGAGTCAAGATGACTGAGCCAAACAGACAATCAGGAGAAAGCGAAGAAAGAATCATAGAAATTGAGATTGAGCGTCTTCGTCCGTTCAAAGAGCACCCGTTTCAGGTAAAAGATGATAAGGAAATGTTTCTTTTGCAGGAAAGCATTGAGAAGTATGGAATTTTAAATCCGTTAATCGTCAGACCAGTACCGGATGGATACTATGAGATCATATCCGGTCACAGAAGAAAACATGCTGCGGAGAAACTAGGATACCGTAAAGTACCGGTGATCATCCGAGTATTAAGTGAAGATGATTCCATTTTAAGTATGGTAGATTCCAATCTTCACAGAGAACGGATCAGTTACAGTGAAAAAGCTTTTGCTTACAAACTGAAGAATGATGTATTGAAAAGAAAAAGTGGTCGAAAAAAGAGCCAAGTTGACCACAAAACACCAAGAAAACGATCGATAGAGATTATCAGCGAGGATTGTGGTGATAGCCCAAAACAAGTGCAGCGTTATATCTCATTGACAAAACTGATACCGGAAATGTTGCAGAAACTGGATGATGAGATCATTTCTTTTTGCCCGGCTGTAGAGATAGCTGCATTAAATGAAACAGAACAAAAGGAACTGCTTGTAGCAATGGAGTATGCACAGGCAATCCCATCACTCTCACAGGCCCAGAGAATCCGGCAACTGAGTAAAGAAAAGCAGTTGTCACTGGAAAAGATGGAAGAAATCATGTGTGAAGTGAAAAAGGGTGAGATCACAAGAGTGGCATTTACAAACGAGCAGTTACACAAGTATTTTCCAAATTCCTATACACCGGCAATGATGAAACGGGAAATACTGGCACTGCTGAAATTATGGAAAAAAGAATCATGGGAAAGTTAAAGGAGGAAGAAATCATGTGTAAAGTTATATCCGTAGTAAACCAGAAAGGCGGCGTTGGAAAGACCACCACAACCGTAAATGTAGGCATTGGACTGGCAAGAGAAGGTAAGAAAGTGTTGCTGATCGACGCGGATCCACAGGGAAGTTTAACTGCAAGTCTTGGATATGAGGAACCGGATGATCTCCGTATCACACTGGCAACGATCATGATGGATGTCATCAACGAAGAAGAAATCTCCCTGGAAGATGGAATCTTACATCATCAGGAAAATGTGGATCTTCTCCCGGCAAATATTGAGCTTTCCGCATTGGAAGTAACGATGGGAAATGTTATGAGCAGGGAAATGATCATGAAAGAATATATCGATGCGATAAGATGCCGATACGATTATATCCTGATCGACTGTATGCCGAGCCTTGGTATGATGACAATCAATGCACTGGTCTCTTCTGATTCTGTTCTGATACCTGTGCAGGCCGCATATCTGCCTGTTAAAGGACTTCAGCAGCTGATCAAGACCATTCTTACAGTAAAGAAAAGACTGAACCGAAAACTGGCGATTGAGGGCATTCTCCTGACTATGGTAGATTTCAGAACCAATTATGCAAGGGACATTGCATCAAGAGTACACACAACCTACGGAAGCCAGATTGAGATATTTGAAAATGTGATCCCGATGTCTGTAAAAGCTGCTGAGACCAGTGCAGAGGGAAAAAGTATCTACATGCACTGTCCGAAAGGAAAGGTTGCCGAAGCATATATGAACTTAACACAGGAGGTTTTGAAGAATGAAAAATAGAAGTGGCGAAAAGATCAAACTGGCAAGTATTGATGAACTGCTTGGTGTGGTAAATGAAGAATCTGCAATGGAGATAGAGATCAGTAAGATCCATCCGTTTAAAAATCATCCGTTCAAGGTGCTGGATGATGAAAAGATGCAGGATCTGGTTGAAAGTGTAAAGATTAATGGAGTACTGACACCGGTACTGCTTCGCATGGATGAAAATGAAGAATATGAAATGGTATCCGGTCACAGAAGAATGCATGCAGCACAGCTTGCAGGACTGACGACAATTCCGGCAATCGTAAGAGAATTATCAGATGATGATGCCATTGTGGCTATGGTGGACGCTAACATTCAGCGAGAGGAATTATTGCCGAGTGAGAAAGCCTTTGCTTATAAGATGAAACTTGAGGCAATGAAAAGAAAAGCTGGTAGACCCAGTAAAGGAAATACGGGACAAATTGTCCCGAATTTAACCACAGATATAATTGGTGAAACGGAGGGAATAAGTGGTCGTCAGGTAAAAAGATTTATCCGCCTGACAGAGTTAATTCCGGAACTGCTTGATCTGGTAGATAACAAAAAGCTTCAGTTCACGGTTGCTGTTGATATCTCCTATATCGATAAGGAAGTACAGGAATGGATTTACGAATATATCAGCGACACTGGATTTATCAAGCCAAAACAGATTGCATCACTCAGAAATCAACTGAATGATGGGCCAATCAATCAGATTCAGATGTTATCAATTTTCAATAACTGTGTGATGGCAAAGAAAGTATCCCGGTCTCTCACATTCTCGGAAAAGAAACTGACAAAGTACTTTCCGGATGATTACACAGCCAAAGATATGGAACAGGTGATTGAATCATTATTAGAAAAATGGATGCAGGAACAGTCCTGTTAAAGATAGAAAAAGCTAAGAAAACAAAGTCAAAGAAGTTTAAAAAGAGGACTTCTTAGCAGAAAATGAAAGGAGGAAATTATGGAGAAAAAAATGACATTTAATTATTTTTACGGTACTGAAGCTGATCAGTTCAGCTTCTACCGCATACCAAAAGCATTATTTACAGACAGTTACTTTAAAGATTTATCAAGCGATGCTAAAATTTTATATGGACTGATGTTGGATCGAATGTCTCTTTCCATCAAGAATCAGTGGTTTGACGACAAAAATAGAGCATATATCTACTTTTCCATCGAAGATATTATGGAATTACTGAACTGTGGCAGAAATAAAGCCATCAAATCCATGAGAGAACTGGATGACGAAACAGGGATTGGCCTGATTGAGAAACGCAGACAGGGATTTGGAAAGGTGAACGTCATCTACGTGAAAACCTTTATGCCTGAGAAAACAGATGAGAAAAAATTTGAAGAGGAATTAAAGAAGTTTAAAAAACAAACTTCTGTGGAAAATGAGGAACCCGCAGAAGTTTACAATCCAAACTTCATGAAGTCCCAAAATCAAACTTCTAGAAGTCCCGAAAACAAACTTCAAGAAGTTTACATTTCAAACCCTAATAATACTAATCTTAGTTATACTGAAATGAATGATAATAAATCTAATCCTATCATATCTGTGGATGAGAAAAGATTTGATAGCGATAACCGCTCTGAGGATTATCAGGCTTATGAAAACCTTGTCAAAGAGACCATTGATTATGAATCACTGGAAGTAACCCATCATGACGATATGCGGCAGGTAGATGAAATCGTGAACCTGATCGTAGAGACTGTGATGTGTAAAAATGACAAGATCTTGATTGCCAGCAACTGGTATCCGGCATCACTGGTGAAGAAAAAATTTCTGATGCTGACCTATTCACATATCGAGTATGTATTACACTGTATGAGTGGTAACACCACAAAGGTGAAGAACATCAAGAAATATTTATTAGCAGCTTTGTTTAATGCACCGTCAACGATGAACGGGTATTATCAGGCAGAGGTGAACCATGATATGCCAGGACTGGTAAGATAGGAGGTGCACATGTTTATTTTAAAACTTGTTGGGAAGATATTATTACTGCCGGTATGGCTGATCCTTTTTGTGATCGGCTTGGCAGTAAAAATGACAGTACAGACTTATGCGGTTGTCAGAGGAATCCTTGGGTTTATATTCACTTTATTGATCATAGCGACTGCATACTGTTACCATGATTGGGTACAGGTTGCATTCCTGTTTTCGCTGAGTGTTATTCTGTATCTGATCCTTTTTGCAGGAGTGTTCGTAGATACTGTACTGGACATGACAAGAGAACGTATTATTGATTTTATTATATCGTGAGGAGAATATGAAAATGAGTGAAAACAATGATTATATTCAGTTACCACCACTAAAAAAAGACACACCATCTGATGTGGTAGCATTTATGTGGAAGTACATGAAAGTACCGGAGAATTCAAGAGAAAAAGTTAAGAATCTGCTTAAAGATGCAAATGAAAATGGAGTAAAATTAAGTCATCAGGCACCAACCCTGTATGATGTTGTCCCAAAAGAAGAAATTACTGAATTTGAAGAGCTTATACGCAAAACCATAGCTGACATTGTATCAGAAGCCAGTAGCATTGCCTGTTGGGTGTATGTGCAGAAATATGTGAAACAGAAAACTCTTGACGAAATGCTACAAGAATTGCCAGGAGCAGGCCAGTTTATCATTGTCATGGATACCTGGTTCGAAAGACTGATGGCGGAATAATGGATGCTATGATAGAATAAAGAAAACGATTTGAAGTGCAAATCGGAATTTGATGAAGAAGCAAAAATGTATGCATGGGCACCGTTGGGATGTGGTAATTATGCCCCTAACTTTTTGGGGACTTCTGTGCCGGAGGTGGTGGAAGTAAGAGAAAATCCAGATGGTACGGTTACATTAACGGTAAATGCAGTATGCGACATGGTTATCTGTGATGATGCTCTTATTACGCATGATTTAACAGTGAACTTCAAAGAAGATGGGAGTTTTCAATATTTAGGGAATGAAATCCGGAAAGAGGATAGAAACAATGTCCCGGAATATCAGTATCGTGTGAAGGGAGAAATCAAGAATGGTAGTTGAAGAATTTCATGATCAGAAAATTATATATCACTTAAATATAGACGAAGAAGTAAACAATATTTTAATGCATCTTAGTTCGTTAAAAACTATAAAGACTAATAGAGTAATCAAAGGTACAACTTTGGTGGGTGCTTTTTATATCTTTTCTTTAGCATTTTATTCATACTTGTTTCATATATTATTTGCATGGATATTTTTATTGTTAAGTATTGGATTTGCTGCAATAGGTTTAAGTGTAGAAAAATTACAAAAAGTATTTATGAGAGCAATCATAAATAAAGAAAAACAGAAAATGAATAATGAGCGAAAATATGTGTTTTCAAAAGAAGGTGTGGATATAGTCACACAGGCTGGAGCTACACATAATTATTGGAGTTCATTTGTTAATAAGGGAGAGATTGAAAATCATATTTATTTGGTTCGTAAAGACAATAAAGTTATATTGATCAATAAAAATGTTCTATCTGAAAATGAATTACTGTTGCTTAGAAGTTTTATTCAAGATATAGAAACAGAACAGTTAGAAACGGAAAATAAAATGTCTTTTAAAATGAAGGCATTGGTGGTTGTTACGATGATTACTATTATTGTTTCATTGATATATACTGGCATTAAAATCGGATATCCTTTATCAAATGGAGAGATTTTTCGTTTATGGTTTATAACAACAGTTCCTATCATACAATTTTTAATTCTACAATGTTTGAATATTATATGGACGTGTGTTTTGTCTAGGACAATAAAGAAGAACAAAAAGAAATCTTTATTGAAAAGAATTTTTTTATGGGCAGTCGGAATAATTGTAGTGCTAACAATGGCATTGGGGATATTTGTGACCATGTTAAATGAAGATTCAGAACATTATAATAGTAATGGAACCGTGATAGTTAAAACTCCTGTGTGGTTAGATAAACCATCGTATAGACTGTATAAAGAAGAAAATATTCTGGTTCTTCGGTTCTTAAGAAATGCAGATGGAATAGATGATATAAATGCTTCAACTACACAGCAGGAATATATAGATAAATATATAGCTAAAAAGTATGGGTATTTAGAGAAAAAATCAGAACATCAAGATGACGATAAAAATGAATCACGTCAAAACGATATGACAATCGAAAGTCAACAAGATTCAAAAAAAATCAAGAAAATAGACGAAGGCTATCAAAAAATATATCAAACCTATATAAAGGAAACTGATGCAGAATATAGAAAAGACTATAATGCAAAGGGGTATAGCTATATTGTTACCTACGAAGATGAAACGCAGATTAGATATCTAATGTATGATCGTGATAATCAAGAAGGAACAAAGACTCAATATGTGTATTATAAAAATATAAAAAGTACAGATGGATCATGGAGTATGATGGATGCTGAAATTTTAGATATGTACCAGTATGATTACGAATCAAAAGAGGTAAAGGATTTACAAAAGACTTCCTGGTAAATTTAAAAAGAGATCCATTGAATATGAATAGTTACTACATCTCTGGAAAGCCTTGATAAGGTTTTTCAGAGATTTTTCTTTTTATTGGCTACATCTGCCAGTTGGCTACTATCTGGGACTGTTGTTCCGTTGATAAGATTTTCAAGTTGTTGTGCGACTTCGGCTTGTTTGTTTGGATACAGATGACTATAAGTATTTAAGGTTTGAAAGAATTGTAGAGCAGATGAAACAGGCACAGGGGATCACGGAACAGTTAAAGGCAGAAAATCAGATGGAATGGGTAGCGAGAATGAACAATATATAATCGTGTGCAAGGGAGATTGTGGATACAGAGATGGTTTATCAATAATGGAAATAAAATGAAGGAGAAAAGGCGGCAGTTTAGAAAGGCTGTTGCCTTTTAGGAATTGTTGTTTATTTGTTGTTTT